>Ga0070739_10006500_pt1 | contig 12853 bp, 11 predicted proteins | sample Coa_R1_7_FD_66445 | JGI IMG/M metagenome (GOLD analysis project Ga0070739, IMG submission 66445) | Surface soil microbial communities from Centralia Pennsylvania, which are recovering from an underground coalmine fire - Coalmine... | ecosystem: Environmental > Terrestrial > Soil > Unclassified ... | reverse complement strand
CGCCGCCACGCCGGCTCACCCTACGCCGCGCGCGAGGTCTGCGTCTTCACCTCCGGCAGCGCCGCCGGCGTCTCCGGCCGCCGCCAGAGCGTCAGCGTCAGGAGCGAGACGAGCGCGCCGACGACGGCGACGCCGACGCCCCACCAGACTCCGCTCAGGTTGTCGGCCCACCCGAGCGCCGCGTCGAGCGAGAACCGTGCGCCGCCGGTCGCGGCCAGCGACACGGCGCCAGCCCAGACGAGCAGCGGGAACTCGAGGCCGCCGTTGCCGTTCCAGAAGCCGTTGCGCCAGTGCGCGAGCGCGATCGCGTTCAGCATCACGACGGCGACGAGCAGCGCCGCGAACGGGACGACCAGCCCCGCCGCGAGCAGCGTGCCGCCGGCGAGCTCCGCCGTGCCGAGCGCCAGCCCGGTCACGAACGGCGTCCGGAACCGCAGGCTCGAGACGAAGCCGCCGACCCCGCGCGGGCCGGGGCCGCCGAACCAGCCGAACAGCTTCTGCGCCCCGTGCGCCGCCATCGTCAGGCCGAGGACGAGCCGGAGCAGCAGGATTCCGTATGCCACCTACCTCACCTCCTTCGGGTCGACACTTGCTACCTCAATCTTCGCGCGGGAGAACGCGCCAGGGCAGGAATGCATTCCCGCCCGCGGAAGCTCGCGCGATCGCGCCTCGGGTCGTCATCGTCGGCGGCGGCTTCGCCGGCCTCGCCTGCGCGCGCGCCCTCGCCGGCGCGCCGGTCGAGGTCACGCTCGTCGACTCGCGCGACTACCACCTGTTCACGCCGCTCCTCTACCAGGTCGCGACGGCGCTGCTCAACCCGGCCGACATCGCCTACCCGTTCCGCGCCGTCCTCCGCCGCGCGCGCAACGTCCGCTTCCGGCAAGCGACGGTCGCCTCGGTCGACTTCGAGCGGCGGACGCTCTCGACCGCCGCGGGCCACGAGCTCGCGTACGACTACCTCGTGCTCGCGACGGGGAGCGTCAGCGACTACTTCGGGAATCCGGCCCTCGAGCGGGCGACGCTGGGGATGAAGACGCTGCCGCAGGCGCAGCGGCTCCGCAACCACGTGCTCGCGTGCCTCGAGCAGGCGGCGCAGTCGCCGGACGCCGCCGCGCAGGCCGAGTGGCTGACGTTCGTCGTCGTCGGCGGCGGGCCGACGGGGGTCGAGTTCGCGGGCGCGCTGGCGGAGCTGAAGCGGCTCGTCGGGCGCGAGTACCGCGAGTTCAGCTCGGCACAGCTCCGCATCGTCCTCGTCGAGGGCGCCGAGCGGCTGCTGCCGGCGTTCCCGGAGAAGCTCGGCCGCTACGCGCGCCGTGTGCTCGAGCGGCGCGGGGTCGAGGTCTGCACGGGCGCGGTGACGACCGACGCCGACGACGAGCATGCCTCGCTCTCGAACGGCGAGACGATCCCGACGCGGACGGTCGTCTGGTCGGCCGGCGTCCGCGCCGCGCGGCCCGGCGGCACGGAGAGCTTCCCGGCCGGCCGCGCCCAGCGCCTCCAGGTGGACGAACGCCTCCGGCTCGTCGGCCGCGACGAGGTCTACGTCCTCGGCGACCTCGCCGACGGATTGCCGATGCTCTCGGCGCCGGCGCTGCAGCACGGCCGCTACGCGGCGCGCGCGATCGTCGCCGCCGTGCGGGGGATGGAGGAGCCGCGGCCCTTCCGCTACCGCGACAAGGGGACGATGGCGGTGATCGGCCGCAACGCCGCGGTCGCGGACGTGTTCGGCTTGCAGCTGACCGGTTTCGTCGGCTGGATCGCCTGGCTGGCGGTCCATCTCTACTACCTCGTCGGCTTCCGCAACCGCGTCGCCGTCTTCGTCAACTGGGGCTGGGACTACCTCCGCCGCGACCGCCCGACCCGCCTGATCACGACGGTCGACGCGGACCCGGTCGTCGAGTCACTGACCGGTCGCCGCTGACGAGCTCGGATCGGAGAGCCAGCTGAGCGTGAAGGAGCGGCCGTCGGCCGAGACGGCGTTCGGCGCCGACGTGCCCGCGGTCGAGCTGTAGACGCCGTAGCCGTGACCGCGGTGGGGGCCGGGGTAGAAGCCGAAGCCGGTGCCGTCGGGGACGAGCTGGAGCGGGACGGCCGTCCATGCCGGGTCGAGCAGCGTCCCGGGGTGGCCGTTGCCGATCGTCGCGATCCGCGAGAACGTGACCGAGCCGAAGTTCGCCAGCGGCAGCGGGTTGCAGGTGACGCCGGTGCACGAGGAGGGCGCCTCGGCGATCCACTCGGCCGAGGAGGTGTCCGGCTGGGGCATCGTCGCGCGCTTGGTGAACCGGACGTGCCGCGTCCGGTTGATCAGCTGCACGACGACGCTGTTGCCGTCGACGTTGACGGAGCCGGTGATCACGTCGCCGGGACGGATCTTCATCGTCAGGTTGACGGGCGGCGCCGGCACGAGCTCGTACCAGGCGTAGTAGGAGCCCTTCCCGTTCGCCGTGCAGTCGGCATCGGTGCCGATCTGCTCGACCGCCAGCGAGGTCAGCGAGTAGCCGCCGAGCCCGACCCACGCGGCCGACGCCGCGTTCGCGTCGGCGGCGCCGCACGTCGCGGTCGTCTGCGTCCACGTCCCGGTGACGCTCGAGAACGACATCGGCGTCGTCGTGTCTGGGCTCGTGACGGCGTACCCGGCCCAGTTCGTGCTCGCCTCGGCCGAGGCGGCTGCGAGGCGCGGCGCGTGCAGCGTGCGCGCCGACGTCGACGCGCGCGCCCCGAGGGCGGCGGCGAGCAGCGTCGTGAGCGCGAGCGCGCCGGCGAGGGCGGGGACGGCCGCCTTCACGCTCGACAGCGAAGCACAGAACCGTAAGCTTCTCATGAATTCGTCGGCACCCGGTCTCGACGCGTGCCGGTCTCCCACTCTAGTTTGCGTCGCCCAGTCCTGCTCCTCGGTCGTCCCGACCGGCTCCTCGTCGTGGCTGCGACCGCGCTCGCCGTCCTCCTCGGCGGCCTGCTCGCGGTGCGGGCGATCTGGTGGGCGCCGCTCAACGTCGACGAGGAGCTGACCCGGCGTGTCGGCACGGAGCCTTTCGGCGCCATCTTCCACATCGTCTCGAGCGAGCGCGGCGGCGGTCCGTTCCACTTCTGGCTCGAGCATTTCACGCTCCTGTGGCCGGGCGGGCTGGTCGGCCTGCGGGGGCCGTCGCTCCTCTTCTTCCTCGCCGCGCTACCGGCGGTGGCGCTCGTCGCGCGCGAGCTCGCCGACGCGGCGACGGCTGCGCTGACGGTGCTCCTGACCGCTGCGGCGCCGCTCGCCGTCTCCGCGGCCACGTTCGGCCGTCCGCACGCGCTGCTGCTCCTCTGGCTCGCGTGGGGGACGTGGCTCGGCCTGCGCGCCGTTCGCAGGCGGCGGCCGCGCGACTGGGTGCTCGCCGGCGCGGTGCTCGGCTCGTCGGTCTTCATCCACCCGACCGCGCCCGTCTACTCGCTGCCCGCATTCGCGGCCGTGCTCGTCTACGCGCCGCGCGCGCCGCGGGCGCTCGCGCGCGAGGCCTGGCCGGGCGCGGCCGCGCTCCTCGTCGCCTTCCTGCCCTACTACGCCTCGACGCTGCACGTGCTCAGCGAGCGCTACGGCGTCGGCGGCGGCAGCAGCGGCCGCACGTTCTCCGGGCAGGCGGTGTGGCACGACGCGCTGGTGGCGCTCGTGCCGGCGAAGCACGCGAAGTGGCCGGCGCTCGGACTCGCCGCGGCGGGGCTGCTCGTGCTCGTCGCGACGCGGCGCCTGCGGACGGCGCTCGCGCTGGCGCTCGTGATCCTGACGCCCGTCGCGTTCTTCGGCCTCGTGCCGACGAAGGGCCTGTCGGCACTCTTCTTCGACCGCTACATGCTCCCGACGCTGCCGGCGTTCCTGCTCCTGGTCGCGGTCGCGTGCTCGACGGTCGCCGGCTGGGCGCGACGGGCGCGCTGGCCGATCCTCGTGCTCGCCGCCGCCGGGCTCGTCTTCGTCGAGGCGCGCGTCGTCTATGCGCGGCAGCGCCAGCTCGGCCGGATCCAGCTCGACGCGTTGACCTCGTTCGTCCGGGGCGATCGCGGCGACGCCGTCCTCTTCGGCGCCACGGGATCGGAGGACCCGTCGAACTACCTCGGCAACCTGACCTTCGGGCGGCCGCCGTTCCTGCTCGACCGCTACCTCGGGCTGCGGATCGGGTCGCTCGACGTCGTCGACGACGACACGTGCGTCCCGGTCGTCTCGTTCCTCGCGAGAACGGCGCGGCCGCAGCGTGGGTTGTGGCTGTTCTACGTTGCGCCGCAGGACAACCTCGACGCGGCACGGCGCGCGCTGTCGATTCCCGGCGTCGGGGTCGCCAATCCGGTGCGGAACACGCTCGTCGTCGGCTCGCGGGCGCTCGCGCCGCGCGCGCTCGTCGCGCTCGGGCTCGAGCTGCGCCGGCGCTGGCACGCGGTGGTCGCGGACAATCCGCGCGTCAGCGACCTGATCGACGCCGACGCCCAGGCGCTGCGCGACCCGGCGTCGTGCAGGGGGCACGGCTTCCTGAACGATCCCGACATCTCGCCGAACTGGCCCGAGTCGCTCACGTGAACGCTCGGGCGCCCCGGATCCGCCGCGCGGCCGCGGCCGCGACGTAGACGGCGGCGGCGACGGCGACGATCGCGGTGCTCGGCGGCAGGCGCGCGATCTCGTAGCTGAGCGCGAGCCCCGCCCAGACGCAGCCGACCGCGAGCGCGGCGGCGAGCGCGAGCCCTGCGTACGGCCCGCGTGCGAGCTCGTGGGCCGCAGCGGACGGCGCGGCGACGAGCCCGAGCAGCAGGAGGGCGCCGACCGCCTGTGTCGCCTCGGCGGCGACGAGGCCGGTGAGCCCGAGGAAGAGGAGGCCGAGCAGCGTCACCGGCACGGCCCGCGCTGCGGCGACGAGCGGGTCGAGCGACGCGAACAGGAGCGGGCGCGCGATCGCGACGACGCCGGCGATCGCGACCGCCGAGACCGCGGTCGCGAGCTCGACGTCGCCGCGGCCGAGCCCGAGCAGCGAGCCGAAGAGGACGCGGACGGCCGCGGTGCCGTTGCCGGCGCTGCTCTCGGTGGTGAAGATGGCGAGAAAGAGGACGCCGAGCCCGAGGATCCACGCGAACACCGTCCCGATCGTGACGTCGTCGGCGTGGGCGCGCTCGCCGATCGCGCCGATCCCGATTCCGACCGCGACCGTGGCGGCGAGCAGCCCGACGCGCACGTCGACGCCGAACGCCGCGGCGGCGAGCGCGCCGGTGAACGCGACGTGGCTGAGCGCGTCGCTTGCGAACACCTGCGCCCGCAGCACGAGGAAGTAGCCGATCAACCCGCACGCCGCCCCGACGAACGTCCCGGCGACGAGGGCGTTGCGCATGAACTCCTGCGCCAGCATCTAGCGGCGAGGAAGGCGGACGAGGACGTAGGCGCCGAATGCGAGCGAGGTGACCCAGAAGCCGACGGGGTAGATCGAGAAGTACGCGAGCGCCAGCCCGAGCCAGGTGACGGCGAGCCCGAGCACGACCGACAGCGCGAGGCCGGCGACCGGCCGCGACGTCAGTCGGTGCGCGGTCGCCGCCGGCGTCACGAGCAGCGCGAAGACGAGCAGCGCGCCGGTGATCTGGCTCGTCGCCGCGACCGAGAGCCCGAGCAGGAGCAGGAAGCCGAGCGAGAGCGCCCGCACCGGCACGCCGGCGGCGCGCGCGACGTCGGCGTCGACCGAGGCGAAGAAGAGCGGCCGGGCCGCGAGCGCGAGCACGACGAGCGTCACGGCCGTGACGGCGACGAGCGTCCGCGCCTGCACGTCGGTGATGCCGAGGAACGTGCCGAAGAGGAGCGCCTGCAGCCCGTTCAGGAGCCCGTGGTAGAGCTGGACGAAGAGGAAGCCGAGCCCGAGGCCGACCGCCTGCACCGTCCCGGTCGCGGCCGATTCGCGACTGTGGCCGCCGCCCCGCCCGGCGGCGACGCCCGCCAGCGCGATCGCGCCCGCGACGCAGGCGCCGAAGTAGCCGAGGAGGAGCGGCAGCCCGGCGAGGGTCGCGCCGGCGGCGCCGGGAAAGGCGATCACCGCGAGCGTGTGCCCGGCGAACGTCTGCCGCCGCAGGACCATGAACCACCCGATCGAGCCGGCGAGGACGGCGACCGCCGTCCCGGCGACGAGCGCGTTGACCATGAAGTGGAAGGCGAAAAGCTGGCGGACGTCGCTCGCGAGGTTCCAGGAGAGGCCCTGGAAGACGGCGGCGTCAGTCGTCATGGCGACGGCCGTGCACGAACGGCGCCTCGGGCACGCCGACGACGACGACTCGCCCGTCGCCGGTCCGCAGCACCTCGATCGGCGCCGAGTAGAGACGCGAGAGGGTCTCGCCCGTGATCACCTCGCCGGGGGTGCCGGCAACGGCCGTGCCGCCGGCGAAGTAGACCACGCGGTCGAGGTAGCCGAGGATCGGGTTCGCGTCGTGGGCGACGAGCAGGACGGCGACGCCCTCCTCGCGGCAGATGCGCTGCACGAGCGCGGCGACGCTCGCCTGGTTCGTCAGGTCGAGCGAGTCGAGCGGCTCGTCGAGGAGCAGGAGCCGCGGCCGGCGGACGAGCGCCTGCGCGATCAGCAGCCGCTGCTGCTCGCCGCCGGAGAGCGCGCCGATCGGCCGCTCGGCGTACGCCGACGCGCCGACGAGGTCGATCACCTCGCGGACGCGCGCCCGCGCCTCGCTGCCGCGGCCGGGCAGGGGCACGCCCCAGCGCGCCCCGTCGAGGCCGAGCCGGACGAGGTCGACGCCGCGGATCCGGACGGAGCCGTCGAAGTGACGGCGCTGGGGGAGGTAGCCGATCCATGCGTTCGCCTCGCCCGGGCGGCGGCCGAGCACGCGCGCGGTGCCGCCGCGGAGCGGCAGCAGGCCGAGGACGACGTGCAGGAACGTCGACTTGCCGGCGCCGTTCGAGCCGAGCACGGCCACGAGCTCGCCGCGCTCGACCGCGAGCGAGACGTGCTCCCAGACGACGCGCCGGCCGAGCTCGACCGACGCGTCCTCGAGCCGGACGGCCTCGCTCACCGCCCGGTCGCCGCGTGCAGCGCCGCCCGCAGCGCGCGCAGCTGCAGCACCTGCCACGTCTGGAACGTCGCGCTCGCCGGCGCCAGCGTCTCCGTGATCGTCGTCACCGGGATCCCGCGCTTGCGCGCGGCGGCGGTGACGCGCGCGACGTCGGGCGTGCTGTTCTGGCTGTCGTAGATCCAGACGGCGATCGTCTTGCGCGCGACTTGCCGGTCGACCGTCGACTTGTCGGCCGCCGTCGGCTCGGTGCCCTCGCTGACCGCCTGCAGGAACGACGGCGGGGTGACGAGGTCGAGCCCGAGCGACCTCGCGAGCGGCGCGAAGATGCTCTCGGAGGCGCCGACCCTGACGCCGTGGTAGCGCCGTTCGATCGTCGCGATCAGGCGCCGGTAGCCGGCGAGACCCTTCGTCTCGAACGTGCGCGCCCGCCGCGCGAAGTACGTCGCGTCCTCCGGATCGAGCCGCTCGTAGTCGCGCACGATCGCGGCGATCACCCGCCGGACGTCGGACGGCGAGTACCAGCGGTGCGGGTTGTCGCCCGGCGAGAGCCCGAGCAGGTTGCCGACGGTGAGGACGACGCGGCCCTCGACGGGGTTCGCCTTGAGCAGCTTCGTCGCCCATGGGTCGTAGCCGATTCCGTTCACGATCACGAGCTGGGCGGCGGCAAGGGCGCGCGCGTCGACCGCCGTCGGCTCGTAGTCGTGCGGGTCGGTGGCTGGGTTCGCGATCACGCTCGTCACCTGCACACGCGCACCGCCGAGCTGCGCGGCGATGCTGCCCCAGACGTTCTCGGCTGCGACGGCGCGCAGCGGCCCGCGCGCGCCGGTCGGGCCGGGCACGGCCAGCGCGAGCAGGGCGATCGCGAGGAGCCGACTCATCGTGTAGACGCTAACGATAACTATTCCCAAAATCAACGGAAAACGGCGACCGCGGCGGGTTGACGCGAACTAGGCTCGCGGCGACATGACCTTCACGGCGCACGACGCGCTCGTGCTGCTCGCCTTGCTGGCCGCGGTCGCCGGCCTGCTGGCGCTCGCGCCGTCGCTGCGGATCCCGTACCCGATCCTGCTCGTGCTCGGCGGACTCGTCCTCGGCTTCGTCCCCGGCATCCCGCACCCGAGGTTGAACCCGAGCATCGTCCTCGTCGCGATCCTGCCGCCGCTCCTCTACGGCTCGGCGTTCTTCACCTCGCTGCGCGACCTGCGGCGGAACGCACGGCCCGTCTTCCTGCTCTCGGTCGGGCTCGTGCTGACGACGACGGTGGCGGTCGCAGCAGTCTGCCACGCGTTCATCTCGGGTCTCACCTGGCCTGTGTGCTTCGTGATCGGCGCCACGGTGGCGCCGACGGACGCGCTGGCGGCGACGGTCGTCGCGGCGGGGATCGGGTTGCCGCGGCGGATCGTCGCGATCATGGAGGGCGAGAGCCTGATGAACGACGCGACGGCGCTCGTCGCCTATCGCTTCGCCGTCGCCGCGGTGCTGACCGGCTCGTTCTCGCTCTGGCACGCGACGTGGCGGTTCGCCGTCGACGTCGCCGGCGGGATCGCGATCGGCCTCGCCGTCGGCGTCGTCCTGCGCCAGATTCGCAGGCGCCTCGACCATTCGCCGACCGAGATCGCGATTGCGCTTCTCTCCGGCTACTTCGCCTACCTGCCGGCGGAGGCAGCCGGAGTCTCGGCGGTGCTCGCGGCGGTGACGGTCAGCATCTACGTCGGCTGGTACACGCCGGAGCTGACGACGTACCAGACGCGGCTGCAGGGAGACGCGGTGTGGGAAATCGTCACCTTCGTCCTCAACGCGCTCCTCTTCGTGCTCGTCGGCCTGCAGCTGCGGCCGATCCTCGACGCGCTGAACGGCCGCTCGCCGGCTTCGCTCGTCGCGGACGGTGCGATCGTCAGCGCGGCGGTGATCGTGACGCGGTTCGTCTGGCTTCCGATCGGCACCTACGTGCCGCGGTTCCTCTTCCCGCGGATCCGCCGCCGCGATCCGTACCCGCCGTGGCAGTGGCCGGTGATGCTCTCGTGGACGGGGATGCGCGGCGCGATCTCGCTCGCCGCGGCGCTCGCGCTGCCGCTGACCGTCAACGGCGGGCGGTCGTTCCCGGACCGCGAGCTCGTCATCTACCTGACGTTCTGCGTCATCCTGGTGACGCTCGTCCTGCAGGGCGGGACGGTCCCGCTCGCCGCGCGGCTGCTCGGGCTCGAGGACGACGGGAAGGCCGAGAAGGAGGAGACGAAGGCGCGCTACAAGGCGGCCGAGGCGGCGCTCGCGCGGCTCGACGAGCTCGTCGGCGAGGACTGGGTGCGGGAGGACACCGCCGGCCGGCTGCGCGGCGCGTACGAGTTCCGCCGCAGCCGGATGGCCTCTCGCTTCGACCCCGACGGCGACGGCGCGCTCGACCGGCAGTCGCTCGCCTACCAGCGGCTGCGGCGCGAGCTCCTGGACGCCGAGCGGCAGGCGGTCGTCGCGCTGCGCCGGCAGGGCGCGATCGGCGACGAGGTGATGAACCGGATCACCCGCGACCTCGATCTCGAGGACGCGAGACTCGAGATCTGACCGTCGCCAGCCTCTGAGCTTTCTCAGAGCTCTCTCTGAGACCGCGGGTCGCCCTCGGCCCGAAGAAATGCCTGCACAAGCGCGAGCTTTTCCGGTCTCGTCTCTGATCCCGGCGGTGGGCGCCTCGCAGCGGCGCCCGGCTCCGGCGGTCTCTGAGACGTCTCAGAGACCGGACGCGGGCCCCTAACTTCAATAGTTGAAGCTACTATGAAGCGCGTAGTGCGAACAAAGAGGTGAGAAGGTGAGCTCGCTGCTCCTCGTACCGCTGGACGACATCGTCGTCTTCCCGAACATGAACGTCACGATCTCCGCCGACGTGGGCGAGGAGGAGCGCGTGCTGCTCGTGCCCCGCCACGAAGGCACGTACGCCAAGGTGGGCACCGTCGCCGAGGTCGGCGAGCAGATGCGGCTGCCGGGCGGCGGCCGTGCCGTCAGCCTCGAGGGCCTCCACCGCGCCGTCCTCGGCGCCGCGCACACCGACCCGCAAGGGCGGCTGCGCGTCGAGGTCGACGAGCGACCCGACGAGGAGCCGCCGCGCGCGCGCACGGTCGAGCTCGAGCGGGAGTACCGCGCGGTCGTCGAGGAGCTGCTCGAGCTGCGCGGGGACGACGGCCGCATCTCGGCCTTCGTCCGCTCGATCCGCGAGACGGGCACGCTGGCCGACACCGTCGCGTATGCCCCCGAGCTCACGTTCGAGCAGAAGATCGAGCTGCTCGAGACGGTCGACGTCGTCGAGCGGCTCGAGCTCGCCCTGCGCCTGCAGCGCGAGCGGCTGGCCGAGCTGCAGGTGCGCCGTCGCATCCGCGAGGACGTGGAGGAAGGCGCGGCGAAGCAGCAGCGCGAATACATCCTCCGCCGCCAGCTCGAGTCGATCCGGAAGGAGCTCGGTGAGGACGACGCGTCCGTGGCCGACGACTACCGCACGAAGATCGCCGAGAGCGAGATGCCCGACGCCGTGCGCCGGCAGGCCGAGCGCGAGGCGGCGCGGCTCGAGCGGATGGGCGAGCAGAACGCGGAATCGTCGATGATCCGCACGTACCTCGACTGGCTGCTCGCGCTGCCGTGGGGCAAGCGCTCGGAGGAGCGGCTCGATCCGGTTTACGCACGCGAGGTGCTGGATGCCGACCACGCCGGCCTCGAGGACGTCAAGGACCGCATCGTCGAGTACCTGGCCGTCCGCAAGCTGCGGCAGGAGCGCGGCATCGCCGAGGACAAGAAGAGCGGGGCGATCCTGACCCTGATCGGGCCGCCCGGCACCGGCAAGACGTCGGTCGGCGAGTCGATCGCCCGCGCGCTCAATCGCGAGTTCGTCCGCATGTCGCTCGGCGGCATCCGCGACGAGGCCGAGATCCGCGGCCACCGCCGCACCTACATCGGCGCGCTGCCGGGCCGGCTCGTTCGCGCGCTGCGCGACGCCGGGACGATGAACCCGGTCATCCTCTTCGACGAGGTCGACAAGGTCGGTGCCGACTGGCGCGGCGACCCCTCGGCGGCGCTACTCGAGGTGCTCGACCCGGCGCAGAACCACGCGTTCCGCGACCACTACCTCGACGTCGAGCTCGATCTGTCGGAGGTCGTGTTCATCGCCACCGCCAACGTCGCGGAGACGATTCCCGGGCCGCTGCTCGACCGCATGGAGGTGATCCGCTTCGACGGCTACACGGTCGACGAGAAGGTCGCGATCGCCCGCGGCTATCTGTGGCCGCGCCAGCGCGACCGCGCCGGCCTGCGCCAGGACGAGGTCGCGATCGACGACGAGACGCTCGAGCTGATCGTGTCGCAGTACACGCGCGAGGCGGGCGTCCGCGAGCTGGAGCGCGAGCTCGGCAAGTTGCTGCGCAAGGTCGCGACGGGCGTCGCCTCCGGCACCCGCGAGGCACCCGTGGCGATCGACGAAGCCGCCGTCCGCGACGCGCTCGGCCGGCAGCGCTTCTACCAGGAGGCTGCCGAGCGCACAGCCGTCCCGGGCGTCGCGACGGGCCTCGCCGTCACCGGCACCGGCGGTGACGTCCTCTTCGTCGAGGCGACGCGGATGCAGGGCAAGGACGACCTCGTGCTGACCGGTCAGCTCGGCGACGTGATGAAGGAGTCGGCGCGCATCGCGCTCTCCTACGTCCGCTCGCACGCGGCCGAGCTCGGCATCGAGGAGGACGCGTTCGAGAACGCGAGCTTCCACCTGCACGTCCCGGCGGGCGCGATCCCGAAGGACGGCCCCAGCGCCGGCATCACGATGACGACCGCGCTCGCGTCGCTCCTCACCGGACGCCCGGTGAAGCACACCGTCGGCATGACCGGCGAGGTGACCCTCCAGGGGCGCGTCCTGCCGATCGGCGGCCTGAAGCAGAAGGTGCTCGCCGCCCACGCTGCCGGGCTGACGGACGTCATTCTCCCCGAGCGGAACCGGGCCGACCTGGACGACGTCCCCGCGGACGTCCGCGAGGAGATGTCGTTCCATCCGGTGATGAGCCTCGGCGAGGTGCTCGCGCTCGCGCTCGAGCCGGAGCCGGCGGCGCATGCGCTGTCGTAGGTGCACGCCGCTGCCCGAGGAGATCCGCCGCGCGGCGGATCTCCTCGAGCGCCGCTGGACGGTCTCGATCCTCTGGGCCTCGCACGAGGGCGCCGTCCGCTTCAACGAGTTCGTGCAGGTGCTCGGCTCCGTGCCGCCGGCGACGCTGAACGCGCGGCTGCGCGAGCTCGAGCGAGCGGGCGTGCTCGAGCGCCGCGTGCTCGACACGCGCCCGCCCGCGGTCGAGTACGTGCTCACGCCGCGCGGCGAGCGGCTGCGCTCGCTCGTCGCGGCGCTCTCGCAGTTCGCGCATCAGAGCGGCGCCTGAGTCTCGTTAGAGTGCGCGCCGGTGGCCGACCGCCTCGTCGCGTTCCGCTCGCTCCTCGCTCTCGCCTGCCGACGCGGCCGCGGCCCGCTCGCCGTGGGTGCCCGGAAGGCGCCGGCGATGGCTCGCCCGCTCGTGCCCTCGGTGCTCGCGCTGGTCGTCGCCGTCGTCGCGGCCGGCTGCGGCGGCGGCGGCAAGAAGGGCTCCGCGGAGGCGCTCGCGATCGTCACCGGGGCGGCGAGGAACACGCTCGGGCAGACGACGCTCGGGCGCTCCACGCTCCACCATCCGCGTGCCTTCGGCGGCTCGCCGGCGCAGCTCCTCGCGCTCGGCGTCTACGACCCGCCGAGCAAGCTCACGTTCGCGCGCGTCGACCTGCCGGGGCCGGTCGCGAAGAACGCGTCGCCGCGGCAGGACCACCTCGTGATCACCCCGACGACGCTCTTCATCAA
>Ga0070739_10006499_pt1 | contig 12855 bp, 11 predicted proteins | sample Coa_R1_7_FD_66445 | JGI IMG/M metagenome (GOLD analysis project Ga0070739, IMG submission 66445) | Surface soil microbial communities from Centralia Pennsylvania, which are recovering from an underground coalmine fire - Coalmine... | ecosystem: Environmental > Terrestrial > Soil > Unclassified ... | reverse complement strand
AAGGAAGTTTGGGGGCTGATGCTGTGCCGGTTTTTCGTTGGGCCGGTGGTGCAGTTTTATCTGTTCTGGACGCCGGAATATCTTTATAAATCGCGTGGATTGACGCTCGCGCAGATCGGCCTTTTCGCCTGGGTGCCTTTTTTGTTCGGCGATCTGGGGAGTATTGGCGGGGGCTGGGTGGCGGGACAACTGCTAAAGCACCGGTTCAGTCTGAATGCGGCCCGGTTCCTCACGTTGTATGCGGGCGCGCTTTTCTGCCTGTTGAGTGCGGGCGTGGTGGAAGCAGCGACGGCGGCGATGGCCATTGCGTTCATCTGCATGGTGCTGTTCGGGCACACATTTCTTTCCGCCAATATGTTCGCCGCGATTTCGGACCTGGTGCCAAAGCCGGCAGTGGGGCGGGTGACCGGACTGACGGGCATTGCGGGCGGCCTGAGCGGCTGGCTATTTCCGCTTCTGACCGGCTTTTTGATCGATCGCTTTTCCTATGCACCGGTCTTTTTTGTGGCAGCGATTCTGCCCCTGACGGGCGTTATCGTGCTGCACGCGATTGTGGGAAGGATTGAGGGCCGTAGAATCTAAGATATTAGAGTGCCACGCCTGAAGAAGCTGACAATTCCTAATACGCTAACGACGCGCGCGTACGACAGCATTAAGGAATACATTCTCGAAGGCCGCCTGGATGAAAACCACAGGCTGACGGAAGAGGCGTTAGCGAATCAGCTTGGAATCAGCAAATCTCCCATTCGCGAGGCATTAAACCGGCTGGAGAGCGAAGGCTTTATTCGCATTGCTCCGCGCCGGGGCGCATATCTGCGGCAATTTTCACCCGAAGAGATGGAGCAGCTTTACGATCTTCGGGAGGCATTAGAAGTCCATGTGGCGCGAACGGCCCACGTTACGCCGGCGCTGCTGAACGAACTGGACAAAAGCGTGAAGCGTTCACGCGCACTGCTAAAGGTAAACGACAAGCCGAAATACATTGAGGAGGACGTGCGCTTTCACGCCTTGCTGGCGGATGCGACGAACAACCGCGAGTTATGCCGCATGTTGCAAAACGTGCAGAACCGGATCTGGTTATCGCGGCGTAAGACGTACGATTTATCCTCGAGCATCGCACCGGATTTTCATCAGGCGATTGTGGATGCGCTGCGCAAAAGCGATCGGGAAGAAGCGCAATCGGCGATGCGCCGCCACATCAGCAATGTACGGCAACGGCTGGTGGCTTTTCTCGCGGATCAGCAGTCCAACGGTTTCCTAGGTGGTTAGGGAATCGACGGAGGCGTTCATGAAGGCTTTGTTCTTATCGCCGACCCAGTAGCGCTCGCCGGCGATACACCAGATAAATTCGAGCGGCGACTCCTGAGAGAAAACAGGATGGTAGTTCAGGAACGGGATCGTCACTAAATCGCCCTCCTGAACGTTGTGCACGAAGGTAAGTTTTTCGGGCGACTCGTAGACCTCCATCGAGCCGTGTCCTTTGATAAAGATGTAGGTTTCTTCCTGATCGGTGTGGTTGTGCGGCGGCCAGGAGCGGGCATAGGGCTCAAAGAACGTGTAGCCTGCGACCAGTTTATCCGCGCCTTCCGACACATCGAACATCATGTAGACGTTTTTTCCGCTCAAGCTGCGAATCCGTTCTTCGCGCTGCGAAAACTCAGCGAATTTCGAATGGAAGACCGGGTGCACATTTTCCGCCGGAGCAGACGTTTGAATGATAGCGGCGGGAGTGTCCCCTTCATTTGAAATTACGAATTCAGCGCTGCGCGGAATGTAGAGCGTGTCGTAGGGAGCGAGATGAAATTCACGGCCGTTTACCTCAACGGCAGCTTCGCCTTTCCACATGAAAAGCAAACTTTCGCGGCCCGGAAGTGAAAGGGCAGTTGATTTTGCCTGCGGCGCAAGCCGGTATTCCCCGCAATCGAGAAATTGCAAGTTTGCTTCCGAATGAACGAAGCGCTGGCGAAACTCGACGCCTGATTGGTCCGCGCGAAACAGGACACCGGGTTTTACCGCGGCGGGCGTCTGCTTCTCCTCGATGGTTCTGGTTAATGTCGTTGCCATAAAAACCTCATACAAGCTCTTCCCAGGCGACGGTGCGCTTTTCCCAATAGGCGCGATTGGCGAGGTGGACGGGATTGCAGGCCTGGATTCCGATTTCCACCGATGCGTTGGGCTTTGCGCCTTTCGTGATGGCATCGAAAAAGTTGGACACGTGGGCGGCTTCGAGCGGCCCTGATGCACGAACCACCTGCTGCGCTCCCTCGTTCGGCATGAAAATGTAGCGCTCGCGGGAGATATCGAGCGATCCTTCCGTACCGAGGAAGACCACGGTTGGCTGCTGGGCTTTTAGCGAAAGCACGCTCGATTCAAAGGTGAGGTTCCAACCTCCGGGATAGGTCAAAATCGCGTTGATGGTATCGGGATTGATGCGCCCGTCGTGATCGGGCGGATAATAGATGCCGCCCGCCGCACTGGCCGTAAGTGGATGAGTTTCATCCAGCATCCATTGGGCGACGTCGGCCCAATGCGTGAGGATATCGGCGACCAAACCGTCGCCGTAATCGGGGAAGTAGCGCCACGAGTTATAGCGGGCCCAATCAAACGGCACGGCCGGCGCGGGGCCGAGAAAGCGGTTCCAATCAAGGCCTGGGGGTTTGGGGCGTGGCGGGAGATGACGCTGCTGCCAGGGAAAATCACTCCACATCGTGCGCACGATGACCACCTTGCCGAGCTTGTTTTGCCCGAAGATCTCCTGCTTGGCGCGAATATAGTGCTCGCCGCTCCGCTGCTGTGTTCCGCACTGAAGCACTTTGCCGCTCGATGCCGCGGCCTCGCGCAGTTTCTGTTGTTCCTCAAAGCGGTGCGTGGTGGGTTTTTCCAAATAGACATGCTTCCCTGCCCCAAGCGCGGCTGCGGCAAGTTCAATGTGCAAATGATCAGGGACTGCGATTAAAACAGCATCAACTCCGGGCTGCTCAAAAGCTTCTTCATGCGCTACGCACTCGGTAACATCCTGTTTGCCGGGCGCCAGCTTTTTTCGGGCGTCATTTCGCTGAACATCGTAGATATCGCAGATGCAGCGCAGATCGACGCGCCCGGTCTCCAGCATGGAACCCATGACGCTGGTTCCGCGCCGGCCGCTGCCGATGAGCGCAATCCCAATGCGATCGTTGGCGCCCAGAACGCGACGATAGGATGCGGCGCTCAGAGCCGCGCCACCCATGAGTTTTGCCATTTCTCTTCGATTCACGCTTCACCTCGAAATACCCGGAACAGCGCGTCGCGAGCCGGACGCATAGCAGCGTCTCCGGGTTTGCTCTTCAGACGCTCCTCTTCGCATAAGATCCAACCTTGCCATCTGGCGCGTTCGATTGCCGAGGCCAACTGCTGCAAAGGGAACGTGCCGCTGCCCAACGGAACCTGTTCTCCACTTTTATAGTCGCGCAAATGCAAGCCGATGATGCGCTGATGATGGCGGCTGAAAAAATCCGGCACATCGGTACCGGCTTCGTAAGCATGGCCTGCGTCCAGCAGAAAGCCGACGGCGGCTGGATCTGTCTCGCGCATCAAGGCGACGATTTCAGCACCATTGCGAGCGAATTCGGGCGCGTGGTTGTGATAGGCCGCCATGCGCATGCCAACGCTTTGTGCAAAGCGGCCAGCGCGGTTGAGCGCTGCTATCTTGCGGGTTAACGCCGGCTCGTCGAGGCCGCTTTCGTTTGAAACGGGCGCCCCGCTTAAGATGAGCCGTTGCGCTCCCAGCGCAGAGCCGCCGCGCGCGACCTCTTCATAGAGGCTGGCAGGCGCGATGTGCGTATCAGGATCGTAATGCGGCAGAAAAATGTGAATCCCGAAAAACTGTAGTTGCGTAGCTTCAATGCGCTGCTTTGTTTCCTGCGGTGATTGAAACCGGCTGCGGAGATTAGCGAAGCCGGTCTCAAAACCATCGAATCCATAGGCCTTGATTTTGTCGAGCACAGCAAAGAAAGTGGACAGATCGGCCGGATTGACCGGCCAAGCGTTGGTTTGGGCGCCCAGTTTCACATTTGGAAAATCGCGTGCGCGGAGCGCAGTGGCGCCGGAAACAGCAGCCATCGTCTGGAGGAACACACGTCGTGAATGCATTTAAGTTCGTTCCAGCAACACGGCGCCGGCGCCGCGTTGATGAGTGCGCCGGGTAAAATCGGGCAGACTGTCGAGCCGGCTGATGAGCGCCCGGTTGATTTCGGGGAGCGTCTTAGCGCGCCATTGCGGAACACTCCAAAGCGCGTCAGGCCCCACTCTGCCCATGATCACGGGTCCGATGTACAGATAGTGCCGGACGCCGGGGGAGCGCAAAATGTCGGCTTCTATGCCGGCATCGACCGGAAGAAAACTGCTGAGCACCGTTTCAGGCCGGTAACGAGCGAGGGCATCGCGCGCAGCGAGTTTGGTGACGTTCGGGCCCATGGGTATAGGGTCCGTGGCAAGGACGGGAACATCTCGCTTGTGCAGCGCGGCCGCTAGTTCACCGGAACCGGCGCCGATCTCGAGAATAATTCCTGCAAGATGCCGCAGCTCCTGTGCAACGGCATCCACAAACTCGCCGCTGCAGGCGACAAAAATATCGCGATCGCGGCACCAGGCGAGCCATCCGTCGGCTTGTTCGGCCGCTTCCATCCGTTCGAACCAGGATTGAAGATCAGATGCTGATGCCGATGCGATGGATGGCGAAGGCATTGTTCTCACGCAGAATTTCACACTTGGTCAGCTTGCCGGAGGCGGTTTCGATGACCTCGTTATAAACGCGCATGCCGGCTTCTTCGATGGACATCCCCTGGAAAATGTCGCTTACGTCCAACTCGACCGTATCTCTCATTTTTTCAAACGAGGTTTTATTGCCGGTCAGCCGGATGGTCACCATCAAAGGATGATTGATGGTGTGGCCGCCCCCGGTGGAGAAGGTGAGGATCTGCGATCCGGCGGCCGCTATGCCGGTGATCGATTCGCCGCCATGACCCGGAGTGTCCATGATGTACAGACCGGGCTCGCGTCCAATCGGCTCCGCATAATCAACCACACCGACGATGGGTTTGGTGCCGCTCTTCTGAATGGCGCCCAGCGATTTTTCTTCAATCGAGCTGAGCCCGCCCAGGATGTTGTCGCCGGTGGGCTGCGATCCGCGGATGTCTTCTCCGGATGCGAGAGCGCGCTGTTCCATGCGTTTGGTAATTTCCCAGATTCGATCGGCAATCTGGGGAGTTGCCGCGCGCGCAGCCAACACCTGCTCGCCGCCCAGCATTTCCGTAGTTTCGGCCAGAATCGAGCGGCCGCCCTGATCGATGATCATGTCGGAACAATAACCGACGGCTTTATTCGAGCTGATGCCGGATGTGGTATCGGAAGTTCCGCAGTTGAGGCCGTAAATCAATTCCGAGACCGGAACTTCTTCGCGATTTTGCGTGCTGATTTTTCGCAGCATATCGAGCGCGATTCTTAAACCGCGCGCGGTTGCCTCAATGGCGCCGCCGCTTTCGCGAATATTGATGGCTTCGACAGGCTTACCGCTCTTGGCAATGTCGTGGGCCATCTCTTCTGCGGTGCAACCGGTTTCGCGATGATGATCAATGACGATGACACCGCCGCAATTGGGATTCAATGCAGTGCCCACCAGGGTCTTGCGGGTCAGCCGCAAATCAGGCATGACCTGGCAGCGGCCGAGCGGATGCGTGATGACGGTGGTATTCGCAATCATGTGCCCGAGCCGCTCGATGACGCTGTTGGCATAGAGTGTCCCGGAGAGCAATAGTAAAGAATTACGGGCGCCGGCTTGACCATCGGGCCGGCGATAACCCATCCAGGTATTTCGCAACTGTTTTTTCACTTGCCTGCTCCACTCGAAGGACTTGAGCCTGCCAGATCGCCGCGTCCTCTGTTTGATTCCGTGTTGTGGATGTGTACGTGTTGCCCCGGCTCGATGTCCTCCGTAGCCGTTCCAATCGAATAGCCGTACTTGATTACCTGTTCGCCTTTTCGAATTGGCCGGATAGCAAATTTGTGCGCAAACGGCACATTGTCACGCAATTGGATCTCAGCATCTTTGCCGTCAATCTGGACCTTTATAGATGAACCGCGCGCGCCCTGGTGAATGAAGAGCGTTGCGACGTTATCATTTGGATCTATGACGAAAGCTTCAATAGCCACTATGACTCCCTTAGTTTGTTTTTCAAACAATTCCTGCCTCAACAAAATCGGGCGCCGGCAGGGTGAACGCCGCATGCGGTATGACGCCAACACGCGCCTCACCGCCTGCCTTTTCGAGTAATTGCTGCAATCGCAACTCGTGCTCAGCAACCGGCACGTGTTGCAACCGGCAGCGGTCCACGAAGGCCGGATCAAGCCTGGAGACCAGATGCACGTCATATTCGCTGCCGAGCCGCGTGACCCAATACGCCTTGTGGCCGCCAACAACGAATTTCCGTTGCAAAGCGGCGCGCATTTCGTCATGCGTCGAGTAGCGTTCGACGTATTCTTCAAAAGAACGAATACCGGCGCCGTTCGAACATTCGGCGTAAAAAAGAATCGAGCCGCCCGGCCGCAGGGCACAGCAGGCGTTTTCGAGCGGCTTGTGCGCCTGGCGCAGATCGATATCGAGCGGAAAGCCGCCCGCGGAAGCAATGATGAGATCGAAGCGTTCTTCTATGCCGATGCGCATCATTTCGTCCACCGCGCGGCAGCCTTCGCGATGGGCTAAATCGTAGTGACCCGCGACGGCGCGCGCCAGCTTGCCCTCGGGGGTGAGCACCAGATTGAGCATGAAATCGGGATCCACCAGGCGGCAGGCTTCGAGGAGATCCTCATGCGCCGGATTGCCGTCCAGCAAGCCCACGCGGCAGCGCGGGTCAAAGATCATGCGGTGGTTGAAGGTGGTGGTATCGAAACCGGCGACTCCGGGAACCAGACTTTTGCGGCCGCCGCTATAGCCGGCGATTAAGTGATAAATAATCTCGCCGGTCAAAATGATGCGATCAGCTTCCCAGACCTGGCGATTGATTTCGACGCGATTACCAAAACTGGTGGTACCAACATAAACCAGGTTGGCCGAATCTGTCGAGATGTGGTCGAACATGCGGAAGCGGCCATAGATTGCGTCGCCTACAATTTGACGGCGCTCTTCTTCCGTTTGCTCGCGATGAATGCCCAAAGCAAAGACGATGAAGATGTCGCGATCGGGAATACCGGCGGCGTTCAGCGTGTCGACAAGCGGCGGAAGCATCAGATCGGTGCGGCAGAGCCTGGTGATGTCATTGACGATGATTGCAATCTGCTCGCCGGGGCGCACAATTTCGCGCAGGGGAGGAGTTCCGACGGGGTGCTGGACCGCCGTCTCGATTGCTTGGCGCTCGTCGAGAATCTGTTCAGCCGGCCGGGGCGCAATCAATTCTGCCGGTAAACGGATGCGCAGGTGATCGCGCCCGAACGGAATTTCGAAGTCTTGCTCAGCCGGCATCAAAAAGTTAACTTCAACGCAAACTGCAGGACGCGAGGATCGCTGGTCGCGGTGATCTGGCCGAAGTTCGATGCATTCACTGAGGCCACCGGATTTTGGAAATTAGGCCGGTTCTCAATGTTGAAGGCTTCGGCACGAAATTGCAGGCGCCACCTTTCGGTGAAAAAGAAGTTCTTGAACACGGAGACATCGACATCGAAATAAGCCGGACCGCGCAAAATATTACGGCCCGTGTCGCCGAACGTGCCGAGCGCGGCAAGTTGAAATGCCGCGGGGTTAAAGTACGCCGCTACCTGGCTGGCCCCCGCAGGACGCGCCGGACTCACGCCGGGAACATAATCCGCGTAGTCGTTGCCGATTCCGGACAAGGATCTGTCCGTTCCGCTGGTGATGGTGAATGGAAGTCCGCTGTAGAGGAAGACTAACGTGTTAAGCTGCCAGTCGTTAACTAACACATTGGCGAAGCCGCTGACATTTGCGTGCGGAAAATTGTAGTTGGCCGAAAGGGTGTAGCGATACTCCTGATCGTAATCAGCCGGCCCCCGAGCGCTGGCAAAATTGAACGGATTGGGCGGCCCGGCGCTTCCTTCGGTCGCACTCGACGTGTCGTCGATGATCTTGCCCCAGACGAAATTCGTCAGCAACGTCAGTCCTCTAGAGAACCGCTTGGTAGCGTTGACCTGCAGCGAATTGTATTCTTCGTAAACATAGGAACTCGCGAGTTCCATCGCGCCTAAACCGGGATATAGGCGGCGACTGTTCTCGTTTCCCGTGGTGGCGCCGGGCTGCAGAATCGCCGGATTGAACTGGCGCGAACCCATAATGTCAATGGCGTGATTTCCAACATAAGCAACGGACAACGCGATATTACGAGGGAACTGGTGTTCGACAGTGAAGTTCCAGTTTTGCGTGTAGCCGACCCGCGAGGCCGGGTCCAAAGTACCTCCTGAAACCGGAAGAATGAATTTGTAAGTGGCGAACTGGCTGCGCGATATATGCGGCCGGGGGAACGGGTCACCGCCGGGGAAGCCCAGGTACGGATTGGTAAATGACTGCGGCGAAGGGATACTCAAGTAAAGATCGGTGGGCTGCACGGCATCGGTGCGCTGGTAGAGAAGTCCTTCGGGGAAACTGTAGAAGATTCCGTACGCTGAGCGGATGACGGTCCTGTGATTGCCGCCGAGATCATAAGCGAATCCGACGCGCGGGGCAAAATCCTTCCAGTTGTGATGGTAGACGGTATCGGAGATGCCTTTGTCGCCGGGATACAGCAGCCCGAGCGGCGCGTTGGGAGCAACGGTGGATTGCTGGCCGGGGACGAACGCGGTCAAAGATCCATTCAGATCAACGGGAGGCAGCCAGGGCTCCCAGCGCACGCCGAGGTTCACTGTGAGCGCTTTGCTCGCCTTCCAATCATCTTGAAGATAAACGGACGGCCGATCCTCCCGCAGATAAAAGACGCGGCCGTTGTCCTGAAAGAACTGGGACTCCAAACCGAGGTAGAAATCGACCAAGGCAGAGCCGCTGAACTGTCCATTGAAGGTGTTGTCTCCGGGTGTGTAGGAATAATCGTTGGCATCGATGCGGGTGCGTTCGAAGGAAGCGCCGAAGTTGATGGTGTGTGCACCCCAAATCTTGACTGCGGAGGCTTTGTAGTCGAAGGTGGTTGAATCCTGCCGCAGCGCGCCGCCAGAGAAGATGTTGACAAAACCTGAGATGTTGGCGCGGATGCCGGGGAAAATGGGCACCTGCGTTCCTAGCGGGACCTGATAACCGAAGCTTTGCAAAGTTCGCAGGCCTGGATCTTCAGGGATCTGTGTACGCGCGTAGCGCCCCGCGCTGGCAAAGAACGTGGCCGTGAAGGTGGGGCTAAAAACCTGGGTGTCGTTCAGGACCAGATTCTGATTACGGAACAGATTTTCGGCGAAGAATCCAGTGGGCGCAGCAAACGGCCGCTGAAAATTGTCTTCGTCGTAAAAATAGCGCACGCTGAAGCGATTGTTCTGGGAAAAGATCTGATCGATCTTCACCAGGTATTGGGTGTCGTCCAAATTCTGATTCGCTACTCCGGTCCAGTGGCCGGGTTGGATGGTGCTGTTCGGCAGCGGCAGAAGGGCGTTGACAACCGCGACTGAGACGGGATTAAACAGACTGGTGGGAATCTGATTGCCGGGGAAGAGAGCACTGTATGTTGCATTCAACTTGACGGCAGAAAAATTACCCGCGCGCTCGGCGGCACTGGGGACGATTATGTTCACCGGGGTCGGGGCGGAACGGCGTTGCGTATCCTGCGCCGAGAAAAAGAAAAAGGTTTTGTTTTTCTTGATGGGTCCACCGGCAGTGCCGCCGAACTGGTTCAACTTAAACGGCGGCAGCGTGGAAGAAAAGAAAGGCCTCGCATCTAAAACCGTGTTGCGGAAAAACTCGAAGGCGCTGCCGTGAATTTCGTTGGTTCCGGAGCGGGTGGATAATTGCACCAAAGCGCCCGCTCCGCCGTGTTCGGCGCTGTAGTTGGAGGACTGAATGGTAAATTCTTCGAGCGCGTCGGGGTTCGGCATGGTGGGCACGGAATCGAAGAAACGATCGTTATAGATCACGCCATCCAACTGAAAATTATTTTGCGTGGGGCGCAATCCGTTTACGGAAAGTCCAGTGTTATCCTGCTGCCCCGATTCCGTTCCAACGTTGGTCAGAACAGTGCCGGGAGTCAGCGTGGTTAATTGCAAGGGGTTGCGCTGATTCAGGGGCAGATCTTGCATCTGCCTGACGGTTACCGACTGCTGCACCGTGGAAGAGGCGGCTTGGATGAGGGGCGCTTCGGCCGTGACATCCACCGTCTGATTCACGTTGCCCAGCTTCAAGGTGATTTGCAGATCCACAACCTGGCCGGTAATCAGCGGCACCGGCGTGCGGCGTTCCCTCTCAAAACCCTGTTTGCTGATAACGAGTGAGTACTCACCGATCGGTAGATCGGGAAATTCGAAGATACCGTCCTGGTTGGTTTGCGATGTACGCACCTGGCCGGTTTGATTATTAGTGCATTCAATGGTTGCGCCGGGCACAACGGCGCCGGTGGAATCTACAACGGTGCCGCCGATGCGTCCTGTCGCCTGGCCGAACATCAATGCGGCAGAGGCAAAGAAAACCAGCATTGCCGCATACACGCTGAGCAAATCGCGTTTGAAACGAGACATATCCTGAAGCTCCCTCGTCGAGCATTAAAGCGCACAGGCCTGTTTGAGGCCGTTGTGGCGCGCCACATTACCAAAGCGCACAGGCCATTTTCGGGCGGCTGCGCGCGATACCGAAGCTAGGGTCGATAATATATTACATGTCAGTGTCCGTCAATACCACCCGGCGCGAGTTGTTGGCGCTCATTGTGGCTGCGAGCGCAGCAGCCAACGGCCAGGAGATCACCATTCCCGGCAAACGGCCCTTAATTGTTCACAACGACAGGCCGGAGGACCTGGAAACGCCGGCGTCTTATTTCTCTTCCTGGATTACGCCCAACGATGCGTTTTTCGTGCGCCAGCACCTGCCGAGACCGTCTGTGCAGGAAGCAAGCCACCGGGTTGCTCTCGACGGCAGAGTCGGGAAGCAGCTTCAACTGAGCACCGCCGATCTGCGCAAGCTGCCGCAATACACCGTGGCGGCAACTCTCGAATGCACGGGCAACGGGCGCGGCTTTTACCGGCCGGCAGTGCCGGGAGTGCAGTGGATGCGCGGCGCGATCGGGAATGCCGAATGGACCGGGCCGCGCCTGAGCGACGTTTTGAAACTGGCAGGTGCCGATCTCAATGCCGCCTACGTAACCACAAACGGCGCTGATACAGGCGTTGCGAAGACGCCCGATTTCATTCGATCGATGCCGATGAAGAAGGCCTTGCATCCGGCCACGATTTTGGCGCTGCAAATGAATCACGAGCCGATTCCAGAGCTTCACGGCTTTCCGGTGCGGCTGATCGTGCCGGGCTGGGATGGCACAAGCTGGGTCAAATGGGTGACGAATTTGACAGTGGCGAACGAGCCGAACACCGGATTCTTTATGAATCCCGGATACCGTTTTCCGAAACATGCGGTGGCGCCGGGGACGCCGGTGAATCCGGCCGACCTGGAAGTAATTGAGGGCATGCCGGTGAAATCGTTGATTGCGAGCGTGTCCGATCAGCAGCGCATTCCGCTGGCGCCGGCGCGTTTGCGTGGCATCGCCTGGGCCGGGGAGCAACGCATCCGGCAGGTCGAGGTTTCGTGCGATAGCGGCCGTACGTGGAATGATGCGCAATTGGGACGGGAGGATCTTCCGTTCGCCTGGCGCTTGTGGGAGTATCAATGGACGCCGCCGAAGGAGGGCTATTACACGATCCTGTCGAGGGCGACCGACAGTGCCGGAAATATCCAGCCGGTGGTGGCGACCTGGAATCCTTCCGGCTATCTTTACAACGCGATTGATCAGGTGGGAGTCATTGTGGAGAAGGGCGCATGAAATATCTAATTCTGTTAGGCCCGGTTTTGTTAGGCTTGGTTGCCGGGTGCGCTTTCGCGCAGGATGACAAAGCGGCTGCTGCCAGGCAGGAAGAGCAGCGCAGTTGCAGCCCGTGCCACAGCCTGCGCTTAGTGGATTCGCAGCGGCTTTCGCAAGCGGCTTGGGATAAAGAGCTCACGAAGATGATCGGCTGGGGCGCAGTCGTTTCGAACCGGCAGCTATTGTTGGACTATTTGTCGCAGCAATACGGCGTCTGTGTGCCGCGCACAGCGGATCCATTGAGCGCAAACGGAGCAAAGAGTCACGGAAGCGGCAGGTAGTGTCTGAAACAGGCTAGCTTTTTGCTAGACCTTCCAGCAGACGATTTTTGTTTCGGTCATTTCTTCGAGCGCGTAGCGCGGGCCTTCGCGACCGAGGCCGCTGTGCTTGGCGCCCCCGTAGGGCATGTGGTCGATGCGGAACATGGGGACATCGTTGATCAACACACCGCCCATTTGCAGCTTGCGCGCGGAACGGAAGGCGCGTTGAATGTCGTTGGTGAAGATGCCCGATTGCAGCCCGTAAGGCGTATTGTTAACACGGGCAATGGCCTCATCGAGGTCATCGTACGGATATACCGCGACGACTGGCCCGAAAATTTCTTCGCAGGAAATGCGGGCGTCCGCGGGTACATCGGTCAGAATTGCGGGCTCAATGGTGGCATAACGGCGCTTTCCGCCGCATAGCTTCTTAGCGCCGGCTGCAACTGCCTCTTCGATCCACGATTCGACGCGCATGGCGGCTTTTTCATCGATAAGTGAAGAGATGTCGGTACTATCCTCATACGGGTGCCCCAGGCGCAGCTTCGCCGTCTGCTCCTGCAAGCCGTCGAGGAAATCCG
>Ga0070739_10006498_pt1 | contig 12855 bp, 12 predicted proteins | sample Coa_R1_7_FD_66445 | JGI IMG/M metagenome (GOLD analysis project Ga0070739, IMG submission 66445) | Surface soil microbial communities from Centralia Pennsylvania, which are recovering from an underground coalmine fire - Coalmine... | ecosystem: Environmental > Terrestrial > Soil > Unclassified ... | reverse complement strand
TGCGGTGAAAGGCCGTCGTTCGCGTTGTTGCCGTCGGGCCTGGGACCGTCGCTGATGTTGTAGCCGACGCGCAGCACGTCGTTCAGCTGCGCGTGCGTGCCTCCGGTGGACGCGTGCAGGCCGGTCGACACGATCGTTCCGATCGCCGTGCCGACGAACACCGCGAGCATCAGGCCGCTGACGGTACGGAACGCAGCCCTCGGATTGTCGGCCAGCCGCCGGGCGGCCAGCAGCGAGGGAGCGCCCTTCGCGAGCGCGGCGAGCAGCACCGAGCACTTCATGGTGAGCCACGGCCCGGCGATGACCAGGCCGAACATCACCAGCACGAAGCTGGGGAAGGCGATCGCCGGGCTGGTGTCCGAGCCGCCGGAACCGACCGCGGCGATGAACAGGGCGGCGCCGAGGAGCAGCGGGATCAGCCGCCACGCGCGGGGCGGCGGCGGAGTGGTGCGCCGGCTCACGCCGAGCGGAGAGACCTTCACCCTGCGCAGCGACACGACCGCTGCGGCCGCCGCGATGATCGGGATGAGGACCAGGACCGCGACGTATTCGGCGACGGTCGGCGCGACGGTGTACCCGAACACCTTCGCTCCGGTGATGGAGACCTTTGCGACCTGGGGCCGGATGAGGAGGAAGAGGCCGGTGCCGAGCACCGCCCCGAGGATCGCGCCGATCGCCGCGTCCACCGACGCCATCACGTTGATCTGCCGGAGCTTCGCACCGACAAGCCGCAGCGCGGCGTACCTTTCCTCCCGCCGGGCGGCCGAGAGCCGGGTCGCGGTGCCGACCAGCACCAGCATCGGCAGCACCATCGCGATCGCGCCGAGCCCGAAGCCGAGCCGGTACACGCTGGTCGTGCCCTGAGAGCGCGGGGCGGTGTCGATCTTGTCCACCGCGCCGGTTCCCGGGATCGCTGCCAGCTGCGCCGGGGTGTATCCGACCACGATGACGAGTTCGTCCGGCCCGGTGAGCGCCGCGTCGGTGAGAACGCCGGCCTGCGCTCCCGGGAAGCGGTCGCCGAGCTGGTCGCGCGGCGTGCCGCTCAGCAGCGCCGCCATCGCGGGCGAGACGTAGTAGCGGCCGGGCCCGGGCATCCGCGCGAGGCCGGGAATCGCCGGCGCTTTGTCGCCGAGGGCTGCGACGTCGAGCCGTTCGATCGTCTGACCCTTGAAGTAGTCCTCGCTGTAGTTCCACAGCTCCGCGTCGGCGGGCGGCGCGGCGAGGGAGAGGTTAGACAGATCGGCGGCGTGGGTGCATTCCCAGCACTGCCGCGCGACGCCGGCCTGGAACGCGTGATAGTCGCCGAGGACGGCGAGCAGCACGGTGACGCCCACGGCGACGGCCAGCGCCGTGGCGATGAGCCGGGTGAGCGCTTCGCGGCCGCTGCTGAGCGTGAGCCGCAGTCCGAGGCGGATCATCGGGCGGCCGCCGCCGCGCCGTATCCGGCGGCGACCCGGCCGTCGCGCACCATGACCTCGCGGTCGGCGCAGGCGGCCACCCGCGCGTCGTGGGTGACCACCACGACCGTGGTGCCTTCCTGCCGCGCGGTGCTCACCAGCAGGTCCATCACCTTCTCGCCGGTCAGCGAGTCCAGCGCGCCGGTCGGCTCGTCGGCGAAAAGCACCGCGGGCCGGGTGGCCAGGGCGCGGGCTATCGCGACGCGCTGGGCCTGGCCGCCCGACAGCTCGCCGGTGCGGCGCGCGCCGAGCTCTTCGAGGCCGAGCCGGGCGAGCCAGGACTGCGCGGTCTCGTAGGCGCGCCGCCGCCGGACCTTGCCGAGCAGCAGCGGCAGCGCGATGTTGTCCAGCGCGGTCAGCTCCGGGACCAGCTGGCCGAACTGGAAGACGAAGCCGAAGGCGGTGCGCCGCAGTTCGGTGCGCTGGTTCTCGCTAAGGGTGTCGATGCGCCGGCCGTCGAACCGCACCTCGCCGCGGTCGGGCGTGTAGATCCCGGCCAGGCAGTGCAGCAGCGTGGACTTGCCCGAACCGCTCGGGCCCATCACCGCCAGCACCTCGCCCTGCGCGACGGTGAGGCTCGCGCCCTGCAGCGCGGGGGTGTGGCCGAAGGAGCGGAACAGCTCGCGGGCTTCCAGCATGCTGCCGCGCGCGGCGCCGGGCGGCGCGGGTTCGGCCGAGGGCAGGCCGGATCGGCCCGCGGTCGTTGAGGCCCCGTCGTTCATGATTTCCCCGTTTCCGTGGTGCGGACCAGTTCCGCGAGAGAGCCGAGCCTCGCCTCGGTGGCGTCGATCCACCGCAGGTCGGCTTCGAGATGGAAGAGGCCGTAGTCGGCCAGCAGGACGTCGACGGTCGGGCCGGTGCGCCGCAGCTCGGTCAGCTCGCGCATCCGCCGCAGATGCGCGGCGCGCTGCGCGTCGAGGTAGTCGGCGGCCGGGTGGCCGAGCATCAGCGCGAGGACGACCTTCGCGAACAGCACGGTCTGCAGGTGCGGTTCGGGCTCGGCCGGCTGCGCGAGCCAGGACTCGACCTCGCGGCGACCGGTCTCGGTGATCGCGTAGCGCTTGCGGTCCGGGCCGTCGCCGGGCTCCGCCTCACCCGCCGTCACCTTGCCGTCGCGGGCCAGCCGGCCGAGGGTCGAGTACACCTGCCCGAACGGCAGCGGCTTGCCGCGGCCGAAGAATGCGTCGTAGTCCCGCTTGAGGTCGTAGCCGTGGCTCGGCTCCCGGTCCAGCAGGCCGAGCAGCGTCAGAGGAACGCTCATGCGGCGAGAATACACTGAGTGTATACACGCGAGCAATACTGTTCTGAGCTGCTGGTTCGCTCGCGGATTAGGTTCGAGCCGGTTCGGCCGGTTCCGGGCCGACCGCCGGGGTACCGGCCTCATCGACGCGGTAGTCACCGGTGCGGACCCGGCCGGAAGTGATCCGCCAGAGCCCGGCGATCTCGTAATAGGCGCCGTTGACCACTTGCAGGAAGCCGATCGTGATCGGCCACAGCAGCGCGCCGAGGGCCGGCACCGAATCGACCGGCAGCGTGTAGGCCATGGCGATGCGCGCGGCGCCGTCGGCGAGCATGGTCGCTCCCCAGATCACCGTGGAGACGCGCCAGATCCGGCGGAACCTCGGCTCGTGTTCCCAGAGGACGTCCCACGGCGTGCCGTCCGAGCGGAACCGGCCGTCGAACAGCGGCTGCGCGCTCAGGTATACCAGCGGTCTGCGCGCTCGCGCCGTCGCCGCGAACCAGAGGCCGCCGACCCCGGTGACCCAGCCGTCCCGGGCCAGCAGGAACCGGGGACTGCCGCCGATCGCCGAAACGATCAGGCTCATCAGCATCATGCCGGCGCCGAAGCCGCCGAGCGCGTCGAGATGCCGCTGGCGTATCCACTGCACCGCGGTGCTCAGCGCCGGAAGCATCGCGCCGGCGAGCAGCGCCGAGAACACACTCACCCCAGCCGCGCGCAGACCGTAGTAGAGCGCGGTCGGTGCGCCGATGTCCCACAGGGCGATGAGCAGCGTGGCCCGGCGGCTGCGGCGCACCGCAGGCCTCGGGGCGGTCACTTGTGGTCCCGTTGCGTGTCGTCCTCGCGCTGTGTGGCGAGCCGGGCAAGCGTGGTCAGCTCCCGCACGCATTCCGCCAGGCTCAGGCGCGGCGCAGTGGTCATCCTGGCGATCGCCGCGTCGATGGCCGCTTTGAGGGTCAACGCCATCAGCACCCTGTCGAACTCGCGAAACTCCCCGTTGCGCTGCCCCTCGCGCAGGATCGGCTCGAGCTCGTTGACGTTGGCCTGCGCGGTCGCCTCGACGCCGAAGCGCAGGGTTCCGTCGTCCCCGCGCGCGTTCATGCAGATCTCGTACATCGCGCGCACCGCGGGCAGGTGTCCCGCGATCCATTCCAGCTCCGCCTCGATCCGCGCGTTGAGCTTCCCGGCCGCCGTCGACTCGGCCGCCGTGCGCTCGGCTATCGCCGTCTGCATGCGCACGGCGACATCGACGAGCACGGCGTCCATCAGCTCGTCCTTCGTGCCGAAGTGGTACGAGATCAGGCGCGTGCTGGAGATCCCGGCCTTGCGCGTGATGCGGGCGAAAGTGGTCTGCGCGTACCCGTTCTCCGCCAGCACCTCGATCGCCGCCGCGATGATCTGACCGCGCCGCGCGTCCGAGGCGAGCGAGCGCTGCGGCGCTGCGGCCGCGTCCCCGTATTTTACTTGCATGAGTAAATTCTACGTCAGCTGAGTAAGAGCGCAAGTGGGCCGCCGCGCGCAGGTGTGACGAATCCCTGGGGCGGATTTTGCAAGCCGGGCGTGGAATTTCTGTGACCCGGCCCCTAGCTTGGGGGTCTCCAAGACTGAAGGGGGACGGAAGCGGTCTGAGGCGAGGTTGAGCGAATGGTCGGGCAGACGGACGCGTGGCTGGTGACGGCTGCACGTTCCGGGGATCAGGACTCCCTGGACGAGCTGGTCGCGCAGTACCTGCCGTTGGTGTACAACATCGTGGGCCGCGCGCTGGCCCGGCACGCCGACGTCGACGACGTGGTGCAGGAGACGATGCTGCGCGTGGTGCGCGGCCTCGGCGGGCTGCGCGACCCGGAACGCTTCCGCTCCTGGCTGGTCGCGGTGGCGATGAACCAGGTGCGCGAGCACGCCAGCACACACCGCGACACCGCGCGGCTCGACGAGATCGCCGAACTGGCCGACCCCGGGGCGGACTTCGTCGACCTCACGCTGGTCGAGCTCGGGCTCTCCGGCCAGCGCCGCGAGGTCGCGCTGGCCACCCGCTGGCTGGACCCGGACGACCGGCACCTGCTGTCGCTGTGGTGGCTGGTCAACGCCGGCCATCTGACCCGCGGCGAGCTGGTCTCCGCGCTGGATCTGGACCCGCACCACGTCACGGTGCGGATCGCCCGGATGAAGGCGCAGCTCGACGGCGCCCGGCTGGTCGTGCGCGCGCTCACCACCAGGCCGCGCTGCCCGGGCCTTTCGGAGGCGATGTTCTCCTGGCGCGGCGAGGAGTCCCCGCTGTGGCGCAAGCGGTTCGCCCGGCACATCCGCGAATGCGGCTACTGCGCGAGCGCGGAGGCGGATCTCATACCCGCCGAGCGGCTGTTGGCCGGCCTGAGCCTCGTTCCGCTGCCCGCCGGTTACGCCGCCTACATGCTGGCCTCGACGCATGGGGCGATGCAGGGCGTGACCCACCTGCCGACGAGCTCGGCGCCGTCCGCAAGCCCCGCGCCGAACGGCTCCGGCTCCGGCAACCGAATACCCGGGCAGCGCGCCAAGCACGGAACGTCGTCGCACCGAGTCGCCCCGCACGCCGGGCACCTGGGCCATCTGGCAGTCAAGCCGATCATCGCCGCGGTGGTGATCACCGCAGCCGCCGGCGCCGGCATCGTCACGGTGCGCTCGATGGGCACGGACGCGCCCACCACCAGCCAGTCCTCGCGCGCACTGTCGAGCTCGGCGCCCGGGCTGGTATCCCTCTCCCCCGGCGCGCCACTTTCCTCTGCGGCGGCCGCGACGAGCGCCGCGGCGAGTCCCAAGACCTCGCCGAGCCCCGCGAAGCCGAGCCCGAGCTCAGCTCCGGCGCAGAAGCCGCGGGTCACCAACACGACCACCGCCGTGGCGAACGGCACGAACGAGAGCACTGCGGTGCAGCAGGTGCTCGACCTCATCAATCAGGCGCGGGCCCAGGCCGGACTGCCGGCGTACACGATCACGTCAGGGCTCACCAGCAGCGCCACCACGCACAACCAGACGATGGCCGGCGGCTGCGGCCTCTCCCACCAGTGCCCGGGCGAAGCCCCGCTCGGAGACCGCGAGACCGCCGCCGGGGTCCAGTGGACCAGCGCGGGCGAGAACATCGGCGAGGGCGGCCCGGTGTCGGATACGCAGTCCGCCATCGCGCAGATGGCCGTCGGCCTGACGCAGAGCATGCTCGATGAGAAGCCGCCCAACGACGGTCACCGCCAGAACATCCTGAGCAGTTCCTTCCACCACATCGGCATCGCAGTGTTCCGCGACAGCTCGGGCACGGTGTGGATGACGCAGGACTTCTCGAACTAAGGCTGCTGCAACTAAGGCTGCAACGCCGGTCGCCGCGCACTCGGCGACCGGCGTTCGGGCCCGGGCCACACGGCCCGGCCCCGGCTAGCCGAAGGTGAACCAGTTGACGTTCACGAAGTCGGCCGGCTGGCCGCTCGCGAAGGTCAGGTACACCGTGTGCACTCCGGTCACCCGGCTGATGTTCGCCGGAACAGTGCGCCAGCTCTGCCAGCCGCCGGTGTTGGCGATCGCGAAGCTGCCGATCGGCGCCGCGCCGGGGTTGTCCAGAGCCACCTGGACCAGTCCGCTGACACCGCTGGCGGCGCCGGACGCCACCCGCGCGCTGAACTGGGTCGCGCCGCCGCTGCCGAAGTCCACGTTCGCGTAGCCGAGCCAGTCGCCGTTGGCGATCCAGCCGACATCCTGTCCGCCTCCCGTGTCGGAGCAGGCCTCGGTCTGCGTTCCGGACTGGGAGCTGTAGTTCTCGGCCTGGATCGTGGAGAAGGCGCTGATCGTGCCGCCACCGCCACCGCCGGTCGCGGACGCGCTCGGGCTGGGGCTCGGACCGGGGCCCCCGGACGCGTTGCCGCCGCCGACCGCGACGGTCAGCAGCACCGGGTTCGGGTCGTTGACCGCGCCGGACTGGTCCGTGCCGCCGTTGGGCGCCACGTCGTCGTAGGGGAAGGCGTAGCCGCGGCCGTCCAGGTTCGCCGCGTGCACGATGCGCGCGTAGTGGTTGGTCACGGCGTTCGTGTAGTAGTTCGCGGGATTCTCGCCGTCCGGCTGGTTCGCGTCGGCCAGCAGCGTGGAGCGGTTGAGCGCGGCACTGATCCGCGCGCTGATGGCATTCTTCTCGGCCGAGCCCGGGGCGAAAGGCCCCGAGTTGCAGCTGAAGATGTCGGCCGAGGACGGCATGCCGTAGCTCGCGACGCCCGCGAAGTTCAGCTGGCCGCCTGAGACCTGACCGGTGACCGTGCCCCACTGTGCCTGCGTGTCCACGGTCAGCGGCGTCGTCGAGTACTTCGACCAGACCTGGTTCAGGTAGCCGTTGAAGTAACCGGAGAACAGCGACGAGTTCATCACGATGCCGTTGGTGGGGCTCAGCGCGCGCAGGTTGCGCCCGCCCGAGGTGACGATGAGCTTGTTCCAGCCGGCGCCGTCGGCGTTGTTCTGCGCGATGAGGCCGTTGCAGACCGTGTCGAGTCCGTTCGCGGGCATGCCGGACACGTGCTGCTGGCCACCCGAGGAGTTGGTGAGCGTCAGCGAGATCGGGATGGAGACGAAGTCGACGTAGCTGATGTTCGCGAACATCTGCGCGCTGTTATAGGTGAACTCGCAGAAGTCCCACATCACGTTGATGCTCGGGTCGCTCGGGTTGGTGACCGAGGGCTCGACCAGCGCGGGACCCGGGTTGAGCAGGAAGGTGATCGGCGCGCCGATGGAGAACCAGATCCGCGCGCCGGCCAGGTGCGGAATGGTGACGGTCACGGTCGAACCGGGCGCGCCGAGCGGGATCGCGCAGTTCGCGCCGAGCGGGGCGCCGGTGGAGCTCGGCGAGGAGGGGTAGTACGGCGTGTGCCCGTCCGCCTGCAGGAGGTAGAGGGCGTTGCCGTTGTCGATCGCCAGTCCGGTGATGTAGGCGTAGACGGTGTTCGACGTCGTCGCGTTCTGCAGCGCGATGTTGAGCGTGGGTGCGGTGGCCGAGGCACGGGTGGACAGGACGCCGGCCGTCGCGGCGCCGCCGACCAGCGCGGAGGACGCCACGATGAACTTCCTGCGGGAGAGCATGAGAGGGCACATCTCCTTCTGTCGGTACGCACGGGCAGGCGCGCAGGCAGCTCTGCTCGTGCGGGCGCGGACCGCGTCGCCGTGGGTGAGGTCGCGTGGCGCCGCACGCGACCGGAAGCGTTTACGGACTGCGGTTGCAGCGAGTATGGAAAGCCCGGGCGGCGGCGTCAACGGTTGCCGGCCATTGGATCTTGACCGGTATATCCCGCTTAAGATCGGCTTACGGAAGTGACCGTCCGTCAGGTTGCGGATACCCGGATCCGGGGACGGACCGGAACCCGGGCGCGGCGGGTCGTGGCAGACTTCGATCATGGATGCGAACACGATGACCGCGGCCGCGGCCGGCACCTGGAAGCTCGGCGACCTGACCGTCAGCCGGCTCGGCTTCGGCGCGATGCGGCTGACCGGCACCGCGGGCTTCGACCTGGGCCGGCCGCGCGATCGGCGAAACTCGATCAGCGTGCTGCGGCGCGCGGTCGAGCTCGGCGTGAACCACATCGACACCGCGGCTTTCTACTTCTCCCCGCTGCGCTCGGCCAACGAGCTGATCAACAGCGCACTGAACCCTTATCCGGAAGACCTGGTCATCGTCACCAAGGTGGGCCCGGGCCGCGATCCGTCCGGCGACTGGTTCGCGGCCACGCCCGAGCAGCTGCGTGGCCAGGTCGAGGAGAACCTGCGCCAGCTCGGCCGCGACCACTTGGACGTGGTCAACCTGCGCCGGATGCGCCAAGAGTCGATCGCGGAGCACTTCGGCGCGCTGGCCGAACTGCGCGAGGCGGGACTGATCCGACATCTGGGCGTCTCGAACGTCAACCTGGCGCAACTCGCCGAAGCCCAGGCGATCGCGCCCGTGGTGTGCGTGCAGAACCGGTTCAACGTGGAGGTGCGGGAACACGACGAGGTGCTGCGTGCGTGCGGCGAACAGGGCATCGCGTTCGTGCCCTACTTCGCCATCTCGGGCGAGCGGCGCGAAGGGGGCGCGGCGACGGACAGCAGTCACGAGAGCGAGGAGGTGCTCCGCGTCGCGGAGGCACACGGCGCGAGCGCGGCGCAGGTCAAGCTCGCCTGGACGCTACATCAGGGTCCGCATGTGCTGGCCATCCCGGGCACCGGCGACCTGGCGCATCTGCAGGAGAACGTCGCCGCCGCGGCGCTGCGCCTCTCCCCCGAGGAGGTTGATCGGATCGGTGCACTGGCCTGAGCGTCCCGACCCGGGCGCGCCGGCAGACGGACCAGAACGATTCCCAGGAATAAGATTCCAAGGAATCTAGTTCCGTGGAATGTAAGGAGGGAGCGCGGCCATGGCGAGCAACGCGTCGGACGGCCTGAGGCAGCTGTTCAGCGACATCGTGCGGCTCGAGATCGAGCTGTGGGACGCCGTTGACCGGCGGCTGCGCGAGACGCCCGGCATCTCCATGGGCGACTTCGACGTGATGCAGGTCGTCGCGCGCACGGCGTCGTGCCGGGTGTACGACATCGCCGAGCAGCTCTCGATCACGGTCGGCGGCACCAGCAAGGCCGTGGACCGGTTGGAGCGGCGCGGCCATGTCGCACGGCGCAGCAACCCCGGCGATCGCCGCTCGTCGATCATCGAGCTGACCCCCGAGGGCGCGGAAGCGCTCGCCGGGGCCGGTGTGGTGGTGGACGACGAGTTGCAGCTGCGGCTCGGTGCGGTGTTGTCGACCGAATCGCTCGGCCAGTTGGGCTCCCTCATCGCACGGATTCGCTCGGGGCTGGCGAAGCCGCCGGAGTCGGACCGCGCGTAGGACACGGGACTGGAACGGAGTACGGCCATGTCAAAGGCAGTGCGATTCGATCGGTACGGCGGCATCGACGTGCTGAACGTGGTGGAAGTACCGCTGCCCGAGCCGGGTGCGGGAGAGGTGCTGGTCGCGGTCAAGGCGGCGGGCATCAACCCGGGCGAGGCGAAGATCCGCACGGGCATGATGCACGAGCGCTGGCCCGCGGACTTCCCGTCGGGTCAGGGCAGCGACCTGGCAGGTGTGGTCGCCAAGCTGGGGCCGGGCGTGACCGGGTTCGCGGTCGGCGACGAGGTGCTCGGCTTCACGAACCGGCGGGCCAGCCACGCTCAGTTCGTCGTCGTGCGGGCGGACGAGCTGGCGCCGAAGCCGCAGAACGTGCCGTGGGAGGTCGCCGGCTCGCTGTTCGTCGCCGGGACGACGGCCTTCGCGGCGGTGCGGGCGGTGGAGCTGAAGCCCGGCGACACGGTCGCGGTCTCGGGCGCGGCCGGCGGCGTGGGTTCGCTGGTGGTGCAGCTGGCCAGGCGCGCCGGGGCCGAGGTGATCGGCATCGCGAGCCGGGCGAACCACGCCTGGCTGGCCGGTCATGGAGTCAAGCCGGTCGAGTACGGCGACGGCCTGGCCGAACGATTGCGCGAGACGGCGGCGCGGATCGACGCGTTCATCGACACGCACGGCGACGGTTACGTGAAGCTGGCGCTGGATCTGGGCGTTGACGCGAAGCGGATCGATACGATCATCGACTTCGCCGCCGCGGCCGAGTACGGCGTGAAGGCGGAAGGCAACGGCGCCGCGGACACGATCGAGGTGGTGTCCGAGCTGGCGAACCTGGTGGCGCACGGCGAACTCGAAGTGCCGATCGCCGCGACGTTCCCGCTGGACGAGGTCCGCGCGGCGTTCGAGCTGGTCGAGCAGGGCCACGCGCACGGCAAGGTAGTACTGCTTCCGTAAGCGTCCTGCGACGCCTCCGGAATGCGGCGCGGCGTGCTCACTCGGGCGATCGAAAGCTGGACTCCACGGCTGCCCGAGTGAGCGCGCGTGCCGCGTGTACGGCGCTGTCGATCGCCTCGTCCGGCGACAGGCCGCACAGGTCGGTCAGGGTGAACAGCGCCTCGGCGGAGACCACGAGCGCGAGGTCTCGCTTGAGCTGGACCAGGGCCAAAGCGCTCTCGGCGGCGCCGCCCGGACCCGTAGCATGTTCCAGGGGCGCGAGCGCGGTGTCAATGAGTCCAAACCTAAGTCCCGGACGGATCGCGCCACCTTGGCCATCGGCTATCGCGGCCGACATCATCGCGCGCACCGCGCCCTCGTAGGACAACACGTGACCGAGCAGGAAGCGGGTCGCGTGCTCGATGCGCTCCACCGGATCGGCGCTGTCGGCCAGCGGAGCCATCGCCTCGGCCGGTTCGGGCAGCAGGCCGGTGAACGACTCGCGCAGCAGCGTGCTGAGATCCGGGAAGTACCGGTACGCGGTCGCCTCCGAGACCAGCGCCGCCTGCGCGACCGCGGGCATGGTCACCTCGCCGCCGCCGCGGATCAGCTCGCGGGTCGCGGCGATGATCGCGTTGCGGGTGCGCAGCTTCTGATTGCTGCGCCGACCGCCGAGTTCGGGATGCGCCGTCTCGGGCGCCGTCTCCTCGGTTTCCGTGCGTTGCCGAGTCTGCGTCACGTGACCATCGTCGCGCGCCGAAGCCGATTCGTCAAAGTCTTCTCTCTTCATGAGAGTTGACTTGCACGAAAGTGCGAACCGGGGTAACTTCGTGAGAGTCAACTCTCACGAAGGAGGCGTCCATGGCCGGGGTGCCAGAGGTATCAGTCGTCGGACCCGACGACGGCGAGGTCATCAAGCTCGGCCCCGCGCAGATCCGGATCCTCGAGGACGGCAGCACGACCGGTCACCGGCTGGGCGCCGCCGAGATCACCCTCGCACCGCATTCGCCGGGGCCGCAGCAGCACCGGCACGCCCGGCACGACGAAGGGTTCTTCGTCGTCTCCGGCACCGCGCAGTTCACGGTCGGGGACGCGGTGCACGACGCGCCGGCCGGCTCGCTGGTCGTGGTGCCGCCGGGTGCGCCGCACAGCTTCGCCAATCCGGGCGCGCAACCGCTCATCATGATCAACACCTTCACGCCGGACCTGTACGTGCAGTACTTCCGCGATCTGCGCGACATGCTCGCCTCCGGACAGCCGCTCAATGACGAAGCGGTAGCCGACGTGATGAACCGCTACGAAACCGTCCCGGCGACCACGTACGCCGCCGACCCAGAAGCCTGAGGAGCCAACCATGACTCAGTCCACGTACCAGCTGTCCGTGCCCGGAATCGGCGAAGTAGACCTGACGGTCGACGATCGCGGTCAGGGCAGACCGCTGCTGTTGCTGCACGGCGGTGCCGGTCCGCTTTCCGTCGCGAATCTCGCCGAAGCGCTCGCGGCAGAGGGTGGCATACGCGTGCTTACTCCCACGCATCCCGGCTTCGAGGGCACACCACGTGCCGCAAATCTCGACAGCGTGCCCGGCCTCGCCTCGGTCTACGAAGCGCTGCTCGAGCGCCTCGGGCTGATCGACGTCCTGGTCGCGGGCAACTCGCTCGGCGGCTGGGTGGCAGCGCAACTCGCACTCGGCACCAGCGCCCCGCGGCTCGCCGGCATAGTGGTGATCAACGCCGTGGGCATCGAGGTGGAGGGCCACCCGATCGCCGAGACCGCCGATGCCGCCCCGGACCAGCTGCTCGCGCTGGCCTACCACGACCCGGCCCCGTACCGCCTGGACCCAGCGGCACTTCCGGCGGAGCGCCTGGCGGCCATGGCGGCCAACCGCGCGGCGGTGCAGCTTTACGGCGGCGCGTCGATGTTCGACCCGCAGCTGCGTGCGCGCCTTTCGGCGATCACGACTCCCGCGCTGTTCGTCTGGGGCGAGAGTGACCGGATCGCCGACCTCGAATACGGTCGCGCCTTCGCGCAGTCCGTCCCCGGAGCGCTCTTCGAGTCGATACCCGAGGCCGGCCATTTCCCGCACATCGAGCAGCCGGCCGCGACGCTCAAGGCGATAACCCAGTTCGCCGACAGCCTGGCGTGACCTGACGACCGCCACCATCGCCGTCACCAGCAGCCCGGCGTGGCCCGACGACAGTCACCCAGTTCGCCGACCAGCCCGGCATGACCGGACGACCGCCACCCAGTTCGCCGACCAGCCCGGCATGACCGGACGACCGCCACCCAGTTCGCCGACCAGCCCGGCGTGGCCCGACGACAGTCACCCAGTTCGCCGACCAGCCCGGCGTGACCGGACGACCGCCACCCACCACCCGGC
>Ga0070739_10006497_pt1 | contig 12855 bp, 11 predicted proteins | sample Coa_R1_7_FD_66445 | JGI IMG/M metagenome (GOLD analysis project Ga0070739, IMG submission 66445) | Surface soil microbial communities from Centralia Pennsylvania, which are recovering from an underground coalmine fire - Coalmine... | ecosystem: Environmental > Terrestrial > Soil > Unclassified ... | reverse complement strand
CGGGAGCGACGGCGAGCGGCCAATTGAACCGCGTGTACCAGGGGCGATCCACCGCTCACGCGGTTCGCGGGCGCGCTCGCGCCTTCCGCCGCACGAACGCTCCCGCCCGTTTCACGCCGCGCCGAATCGGCGCGGTGGTCAGCCCGCCTTCGCCGCCTGTCCGTTCAGCGAACCGGACGCGGCGGTTTTGCGCCGGCGCCGGCGTCCCGCCTTGCCGTTCGCGCCCGCTCGCTGCTGCTGCGGCGACGCGCGCTTCGGCTGTGCGTTCGGCTCGACGCCCGCGCCGTTCTCCGGCGCGGCGTCGCTCACGGCGTCCGGCGCGCGCGGGCCGGCGTCCGCGGCGCCCGGCTCGCTCCTCGGCGCCACATCGGCGACCGCGTTGTGCGAGGATGCCGGCGCAAGGCCGGACGGCTGGGGTGCGGGCGCGAACGGCGCGGCGGCGATCCCGACCGGCTCGAACGCCGGCGGCGGCGGGGCGGGCTCGGGCGTACGCTCGGGGCGCGGGCCGGACGGCGGCGCCGGCGGCGGGGTCGGCCGCTTGTGCATCGCGAGGATCGGGATGTTCGCGAGCATCGCGACCTCGTGGTCGCGCTGCTCGAACGTCACGTCGCAGTTCGGGACGTCGACCTCGACGTAGCGCGAGATCACCTCGATCAGGTCGTGCTTCAGCGACTCGACGACGTCGGGCGAAAGCGAGAGATGATCGGAGAGCAGAACGAGGCGGAGCCGCTCCTTCGCGGTGGCGCCGGAGGACGGGCGTCCGAACAGTTTCGAGAGAAAGTCCAACACGTCAGCTGCGGCCCCCGAAGAGCTTCTCGAAGAACGATTTCTCGCGCGGGATCTCGGGCGGCGTCTGCAGCGTTCCCGCGATGCGCTGCGCGATCTGCCGGTACGCTTCGCCGACCGGCGAGGCGGCGTCGAGCGCGACCGGCTCGCCTTTGTTGGTCGACACGATGACGTCGGGCGCGTCGGCGACCACGCCGATCAGCGGCAGGCGCAGAATCCCGTTGACGTCGTCGACGGAGAGCATCTTGCCTTTCTTCACCAGCGCCGGGCGCAGGCGGTTGACGATGAGCGTCACCCGGCGGCCGTCGCCGAGCAGGCCGACGACGCGATCCGCGTCGCGTACCGCCGAGACTTCCGGCGTGCACACGACGATCGCTTCGTCCGCGCCGACGATCGCGTTGGCGAAGCCCTTCTCGATGCCCGCGGGGCAGTCGATCAGCACGTAGTCGAAGCGGTCGCGCAGCGAGCCGATCAGGTCGCGGAACGCCGCGGTGTCGACGTCGTCCTTCTCGCGCGTCTGCGCCGCAGCCAGCAGCTTCAGCGAGGGCACGCGCTTGTCGGAGACGAGCGCGTCGTCGAGCGTCGTCTTCCCTTCGAGCACGTCGAGCACGTGATGGCGCACGCGCGCCTCGAGCCCCATGACGATGTCGAGGTTGCGCAGCCCGACGTCGGCGTCGACGAGGACGACGCTCGCGCCGCCGGACGCCAGCGCGGCGCCGAGATTCGCGGTCGTCGTCGTCTTGCCGACGCCGCCTTTCCCGCTCGTCACGACGATCGCGCGCCCCCGCGTGCGCGGCATCGCCGCCGCGGCCGGTTCGGCGGAAGCCGTGGCCCGCGCCGTCTCGCCGGCCGGAACGGATGCACGCTCGTCGAGCACGGCGCCGGCGCTCGCGCGATCGTCCGGCGAAGGCAGCGCCTCCGCGCCCGCGGCGATGCCCGCCGATCGTGCCGGCGCGGAGCCGCCGTTCACCGGAGCGGCCGCCGCGGCGCTCGCCGGGACGGCGGCGAGCACACCGGCCGACGCAGCGTCCGGGGCGACCGCCGGCACGTCGGCGACGGCCGGCTCGGGGTGCGGTTCGACGATCTCGTGCATCCGCGTCCCACCTAACCCGCTTTGCGGAAGAGCCGCCCGAAGAAGCCGGGCGTGGTGAAGGTCGTGAAGGGAACCAGCTCGCCCTCGAGCCGGCGCGCGATCTTGTCGTAGATGACCGCGAGACGCGCGTCGGGCGTGAGCACGATGGGCTCGCCCCGGTTCGTCGTGTCGATGATCTCTTCGTCGTCGGGGACGATCCCGAGCAGCTCGGCGGAGAGGATGTCGGTCACGTCGTCGACCGAGAGCATGTCGCCGCTGCGGATCATCTCCGGGCGCACGCGGTTGACGATCAGCCGGATCGGCAGCCCGCGTTCGTGCAGCTTGCCGATCACGCGGTCGGCGTCGCGGATCGCGCTGACCTCCGGCGTCGTCACGACGACCGCTTCGGACGCGCCGGCGATCGCGTTGCGGAAGCCGTGCTCGATCCCGGCGGGACAGTCGATCAGCACGTAGTCCGAGAACGCGGCGAGCTCTTCGATGACCTTCGCGAACTGCAGCTCGCTGATCGCCGTCTTGTCGCGCGTCTGCGCCGCCGGCAGCACCGAGAGGTTCTCGAGCCGCTTGTCCTTGATGAGCGCCTGCCGGAGTTGGCAGCGGCCTTCGACGACCTCGACGAGGTCGAAGACGATCCGCTTCTCGACGCCGAGGACGAGGTCGAGATTCCGCAGGCCGATGTCGGCATCGACGAGGACGACGCGGTGCCCGCGTTTCGCGAGCGTCGCGCCGAGGTTCGCGGTCGTCGTCGTCTTGCCGACGCCGCCTTTCCCCGACGTGAGAACGATCCGGCGTGCGCTCATGCCTGCATCTCTTTTCGTAGGTCGGCTTGGCTGAAGGGGACGACGACGATCCGGTCGCCGGCGATCGAGGCGTGCTCGGGTCCGCGCGATTTTCCGTCGCCCGCGCCGCTCGCGATGACGGTCGCGATGCGCAGCTGCGTCGGCTCGAGCTCCAGCGCGATGACCCGCGCGGCGCGGTCGCCCTGCGCGCCCGCGTGCGCGACGCCGCGCAGAGCGCCGAAGACGACGATGTCGCCGGAGGCGACCAGCTCGGCGCCCGGATTCACGTCGCCGACGACGACGAGGTTGCCGAGGTTATGGAGCGCCTGCCCGCCGCGCAGCGTCCCGCGGTGGTAGAGCGTCGCCACCCCGGCCGGGACGCCGTGCACCGGCACCGGCGGCAGCGTGACGCCGGCGCTCGCGACGGCCGCCGGCTGCGGCTCCTTGCGGCGCCGCACCATGTCGGCGCGGGCGCCGGCGAAGTCGGCGACGAGCGAGCGTGCGTGATCGGAGAGCACCACGTCGCGCTCGCGGCGCCGGGGGAGGACCGCGACGTCGCCGACGCTCGCCGTGCCGAGGTACGCGAGCTCCAGCTCGGCGACCGCATCGGCGATCGCCTCGACGCCGCTGACCCCGTCGAGCGTGATGCCGAACTCGGCGAGCGCGTCGCGGAACGCGCCGATCTCCGAGGCCGGCGGCTCGAGAATCCCAAGGTTCGCGACGGCCCGGCTGCCGCGGTAGAACTCGGGCCGCGCCGCGAAGTGCGCGCGCAGCTCCTCGACGGCCGCTCCGAGAGCCCGGTCGACCGCGATCTCCAAACTTCGTCCGCGCCCGCGCACGGTGCTCATCGGCGCCCCTCCTTGATCATCCGCGCCCGTTCCGACGCCCCGGAATGCGGCCCTGCGCCGTCCACACCGATTGCACGAGAAAGTGCTGTTGTCCACAGAGAACCCACAGGTTTCCCGTATACTGGTGGAAAGCTGGGGCCGCGAGGCGAAGCACGCGGGTCCCGGCCGAACCCCGTCCGGCGCTCCCGAGGAAGCCCGTCATGATGCCGTTCCGTCGCATCGCCGTCATCGCGCTCAGTTTGGCGATGACGTGTGCCAGCATACCGTCACCCGTGTCCGCGCTGAACACCTCGCAAGAGGTCCAGATCGGCAAGCAGTACGACAAGCAGATCACGGACTCGACGGTGGTCGTCACCGATCCGCTGCTCAACCAGTGGGTCAACGACGTCACCAACAAGCTGTGGGCGCAGACCGCGCGCAAGGACGTCCCGTACTCGATCAAGATCCTCGACGTCTCCGACATCAACGCGTTCTCGACGCTGGGCGGATACATCTACATCAACGAGGGGACGCTGGACTTCGTGCAGAGCGACGACGAGCTCGCCGGCGTCCTCGGCCACGAGACGGGGCACATCGAGCGGCGCCACGCGGTGACGGCGAACAACAAGGCCTCGATCCTCAACGTGCTCTTCACCCTCGGCTCGCTGTTCTCGCCGATCATCTACCAGTTCGGCCAGCTCGCCGAGGCCGGGATGCTCGCGCGGATCTCGCGCGACGACGAGAACGAGGCCGACAAGTACGGCCTGATGCTGATGACGCGCGCCGGCTACGATCCCGACGCGATGCGCACGTTCATGACGCACCTCGGCGCGACGGAGCACGAGAGCCACGACGCGGTCTCGAAGTACCTCGCCGACCACCCCGGCACCGACAAGCGGCTCGCGAACCTCAACGGCGATCCGGAGCTGAACCCGAGCCTGCGCACCGACGATCAGCGGCTCGCGCAGGCGATCCACGACCTGGACACCGCGCGCTACAACATCGCCTCGCTGAAGTTTGCCGACATCCTCAAGCGGCGCCCCGACGACGCGATCGCGCGGTTCGATCTCGGCCAGGCCCAGCTCGCGATCGGGCAGGTCTCGAAGGGCGAGCAGAACCTCGCCGCCGCGGCCGCCGTCGAGTCGCCGCAGGCGAAGGCGCTCGCCGACGTGCGGATCAAGGCGCTGCGCGACGCGGAGCGCCGCCTCGACCTGCTCCATCCCGACCTGCAGCCGCTGCGCGACCAGGTCGCCGCCGCGCAGGCGAACGAGACGCAGGCCGCGACCGCGATCGCGACGCGCCGCCAGCAGGGGCTCGATCAGCTCAAGCTGCTCAAAGCGCGGATCGAGAACATCGTCTACGGGATGCCGAACCTCTCGCAAGTGCAGCCGAAGAAAGACTCGCGGCTCGACACGCTGCTGCACAACGTCAACACGATGTCGAAGTCGCTCGACACCGCGACGAGCAAAGCGACGGAGACGATCGGCGGCGTCGGCTCGCTCGAACGCAACAAAGAAGGCGGCCTGCTCAAAGAGAACGCCGACATCCTGAACCAGCTCGCCGCGCCGGTGAAGCTCGACGCACCGCCGCCGCAAGCGCTCGCGACGTTCGCCTCGTATCCGAAGATGCTCGCCTCGATCGGCGCCGCCGACAGCGACATGGTGCGGGGCGTCGACGCGGCGCGCGCGGCGCTCGCGCTGCTCGACGTCGGGCTCGGCGATCTCGACACGTTCGTGCACACGCTGCAGCACGCGAAGCTCGACCGCACCGGCGACATCGCGATGTTCGACTACAAGCAGATCGAACCGGCGATGACGAAGGCCGTCGACTCGCTCAACAAGGCCGCGGTCGGCGCCGCGCAGGCCTCGCAGCTCTTCAACATGGCGCGCGCGCGGCAGCTCGAGACGCAGATCGACATGCTTGGACTGCAAGAGTCGCCCGACCGGTACGCGACGCTGCAGCACGCGCTCGACCTCCGCTTCCACAACGGCGGACCGAACTACGCGACGCTCGAGCAGCAGGATCTCACGCCCGGCGACGTCGCCGCGGCGGTGATCGTCGGCGCCGACACGAACGCCGCGCCGCAGGCGATCCTCGCCGAGTCGAAAGCGACCGGGAAGAGCATCGTCGACCTGGCCAACGCGCGCGGGATGTACGCGCAGTCGCTCGAGATCTTCCTCGGACTGGTGTGGCTCGACTACACCGACGATCCGGAGAAGGAAGCCCGGGGGATGACCTAGGCCCGCGGCCCCACGTAACACCGCTCGGCCGGACGGGGTAGGAGCGTAGCGTGAACGCCTCGTCCGCCGCCGCGATCTTCGAACGTCTCCGCGGATCGCTCAACATCGGAGCGGTCCACGCCGGGGCGCGCCGGCCGTTCAAGTTCTTCCTGTGCGGCGACCCCGCGCTGATGAGCGAGCTCCGGCGGCTGATGCTCTCCGGCCACCCGGGCGACACGATCCCGCCCGACGCGGCCGCGTGCCTCGAGACGCTCGACGCCGAGCGTGCCGTCGACACGACGGACGCCCGCGCGGTGATCTGCGTCGCGCGCGCCACCGACCGCGGCTCGCTCGGCCTCGAGAAGCTGGCCCCGCTCAAGCTGCCGGTCCTCGTCCTCATCGTCGAGCCCGGCGTGACCGCGACGAGCGGGCCGATCCAGGCGCCGGGTCCCGGCGGCGTCGAGGAATACGTGGTCGAGCGGATCGCGCTGCCCGCGCTGGCGGGTCGCTTCCTCCCGCACCTGGTCGACTGCTGCAAGGGCGTCGAGGTCGCTCTCGGCCGGCAGCTGCCCGCGCTGCGCGACACGGTGGCCGCGAAGCTCACGCGTGACGCGGCGATGAGCGCGCTGAAGGTCGCGGGCGCGAGCGCGGTGATCGATCACGTCCCGGTGCTCGGCGTCGTGCTGGGCGCGTTCGCCTCGGGCGCCGACATGTTCGCGATCACCGGCATCCAGATGACGCTGATGCTCAACATCGGCGCGACCTACGGCCGCGATCCCGACCTCGCGCAGATGTGGGAGCTGCTGCCGATCGTCGGCGGCGGCTTCGGCTGGCGTGCGCTGGCGCGCGAGCTCTCGGGCTTCATCCCGGTCGGCGGGATCTTCATCAAGGCGGCGATCGCCTACGCGGGGACCGTCGTCGTCGGCGAAGGCGTCTCGTACTACTACCGCAACGGGCGGCAGATGGGCGTCGAGGACGCGGCGCGCATCTACGACGAGGCGAAGGCCTCGGCGATGACGTTCGCGCGCGACATGCTCAACCGCATCCGCCGCAGCGGCGGCAACGGCGCGGCGTAGCGGACCTCGCGCGCGGCGCCTCGCGCGGCGCTACGCGGTGCGGCGCCGGCGCGGCAGCATCAGCGCCGCGGGGATGCCGAGCGCCATGACGAGCGCGGCGAGCAAGAACGTGTCGCCGTAGGCGCGCACCGTCGCGACGAGCTGCACCTGCTGCGCGAGCAGCGCCTGCGCGGCGGGCGCGCCGACGTGCGTCGAGAGCGCGTGCAGCGCGTCGGCGACCGGCGGTCGCGACAGCACCGCGCTGCCCGCCGCGTCGGAGAGCCGCACGGCGGTGCGGTCGGTGAGGAACGTCTGCCCGATCGCGATCCCGAGGCTTCCGCCGACCTGCCACACCGTGTTCAGAATGCTGGACGCGCGGCCCGAACGATTGCGCGGCACGACGGAGAGCGCGACGCTCGTGAGCGGCGTGAACATCAAGCCGAGCGCGGCGGTTCGGATCAGCGAGTCGATCGCGATGCGCGAGACGTCCCAATCGACGTCGATGCGCGCGAACAGAAACGTCCCGACCGCGGCGACCGCGACGCCGGCGATCACCAGCGGACGCGCGCCGATCTTGTCGGAGAGCGCGCCGGCGATCGGCATCAGCACCGCCATCGTGATCCCCGCCGGCATCAGCACGAGCCCGGAGAGCGTCGGCGTCCAGCCGAGCACTTCTTGGGTGAACAGCGGCAGCAGGAAGATCGCGAAATAATAGCCCATCCCGAGGATCGCGCGCAGGCCGACCGCGACGGTGAACGTGCGCTCGCGGAACAGCGACAGATCGATCATCGGTTCGGGCGCGCGCAGCTCGCGCACGACGAACGCGACGAACGACGCGAGCGCGAGCACGAACGATCCGCGAATCCACGGGTCGTCCCAGCCGAGCCGGTCGCCCTGCGAGAGCGGGATCAGGAACGCGGCGAGCGCGGTCGTCAGCAGCGCGAATCCCGGCGTGTCGAACGCGGCGCGCTCGCGCGCCGGCGCGATCTCGTCTTCTTCGCGCGGGATGAACAGCGCCGCGAGGACGAGCCCGGCGATCCCGATCGGAACGCCGAGCCAGAAGATGAGCCGCCAGTCGTCGAGGTTGTCGACGATCCAGCCGCTCATCGTGGGGCCGAACGAGGGCGCGAGCATCATCCCGAGCCCCCACACGCCGAGCGCGCGGCCGCGCTGCGAGGCCGGGACGACGTCCATGATGAGCGCCATCGAGGTCGGCGAGACGAGTCCGCCGCCGATCGCCTGCAGGATGCGGAAGCCGATGATGCTCGTCGGGTCCCACGCCAGCGATGCGAGAATCGACGCGCCGGTGAACAGCGCGAGCCCGGTGATGTAGATGCGGCGGCGGCCGAACGTGTCCGCGAGCCACCCCGCGACCGGCATCGAGACGGAGTAGCCCAGCATGTAGCCGGTGATCACCCACTCCATCGTGTCGACGTCGGAGCCGAACGCGCTGATGAGGTTCGGCAGCGCGACGTTCGCGACCGACGAGTAGAGCGGCGCGAGGAAGTTTCCGACCATCACGACCGCGATCAGCGCCCACGGCCCGACCGTCGGGATCGGCCGCTTCGCGGAACGCGCCGGCGCGCTCGCAGCCTGCCGGTGCGGCGGCCGCTCCGTGCGCGGCTCCGCGGGCTGCGCCTCGAGAGCGGGCGGCCGTGCGCGGCCGCCGGGCGGCGGGGCGGTGCCGAGGATCCGCGGACCGTCGGCCGCCGGCGCCTCCGGCGAGGCCTCGCCGTCCGGGGGCGGGGCGGGGACGGGCCGGATGATCACCGAGGCGGGGCCGCCGTCGCCGGGCGGCGTGTCGCCCGGGCCGCGGCGCGCGCCGGCGACGGTGCTCACCGGCCGGCCTCCTCGGCGGCGCGCTCGGCGGCGCGGCTCTCCAGGAAGGCGACGTCGTGATCGAGCAGGTCGGCCTCGCGGGTCGCGGCGTCGAGCTCGCGGCGCAGCGCCGCGATGCGGGCGCGGACGGCGTCGGCGTCCGCGCGCGCCTCGGCGGCGATCCGGTACAGGTCGGCGCTGGCCATCTTGTGGCGGCCGCGCTCGTCCTGGTACGAGCGATAGCGCAGCGCCTTCGCGATCGTGCTGAGCGAGAGCCCGAGCGCCTGCATGCGGCGGATCCGCTCGACCGTCTCGATCTCCGCCGCGCCGAACATCCGATGTCCGCCGGCGGTGCGCCGCGGCGCCAGGAAGCCCAGCTGCTCGTAATAGCGGAGCGTGCGCGCGCTGACGCCGAGCCGCGCGGCCGCCTCCGCAACCGTGACGAGCTCGGGCCGCTCCGGCGCGGTCGAGGTCATAACGGAAGTTTACGTCAACGTCAACTTTAACGCAACGACGAGGCACGCGAGCCCGGCGAGCGGCGGCGGGCGCTAGCTCAGCGGCCGACCAGCCACTCGAGCAGCGCCTCGTCGCCGAGGCCGCGATACGGGGCGTTCAGGGTCGGACGGACTCGGCCGGCGATCTCGGTCGCGACCCGCATCCGCGCCTCGGGCTCGAGCTGCTCGCGGCGGGCGAGAAAACGCTCGATCAGAAGCCGGTCGTCGTCGCGAAGCCCGGTGGCGCGGCCGGCCGGCTCGGCGAGATAGGCGTCGAGGTCCGGGATCGGGTCGGCGCGTTCGCGGACGACGATGGTTCCCGCGGCGAGATCGCCCAGCCGTTTGTTCTGCTTCGAGACGAGCGTGCTGATCGCGGCGAGCGCGTACAGCCCGAAGATGAGCTCCACCAGCCGCACGAGGTTGCGCACGACCGCGGCGCCGGGATCGATCGGGAAGCCGCCGTCGCGGACGACGCGCAGCCCGAGGACGCGCTTCCCCGGCGTTCGCCCCGACCACCAGATCTCGAAGACAATGAACCACCCGATGAACACGGCGAAGAGGAACATGACGATCAGCGCGATCGCCCACGCCTCGGCGGATTTGCTCGGGGCCGTGCGGTCGGCGGCGCCGCTCGCGACCATCGCGAGGACGAGAAATGCCGCGAAGACGACGGCGAGCTGCGCGATCGCGTCGACGACGACGGCGAGAAACCGGCTGCCCAGCCCGGCCAGCTCGTACCGGATCGTCACCGCCTCCCCGGTACGCACGTCGACGTTCCGCTCCATGCGGTGAGCTTCGCGCAAAGAGCCGCGCCGCTCTTTCGCGAACGTTGCGCCGATGCGCGAACGGCGTTTCGTGAATCTGCGCCGCGCGCGCTGGGACCGGCTGGCCGCGCTCGCCGATCGCGCGGCCGCTCGCGGGGTTCGCTCGCTGCGTCCCGACGAGATCGACGAGCTGGCGCTCGCGTACCGCGCGGCGACCAGCGACCTGGCGATCGCGACGACGCGCGGCGAGGATCCGGCGATCGTCCAGCATCTGAACCGGCTCACCGCGCGCGCGCACGCGGTCGTCTACGTCGCGTCGGCGCAAAGCGGCTGGAGCCGCCTCGTCGACTTCGTGCTGCGCACGTTTCCGCGCGAAGTGCGGCGCTCGTGGGCGCCGATCGCCTTCTGCGCCGCCGTGACGATCGTCTCGGCGCTCGTCGCGTTCGCCTCGGTCGCCGCGGATCCGCAGAACGCGCACGCGCTGCTCCCCGACGTCCCGGTCGGGCCGATCGAGAAGCCCCTGCACGACACGAACTTCGGCTTCGACCGCGCGCTCTCGCCCGCGATGGCGTCGTTCATCATCACCAACAACGTGAAGGTCGCGGCGATCGCATTCGCCGGCGGGATGACGGGCGGACTGCTCACCGGCTGGATCATCCTGGAGAACGGCTTGATGGTCGGCGCGCTCGGCGAGCTGTACACGAAGGCCGGATTCGGCCCGGATTTCTGGACCACCATCGCGCCGCACGGCGTCATCGAGCTGAGCGCGATCCAGATCGCCGGCGGCGCCGGCCTCATCGTCGCGGGCGGCTACCTGCGCCCGGGGCGGTTGCGGCGCGGCGACGCGCTGGTCGCGGCGGCGCGGCGCGCGGCGACGCTCGTCATGGGGGTCGCGCTGCTCCTGTGCGTCGCGGGGACGATCGAAGGCTTCATCTCGCCGCAGCGCCTGTCGATCCCGATGCGCGAGGCGATCGGCGCGGTGACGGCGGTCGCGCTCGCGGCGTACCTGCTCGGCGCGGGACGCGAGGACGCTAGAGCAGACCGCGCGTCTTGACGTCGACGTAGGCGTCGAGCAGCGCCAGCGTCAGCTCGGCGGCCGGAACGTCGACGACCAGGATGCCGCGTCCGCGCAGCGCGGCGATCGCGCGCGACCGCTCTTCGGCGAGGTTCGCGGCGACGGCGGCGCGATACGCGTCGGCCGCGTTCGCCGGCTCGCGCCGCAGCGCCGTCTCGATCGCCGCGTCGTTCATGAGCACGACCAGCACGAGGTGCTTCGGCAGCAGCAGGCCGATCGCGCCGAGCACCGCCGACGACGCGACCGGATCGAAGAGATCGGTGAAGACGACGACGAGCGAGCGGCGCCGCAGCGTTCGGTTGAGCTCGAGCGCCGCGCGCTCGTAGTCGGCCTCCTCGAAGCGCGGCTCGACGTCCGAGAGCAGATCGGTGAGCTGCGCCGCGTGCGCGGTTCCCGTCCCCGGCGCGACGCGCGCGAGCGTCGCGGCCGCGAAGGCGAGCGCGCCGACGCGATCGGCCGCGAGCCGCGCCATCGCGGCGAGCGCGAGCGCCGCCGAGACCGCGTAGTCGAGCTTCCGCCGCTCGCCCAGCCGCGCCGCCATGAGACGCCCCGCGTCGAGCGCGACGACGATCTGCTGCGCGCGCTCGACCTCGTACGTCGCGACCATCGCGCGGCCCCGGCGCGCCGACGCCTTCCAGTCGATCGCGCGAAACTCGTCGTCCGGCCCGTACTCGCGGAGGCTCGCGAACTCGCCGCCCGCGCCGCGCCGGCGGAGCCTCCGCAGCCCCGACTCGAGCAGCTTCGTGCGCGCGACGAGATCGCCGCTCGCGTCGAGCGCGCTCAGGTCTGGCAGCACGCGCAGCGCCACCGGCGCGGCGACGTTGCGCCGCAGCTCGACGATCCCGAGCGTCGAACGGATCCGCGCGTGGAACGAGCGCAGCGCCGTGCGGCCGCGCTCACGCGGGGTGAAGCCGACCGTCACCGTGACGCGCGAGCGCGCGGGGACGAGCGCCCGCGTCTCATCGACGTCGATCGCCAGCCGGCCGGCGGGCGCCTCGACGAGCTCGACCCGGCGGGCGCGCGGCGTGCGGTTCTCGATCGTGTACGCGAACGCGTCCGCGCGGCCCAGCGCGAGCCGCGGCGGAACGGCGCGCACGATCGTGATCTCGCCGCGCAGCTGCGCGGCGTCGTACGCGACGAGCAGCGCGTAGAGCAGCGCGCCCGCGGCGACCGCGACCGGCCACGGCTCCGCCCGCGCCAGCGCGCCCGCGAATACGGCGAGCACCGCGAGCGCGACGACGCCGCGCGGCGCGATCCTCGGCATCAGCGCGCGCCGAGCCGCATCAGCGCCCGATCGCCGTCATCCGGCCCGTCAGCGCTCGGGCGCCGGGACCGTCGCGAGGACGCGGGCCACGACGTCGTCGGCGGTGAGCCCGTCGAGCTCGGCTTCGGGCCGGACGATGAGCCGGTGCGCGAGGACGAGCGGCGCGACGTCTTTGACGTCGTCCGGCGTCGCGAACGTGCGCCCGTCGAGGAAGGCCGCCGCCTGCGTCGCGACGACGAGCGCGAGCGCGGCGCGCGGGCTCGCGCCGAGCGCGACATCGGGGGACGTGCGGGTCGCCGCGACGACGTCGTAGACGTACGCCTGCAGCGCTTCGGCGAGGTGCACGGTGCGTACCGCGCGCTGCGCCGCGATCAGCGCGTCCGCGCTCGCGATCGCGACGACGCCCGCGGCGCCGAGATCGTGCGCGTCGAATCCCGCGACGGCGCGCGCGATCAGCTCCTTCTCCTGCGCCGCGTCGGGATAGCCGGTGCGCACGCGGACGAGAAAGCGGTCGAGCTGCGCTTCGGGGAGCGGATACGTCCCTTCGAACTCGATCGGGTTCTGCGTGGCGCACACGACGAACGGCGCCGGCAGATCGTGCGTCGTCCCGTCGATCGTCACGCGCCGCTCTTCCATCGCTTCGAGCAGCGCCGCTTGCGTCTTGGGCGGCGTGCGGTTGATCTC
>Ga0070739_10006496_pt1 | contig 12858 bp, 11 predicted proteins | sample Coa_R1_7_FD_66445 | JGI IMG/M metagenome (GOLD analysis project Ga0070739, IMG submission 66445) | Surface soil microbial communities from Centralia Pennsylvania, which are recovering from an underground coalmine fire - Coalmine... | ecosystem: Environmental > Terrestrial > Soil > Unclassified ... | reverse complement strand
CGCCGTCGAGGAGCTGCCGATTCGCCAGCGCGAGGTGTTTGTGGCGCACGAGCTGGAAGGGCGTAGTTTCCGTGAGATCGCGACGGCAACGGGCGTGAGCGTGAACACTCTGCTGTCGCGCAAACGGTATGCGGTGCTGCGGCTGCGGGAGCGGTTGCAAAGCGCTTATCACGAATTCATGAACCTGTGAGGATCTGAACATGAGACGCAAGAAGCTGACTTGGATTGCACCTCTGGCGATTCTGGCGCTGGCGCTGTTTATCGCGATTGGCGGGGAACTGGTCCGGCTGCTGTGGAACTGGCTGCTGCCGCCGCTTTTCGGGTGGCGCATCATTACCTTCTGGCAGGGCCTCGGGCTGCTGGCCCTCTGCCGCATTCTTTTCGGCGGATGGGGCGTCCACGGACGCGGGTCCTCCGGGATCCGGCGCCGCATGTCGAATCGCTGGGAACGGATGAGCCCTGAAGAGCGGCTGCGATTCCGAGAGGCCATGCGCCGGCGCTGCGGTTTCGAGCCGCCCGCAGGCGAGAACATCAGTCAGTGACATCAGGGCGCGAGCAATCGGGCGAGCGAGGTGAGATCGCCGTTCCAGTCATCGCGCGGTTCGGCGGCGGCGCGGGCGAAGGTCCAGAGCCGGACGCGCTCGGGATCTACCCCGAGGAGGTCCGAAAGGCGGGTAATCGTTCCGTTCGGGTCGGTGCGCAATCGTTCGCGGCAATTCAACAAATGCTGGGTCGCGTCGTACGCCCGGTCGCCGATGAACGGCTTGGGATCGATAACGAGCCATGGTTCTCGTTCCGCTTGCAGCACGTTGCCGGCGTGGAGGTCGGTCATCAGGAGTACGGCATCGCTGCTGCCTGCCGACGAGAGCAGCTCATCGAACGAGGTCAGACCCGCGTGGACGAGCCCTGCATCCGCCCAACGGTTCTCGTCCGCCCTCGTTTCCGCGCACCAGGACTCGATCATCGCCGAGAGCGGTCGAAACGGGTGCGGCATTACCGGCCGGCGCCATGACCGCCGCAGAAGCCCTGCGATAACCTCGTCCTGCTCGGACTCCGGCAGCGCATGCAACGGCATGCCAGGGCGGCACCTTTCGACCAGCATTGCGCCCGATTCGCGGTCAAAGTCAAGGAGTTGAACCGTGGGCTCTCCGTTCCAGAAGCGCAGGCCGTCGGCCTCATCCGCGGCTTCCATATGCGGGAGAGGGATTTTTAGAACCGCGGAGGGTCCGCCCGGCAGGTCCGCCACGGCCACCCAGGCACAGGTCGCATCAGGAAAAGGCGCGCCGACCGTCAGCGACCACTTCTTCTGTATGCGTTGCACGGTTGGCAATGCCGCGAGCCATCGGCCGCCGCTCGGATCATGGCGGCAGGCGGACGCGACCACTTCCGCGGGTACACGCGGAGTTGTGGCCAGCGTGTTACCCCGCCGCCGCCATCACATGGCGAGCGCGTCGCCGCCCGGCCAGCAGAAGTCCAATCCACGATGCGATCGGCCACACCACGAGCCAGGAGAGGAAGTACCAGTGAGGCCAGCCCTTCGTCCAGTTCGGAATCGTGAAGGCAAGCCCCATCAACTCCCCAAGGATGAAGAACCAGAGCACGTGCCGGCCAGGCTGGGAAGGAGCGAAGCGAGCGCATACCCAGGCGCAAAGGACAGAGACAAGGGCGAAAAGCGCGGTGCTGGCGATCAGCGCCGCATTAGACGGGATATGCCCGCGCTCGAAGTCGCCGGGGAAGAGGCGGGACAGCAGCGGGTCTGTCGCGAGGACAAGAACGAACGACAGCACATAACTGCCGACGACCACCGCAATAGATTTCACCATGAGTGCTCCTCGACCTGAGCTACGACGGTAACAGACATAATAACTGAGTTTCTGACATGATAACGGCGGAATGCTTCGATATCTGGTTTGCCTCATATTCGCACTGGCATCCAGCGCGGCCGCCGATCTGCCGCGCGTGGATCTGCACGTTCATATACACGACGAAGAGAGCTCCGGCCGCACCATGGCCCCGGCCGATGCGGCGGCGCTGTCGCAGCGCCTGGGAGTACGGTTCGGCATTCTCGGCGAAGGCGGCTGCGGCGGTGATATCCGCGACCACGCGACGCTCGCGGCCTTCATCGACAGCGTCGAAGGACAGCCGGTCTGGCGCGGCATGCAGGTTTACGGATTCGACTGGCGCCACTGCCTTCCCGCGGCCGACCTGAAACGGCTCGATTACATCGCTGCAGACGCGCTCGTATTTTCCTGACCAGAGCGGGAAGAATGTGATGCTCTGGCTGGCTGGGGTCCGTTTCGACAATGCGCAGGATTTCATGGACCGCTATGTGGCGCACAATCTGCGCGTACTTTCGCAGAAGATCCAGGTCTGGGCGAACCCGACGTATCTTCCGGAAAGTCTGCAGGCGCGCTACGACGAGCTGTGGACGAGCCGGCGGATGGACCAGTTGATCGCAGCGGCGGTGCAGAACGGCATCGCCATCGAGATCAACGCACGTTTCCGCATCCCGAGCGCGACGTTTATCCGCCGGGCCAAAGCCGCGGGCGCGAAGTTCTCTTTCGGTTCGAACCGGCACATCGACGGCGTCGGGGACATCGACTGGTGTCTGCAAACGGCGGCGCAGTGCGGCCTCACGGCGCGAGATATCTTTGTCCCCCGCCGCCCGCTGCCCTGAGCTGTGTTGTTGTTGACATTCGACAAGAAACAGGTGTATTGTTGCTGTAGATGTCCGACAACAGGATCGATCTGCTGCAGGGCACACTGGACCTGCTCATTCTACGCACGCTCGATGCCGGCCCGATGCACGGGTGGGCGATTTCGGAGCGCATCCAGCAGATCTCCGACGACGTGCTGCGCGTCAATCAGGGCTCGCTGTATCCGGCGCTGCATCGCCTCGAGCACCAGGGCTGGATCAAAGCCAAATGGGCTGTTTCCGAGCTGGGCCGCCGCGCGCGGTTTTATGAACTCACCGCCGCCGGCCGCCGGCAACTCGCGCTCGAGGCCGGCAAGTGGGCCCGCATGACCGCGGCAATCGGTCGCGTGCTCGAGAGGGCGTGACCGTGGCGTGGGGCAGGCGCCTGCGCGCGCTGCTGTTCCGGGGTCGCGCCAATCGCGATCTCGACGACGAGATCGCGGCCCATCTGGAATTCGAAACCCGGAAGTACATGGCGCGCGGCATCAGCGAACCGGAAGCCCGGCGCCGTGCACGCGTCGAGTTCGGCGGCGTCGAACCGGCCAAAGAGGCCTGTCGCGATGTGGACCACTGGCCCTGCATCGACGCGCTTCTGCGCGATCTGAGGCACGCCGGCCGCACCCTGGCGAAAACGCCGATGTTCACGGCCGTTGCCATCACGATCCTGACCCTGGCCAACGGCTCGAATCTGGCCGTCTTCGCTCTGATCGACAGTCTGTTCCTGCGCCCGCTGCCGGTGGACCGGCCCGGCGAGCTGCTGCGCATCGCATCGGTGGACAAGCACGGCCGCCCGGCGCAACTGCCGTCCACCATCCTCGAGCCGCTGCGCCAGTACGACGGCGCCACTGGCGTGTGCGGGTTCGATAGCTCGTACGAAGCAGCGGAGATGAATGGCGCCATCAGCCAGACAGGGACGCTGGGATTCACGGGGGATTGTTTTCAGACCCTGGGCATCAAAGTGCAGTTCGGCCGTGCGATCACCCCCGTGGATGACCGGTTCGGGGCGCCGCCAGTGGCAGTCATCACCGCTTCGGCATGGCGCAGGGCCTTCGGCGGCAGACCGGACGTCCTAGGCAAGTCCATCCGCCTGCCCGGCGCGACCTTCACGGTAGTTGGCGTTACGGAAGATCGGTTCGACGGCCTGCTGCTCGCGTTCCCGGCCGGGATCATCATTCCGCTCCAGCAGGAATCTTCGACGGCGCCACCGGGACCGCACTATGCCTGGGTCAATGTGCTGGTCCGCCGCGCCGATCGGGTCTCGACAAAGCAGGTTGCGGCCTGGGTCAAAGCGCAGCGGCATAATCTTCTGGAGCAGAGTATCCCGCTCCATGCAAAACCTGACGCCTGGAGGCGGTACCTCAACGCGCGCCTGATGGTCACCTCCGCGGCAAACGGCGTCGATTATTTCATGCGCGATCGCTTTGCGCAGCCGCTCTATGCGGTTTTCGGCATCTGCGGAGCCATCCTGGCAATTGCGTGCGTTAATCTGGCAAACCTGATGCTGGCTCGCGCTCTGCGGCGCCGCCGGGAGATCGCCGTACGGCTTTCTCTTGGCGCGGGAACCGGCCAAGTGGTCCGACTGCTCACGACGGAGAGTTTTCTCCTCGTCTTTACCGCAAGCGCCGCAGGTGTGCTCCTGGCGCGCTGGCTGCTTCAGATCGTCGGCATCGAGGGCGCGATGATCTTCGGGAATTTCCACCTGAGTTCCAGCCCCGACTGGCGCGTACTGGTGTTCCTCACCGCGGCACTGGTATTCATTACCGCGGCATTTGCCGCAGCTTCGATGTGGCACTGCCGCCGGCTTTCGGTTGCGACCGCGCTAAGGGACGCGGGTCGGGGCATTGCGCCGGCGGGGTCCGCACAGAGGCTGCTCGCGAGCCTTCAGATGGGGCTGACGCTCGCTCTCGTTGTGGCGGCGAGCCTGCTCGGGGCGTCGCTTCGGTCAATCTACCGCATCGATCTCGGCGTGAACACCGAGAACGTCTGGGACGTCATGCTCGCCTCCCGGCCGGACAGCGATGCGAACCGTTACGCCACGGCCGCGTATTATCAGGAGCTGCTGCGCGGCGTCGAGTCGATTCCGGGCGTTTCATCGGCAACGCTGTGCGACTTTGTGCCATTCTTTAACGGGTTCTATGGAGAGCAGCCAGTCCGCCTCCTCGACGGGGCGGCTGGTGAATCCGAACCCCGCGCTGGCGCAGTGATGGTCTCGGATAGCTACTTCAGAACGCTCGGCCTGCGGATTATTGCCGGTGAGGATTTCCGTCGTGATCGTGTTGACCGGCGTGATCCGGAGGTGATCCTCAGCGAGTCTCTCGCCCGGCAGTTCGGCGATCCACAGCGACTGATCGGGCATCATCTCAGTCTGGGCAATGACGCCGTTTATGGGCGGCTGCAAATCGTGGGGATCGCGTCGAATGCCGCGCTGGATCTCGTCAATCCGGGGCAAACGGCCCCGCTCGTCGTGTATACCAACGTCTGGGATCATCCGGAACGTCTCGCCTGGTATCCGGTAGTGCTGATCCGGATGGCCGGCGGCGCGCTGGCGACCGCGGCCATTCGCCACGTCATCCACCAAAGCGGCCGCGAGTACGTGGAGCGCATCAATACGCTGGATGCAGAGAAGGACGGCGCCCTGGTTGAGAATCGCGTCGCGGCGTGGCTGTCGGGGGCGTTCGGTTTGTTGGCCCTAGCGATGGCCGGGTGCGGACTCTTCGGGCTGCTCAGCTATCAGGTGTCCAGCCGCGCCGGTGAGATCGGTATTCGCGTGGCGCTTGGCGCGCGTCGCGCGCAGATCCAATGGCTTGTGATCCGGCAGATCCTGGTTGTGGTGGCGGTGGGCAGCCTGTTGGGCCTCCCGTTGTCGCTGGTGGCGGGCAAGGCGACGGCGAGCCTGCTGTTCGGGGTCAGCGGCGCGAGCGTGGCTGCGATCGGCGGGTCGCTGGCCGTGCTGATTGCGACGGCGCTGATTGCCGCGTGGCTACCGGCCCGGCGCGCGGCGGCGCTGGACCCCGTGGCGGCGCTGCGGCAAGAATAGCGCCGCCGGCCAGGCGTGCCCGAAACCCGCCACCGGTGAAACCACTGCTCACGCGCGCGCCAACTGGAGGATGCGGACGTAGTGGAGCGGCAGTGTTCGCTTACTGGATCTGAATCGAAGCCGCCGGCGACGTGACGCCCCCGATCGCGATCGTAATCTGCTGTTTGCCGACCAGGCTCGGGTCGTTCGGGATCTTCACGTTCACCTGATAGAGGCCGGCGTAATTGGGCGCCAGGCCGCTGAATTCGATGTTCGCGTCAGGTACCTGCTTGCCCGCGATTGTAATCACCGGCCGCGTGGTGGTACGCACGAACGTATTGGAGGGTGGAGCATCGCCGCTGGCCACCGCCGTGTCGACGGGCCCCAGGCCGTTGCAGTAGAGAGCGACGAATTCACCCTCTTTGGCCGCGTTGTTCTGACTGACGAGAGCGCCGTTCTGGGCATCGCGCGCGGCTACGAAGCCGTTCGCGTCCATGAAGAATCCCGGATCGTAGAGCGCCAGCGGTATGTAAACAACGCCGCCATAGGACTGGTCGATCCAGACCTTGACCTGCGCGCAGATCCCGTGACTCCCAACGCCATCGCAGCCCGGAGTCCTGCCGTTCTTGATCAGGTTCTGAATGCCCTGCGTGAGTTCCCAGGGGACAAGAACATTGACCTGGCCGCCGCTCGCATACGAGATGCGGCCAGGGAAGCTGCAGCGGTTCTGATGCGCGGCATTGCTGTATTGAAATGGCGCGCAGGCGGCATTGATCAGGTCGAAACTGACGTTGGCGTTGGCGATATTCAGAGGCAGCGGAAGCGCATCGGCCGGCGCTGTGACGTCGCTCAAGCCGGTGCCATACAGCGTGAGGTACGACCCCGGGGAAACCGCGCGGCCGGTGGTGAAGCTGGCCGAGTCCTGGAATTTGGCGACCGTGGGTTGCGGGCGCGCCGAGACATTGAAGGCGACACTGAGACTGGAGTCGCTGGCCGAGGTAACGGTCACCTTGTCTGCCGCACCGGCGCCCAGTTTCGCGTCGATGTACACAATTCCGTTCTGGTCGGTGCTCATGGTGACGGACTGGCCTGCCGGATTGTTATTGTTGTCCAGAAGCTGAGCGTCACCGGAAGTGACCTGCCACTTGACGGAGTAGTTCGGTACTGGGAAGCCGCTCTGATCGAGGAACTGCGCCGCGAAGCAGCACTGCATGGTCTGGTTCTGCGTGGCGTCGAAATCGCCGCTGATATTCACCACATAATGGGCGGTCTTGCTCGGTGCGCCGAAAATGAACGGAACATGCAGTGGCTGGTTCGCTCCGGCCACGTTGATCTGTCCGGCGTAAATGCCGGAAGCGGGAACGCCCCCGCTGAGCGAGACCACGACACTTTGGACACCGCCGGCGGGCACGGTGATGGATGGCGGGTTTACTGAAACCTGATTGGACGCGGTGGTCGCGTTCGGATCGTTGATCACGGTGAACTGCAGGTTCGCCGCGCTGGCGCCGTGATTGGTAACGATCAGCGTTTGGGGCAACCCGGCGGCCGACAGCGAACCAAAGGACAGCGTTGCGGGATTGATGGTCACGTCGGTCGTCAGGGCGGCATTGGCATTCATGATTCCGCCGCCCTTCGTTGTCACGGCCGCGGCATTGCCGGTGATGTCGGTCACGTTGGGATTCGCCGTATTGACGATGCGGGATTTCACCTCGGCCGGATTGGGAGCGGTCTGGCCGTGATTGAGGGCGTTGCCGATGATCAGCGCAGCGGCGCCCCCGACCATTGGCGTGGCGAAACTGGTCCCGCCCGCCACGGTGTAGCCGGTCGGGCTGTACAGTTCGCCATTGGGATCGTAGCTCTGGGCGGCCATGAAGACGTTATCGCCGACGGCGAGGACATCCGGCTTCAGGCCGGCCGCGGCGCCCAGCACGGGTCCGCGGGAAGAGAACGCGAGCACCTGGCCCTCCTGCGGGTTCGGCGCTTCCCTGATCGATGGGTCGATGGTGGCCGGGGCGCCGGGGTGGCTGTCGACGTAGGCTTTCAGCCCAAGGCCGTCGGAGTTGCTGATGATCACCGAGGGAATGCTGGTATTGGTGAGCCCACTGGGGATAATTGGCGTTTCGTTCTGATCGTCATAAAAGACGACGCCGATGGCCCCCGCTTTCTGCGCATTTTGCACCTTGGTGGCGAATGTACAGGGATTGTCGGCGGGCCCGCGCTCGATGAGCCCGAAGGCGTTCTTCATCGAGTTGGGCGCCAGCGTGGTGCAGGCATACTGGTCAGAGCCGGCTTTTGCTGCGTCGACCAGCGACGCGGTGATCGGTCCTGCAGGAACGGGCCCGTCTCCGCGGTTGTCCAGCAGAGTCCCGTAGTTGGGTACGGTCAGCTCGGAGGAAAACTGGTGTGAGTTCTCGATCGCGCCGACCGTGATCACACTCGCCGCATCGCCCGGACTGCTGATGGTTCCAGGCGTGGGCGTAATCTGCCCGGAGTCGCCGAGATTACCGCCGGCGATGACGACGGTCATGCCCAGCTTTGTCGCGTTTTCCACCGCGGCCGCTTCAGCGTCGCACGGTTGTCCCGGGCCCAGGCCGCACACCGCGCCGGTTTCTGTCGGCGCCACGAGAGCCGGAGCTCCAAGCGACATGACCGCGACGTCCATCTTGTCGTGCTCCGCTTCTTCGAGCGCCGGCAGAATGGAAGCGTCATCCGCAAATCCGTTCGTGCCGGTCGAACCGAATACCTTATAGCTGCCAAGATACGCTTTGGGCGCGACACCGGTAATCGTGAGGTTGGGAGTGCCCGGCCCCAGATTGCCGGTGTTGGTCTCTCCGGCGGCGCACATGGCGACGGCGGTGCCATGCCCGACCCGGTCCCGGGGCGAGTAGTCGTCCGGAGTGGAATCGGTGGGGTCATTGTCGTTCAGGTATTGAACGAAGCTCTTGGCGACAATCACCTTATTGTTGGTGAAGTCGCTGCAGTTGTAGCCGGTGGCGATCTCGGACTGAGTAGTGTTCAGGCACGCGGGAAATCCGGCAGGCGCCGCCAGCGAGGAGTCCTGGAATGCGGCGTGATGATTATCGATGCCCGTGTCGATGATGGCAATCTTCACCCCCTCGCCGGCCTTGCCCTGACCTCCCACGGTGTTCCAGGCTGCAGGCACGTTGATGAGATTCACAGCGGCATTGAGGTTCATCTTGTATTGCCGTAGCGGAATAACGCCGGCAACGCCGGGCAGGGCACGCAGTGTGGGCAACTGCTCGGGCGTGGCCCGAACGATAACGGCGTTCAGCAGTGTTTTCAGCGATACGACCGGTTCGAAGCCGCGGGCTACGAGCGCCGCGCGAACGCTCGCCTGGGCGGATTCGATGCCGGCTCGCGCCGAGCGGATCGCCGCCGGACTTTCCCCGGCGGCGCGATGGCGGGCCAGTGGTGGATCGGAGAGAATCAGCGCATACCCCCTAAGGAGCGGCCCCGCGACAATGGAAGGGCTGCACAGACCGAAAATGCACGCAAATACAAGAACCGCGCGCGAGCGCCAAACACTGCTGGAATGCATAGTTGTTTACGGACTGAGTTGAATTATACCGACTTGCGGATGCCGTGCCGATGGGCCGCCCCCGTGCGCCACGCAGCGGTGGTGCTGTTGCGTGGCAGTTACCGTCATCTTATACTGGAGCTTCATGACGTTCGCGTTTAGCAGCCCGTTTCGATTTTGGTGGTACCGCACCTGAACGGGTGGGCGGCGCGTAACGGTTGAGCAATTCCCGAAAAGGCCCACTCTGATGAGCGGGCCTTTTTCATTTACAGGAGGACGGTCCAGTGATTATCTCCATGAAGCCGCGCGCCACGAAACAGGAGATCCAGCATGTCATCGAGCGGATTGAGGAGTTTGGTTACAAGGTGCATTCCATAGAGGGCGAGGAGCGCGTGGTGATCGGCGTGGTGGGTGTTGGCGACGTGACCGCCTGCCTGGAATCGGTGGAGGCTATGCCCCAGGTCGAGAAGGCGGTGCGCATCTCCGCGCCGTACAAATTCGTCAGCCGCGAATTCCGTCCCGGCAAAACCCAGGTCGTGGTGGACGGGGTGGAGATCGGCGGGGATGAATTCGTGGTCATGGCGGGACCGTGCTCGGTAGAGAACGAGAAGCAGATCCTGCACGCTGCAGAAGAGGTGGCGCGAGCCGGCGCGAGGCTGCTTCGGGGGGGCGCCTTTAAGCCGCGTACCTCGCCCTATGACTTTCAGGGCCTGGAAGAAGAGGGCCTGAAACTGCTCGCGCGCGCCAGAGAGGCCACTGGTCTGGGGATCGTCACCGAGGTAATGAGCGACCGCGATGTCGATCTCATCGCCGAGTACGCCGATCTCCTCCAGGTCGGGGCGCGCAACATGCAGAACTTCGCGCTGCTCAAGACTCTGGGGCGCTGCGGCAAACCGGTGCTGCTCAAGCGCGGTCTCAGCTCAACCATTAAAGAGCTGCTGATGTCCGCCGAATACGTGGTAGCCCACGGTAACCCCAACGTCATCCTGTGCGAGCGCGGCATTCGCACCTTCGAGACGGCGACGCGCAATACCTGCGATCTGGCCGGCGTGGCGGCTCTCGCCGAGCTCACGCATCTGCCCCTGATCGTGGACCCGAGTCACGCAACCGGCAAGCGCAGCCTTGTGCCGGCAGTCTCTCGCGCGGCGGTGGCCATTGGGGCAGATGGCCTGCTCGTTGAAGCGCACCCTTGTCCCGAGAAAGCGGTCAGCGATGGCGCTCAGTCTCTGGATCTGCGCCAGTTCGCCACCATGATGCGCGAGCTTCAGCCGTGGATCACGCTGTGGAAACAGATGCGAGTGACAGAAACCGCGGCTGCGGTGTAAGCTGCCCTTGTGTCGTTTCGTGTCCGTCCGTGGCAACTTGCTGCGCTGATTATCGTCCTGTGCGCCGGCGTTATCGCCCTCGTTTTCTACTATCGTCATCGGGGCGGCGCGTCGGCCTCCGAGCTGGTTTCCGATCTGCCGTCGGAGGATGCCCTCATCGGGTGGGCGGACGTGCGGGCGATTCGTGCTTCTGGCATGCTCGACCTGGTGGGGGAGCCGAAAGTCGCGGAAGAGAAGGATTATCGCGATTTCGTGGATCAGACCGGCTTCAATTACCGCGAAGACCTTATCGCATTCGGGTTTTCGCTGCGCAGCGATCCTGCGACTCAGCAGCGCGATATATTCGCGGTGGCGCACGGCAACTTCGACTGGAAGGACATCTTCCGCTACACCAAAGCGCATGGCGGCGAGTGCGCCCAGGCGTTCTGCCACATCGCCGGCAGCCACCCCGGACGCTATCTCTCGTTTTATCCGCTTCGCAGCGATCTCATGGCGCTGGCGGTGAGTTCCGACCCATATGGCGCGCTGCTTGTCGGTAAGCGTCCCGGAAAGAAGCCGATTTCGGTTCCACAGCAGCCCGTGTGGATAATCGCCTCCGCTTCCGCTCTTCAGTCGAAAGACCTGTTGCCCGAAGGCACCCACGCTTTCGCATCCGCCCTGCAGGGCGCCGAGCGGGTGACATTCTCCCTCGGGCCCACCGGCGATCATCTTGCCCTGGCCATGGACGCAGCCTGCCGCAGCCCCGACGACGCCAGCGCCCTGCTGATCCGGCTGGAGCAGACCACCGAGACGCTGCGCAAGTGGATCGCGCGCGAGCACCAGACCGCGAACCCGGCCGACCTCAGCGGAGTGTTGACTGGCGGGTCTTTTCGTCGCGACGACCGGACCGTGTTCGGCTCCTGGCCCATCCAGCGCGCGTTCATCGAAGCGGTAGCCGGCGGAAGTTCTCGTTGACCCCTCCTGGCGTCCTCTGTTTTGGCAACCTTGCGGTGGACACGATCACCGGACCGCTCCGCGAACCGCCCCTCTACGGACGGACGCTGTGGGTAGACACGCTCGAACAACACGGCGGTGGAAACGGCGCCACCACTTCGTTCACGCTGGCCCGCTTTGGCGTGGCGGTCCGCCTGTATGGCTTCTGCGGCCGCGACGCTTTCGGAGATTTCGGCGTCGACCGTCTCCGCGCCGAAGGCGTGGACGTCAGTTGGATCGAACGGGTCGACCTGCCGACTTCAGCGACGGTCGTCCTGGTGGACGAGCGCGGCGCGCGGGCGTTTCTGCATCGCCCGGGCGCGAGCTCCGTTGCGTTCGACACAGTTCCCGACTTTACCGTCGAACTGGTCGCCGGTTGCACCCGCTTCCACCTGGCGAATCCTTTCTCCATGCCCCACGTGCGCAGAAACGCGCCGAAGATGCTGACGCGGGCGCGCGCAGCAGGTCTGCGGACCTCTCTCGATACCGGCTGGGATTCGCGAAATGAATGGATGCGGGTGGTTGGCCCTTGTCTGCCGTTGCTGGATCTGCTGTTTGTTAATGAGGACGAAGCGGAGCGCCTTACCGGCTGCGGCGATGCCGTCGCGGCGGCGCGCGCACTTCGGGACGGCGGCCCTCGCGATGTGGTCATCAAGCTCGGCGGGCGCGGGTGCCTGCTGTCCGGCGAACACGGTGAGGATCGCATTCCCGGGTTCGCGGTTAAAGCCGTGGATACGACAGGCGCGGGCGACGTTTTTGCGGGCGCGTTCCTTGCTGGACTGCAGCGCGGTCTGAGTTGGCGTGATGCGGCTGTTCTGGCAAATGCCGCGGGCGCGCTCAGCGTCTCGCGAGTCGGAGCAACCGCGGGTTTGCTCTCGTTTGATGAGACGGCTGAGTGGGCTTCTGCCCGAGCCACAAACCGCGCATAGTATCGACGCATTTGGTCGAGTATTACCCCGCAGGCCGGTTCGTACTAGCCCGTTAACCATTCGATTCAAAAGCCACAGTTGCGTGCCGATCAGATAGGTGGGCGACGAGTTCACCCTGCAGCGCCCTCGCGGCGGCCAAACGGCGGCCGGCGTGATTGCGTTCAGGCTCGGCGCCCAGTCAGGCACGCAAACACGATGTACAAAACGACCTTATTACTCCTTCTGCCAATTTCGGCGTTGCTCGCGCAGCCCTCGGCTGGCACGTGCGTCAGCGACGCAAACAGCATTAAGTCCATCTGCACGCCTGCTCCCGTTCCCGTCAAGGTGGCTGCGGGCGCGACTTATAAGGACGCGAACTTCGGCGCCCAGATTAACATCCTCTC
>Ga0070739_10006493_pt1 | contig 12864 bp, 12 predicted proteins | sample Coa_R1_7_FD_66445 | JGI IMG/M metagenome (GOLD analysis project Ga0070739, IMG submission 66445) | Surface soil microbial communities from Centralia Pennsylvania, which are recovering from an underground coalmine fire - Coalmine... | ecosystem: Environmental > Terrestrial > Soil > Unclassified ... | reverse complement strand
CTTGATCGTGCTCGCCGTCCGGAGGCTGCGCGCGGTTCCGCGCTCGGAGCGGATCAAGCAGCGGGTTCTGGAGCACACGAGGCCGCCGAGCCGCCGGGGTCAGCAGCGAAAACGGCCGCCGCTCGCGCAGCTCGTCGAGTTCGTGAACCGGCGGCTGCGAGGCATCCCACAGCTCAAACGCCTCGAAAGGCTCGTCGAGGCGGCTGCGATTCCGGCCTCGCCGGCGACGGTGCTCGCGGCATCCGGCGGCCTCGGCTTCGTCGCGGCGCTCATCCTCGGAGTCGGGACGGGCTCGCCGGTCCTCGCGGTCATGATCTTCCTAGTCGGCGTCGCCGGGCCGCTGTTGGGCCTGCACGCGCTCGCGAGGCGTCGCGTCGCCGCGCTCGAGAACCAACTCCCGGACACGCTGGCGACGATCGCCGGGTCGCTCAAGGTCGGTCACGGCCTCAAGCAGGCACTCCAGACGGTCGCGGGCGAGGACGCGCCGCCGGTCAGCGTCGAGTTGCGGCGAGTCCTGGCGGAGGCGCGCCTGGGACGACCGCTGGAAGAGGCTCTCGTCGCCATGTGCGAGCGGCTCGCTTCCGAGGATCTGCTCTACGTGGCGACGGCCGTCGACGTGCAGAGCCAGGTTGGCGGCTCCCTCGCCGGCGTCTTCGAGACGGTCGCCGAGACCGTCCGCGACCGGCAGCAGCATCGTCGCCGCCTCCGCGCGGTCACGTCGACGAGCCGTGCCACGGCGACCGTCATGGCGATCATGCCCTTCGGCTTCCTGGCCCTGATGCTCGTCATCTCGCCGCACTACGTGCTGCCCTTCCTCGAGAGCCACATCGGGCACGTGTTGATGCTGGCGTCGCTGGTCTCGATCGCGATCGGGGCCTTCCTGCTCAATCGGATCGCGTCAGTGAAGTCGTGACGCTCGTCCTCGTCCTCGGCGTGCTGATGTGCGGGTCGGCAGCGGCCCTGGTGGTCGAAGATCTGCTCCACGGCCGGACACGGCGGCGCGCGACGCTTCGGCGGGCGAAGATCTACGCGTCCTCAGACGTGCCTTCGCCGCCGCCGACGGTCACGGTTCGGCGCGCCGATCTCGTCGAGGCGATCGTGCCGGCGCTCAGCCGGATCACGCTCAAGCTGAGCCCGCGGACGCGGCTCGACGACCTCCAGCTCCGCCTGGCGGCCGCCGGGCTCGGCGCCAAGATCACGCCGCAGCAGTTTCTCGCCCTGAAGACGATCCTCGGGCTCGTCGGGATCGTGCTCGGCTTCACGGTTGGAGGGGTGAGCGCGGGCGGCTTGGTGCTCGCGCTCGTCCTGCTCGCAGGCAGTCGCGTCGTCCCCGACGTCGCCCTCGGCCACCTCGCGCGCAGTCGAGCCGAGCGCTTGACGGCGCATCTGCCGGCGGCGATCGACCAGATCGCGGTCTCGCTCGAGGCGGGTCTCGGGTTCGATGCCGCGGTTTCGTACTTCGTGCGTCGCGGCCGCTCGCCGCTCGCGGGCGAGCTCCGACTCATGCTGACCGAGATCCAGATGGGCGAGCCGCGCGTCGAGGCGATGAAGCGGCTCGCCGAGCGCGTGCCCTCGGAAGCGATGCGAACCTTCGTGCAGACGCTCATCCAGTCGGAAGGCGTCGGCATGTCGCGGACGGAGATCCTTCGAGGCCAGGCGAGCGACTTTCGGAATCGGCGGCAGCTGTCGGCGGAGGAGCGCGCGCAGAAGGCGCCGGTGAAGATGCTCTTCCCGATCGTGATCTTCATCCTGCCGGTGATGTTCATCGTCATCTTCGGCCCAGCGATCCACCAGCTTGCCGGGCTCTGGGGCCGCTGACCCGAACGAAGCCGCCCTACTACTAGGCGCGTCGGGACCGGCTCGTCACCAGAGGAACGGAACCAGCCGCGGCGTCCGCGCGAAGTAGTCGCGGTAGGCGTGCGGGAAGGCGCGGCGGAGCAAGCGCTCCTCGAAGCGGATTCGCAGGAGCTGGAGCGCGACGAAGAGCGGCACCGCGGCGACGAGCAGCAGCCGCGGCTCGGATGCCGCCCAGGCGACCGCGGCGGCGATCTCTGCCGCGTAGAGCGGGTTCCGGACGACTGCATAGGGGCCGTCGGTGACGAGCCGGCGCGCTTCCGGGATGATGCTGAAGCTCGTTCGGAGCCGAAGCAGCGTGTAGACCTCGAGAGCCGTGAAGAGCGCGAGCAGGAGCGCGGCGCCGTCGGCGAACCACGACGGCGGCGTGACGATCACCTGGCCGGCGCCTCCGCGGACGGCGCCGGCGCCGATCAGGATCACCGTGCCCGCGAATGCGGCGCCGCGTGCGACGAGCGTTCCGTCGCGCGCCCTCGGGACCGGCCGGGTGAGGAAGAGCGCGATCGGGATCGTGCAGAAGAGCAGGTAGAGCCCGAGGCGGACGGGATGGCCGATGACGTAGACCGCACCGTGGTCCCGCGACGCGAGGATGCTCCGCTTCAGATTGACCCCGACGAGCACGCCGAGGTACGCGTAGAGCGCCGAGGGGAGCACACGCCCGAAGACGCGGTAGCGCAACCGGCCCGCCCTGCCTGCGACGACGGGCGACGACGCGACCGGAGTCGCCTCGACCTCTCCGTCGGCCGCGTGGGCATCCAGAAAGGGCGTCTCCTTGCCCGCATCGGCCGGCGTCCGGAACTTCACCACGGCGACGCAGATGGTCGCAGTTCCGGCCGCCGTCCACCCTGGCGGTCGGCGCGGTAGGCGAACGCGCGGCGGCGGCTGCCGCCGGACGCGTCGGTTTCCGCCTCGGGCGAGAGCAGGGCGTTCGCCGCGCCTGTGGATCGTTTGTCCCAGTGCCGTGACGGCGGCTGCCGCCAGACATGGCCCGTCCGGCCACGTCGAGCCGCGCTGCTCGCTCTCGTGTTGCCGCTCGCCTCCGGCGTGCCCGTGGTTCGTCGCCCACCGAGCGCACCCGGGGCTCGTCGTCGGCCGCTCAGGACGTGATCGTCACCGGCGTCCCGAGCGGCAGCAGGTGCGCCAGCTTCTCGATCACGTCGTTCCTGATCCGGATGCAGCCGTGGCTCACGTCGGTGCCGAGCGCGCCGGGATCGTTCGTGCCGTGCAGCCCGATCGCGCCCGGGCCGCCGCCGAAGCTGAAGTAGACGTTCGAGAAAGCGGAGAGGCCGAAGGCGTACGGACCGTAGGCGCCGCCCGGGTACGGCTGTTTCAGGAGCTCGGTGATGAAGTAGATCCCGCGCGGCGTCGGGACGACGGAGCGGCCGACCCCGGCCGGGGTGTCGACGATCTTCCGCCTGCCGTCCCAGACGCGCACGCGGTGCTGGCCGAGCGAGACCTGGACGCGATACGGGTTCAGGGCGAGCGCGACGGCGCGGTCGCGGATCCAGCCCGTGCTCTCGTTCGGGCGCACCGGCAGGAGCACCTTCTCCCAGCCGACCGCGCGCGCCGTGACGAGGAAGACGAGCGGGCTGCCGTCGGGATTGGGGTTCGTCAGCCATCGAACAGGCCGTCTGGCGTGCGGCGAGCGGTAGATCGCCACCTGTCGCCCCCTCGCCTGGGCGACGATGCTCACCGCCTGCGGCACGGCCTTCCGCACTCGCCCGCGAGCGGCATCGGCCGGCGCGACGGCCGCGACGGCCGCGGCGAGCACGAGCGCGGACCAGCCGGCGACGACGAGCTTCCTGCGAGCCGGAGCCCGCAGTCGGTTGGCGAGGATCACCCGGTGAAGGCGGCGGGTTTGCTGACGGGCTTGGTCGGCTTGGCCTTCTTCGTGACCTTCTTCACGTGATGGACGACCTTCTTCACGTGCTTCGGGGTCAAGACCTTGCGCTTCGCCAACACCTTCGGCTTTCGCGGCTTCACCTTCGGCTTGATCTGCGGGGCCGACGATTGGGTGATTGTGGCAGGGGTGATGGACGGCGTGAGCGCCGGCGTCGTCGTCGGCGTGGGCGTCGGCGTGGGCGTCGGCGTGGGCGTGTTCGGCGGCGTGTTCGGGGGGCTGGTGGGCGTCGTCGTGGTCGTCGTGGTCGTCGTCGTCGTCCGCGTGGTCGTGGTGGTCGTGGTGGTCGTCGGCGGCGGCGTCGGCCCCTGCTTGACCGTCACCGTCGAGCCGCTCTCGACCGAGATCGTGTTGGCGACGAGGTCACCCGTGACGGTCAGGTTGTGTAGCTGCAGCCCTGCCGACTTCGCGTAGATCGTGCCGACGAGGTTGGTGTCGACGCCACCGGTCGAGAACGAGCCCGTGCCGTCGAAGAAGACGACGAAGTCGTTGTTGCCGCCGGGGGCGCTCAGGCTGGTCGAGCTCGTGCCGCTGAGGCTGAAGCTCGCGCCGGGGCAGAAGTAGAGCGTGACGCCCGCGCCGGTGATCTGGCCGTCGCCCGCGTTGCTGAACGAGCCGGTGATGGTGTAGACGCCGGGGTCGAGCGAGAGCTTGCCGCCGTTCCCCGCTCCGAGCGAGGAGTACGTGCCAGCGGTCGCGGCCTGGGTGCCGCCGGTGACGGTCAGCGAGCTGCCGCCCGAGCAGGCGCCGTGGCTGACGCTCGAGCCGGCGTACGGATCCGGCTGCGCCGACGCGCTCACGGGCGTGGGCGAGAAGGAGCCGACGAAGCCGCCCGGGCCGCCGATCGCGTCCGCCTTGACGGTCGAGCCGCCGGACGAGACCGCGGCCTCCGACGCCGACGAGTCGACGACGATGTCGCGGTCAGCCGTCAGCGACGACTGGCCGGTGACGGAGAGGGCGTCGGTCGCCGACGGGCTGAGCACGCAGACGTTGCCCCCGCCCGAGGGAGTGCAGTTCGGGCCGGAGACCGTCGCCGACGCGCCGGCGCTCTCACCTGCAAGCGTGATGACGGCGAGCGCCGACAGCGACAGCGCAGCGAGAGCGAGAACCGCCTTCTTCGCTGCCCCGATCGAATGTGCTCGAACCCGCCCCATCCTCCCGCCCTTCGTCTCCTGGACCCGCGGGTCCGAAACGCTGTACCAGCGGGAAAAATGCTCGCCGAGGCCCATGGCCGTCGCCACTAGACCAAGGGTCAGGTTTTCGGAACCGTTTCGCCCTAGTAGCGAACACCGAAGTCGGCGGCGACGACCGTCGCCGAGCCGTCGAACGTGCCGGGGGCGTCCGGATCGTAGGTCGCGGCGATCCCGACGTCCCGCCAGTCGGGCACGAGGATGTTCGCCCGGTGCTCGGGGCTCGCCATCCACAGCTTCACAGCGGCGGCGGCGTCCAGCGCTCCCGGCGACCAGAGCAGGTTCTCGCCGACCGACCAGTAGCTGTACCGCGCGGAGGGGTAGAAGCGCTGGATGCGCTTCCAGAAGGCGGAGCCGTCGGCCGACTCGTGCGCGAAGTAGCCGTCGGCGAGCATCTCGGCCGTGTGCTGGGCCGCCGCGGTGCTGAGCGCCTGATCGAGCTGGAGGGCTGCGAGCCCGTGCGCGCGGCGGATCTGGTTCAGCTGGGCGAGGATGCCCGACTGGAGCGCAGCGAGCGTCGACGTCGAGGAGTCGGTGCCGGACGGCGACGCCGGCAGCGGCAGCAGGGCGGCCGCGACCGCGCAAACGGCGATCGCCGAACCGATCCTCGAGAGGCGGGCGGCCACCTCCCGTCCATCGGCCGCCCACCCCTCGACCTAGCTCCCTCGTTCCAGGGGTGACCGGCGCCGACCCGCACGCTCGAGGCCTCCGGTTGCACGACCCGGAGGCCGCTGCTACCTTCGTTCGGCTAAAGCGAACAGTGGCGAGATCTGTTCACCAGTTGAGAACGGGGAGCGACGCCCGCGGCGGGCCGCCGCTCCTCGGCCAGCGCCTTCGCCGCCTGCGGACGCAGAACGGCAAGACGCTGCGGGCGCAGGCTCGCGAGATCGGCATCGCGGCGTCCTCGCTCTCCGCGCTCGAGAACAACCAGGGCGGCGTGTCGCTCCGCCGGCTGCAGCTCGTCGCGCAGCACTTCGGCCTGCACATCGCCGACCTGCTCGGCGAGCCGGCGGCGGTCGCGGCCGCCGACCGGACGGAGATCATCCGCAACTGCGCCTCGCGCGTGCGCGGCGTCCGCCGCGGCCGCGGCGTCGTCTACCAGCTGCTCGGCTCGGCGGACGGCCACACGCTGCAGCCGTACCTGTTGTCGTTCGAGCCCGGCGGCGGCTACGAGGGCGACAGGATCGGGCACGCGGGCGAGGAGTTCGCGTACGTCCTCCAGGGCGAGGTGGAGCTGCTGGTCGGCGACGAGCGGCACGAGCTCGCGCAGGGCGACTCCGTCCGCTTTCGCGCCGAGCGGCCGCACGCGTTCCGGAACCTCTCGAGCGTCGGCATCGCGATGGTGATCGGGGCCGCGACGCCGCCGTGGTGAGGCTGCCTCGGCTCGAGAGCGTGCCGACGCCGGCGCTCGTCCTCGACCGGAGCGTCCTCGTCGAGAACATCGCCGGGATGGCCGCGCGTGCTGCCGCCGCCGGCGTCGCGCTGCGGCCGCATGCGAAGACGCACAAGTCGCTCGCGGTCGCGTCGCTCCAGCGCGAGCACGGCGCCGAGGGCCTGACGGTGGCGACCGTGCACGAGGCGGAGTGCTTCGCGCGGGCCGGGTTCGACGACGTCCTGCTCACCGCGCCGGCGATCGGCGCCTGGCGGCTCGAGCGGATCGTCGAGCTCGCGCGGGAGGCTCGCGTGCGCGTGAGCGTCGACTCGACCGAGGCCGTCACCGCCCTCGACGACGCCTGCCGCCTCGCCGGGGTTGCCGTCGGCTTCCTCTGGGAGGTCGACTGCGGGGTCGGTCGGTTCGGTACGCCTCCCGGCCGGCCGAGCGCCGACGCCGTCGCGCGCGCGGCCGGCGCGGCCCGGTACGCCTCGTTCGACGGCCTGCTCGCGTTCGGCGGCCACGCGTACGCCGCCGACGACGACGCCGCTCTCGACGCCGCCGCGCGCGACGAGCGCGCGGCCGTGATCGAGACAGCCGAGCTCCTGCGCGAGCGTGGGATCGACGTGCCCGTGCTGACCGTCGGCACGACCCCGACGTCACACCGGCTGGGGGCGGCGGACGGGATCACCGAGATTCGACCGGGCAACTACGTCTTCTACGACGCGACGCAGGTCGCGCTCGGGGTCGTCCCGCTCGAGCGGTGCGCGCTCTCGGTGCTCGCCACCGTCGTCTCCCGGCCGGCGCCCGGACGCGTGATCCTCGACGCCGGCTCGAAGGCGCTCGCGGCCGAGCGGCTGACGCCGCGCACGGCCGGCTTCGGCGTCGTCCGCGGCCGTCCCGAGCTGCGCGTGGAGCGCCTGTACGAGGAGCAGGCGATCGTCGTCGCCGACGGCGCCTCCGACCTCCGCGTCGGCGACCGCGTCCGGGTCGTGCCGAACCACGCCTGCACGGCCGCGAACCTGCACGACGAGCTGCTCGTGGTCGAGGACGGCGACGTCGTCGACGTCTGGCGCGTCGACGCGCGCGGCTGGCAGACGGAGCCGGTGCGCGTATGAGCGCGCGCCGCGTGCCGGAGCCGACCTTCCCGACGTTCTCGCGCGCCGAGATCCGCTCGCGCGTCGAGCGCGCCCTCGGCGTGCTCGACGCCGACGTGCTGCTGCTGACGGGGCGCGAGAACGTCGTCTACTTCACCGGCCTCTCGAGCTGCGCCTGGGTGCAGAAAGGCGTCGTCCCGGCGGTCGTCCTGCTCGACGCGCGCGGCGGCGAGACGATCATGGTCCTGCCCGACTTCTGGCTCGGGACGGCCGAGAAGACGACCTGGCTCGACGACTTCGTCCTCCACCGGCAGAGCCACTCGCAACCGGACGACTTCCCGAACCTCGTCGCCGACGTCGTCCGCGACCGCTGGGGCGGAAACGCGACGATCGCCTACGAGGCCGGCCAGGAGATGCTGCTCGGGATGCCGCTCCGCCAGTGGGAGCGGCTGCGGTCGCGACTCGACGCGACCTGGGTCGACGGCGGCGACGCGATCTGGGCCGCGCGCATGCTCAAGTCGCCGGCGGAGGTCGAGCGGCTCCGCCGCTCCGCACAGGCGACGAACCGCGCCCAGGTGCGCCTGCGCGAGCACGCCCGCGCGGGGATGAGCGAGCTCGAGCTCGGCTGCTTCCTCCGTCGCGAGCTGCTCCAGGCCGACGCGAGCGAGCAGGACCGCATCTTCCTCAACATGCGCGCCGGGAGCGAGCGTTACAGCATGACCGACACGTTCCCGAAGGACCGCACGGTCGAGGTCGGCGACCTGCTGGTCTGCGACGCCGGCATCTTCCTCGAGGGCTACGCCGGCGACACGGCCCGCACGATGGCGGTCGGCGAGCCGAGCGAGCGGCACGCGGCCGTGTACGAGCACGCGCTCGAGGCGCAGCGCCAGGCGCTCGCGACGGTTCGCGACGGCACGCCCGCGCAGCTCGTCTACGACGCCGTCCGGCGCGTCTACGACGACGCCGGCCTGCCGGTGCACATCGACATGGTCGGGCACGGGATCGGGCTCGACCTGCACGAGCCGCCGATGCTCTCGCCGGGCAACGACACCCCGCTTCGCGAGAACATGGTCATCTGCGTCGAGCCGTGGGTGACGCTGCCGAACGACGAGGGCGTGCTGACGATCGAAGACACGTTCCTCGTCACCCGCGACGGCTACGAGCAGCTGACGCTCGCCAACGCCGACCCGCTCTGGCGGATCGCATGAGACGCCCTTCCCGTCAACGCATCACATCAACGAATGGAGGACGCACGCGATGAGACTGCTACACCTGACGGTCGTGAGCCTGGCTGCGGCCGTGGTCGTCGCCGGCGGGGCGAGCGCGGCCCGGAGCGGCGGCGCTGCCAGCCTGCCGCTCGTCCACCCCGGGCAGCTGACGATCGCCACCTACGGCACCGGCTTCCCGACCGTCGTCATCAACAAGAACGGCACGATCGGCGGCACGAGCGGCGCCTGGTTCAACGCCTTCGCGAAGGAGCACGGCCTCAAGATCAAGCTCTTCCAGACGACGTTCACCTCGGCGATCCTCGCCGTCCAGCAGGGCAAGGCCGACGTGACGATGGACATCTACTACACGCCGGAGCGGGCGAAGACGCTCTACTACACCTATCCCTTCAGCGTCGAGGGGCTGCAGGTGTTCACGAAGAAGGACCTCGCCTACACCGGTCCGGCGAGCCTGAAGGGGAAGAAGGTCGCCGCGGTCAGCGGCGTCGTCTGGACGCCGACGCTGAAGAAGTACTTCGGCTCGAACCTGCTCGAGTTTCCGTCGCAATCGCAGGCGGGCACGGCTTTCCTGAACGGCCAGGTCGACGCGTACTTCGAGGCCGACGCGCAGTACTTCACGCCGCCGATCAACAAGAACCCGAACGTCGTCCCGCACAACATCAAGCCCGGCCAGTACGGCATCGCGGCCGGTTTCACGAAGGGCTACGGCTACAACATCGTCAACTGCAAGGCGAAGGCGCTCGCGGCAGCGCTGAACGCGACGCTGACGAAGCTCGAGACGAGCGGCCAGTGGGCGAAGGTGCTGCAGGCGGCAGGGGCGCCGCCCGGCACGCTCGCCGCGCAGATCCCGCCGCGGCAGATGCCGAAGCAGGGCTGCTGAGCCGCTCGTGGGCGACGCGCGGACAGTCGAGGCCGGGTCGCCGGGGACGTCGGCGGCCCGGCCTGACGCCGTGCTCCTCGAGGTGCAGGCGCTCGAGAAGGCGTTCGGCGCGACACGCGTTCTCGAGGGCGTCGACTTCCGCCTCGCCGAGGGGGAGAAGGTCTGCGTCGTCGGGCCGAGCGGGTCCGGCAAGACGACCCTGATCCGCTGCTTCAACCTGCTGATCGAGCCGTCGCGCGGAAAGCTGTTCTTCCGCGGGGAGCTCGTCGGCGACTGGCCGGACCGACCGGCGACGATCAACCTTCGCCGCTACCGCCGGCGGATCGGGATGGTCTTCCAGCACTTCGAGCTCTTCCCGCACCTGACGGCGCTCGACAACATCACGCTCGCGCCGCGGCGCATCCTCGGACACAGCCGGGCCGAGGCTCGGGCGAACGCGATGCAGCTGCTGGAGCGGATCGGCCTCACGCACGTCGCCAACGCGCATCCGCACCGCCTCTCCGGCGGCCAGAAGCAGCGGATCGCGATCGCGCGGGCGCTGGCGATGAACCCTGAGCTCATCCTCTTCGACGAGCCGACCTCGGCGCTCGACCCCGAGATGGTGGGCGAGGTGCTGCGGTTGATGGCCGAGCTCGCGCGCGAGGGGACGACGATGGTGATCGTCACGCACGAGCTCGGTTTCGCACGCCAGGTCGCCGACCGGCTCGTCGTCATGGAGGCCGGGCGGATCGTCGAGCAGGGGCCGACGGCGAGGATGTTCGAGGCGCCGGAGCGGCAGCGGACGCGAGACATCCTGCAGCTCGAGGCGAGCTGGGGATATCGCCTCTAGTGCAGTGGTCCTGGCTGCACATCCTCTGGGTCGGGCTCCAGGTGACGCTGCGGCTCTCGCTCTACACGATCGGCTTCAGCGTCGTCGTCGCCGCGGCGTTCGCGGTCGCCTCGATCAGCCGGTGGCGGCTCGTCCGCTGGACGGCGCGCTTCGTCGTCGACCTGCTGCGGAGCATCCCGATCCTGGCGCTCCTGATCTTCGCCTACTACGGGCTCGGCAAGTACATCGCGAGCTGGCACGTCGACCCGTTCTGGATGGCGGTCGGCGCGTTGACGCTCGGCGAGGCCGCGTTCCTGTCGGAGATCTTCCGCGCCGGGCTCGAGGCAATCCCGCGCACGCAGTGGGAGGCGGCGGAGAGCCTCGGCTTCCGGCGGACCTCGGCGCTGGCGCGGATCATCGCGCCCCAGGCGGTGCTGCCGTCGATCCCCGGGCTCGTGAACATGAGCATCTTCACGTTCAAGGACAGCTCGCTGGCGTCGGTGATCGCCGTGCCGGAGGTGACGCAGGTGGCGAACCAGCTCGTCTCGGAGACGTTCAAGCCGCTGCAGGTCTACCTCCTGCTCGCCGGCTTCTACCTCGTCGTCATCCTGCCCTTCACCGCGCTTGCCGGCCTCGCCGAGAAAGCGGTCACGCGCTACTACGGGCTCCACGTCGACAAGGCGAGCATCGCCCGCAACTGATGACGACCGGCGAGATCACGAGCGACCTCCTGCACGGCGGCGTCACGACGCTCGAGATCGCCGCGGGCGCGTGGGCGGTCTCGGCGACGGTCGGCCTCGCCTTCGCGATGGCGCGCGACGTCGGCATGCTGCCGGTGCGGCTCGCGGCGGCGTCGGTGACGGCGCTGCTGCGATCGACGCCGCAGCTGATCCTTCTCTACCTCGTCTTCTTCGGGCTGCCGTCGCTCGGGATCGACGTCGGCGGGCTGACGGCGGCGATCGTCGTGCTCGGCGTCGCCGACGCGTCGTTCAACGCCGAGTACTACCGCGCGAGCCTGATCACGGTGCCGCGTACGCAGCGAGACGCGGGCATGAGCCTCGGCTTCTCGCGGCTCGGGACGCTGGCCTTCGTCGTGCTGCCGCAGGCGATGCTGTACATGGTCGCACCGCTACTGAACTCGTTCCTGTCGCTGCTGAAGACGGCGACGCTCGCGTCCGCGATCGGGGTGCCGGAGATCCTCTACCGCGGCCAGAACGACATGCAGCTGACGGGTCACGTCGTCGCGGTGATCGCCGTCGTGATCGTCCTCTACGGCGTCGCGTGCATGCCGCTGATCCGCTTCATCTCGGTCGTCGAGCGACGCGCGCGCGAACGCCTGTATACGTGAAAGGAGCTACGTGAGCACTGCCGCGAGATCACCAGTCCGCCGCGTCCCGGAGCCGAGCTACCCGAACTTCCCGAAGGCGGAGATCGACGAGCGCTGCCGCCGGGCGCGCGCGGCGATGGAGCGCGACGGGATCGACCTGCTGCTGCTCACGGAGCGCGAGAACGTCGTCTACTTCAGCGGCCTCTCGAGCATGGCGTGGGTGCAGAAGGGGGTCGTGCCTGCGGTCGTGCTCGTCGCCGTCGACGAGGACGAGCCGACGATGGTGCTGCCCGACTTCTGGCTCGGGACGGCCGAGAAGACGACCTGGCTCGACGACTTCGTCCTGCACCGCGCGAGCCACTCGAACCCCGACGACTTCGCGAACCTCGTCGCCGAGGTCGTGCGCGAGCGCGGCTACGGCGGCAGGCGGATCGGCTTCGAGGCGGGACACGAGATGCTGCTCGGGCTGCCGATCGGCCAGTGGGAGACGCTGCGCCGCGCGCTCGCCGACGCGACCTGGGTCAACGCCGGCGACACGATCTGGGACGTCCGCATGATCAAGTCGGAACGGGAGATCGACCGCCTGCGCCGCGCCGCCGTCGCCACGAACAGGGCCCAGGAGCAGCTGCGCGGCTACCTGCGGCTCGGCATGAGCGAGCTCGAGGCAGGGGCCTTCCTGCGCCGGGCGATGATCCAGGACGACGCCGGCGAGGAGGACCGCCTGTTCCTGAACTTCCGCGCCGGGCGCGATCGGTACTCGATGACCGACACGTATCCGAAGGACCGCCCGATCGGGCGCGGCGACCTGCTCGTCGTCGACGCCGGCATCGTCCTCGACGGCTACTCGAGCGACACGGCGCGGGTGATCGCGATCGGCGAGCCGTCCGAGCTGCACGCGTCGGTGTACCGGACCGTGGTCGAGGCGCGGCGGCGCGCGCTCGAGCTGCTGAAGCCGGGCGTCCTCGCCTCGGAGCTCTACCGCGCCGTGCGCGGCGCGTTCGACGAGGCGGGCCTGCCTGCCCACATCGACATGGTCGGGCACGGAATCGGCCTCGACGTGCACGAGCCGCCGATGCTCTCACCGGCCAACGACACGCCGATCGAGGAGAACATGGTCCTCTGCATCGAGCCGTGGGTGACGCTCCCGAACGACCAGGGGGTGCTCGTGATCGAGGATACGTTCGCCGTGCGGCCGGGCGGGTACGAGGAG
>Ga0070739_10006492_pt1 | contig 12867 bp, 15 predicted proteins | sample Coa_R1_7_FD_66445 | JGI IMG/M metagenome (GOLD analysis project Ga0070739, IMG submission 66445) | Surface soil microbial communities from Centralia Pennsylvania, which are recovering from an underground coalmine fire - Coalmine... | ecosystem: Environmental > Terrestrial > Soil > Unclassified ... | reverse complement strand
ATTTTCTGGCGCGTGACTTCCATCTCACGCAGGTCGCGCCTCAACTCTCGCTGTTTCGTCCGCCACGCCCGCTGTAGACGCATAGCACACCCTAACCTATGCCCTATGGTGAGGCGCACCAAACCGCTTAAGTAAGGGGACACGCGTGCATTGTCGCCCCACTCGCTGGGTCATGGACGACCGCGCGACACAGAGATCCCCGTCGTGGCTCAGGTGTTGACGTGTCCGTGGTCCCCACTCGCAACATTGCTGTTGTGGAGGACTCCATCAGTCTCCTTGATCCGGCGAGTGCCTCCTGCAGAAACGACGTTCTAGTTGACCATGTCCAGAATTGAATGTAGAATCTTGGGTAGAAAGGCCCCGTATGGCACTCGTAGAAACCGAGGATCTTATCTCCATTTCCGAAGCAAACAAGCTCGGCGTGTCGGGACTGATTCGAGATGCCGAGCAGGGTCGTGGTCGTGTGGTCCTGCGGAATAATCGTCCCGTTGCTGTCGTCATGGGTGTTGCCGAGTACGATCGACTGCAGCAAATCCGTGACGATCTCCTCGACGTTTCGTTGGCCCTAGCACGGGTTCTTACCACCGGTCCGGAGCGGCATTCTCTCGACTCCGTGCTCGCTCAATTTGGATACTCACGCGAGGACTTGAGCGATTCCTCCGACGAATGAGTGTCCGCGTTCAATTGATTGCTGAGGCGGTAGAGGACCTCATCCGCTATTCCCGGTCCGGCAAAATCGTCCCATTCCTCAAGAAGTTGCTTCAACTTGAGGAAAAAGGGGAAGACGCGGGTTTGCCTCTAGGCAAGGGCCTAACCGGCTGGAGAAAGATCGTCGTGGGCGATCGTGACTGGCGGATCATCTTTACGATGGATGAGAGAAAGACCGTGGCAACGGTATGGGTGATTGGAGATCGTAGCGATAGCGCATGCTACGAGGAAGCGCAGCGTCGCATTGCCAATCTCCCGGGTACCGACCCGAGTGTGGACTCGCTGGCAAGCGTCATGCTGGCGCTCAGCGAGATGCAGCGATCTGAGAAGCGGACCAAGCGATCGCAGCGTTAGGTATTCGGAACTAACTTACTGCGTCGGTTGTGCTGCCGGCTGCTCCTGAACCGGCCGGTTTTCGACCTCAATGTTTGACTCGGCCGGCGGCGCGACGGTCTGCATCACGGTATCGAGCGCTTCCTCGACCAGCTCGGGCTTGCGCAGCGCCAGCACCGCGCCGCCGATCGTGGCGATCCAGATGAGTGCCTGAAGCGGTTTGGGCAGACGCGTGCCCAGCATCCCGTCAACCGAGATACTGCCGGGGCCGGTGAGGGCCAGGGCAAGCGCCGCGGCGAGATTGGTGAGCGGAAACTCCAGGCCGCCGCCACTGTTCCAGACCGGCCACTTCCAGTGCACCTTGCGAATCGCCACCATCATCATGGCGATGATGTTCAGCGGACCGAGCGGGCTCAAGAAACCGAGGAGAGTCAGAATGCCGCCGGTCGTCTCACCACTGGCCGCCAGCGTCCCCCAGACCTCCGGCGGCCGCATGCCCATGTTCTCCATCATGCCGCTCGTACCCTTCAGCCCCGGGCCGCCGAACCAGCCGAACAGCTTCTGAGCCCCATGGCCGAACAGGAACGAGCCGAGGACCAGCCTCAAAGCCAACAAGCCGACGTTCCGCATTGTTCTCTCCTCTCGTGATGTGCTGCCGATAGCACTGCAAATGGCGTACCAATGGCAGAGTAGTTGTGAAGGTTGGGTGCTCCGCCATCCGTCGCATGTAGTCGCACCGTTTATCGGTGCCGCACCCCTATCCCGTCCATGACGTGTGTTGGGCCACCAAAATGCCGGGATAGATCGTCCGGAATAGGAGGCGTATTCGACGGGCGGCGGGGCACCCATAAAGGGTGCGACTACAAGCGGTAATGTCAAGGGGCTGTGGTGACAATTTTCAACGGCCCTATGATGGAATTACGGAGGTGGCGTTTCGATGCCGCAGATTACAAAGGAGATCCCGCTCGATCCAGTTGCCAAGAAGACCGTCTTGCGGCTGTTTACGTATGGGCTCTACGCCGTCGGCGTCGCGGCCGGTGAGGACCGCAACATGTTCACTGCCAACTGGGTTACCCAGGTCTCCTTCGAACCCCCACTCATCGCCATGTCGGTCCAGAACGACGGCCATTCGATCGACCTGATCAGGCAGAGCCGGTCCTTTGCGATCAGCGTCCTGGGGGACGATCAGCGCGACATCGCCGGCCTGTTGGGCAAGCGCTGGAAGCTGCGCCCGGAGAAGATCGAGGAGGTGGCGTACCGGCTGGGCATGACCGGATCGCCGATTCTCGAAGACGCGCTCGGGTCAGTCGAGTGCATCGTCACCGACAGCATGGCGGCGGGCGACTCGACGCTCTTTATCGGGCGCGTGATGGCGGCGGAGGTCGGCCGTGAGGGTACGCCGCTGACCATGGCTGGGGCCGGTTTTCGCCACGCCGGTTAGGTGAATTCGACCGCCTGGTACTAGTCTTGCTGGGAGATACCCCGGTTCATTGGTTGTTACCGCGCGGCCGCCGCTCCCAATGGTGCGACGTGTGGTGCTGATAGGGTCTGTCGCAAGAAACCTCCTGCGAGCAGGAGGGTGTTATGGAACTGGCTGAATTTCCCACCCCCGCTCTGGCCGAGGACGATCGGATCGATCTCGGCGTCATGCTGACCGGTCTGAGTGGAGTCGCCGGCATCGACTTCTACGATCACGTCCTGCGGGTTGAGTTCGACCCCAAATTTACGGATGAGGAGGTGATAAAGGCGGCGATTGTCGGTTCAGGCTACCCGGTTCCCGGTAGCGCTCACTAAGGAGGTGAGCGATGGACGTTCTTGCGGCGACTACTTTTACCCTCACACCCTCTGTTTACGTTCCTTTCGCGATCGGCTTCTTTGGCCTCGGTGTCGGCTACTTTGTCTGGGGCGGCCAGTTATTCTTCGGATATCCCGCACCCGGTTCCGACGAAGGCGTGCGGCATATGGAACGCTCGATCGGCCTCTGGGGCATCTGGATGCCGGGCTTCATGCAATTCATCGCCGGCATCACAACCTTGATCGGCCTTACCTGGTTCAATGTCTTCGGTACCGGGTCAGCCGCGACGCACACGGCTGCCTACGCTGCCGCTCTGGCGTTCACGGCCTATGGTGTCCACTGGTTCTCGATGGGCATGCGTCGCTACATCCAGGGAGATGTCATGCCCGACGGTTGGATGGCGATTCCTTTCTTTGTCATCTCCTGCCTGGGCATCTACATCTTCGCCTGGTGGAAGGACTGGCCGGTCGAGATCGTGTTCGTCCTGCTGGCCCTGATCTACCTCAGCGAGACGCTGGTCCGCTTCGGCATCCCGATACCACTCGGAGCCCGGATGGTTGCCCTCTGGCAGCTCCTCAACGGCGTCTGGCTAATGTACATGACCTGGGCGGTCACGATCGACCTTTCCACGACCCAGCACTTACCGATCTAGATGGCCCACGCGTTTCGCTTACCGCGATCTCCCGGTGCTACGACGGTGAATGGCGTGGTCGCCTGGCGGGGAGGCCGCGCCGTTCGGCGGGACGATCGCGCTGCAGCTGAAGAGCCGCTCGAGATACGGCTCGCCGGCTGCAGCGTGGCGGTGACGATGCGCACCCCCGGCGACGACCTCGACCTCGCGGCCGGCTTCCTCTTCACCGAGGGGATCATCCACGGCCTGGCCGACATCGCCGCCATTACTCACTGCCTGACCGACGATCCGGAAGCGGAGGGTAATGTCGTCAACGTCAATCCGGTCGATCCGGCGCTGGTCGATCCCGATCGCTGGCGCCGCAACTTCTTTGCCACCTCCAGTTGCGGCGTCTGCGGCAAGGCAAGCATCGACCAGGTACGTCGCGAGATCCCGCCACTCGCGCCCGGGCCGCGGATTTCACCGGACACGCTCTATCGCGTCGCCGCCGAGCTGCGGGGGACGCAGGAGGTCTTTTCGGCGACCGGCGGCCTCCACGCCGCCGCGCTCTACGACGCCGTCGGCTATCTGGAGACGGCGCGGGAGGATATCGGCCGGCACAATGCGGTGGACAAGGTGATCGGCGATGCCCTGCGCCGCGATCAGCTCCCGCTGACCGATCGCATCCTGATGGTCAGCGGACGCCTGTCCTTTGAGGTGGTGCAAAAGGCGCTGGCGGCGTCAATCCCGATCGTCGCCGCCGTGTCGGCGCCGTCCAGTCTGGCAGTTGAGCTGGCCCGCGCCGCCGGGATGACCCTGGTCGGTTTCTTGCGGGTCGAACCGACGTCCCGTTTCAACGTCTATTCGGGAGCGGAGCGAATCGACGACGCAGCGGAGCTGCCGCGGCGTCACCGCCTCCGCGGGTACCCCGTTTGAAGGAGTCATCATGGTGAAACAACGCCCGCGATCGTGGCTGGGCACACTGCGCAACCACGTCGGCGTGGTTCCCGAGCACCCGATCAGCGCGGACACCGAGAGCGTGCGGTCGCGGCTCGAGGGCGCCGATGTCGGCATCAGCGTGTGCCCGTACTGCGCTGTTGGCTGCTCGCAGCTCGTCTATCATCGCGACAACACCGTCCTCTCGATCGAGGGCAACTACGAAAGCTTTATCAACGGCGGCACGCTCTGCCCCAAGGGGGCGGGTACGTACGGCCTGGTCGTCAATCCGCGCCGTACCACGAACGTGAAATACCGCCGGCCGAACGGCGATTGCTGGGAGGACGTGCCGCTGGACTGGGCAATGGAACGCATCGCTCAGCTCGTGAAGAAGACCCGCGACGACACCTTCGTTCATAAGACGCCGGACGGCAAGATCGTGAACCGGACCACCGCCATCGGTCACCTCGGCGGCGCGACGCTGGACGACGAAGAGAACTACGTTATCAAGAAGCTCTTCGCCGGCGGCCTGGGGATGGTCTGCATCGAAAATCAGGCCCGTATATGACATAGCTCGACAGTGCCCGGTCTGGGCGCACGTTTGGGACGGGGCGGAGCCACGACCGCCGAGAACGATCTGGCCAACGCCGATTGCATCGTCATCATGGGCTCCAATATGGCCGAGAACCACCCTGTCTGCTTCCGGTTCGTCATGAAGGCGCGCGAGCGCGGGGCTCGCTTCATCCACGTCGATCCGCGCTTCTCCCGCACCTCGGCGCTGGCCGACCAGCATGTCCGCATCCGCCCCGGCTCCGATATCGCCTTCCTCGGCGGCCTTATCAACTACGTCATTGAAAACGAGACGTACTTTAAAGAATACGTAGCGGCCTACACCAACGCATCCACCCTCATCGATCCGGCCTTCCAGGACACCGAAGACCTGGGCGGCATCTTCTCCGGCTTCATGCCCGGCGAGCACGCCTACGAGAACCGGACCTGGCAGTACCAGGGGCAGCCGGGGAAACCGTCGCCGCCGATGCACAAGCAGTTCAGCAGCATGTCCTACTCGTCCCGTCTCGGGAACTTCGAGGGCGCGTGGCCGCCGCCGCGCGATCCGACGCTGCAGGATCCCAACTGTGTCTTCCAGATCGTCAAACGGCACTTCTCCCGCTACACGCCGGAGGTTGTCGAGCAGCTCTGCGGCGTGCCACGCGAGGAGTTCCTCAAGGTCGCCCAGGCAATCTCGGAGAACTCGGGGCGCGAGCGGACCACTGCCTGGTGCTACGCCGTCGGCTGGACGCAGCACACCACCGGACCGCAGACCATCGGCTGCTGCGCGCTGCTCCAGCTGCTGATGGGCAATATCGGCCGGCCGGGCGGCGGGATCCTGGCGCTGCGCGGTCACGCCAGTATCCAGGGCTCGACCGATATACCGACGCTTTACGACCTCCTGCCCGGCTACCTGGCGATGCCCAACACGTTCGACCGACACGAAACGCTCAAGGACTATATCGAAACCGAGACGCCGCCGACCGGTTACTGGAACAACCTGCCGAAGTACATGGTCTCGCTGCTCAAGGCGTACTACGGCGAGAACGCCACCGCCGCGAACGACTACTGCTACGACCTGATCCCCAAGATCAGCGGCGACTACTCGGTCTTCCCCATGTTCCTGTCGGCCAAGGAAGGCCTCCTCAAAGGAATGTTTCTGATGGGCCAGAACCCGGCGGTCGGCAACATGAACGCCGGTCTGATGCGCGAAGCGCTGGCAAGCCTCGACTGGCTGGTGGTGCGCGACCTGTTCGAGATCGAGTCGGCCAGCTTCTGGTACGACTCGCCCGAGATCAAGAGCGGCAAGCTCAAGACCGAGGATATCAAGACCGAAGTATTCCTCATGCCGGCGGCAATCGTCGCCGAGAAGGAAGGCACGTTCACCAACACTCAGCGTTTGCTCCAGTGGCACGACCGCGTCGTCGAGCCGCCGGGCGATGCCACGACCGAGCCCTGGTTCCTCTATCACCTCGGCAAGAGGTTGAAGGAGATGTACGCCGACGAGGACACGCCCCAGGCGCGGCAAATCCAGGCGCTGGAGTGGGACTACCCGGTCGAAGGGCCGCGGCAGGAGCCGGTGGTGGAGGCGATCCTGAAGGAGATCAACGGCTACACGGTGGCGGACCGGCAGCAGATTTCCGGCTACGCCGCCTGCAAAGATGACGGCTCGACCGCCTGTGGCTGCTGGATCTACAGCGGCGTCTACCCGGCGGAGGGGCGCAACCTGGCCCGCAGCCGCGTGAGCGACGACAAATACTCACTCGGCTGGGGATTCTCCTGGCCGTCCAACCGCCGCATCCTCTACAACCGCGCCTCGGCCGATCCAGAGGGGCGGCCCTGGTCGGAGCGCAAGAAGCTGGTCTGGTGGGACGAGCGAGAGAAGAAATGGACCGGCTACGACACGCCCGATTTCATTCTCGACAAGTCACCGGATGCCCAGCCGGTTCCCGGCGGTAGAGGCATGGACGCTTTTTCCGGCGCCGATCCCTTCATCATGATGGGCGACGGGCGCGGCTGGCTGTTCGTCGCCGCCGGCCTGCGCGACGGCCCGCTGCCCACGCACTACGAGCCGCTGGACTCGCCGGTGCACAACCTGCTCTATCCGGAGCACGAGAACAACCCGACCGCCAAATACTGGCCGCGCCGCGATAACCGGCTCGCCGGGCTGGTCAATCCCCGCTATCCCTATGCCGTCACAACCTACCGGCTCACCGAGCAGCACACGGCCGGCGGGATGACGCGCTGGGTGCCGTGGCTGGCCGAGCTTCAGCCGACCTTCTTCGCCGAGATCAGTCCCAGCCTGGCCGGCTCGATCGGCGTGAACAACGGCGATTGGGTAGTCATCAGCACACCGCGCGCCGAGGTGGAAGCACGGGCGCTGGTTACCAAGCGCATGCAGCCGCTACGCCTGAACGGTCAGACGATCGAGACGGTCGGACTTCCCTACCACTGGGGCTACGCCGGCATCGTCAAAGGCGATTCGGCCAACGACCTTGTCTCGCTGGTCGGCGATCCCAACGTCTCGATTGAGGAGGCCAAAGCGTTTACCTGCAACGTGCGGCCGGGGAGGGTTCGATGACGGCTCCCTACGCTCCGACGCTGCCGGCAACCGAGGACGGGCAGCTGGCCGGGAAGGGGTTCTTTACCGATACCTCCGTCTGCATCGGCTGCAAGGCGTGCGAGGTGGCGTGCAAACAGTGGAACCAGCTTCCCATGGACGATCTGTCCTGGGACGCGACCAGCTACGACAACACCCACGCACTGAGCGCGACCACCTGGCGTCATGTCACCTTTGCCGAACTTCCCGGCGCGGGCGGCGCCGGCGGGCAGACCGACTGGCTGATGATGAGCGACGTCTGCAAGCATTGCCAGCACGCCGGCTGCCTCGAAGCCTGCCCGACCGGGGCGATCGTCCGGACCGAGTTCAATACCGTCCTGGTGCAGCAGGACGTCTGCAACGGCTGCGGCTACTGCGTTCCCTCCTGCCCCTACGGCGTGATCGATCTCGATATGGAGCACTCGGCCACCACGGCGCGCGACGGCAAGGCGCACAAGTGCACCCTCTGCTACGACCGTCTGACGGAAGGGCTGGAGCCGGCCTGCGCCAAGGCCTGCCCGACCGACGCGATTCAGTTCGGCGACGTGGCCGACCTGCGTCGAAGAGCCGATGAGCGGGTCGGCAAGCTACGCGCCGAGGGTCTGGACGCCTATATCTACGGCGACGAGCAGATGGGAGGAGGCAACGGTATCGGCCATCTCAACGCCTTCTTCCTCCTCCTGGACGAGCCGTCCAAGTACAACCTGCCGGAAGCCCCATCTCTGCCGCAGAATCACACCTTACCCGGAATCCTGACCATGGCGGCGACGGCAATCGGCCTCGGCCTGGCCACGGCCTGGACGCTAGGCCGCAAGTAGGACGCGAGGAGGAGGACGCGTGAACACTAGTACCACGACCGACGAGGTCCGACAGACCTACTACGGCCAGCCGGTGATCAAAGCGCCCCACTGGCGCTGGCTGGTCATCAACTACTTCTTCGCCGCTTCGGTTGCCGGCGGCTGCGCGACGATCGGGACGATCCTCGAGGAAGTCTCGGGAGATCGGGTGCTGCGACGGCTGGCTCGTTACGTGGCGCTGGCGGCGATCCTTCCGGCGCCGATCCTCCTGGCGCTAGATCTGGGGCGGCCGAACCGGGCGTTCAATATGTTCCGCATCGTCAAGCTCAAGTCGCCGATGTCGCTGGGCTCGTGGGGGCTCCTCTTCCTCGGCTCGATCAGCGGGCTGCTGGCAACGCTGGAGGCCGTCGCCCAGTTCTGGGGCGATGACATGTTGCGCCTCCCGCGCCGCATCCTCGGCATCGTGGCCCTGCCGTTCTCGATCTTTCTCTGCGGGTACACGGGCGTTCTCCTGGCGGCGACCAACGTGCCGATCTGGGCCCGCAACTACCTCCTGATGGGGCCGACCTTTGTCAGTTCGGCATTTTCGGGCGCCATCTTCACACTGTCGTTGGTCCTCGGTCTGACGAAGAAACAGCGGCCGGAGACGGCGCAGCGGATGGACCAGGCGGCGGCAATCGCGCTCGGGGCCGAGATCGGGTTGCTGGCGATGAGCGCCATGCGGATGGGAAACCTGGGCCGGCACCTGGTGAAGGGATCTATAGGCCTGATCTTCTGGCCGGTTGTTGTCGTCGGGGGGATCCTGGCCCCGACGGGGCTGCTGGTGATCGAGCTACTCCAGGGACGCCCGGCATCACAGACACGGCGATCCATAACGGCGATCCTCGCCCTGGCCGGCGGCTACGCGTTCCGGGCGCTGCTGATCTTCGCCGGGCGTAAGTCGGCCGACAGCCCCGAGGATTACTTCGAGTACACGCGGAGACGATGATGGATGGGGTGGCGGCGGTTCCGCTCCGCATCCGTCCCGGCATGGATGTGTTCAGCGCCTACCAGAACCAGTACATCGGTACCGTGATCCGCGTTTGGCCGGGAAAGCGGGCAGCATCTGGAACGGAGAATTCGGCTCGGGAGACAGGCTCGACGATCGAAGCGGTCCGGGGCAACCCGCCACTGCAGGCCGAGGGAGGCGCGGCGGTCTCGCCGACCGCCCACATCGGCAGCAAGACGCTGGGTGAGGAACTGGGGCCGTTCCCGACGGAAGCGCTGGGCAACGACGGGCCGATCAACCAATCGGCAGCACGTAAGTACGGCACGGGCGGAAGCGAGCCGGACGTCGTCCTCTTCGCCGTCCGGCCGGGGCGGATCAATCTCGGCCCGCTGACACCGCCGCTCTACATCCCGACCGCGGCCGTCCGCAGTGTCTCGATGGCGCGAGTGATTCTGGACGTCCAGCGCGACCAGATTCCGCCCGAGTGGCGGCAAGCGCCGCACGTGGTGTAATCGGGAATCCGGTCAGGAGAACACGACTGTTTTGTTCCCGTGAACCAGAATCCGATCTTCGACGTGCCAGGCGACGGCCCGAGCCAGGACCACCCGCTCGATAAGCCGGCCGAGTCGCCGCAGTTCCTCGGGGCCATGGCGGTGGTCAACGCGCTCGACGTCCTGCTCGATGATGGGACCGGCATCGAGCTCCTCCGTCACGTAGTGGGCGGTTGCGCCGATCAGCTTGACGCCGCGCCGGTACGCCTGTTCATGCGGTCGAGCGCCGGCGAACGAGGGCAGAAAACTGTGGTGGATGTTGATGATCTGCCCCGGCCAGTGGCTGACAAAGTCGCCGGACAGGATCTGCATGTAGCGGGCGAGGATAATCGTGTCGACGCGCCCCTCCAGAAGCTCCAGCTGCCGGCGCTCCGCTTCAGCCTTCCCGCCACGGGGCACCGGAACGTGGTGGTATGGCAGGTACCAGTCGAAGGCGGCGGTGAGCGCTTGCAGGTCCGGGTGGTTGCTGATCACCATGGCAATATCCGCGTCCAGGCCACCCATTCGCCGCTGCCACAGTAGCTCCAGCAGGCAGTGCTCTTCTTTCGAGACGAAGATCGCCAGCCGCTTGCGCCGGCCGGCCTGAGTCAGCCGCCACTCCATCGCGAAACGGTCCGCGATCCGCTGGAAATCCTGCTCCAGTTCGGGGCTGCGTTCGGCCAGGTCGGGCAGGGCGAACTCGATCCGCATGAAGAACCGTCCCTCCGGCACGCCCGTGCTGTGCTGGTCGGAGTGGACGATATGGGCGCCCCATTCAAAGAGAAATTGGGACACCGCGGCGACGATCCCGGGTCTCTCGGGGCAGGAAATCAGCAGACGTCCGCGGCATTCCGGCTCAGACAGGGTACGCTCGTGCATGTGGATAGCATACCAATCATTTCCGCCCCTCTGCCGTCCGCGCGTATTTCGGACGGAATCCTATGTATAGGAATGATCCAGGCTAAACTACGGGACGAGAATTCTGATTTCGGAGGGATTGCACGTCGATGACCAACGGTAGCGACTCTCCCAGCGGCCTTCCGGACGACCACCCGCTCTACCAGCACATCGCGGCGCTCTACCGCATCCACTTCGCGAACACGCGGCGCGAGCGCGCGTTCCTCGCCTCGGCCGGCTTCTTCGTGACCTTCGCCGCCGTCCGGACGATCGTCCACATGATTCGGGCCGGACGCGGCCCGTTCCGCAACGTCACGCCCGGCGGCCGCCACATTCATCACCTGGTGTGGGGTATCCTGCTTCTGCTGCTCATCGGCTTCGCCTGGCTGCTGGAAGTCGGGACCGGGATGGACCAACGGCGAAGCTGGATGCGCTCAACCGCCCTGCTCTACGGATCGGGCTCGGCGCTGACGCTAGATGAATTCGCGCTCTGGCTGAACCTGGCCGACGACTACTTCACGCCGCAGGGTCGGGCGAGCATCGACGCGGTGATTCTATTCGGCGCGCTTCTCAGCCTGTTTTCCTGGGGCAATCCCTTTTTCCGCGCGTTGGGACGCTTCCTCGTTCACCGGGCAAGCCGGTAAAGCGAGTTACATATCAGCCGTTGATCGCGTTGATTGCCGGGTAGCGCTGTTTCAGGGCCATGATCCGAGCGACCGACGCATTGAGGCGGCTCTCGCTTGCCTGTCCTGAGTACACCAGCCAGGTCACGCGTTCCACGGCCTCGTCGATGACGGCCGGGTTGACCGCGCCGTTTGCCGCCATTAGCAGCACATCGGCTCCGGCCTGAAAGGCGCGTACCGCGGCCTCCGGCTCCTGCCCTTTGGGTAGCGCCCCCATCATCAGGCTGTCGGTCATAATGACACCCTTGAATCCGAGCCGATTCCGGATGACTCCGTTGATGATGACCGGCGAAAGGGACGCGGGGCGGAAAACCGGATCGATACCGGGCAGCGCCACGTGCGTAACCATAATGGTGGACACCCCGGCAGCGATCGCCGCCCGAAACGGAATGAGATCGACGTTCTCGAATTGCTGGAGTGTCAGCCTCACGGTCGGCAGCGCCGTGTGGGCGTCGATCGAGGTGTGGCCGAGGCCCAAGAAATGCTTGGCGGTCGCGGCCAGACCATGCTGCTGGTAGCCCTGGATGGCGGCGACGCTGAGCTTCGCCACGAGCTGCGGGTTCGAGCCGTACGATCGCTTGCCAATCGGACTCTTGGGGTTGCTGAGAACGTCGACCACCGGCGCCAGATTCATCGAGAGGCCAAGGGGGCGAAGAGCCTGCGCGGTCGCAGCGGCATCCTGCAACACCTTCTGCGCCGAGGCGATCTTGCCGTACGCGGCCTCGGCCGGGAAGGTCGGCACGCCTTTGCGCAACCGAACCACCTTCCCGCCTTCCTGGTCCATGCTGACCAGCATCGGATAGCGCGCCACTGTCTGCAGGTCGTTGAGGAGCGTGTGTACCTGCGAGGCGTTGACGCAGTTGTTCGCGTACAGGATCACGCCGCCGAAGGCGTGGCGGTCCAGCAACGCGAGGGTGTCGTAGCTCAGCGTCGGGCCGACAAAGCTGATGACAAAGAGCTGCGCAACTCGCTCGCGGAGGGTGCGCGGCCATGGCATTTGCGGCAGCTTACTGCGCGATGCCTGCCCACGAGATAGCTGGGGGAAGCGAGGCCCAACCAGCGCACCGGCGCCCAGGAGCGCGGAGCTACCGAGAAAGTCGCGCCGTGATAGTCGCCGGCTCACGCGCTCGCGTCCGCTTCCACCGGCACCGCTGTAACGTGCCGCACCGCCGGGAAGAAGCACCGGCTGAGGCGGCTCATCTGCTCGACGGGAAGGAGATCGGGGTGGTCACGCCGGCAGACATCCTCGGCAAAGGGGCACCGATCGGAGAAGAGACATCCGCTCACGCTACGTCCGACCTCCATCTCCTCACGGGGGATGAAGCGGTCGGGACCCGGTTGCTCCAGCCCGACCAGGACCGGCACGGCCGAGAGGAGCGATTGCGTGTACGGATTGACCGGCGAGTGAATGAGATCGTCCGTCTTCCCGGACTCAAAGACCT
>Ga0070739_10006491_pt1 | contig 12867 bp, 8 predicted proteins | sample Coa_R1_7_FD_66445 | JGI IMG/M metagenome (GOLD analysis project Ga0070739, IMG submission 66445) | Surface soil microbial communities from Centralia Pennsylvania, which are recovering from an underground coalmine fire - Coalmine... | ecosystem: Environmental > Terrestrial > Soil > Unclassified ... | reverse complement strand
GCGGTCGAGGCCCCGCTCAAGCAGATCGCGGTCAACGCCGGCCTTGAGGGCGGCGTCGTGGTGGAGAAGGTGCGCAACCTGGAGCCGGGCTTCGGCCTGGACGCCGCGACTGGCGAGTACGTCGACCTGGTCAAGGCCGGCATCATCGACCCGGCGAAGGTGACTCGCTCCGCGCTGCAGAACGCCGCGTCCATCGCGGGCCTGTTCCTGACCACCGAGGCCGTCATCGCCGACAAGCCGGAGAAGGCCGCGGCCCCGGCCGGCGGCGGCATGCCCGGCGGGGACATGGACTTCTAAGTCCGCCCTGACCGAGCAGGCACCCGAGGTAGTCCTCCGCAGTAAGCGAAACGCCCCCGCACTCCGTACGGAGCGCGGGGGCGTTTCGCCGTGGTCAGGACTCTCGCCGCCGTCCGTGTTCCCGCACTTTTCCGGTCTTGCCCTTATTGCAGGGCGGCGCGGGCCAGCTCGCGGCACTGCTCCATGGTGTGCGCGGCGAGCGCGGCGCGCACCTCCGCGATCGCGGACGGCGCCATCGACAGCGAGGTGACGCCGAGCCCGGCCAGGACCGGCGCCAGCCGCGGATCAGCTGCCGCCTCTCCACAGACCCCGACCGATTTTCCGCACGCGGCCCCCGCCCGGCCGGTCAACTCGATGAGGCGAAGCACCGCCGGATGCCACGGATCCTGCAAACTGCCGAGCGAGCCGAGCATGCGGTCCGCGGCCAGTGCGTATTGCGTCAGGTCGTTCGTGCCCAGCGATACGAAGTCGACCGCCGAGAGCAGCGGTTCGGCGCGCAGGGCCGCCGAGGGAACCTCGATCATCGCGCCGACCGTCTGCAGGCCGTGCTCGCGCGCCCGCTGTACGAACCAGGCCGCGTCATGTTCGTCGGCGATCATCGGGGCCATCACCCACAGCTCGGCCGCACAGTCCTGGGCCGCCTTGGCCAGCGCCGCGAGCTGTGTGTCGAGCAAAGCCTGGTGCTCGCCGCGGAAAGCGCGCAGCCCGCGCACGCCGAGCGCCGGGTTCGGCTCCGCGCCAAGCGGGAGGAAAGGCAGCGGCTTGTCAGCACCCGCATCCAGCGTGCGCGCCACCACGCGGCAGCCGGGAAAGCCGTTCAACACCGCGCGATACGCCTGGGCCTGCGTTTCCAGCGAAGGCGGCGTCACAGAGCCCAGATACAGAAACTCGGTGCGGAACAGCCCGACGCCTTCCGCCCCTGCCGCGACCGCGTCAGCCACGTCCCCCGGCCCGCCGATGTTCGCGAGCAGACTGATCGGGACGCCGTCAGCCGTCCGGCCCGGACCGGTGACCTGCGCGGTGCGAGCTCGCGCCTGGGCCCGCTCCTGTGCCGCGGCAATCAGGTCCGGCGAAGGATGCGGCGTGACGGTGCCGGCGGCGCCGTCCACGAGGACCGGGGTTCCCTCGGCAAGGTCCAGCGCCCCGGCGACGCCGACCACCGCCGGAATCCCGCGCGCACGGGCCAGGATCGCGGTGTGGCTCGTCGGGCCGCCCTCCTGGGTGACCACCGCCAGCACCCGGGTCAGGTCCAGCAGCGCCGTGTCGGCCGGGGCCAGGTCGAGCGCGACGAGCACGAAGGGCTCGGCGGGCTCGGGTACTCCAGGCATCGGGACGCCGCTCGCCACCGCTATCGCGCGCGCGGCTAGATCGTCCAGGTCGCTGACCCGGTCCGCCAGGTAGCCGCCGGCCTCGGCGAGCAGGTCCCGGTATTGGGCGAAGGTCTCGAATATGGCCCGCTCCGCGGTCAGGCCCGCGGCGGTGCGCTCGCCGATGCCGTCCAGCAGCGACGGATCCTCGGCCATGAGCACCTGGGCTTCCAGGATCTCGGCGGCGTCGGCGCGGCCGAGCTCGTCGCGGGCGACGGCGGCACGACGGGCCAGCTCCCGCGCCACCTCACGCAGCGCCGCCGCGGCCCTGGCCGACTCGTGCGCCGGATCGCCTTGCGGTCGCGCCGTGGCGGACGGTTCCGCCGGCCGCGCGGCCATTCTCGCCACCGGCCCGGTGGCCGCCGCGCTGCCGACTCCGAGGCCGCGCAGCGGTTCTGTGATGGCCGCCATCCTCCGCCTTGTTCTCCTTTTAGCCGTCTATCCTTCGAGATCCGCGCTCAGCAGCGCCTCGAGCTCGTCCAGCGTCGCCTCCGCGCCAGTGCCGTCGGCGGCGATGGTGACCTGGTCGCCCTGCCGCACGTCGAGGCCGAGCACGGCCAGGATCGAACGGGCGCTGACCGGGTCCTTGCCCTCCTTGGCGATGGTCACCGGGACCGGGGCTGCGCTGGCGGCCTTCACGAACACCGCCGCCGGGCGGGCGTGCAGGCCTACGCGGGACGCCACGGTGACGATTCGCTCTGCCATGTGGGCTCCTCGGCTTCTTATCCGACTGGGAACAGGGGCGATGCTACGCGTAGTCGGCCAACCTTAGAGAACTCCGCGCTGAACGATGCGCCCTGTTGCGTGTGCACGCGCTCGCTAGGCTCCAGGTTCGCCGTGTCCTGCGCTCCAGTCGTGAGCCGGTCAGTCAGCGTTCGCTCATGCGACCCACTGGAACAGCGTGCGCCCGGGTTCGATCGGACCCGTCGCGACCGCGCCGACCGCCGCGGTCTCGGCGTCCAGCGCGATCACCGGGCAGACCGGGGAGAGCCCGCGCGCCTCGATCTCGGCCGGGTTCCAGCGAACCACCGGCGAGCCCGCGGCGACCTCGGCCCCCTCGACGGTCAGCAGCTCGAAGCCGGCGCCGTCCAGGTTCACCGTGTCGATCCCCAGGTGCACCAGCACGCCGCGACCGCCGGCCGCCACGACCACGAAGGCGTGCGGTTTGAGCTTGACCAGGGTTCCGGCGATCGGTGAGACCACGGTCAGCGGCCCGCGCTCGGGGTCGACCGCGGCGCCGGGGCCGACCATCGCCTGCGCGAAGACGGGGTCCGGTACGTCGCGCAGCTCGATCGCGGTCCCGGACAGCGGGGCTCCGACGAGCAGGACTGTAGTGGTGTCCATTCCAGTGCGGTGTGTGGTCCGGCTCTCAGAGCAGGTCCTCGATGTCCATACAGAGCGTGTCGGCCTCCGGCCCGACCACCACCTGTACGACCGTGCCCGCCTTCATCACGCCGTGCGCCCCGGCCGCCTTGAGCGCGGAGTCGCTGACCTTCGAGCCGTCCCGGACCACCGTGCGAAGCCGGGTGATGCACGGTTCGATCTCCACGATGTTGTCGGCTCCGCCGAGCCCGGCGATGATCGCCTCTGCCTTGTCCATCATTCGCTCCACTACAGGTCGGTTACGCGCGCTGAACCAAGACGTACGTTCGGTGTCCGGGACCTTGACAGGGACTGGTCCTCGGTGGTCTAGTCCGGTCCAGACACTAGCGTGACGCGGTTCACAGGAATAGAGCCACCACCCGACTCGTACAGACAGCAGCCACTTTCTGTTGAAGGAACAGGCCGACCGATGGAGATCAGCTCCCGCAGTCCGGTGCCCAAGCACCAGCAGCTGCGCGAGATCCTGATCAACCTCATCGACACCGAGCTGGAACCGGACACCCCGATCCCCTCCGAACGCGACCTCGGCGAGCGGTACGGGCTGTCCAGGATGACCGTCCGTCAGGCGATCAACCAGCTGGTGGCGGACGGACGGCTGTACCGGGTCCGGGGCCGCGGCACGTTCGTGGCGCAACCGAAGATGGATCTGCAGATCAGGCTGGCGTCCTTCACCGAGGACATGACCCGCCGGGGGATGATTCCGGCCTCGCGCACGCTCGGTTTCGAGCGGATCGAGGCCACTCCCGTGCTGGCCCGCCAGCTGGAGCTCAACCCGGGGGAGCCGGTGGTGCGGCTCGCCCGGCTCCGTTACGCCGATTCGATCCCGATGGCGGTGGAACGGACCCACCTGCCGGAGAACAGGGTGCCCGGCCTGCTCAGCCGTGGCACGCCGCAGTCGCTCTACCAGGTCCTCGCCGACGAGTACGGCCTCAAGCTCACCTGGGGCGAACAAGTCATCGAGGCAGGCAACCCCGACCCGGAAGACGCCGCGCTGCTGGAAATCCCGGCCGGCGGCGTCGTGCTCCGGATGTCCCGGCGCAGCTACGCCGGCGACGTGCTCATCGAGTACGCCGTCTCCGCGTACCGCGCCGACCGGTATCAGCTATGGGTACCGCTCGAAAGGCCCGCACAGCCGATCACCAATCCCCGCGCGGCGCGTCCGGCAGGCGATGTCGGCGCGACTCGCGGATAGACCCTCGGAGGACCCTCCATGACCGCGGCCACAGCCGACGGGCTGCCACCACAAGCACCCACGAGTAATCCCGTACTAGCCACCCTCCAGCGCATCGGCCGCTCGCTGATGCTGCCGATCGCCGTCATGCCCGCAGCGGGATTGCTCATCCGGCTCGGTTCCGACGACATCCTCGGCGCGCGCACGCCCGGCGACACGACCCAGCACGGCCTGTACCTGGCCACCGCGACCGGCTGGCACTTCCTGGTCTACGTGGAGGCGGTATTCGCCGCCGCCGGCAACGGCATCTTCAACTTCCTGCCGCTGCTGTTCGCCATCGGCGTCGCGATCGGTTTCGCGCGGCGCGCGGACGGATCGACCGCCCTGGCCGCCGCGGTCGGCTACCTGGTCTACAACGAGGTGACCGCCGCGGTCTTCGCCATGCCGGCCGGCAGCGCGTGGCGCAAGGACTGGGCGGCGCCCTTCTACGGCACCGACCCCAAGACCGGCGCCGTGACGTACTCGGACGTCATCTCGCACAACCCGACCTACGTGCTCGGCGGCATCTTCGTCGGCCTCATGGCGGCGGTGCTCTACCAGCGCTATTACCGGATCAAGCTGCCTCCGTACCTGGCGTTCTTCGGCGGCCGCCGCTTCGTGCCGATCGTCACCGCGTTCGCCGCGGTCGGCCTCGGCGTGGTGATGGGTTTGCTCTGGGAGTTCGCCGCGGTCCCGATCAACAACCTGGGCGGGGTGGCCGCGCGCAACGGCACCGCGGGAGCCGGCCTGTTCGGCGTGATCAACCGGCTGCTGCTGCCGTTCGGTCTGCACCACATCCCGAACAACATCGTGTGGACCTCCGCGGTCGGCGGCACCTGCAGCCAGAACGGCACTCCGTACCGTGGCGACCTCACCTGCTTCTTCCACGGCTCCCACACCGCAGGCATGTTCATGACCGGCTTCTTCCCGATCATGATGTTCGCTCTGCCCGCCGCCGCGTACGCGATGACCCGCGCCGCCCGCCCGGAGAAGCGCAAGCTGGTCGGCGGCATCATGCTCTCCGCCGCGCTGTGCTCGTTCCTGACCGGCGTGACCGAGCCGATCGAGTTCGCGTTCCTGTTCGCCGCCCCGATGCTGTTCGGGGTGCACGCGCTGCTCACCGGCGTGTCCCTGGCGGTCTGCCAGGCGCTCGGCATCCACGACGGCTTCTCGTTCTCGGCCGGACTGTTCGACTACGTGTTCAACTACGACATCGCGACGAAGCCGCTGCTGCTGATCCCGATCGGCCTGGTCTTCGCGGTGGTGTACTACTTCCTGTTCACCTTCGCGATCAACCGCTTCAATATCCAGACCCCCGGGCGGGAACCCGACGCGGACGAGGATGTCGGCAGCGGCACGGGCTCGGTGCTCGCCGAGGCCGCGAGCTGACGGCGATTTCGGTAACCTAAGCAACGAAACGATCCAGCCAAGCGCCAACCCGCCTCACGACCCCCGTCTCCGGCCCCCGCGACCAGGGCCGGAGACGGGTTGTTTTCCGGGTCTTCCGCTCGTTCCGCCGCGCGACGATCCGGCCGCGGCGGGCGCGACGACAGCGCCGCACGAAACAGGTCCCCGGCTCCGTTGCAACGGAGCCGGGGACCTGGCTGTGTCCGCTCGGGAGACCGGCCTACGGGGCCGTCACGCCGTGCAGGACTACCGGACCGAGCGTCGGGTCGAGCTCAGTGGCCTGAGACACGCCGCTCGGAGTGATCGTGTCCATCACCTTCGGCACGGTGGCCGGGTCCACCGCGCAGATCGGGGACGTGCCGCCGGGTGCGCACACGCCGAACGCGTAAGGCTGCGCCGTAGCGGAGAAGGCCCGGGCCTGGTCTGCGCTGAAGCCGTCCTGACCGGTCAGCGCCAGGGTGAAGGTCCAGCCGGAGCCCGGCGTGCCGAACTGCGCCTGCGGCAGCGCGATGGTGATCGTGTTGGACACCGTGGAGGCGACCACCGCGGTCGGCGTGCCGACCTGGTTGCCGCTCGGGTCGACCCACACCGGCGAGGCGAAGCCCTGCACCTCGATGCGCTGGCTCCACGCGTCCGACGCCGCGATCGTGTAGTTGCGCTGCGGGAACGCGGCCGCGGTGGACGTGCTCGTCGCGCCGGGGGCGTGGACGTACACGTCGAGCAGCTGCGCGCCCATCACGTTGCCGAAGGTCGGGGTCAGCTTGTTCAGCGTGGTGCGCAGGTAGACCGTGCCGTTAGCGGTGATCACCTGGAACCTGGTCAGGTCGAACGAGCCCGCGCTGAACGAGGACGAGGTCGGGTACTGATACGTGCCCGGCCCGTTGTCGTCGCCGGTCGGATCGGTGAGATCGAGCACCGTCGTTCCGCCGACGACGTCGCCGACCACGGCGGTCTGCGCGTAGCCGGTGGCGCCTGCCTTCGTGGTGGCCGCGACCGTGATGATGTTTGTGCCGAAGCCGACGGCCGCGGTAGCGGAGAACGCGCCGGAGGAATCAGCAGTCGTCGTCGCCGTGGTCGCGGCCGCGCCGGTGTCCGTGTCGTCAGACGCGATGACGACCGACGCACCGGGAGCGGTCGTGCCGGTGACCGTCGTGCTGCCGCCCTCGATCGTGGACCCCGAGGCCGGAGCGGTGATCGCGACCGAGACCGCGCCAGGGGCGCCGTGCGCGACGTAGCGCGCGGTCGTGATCTGCGGCCGGTCCACGGTCTGATGCGTTCCGAGGTCCACGATCAGCCGCAGCTCCTGCGCCTGCGCCCAGGTCAGCGGGGACGCGGATCCGGCCGGGTGGCCGTTGTCGAAGCCGATCGAGGCCGTGGTCGGGTCGCTGCCGAACGGCGCGGCCGGCAGGTTCGGGTCCTCCCAGACCTGCTCGGGGACGAGACCGACCCCGGAGGCTGATTTGATCATGAAGGAGAGCAGCGCGGACGCGCCCGCGGGGTCGCCCTCGGCCAGGTCCGATTCGGCCCGCTCGCCGGAGAGCACGGGCCACAGGTGCCCGGTCCCCACGTCGGTGGTCGGCCACGGCTCGCCGTTGACCGTGCACGAGGTCTGGCTGTCGACCGTCGAGCAGTCGCCGTAGCCGTCCGCGCTGCCCGCGCTCGCCGCGTTGCCGTAGCGGTAGTAGCCGGTGCCGGTGGACGTGGTGACCGAGATCTGCTTGTCCAGCACCGAGAGCGAGTTGCGGAAGGTCGAGTCGGTCGGCGACAGCTCGCCGAGGCGCACCAGCTCCTGGAACCCGCCGTCGATCACCGTGCGCTGATCCAGCGTCGGGCCGCCGTTGCCGAGGTTGTAGGTGATCGCTGCGTTCGGGTCACCGGACTTGGAGAGGCGGATGAAGTACGGGTTGGCACTGTCAGGCCCGCTCGTGGTGACGGTCCAATTCTTGATGTTGCGCTGGAAGTCGTCGGCGGTGGCCTGGTAGAGGGCCGCGTCGGCGGTGTCGCCGTGGTGCTTGGCGATCGCGGCGGCGGCGGTCAGGCCGGCGATCTCGGCCGCGATCGTCGAGACCGAATACCCGGACTGCTCCTCCCAGCGTTCCACGCCGAAGGTCGGGCCGTGCGCGACCAGGAAGTCCGCGGCCGGCTTGATGTGCTGCGACCACAGCGTCGCGTCGCCGCCGAGTCCGGACAGGTAGGCCATCAAGATCGGGTACGCGGTCTCGTCCAGCTGGTCGCCGCCCGTGTCCGGCGCGGACTGCCCGTTGACGAGCGAGTTACGCGGCAGTTCGCCGTTCGGTCGCTGCTGCTTGGTCAGCAGGAAGCGGGTCGCCGCGCGCGCGGTGGCCACGTCTCCGTCCGCGAGCAGGCCGGTGAACGCCTCGTACAGGTCACGCGCGAACACCTCGCGGTACGAGCCGAAGTAGACCGCCTTGCCGTTCACCAAGGCGCCCGCGTTCACCGCCTGGCCCCACGGAGAGGCGAGCGACGCGACGACCGCGCCGGGGAAGGTCTTGTCCTCGCTGGCCTTGAGCACGTTGGCGTCGAGCCAGTACGTCTTGCGGACCGTGTCGCTGCTGATCCCTTGCACGGAGTGCGGCGCGGGGTTGAGCGAGGCGTCGTAGTCGCGCCACGAGTCGGTGTACGCGGCCAGGAGGGCGCCGAAGGGGGCGCGCAGCGACTTCGAGGCGGTGCTCACCGCATCGGCCTGCGTGCGGCCGAAGCCGAGGGAGAGGGTGAAGTCGCGGCTACGGGTCCATCCGCCGGTTCGCGGCGTGACGTCCTCGGTGGCCACGATGTGGCCGTTGGGCGCGGAGGAGGCCGGGGAGAGCGCGTGCGCGGTGTCGAGCTGCGTGAGGCCGTCGCTGGCCGTGCCCGCGTAACCGACTGACGCCGCGCCGAGCGAGCTGGCGGTCAGCGCCATGAAGGTGGGGACCGCGTACGTCCGGTTCGCGGCCTCGCTGACCGTGGAGGTGTCATAGACGACCGGAACTCCGCTCGCCGCATCCACGACGCCGGTGTCCGCGCCCGCGTTGTCGGTGCCACCGCCGCCGTTGCCGTTGACGTGCGCATCGACGCGCGCGAAGACGTGCAGCCTGCTCACGTCCGTGTTAGTGCCTGAGGCCGGCGCGAGCCTGGTGTTCATCAGAACGCTGTCGCGCTGCGGGTCGGTCAGGTAGGTGGTGGTCAGCTGGTAGCCGTGCTTGGCATCGGTCGAGGTGACCGTGCAGACCATGCCGGTCGCGTCCGATTGCACGGTGTACGTCATGTCGCGGGTCTGCAGGTCCGTGAACGAGGAGCCGTCGGTGACGACGTACTGCAGGGTGCTGATGTTCGTGTTGTCGATGGTCGGCTCGTACACGTCGGAGAGCACCCCGCCCGCGACCGTGTACCAGACCTTTGACGTGGTGTTGCGCGCGGTGCCGAGGCAGTCCTTGCGCGCGAGGTCGAAGTAGGAGGGCGCGCCGGGCGCTCCGGCTGCGGTTCCTGAAGCTGCGGTGCCTGAGGCGCTGCTGCCGGTGGCTGGGGCCGTGCTCGCGTAGGCGGCGCCCCCGGCCGTGAAAACGGCGAAGGCGGCGGCTGACGCGAGCGCAGCCGACCGCCTTCCGGATGGTCGTGTCATCGTTGACCTCGTGGTGACAGACGGAATGTTCCGCGCTGTCGTCGACAGCGCGGTGAGCGCCCGGGTCAGGGTCCGCCGATCCGCCGCTGGATCAGTCCACCCCGCCTGCCCGCCGGCCCGACACAGCCAGGTCACGGCACCGCTATGCCGTGACGCCAGCCCGCCTGTCGTGTCGCAACCGCCTTGCAGCACTTACATAACCGAGCGCGTTTGCACACTGCCCGCCACCCGCTGGTGTGTCAAGGGCGAGCGAACACACCCTCGGCTGCCGCATAGTCGTAGGTGTAGATCTCCCGCCCATCGACGTACGCGCGCTCGACCCGCTGCATCACGTCCAGCGGATCGCCGGACCAGACGCACAGATCCGCGTCCTTGCCCACGGCCAGCGAACCGAGCCGGTCGTCGATGCCGAGGATGCGTGCCGGATTGATGGTCAGCGCACGCAGCGCCGTCTCCCGGTCCAGGCCCTCCTTGACTGCGAGCGTGGCCTGGTGCACCAGGAAGTTGATGGGCACGACCGGGTGATCGGTGGTGATCGCGATGGTCACGCCCGCGCGGGCCAGCCGGCCTGGGTTCGCCAGCGAGCGGTTGCGCAGCTCGACTTTGGAGCGCGAGGTGAACAAGGGGCCGATGATCACCGGGACGCCGCGCGCCGCCAGCTTGTCCGCGACCAGGTGCGCCTCGGTGCCGTGGTCGATGACGAGCTCGTACCCGAATTCGTCGGCGATGCGCAGCGCGGTGGCGATGTCGTCGGCCCGGTGCACGTGCTGGCGCCACGGGATCTCCCGGCGCAGCACCCGGCCGATCGCCTCCAGCTTGAGGTTGCGCTCCACCGGCTTGCGTTCCTCGGCCGGCTTTGCCGCCTCCGACTCGATCTTGGCCAGGTAGTTCTGCGCCTCGACGAACGCGCCGCGGATCACCGCCGCCGTGCCCAGCCGCGTCGACGGCGTCTGCTTCTTGTCCCCGTAGACCCGCTTGGGGTTTTCGCCGAGCGCCGACTTGATTCCGGCCGGCTCGCGCAGCAGCCGGTCGTCGACCGTCCCGCCCCAGCTCTTGAGCGCGACCGTCTGCCCGCCGATCGGGTTGCCCGAACCGGGGTTGACGTTGACCGCGAGGACGCCGCCGATGATCGCGTCGCGCCAGCCCTGCTCGTCCGGGTTGATCGCGTCGAGGGCGCGCACGTGCGCGGTCACCGGGTCGGTCATCTCGTTGGTGTCGTTGCCGGCCCAGCCCTCTCCCTCCTCGTGCACGCCGAGGTGGCCGTGTGCCTCGATGAAGCCGGGCAGCACCCACTTGCCGGCGGCGTCCACGATCTCGGCGCCCTCCGGCACCGCCACTTCACTGCCGCCGAGGGCGCTGATCCTGCCGTCCTCGATCAGCAGGGTCCCGGCCTCGATCGGCTCGGTGTCGACCGGCACGATCCGGCCGCCGACGATCGCGGTCACCGACATGGTTCCTCCCGTGGGTAATGACTCAGCCGGTCTTCCGGCAGTGACAAATTATCGGTTGGACGGCTGGCACGCGCTGGTATATGTTGTCCGCCTTCCCAGCACATGTACGGCGCGCGACCATCACCGCGCCGAGACCTCTGCGCTCCGGTGAATACACATTTCTTCCTTCTGACCTGTGTACTGCTTGGAGCCTCTGTGCCTTCTTCGACCGCGCCCGCTTCCGCGGCGCCTTCCTCCATCGACGATCCCGTCATCCGCGCCGAACGCGCGCACTTGGCCGCCTCTCGGGCCGCGCTGCGTACCATGCGTGAGGAGACCCTCGCGCTCAAGGCTCAGGGCGGCAACGCCGTCTCGACCGAGGTGCTGCACCAGGCCATCCAGGCCCGCGCGGCCGCGCTGCTCGATCACCCGGACGTACCGCTGTTCTTCGGCCGGCTGGACTACTCGGCGGTCTTGCCGAGTGAGTACCGCGGCGAGCACTACTACATCGGCCGGCGCCACGTGCACGACGCGGTCGGCGACCCGATGGTCATCGACTGGCGCGCTCCGGTGTCGGTCGCCTTCTACCGGGCCAGCGCCAAGGACCCCTACGGCCTGGCCTTGCGCCGCCGCTTCGGATTCTCCGGCGGCGAACTGACCGCGTACGAGGACGAACCGCTGGACGGCACAGCCGCAGCCGCCGCGGCTCAGGGCGCCGCGTCTTCGGGAAGCAGGATTCTGACCGCGGAGATCGAGCGTCCGCGCGTCGGCCCCATGCGCGACATCGTGGCGACCATCCAGCCCGAGCAGGACGAGATCGTCCGCGCCGACCTGGCCGAGTCAGTCTGCGTACAAGGCGCCCCGGGCACCGGAAAGACCGCCGTCGGCCTGCACCGCGTCGCCTTCCTGCTTTACACGCACCGCGAACGGCTGAAACGCGGCGGCGCGTTGGTGGTCGGGCCGAACCGGCAGTTCCTCAAGTACATCGAGCAGGTGCTGCCCGCGCTCGGCGAGGTCGACGTGGCGCAGGCGACCGTGGAAGAGCTCGTATCCAAGAGCTTTGCGCAGCGCTTCACCGTGCGCGGCACGGACAGCGCCGAGACGGCCCGCATCAAGGGCGACGCGCGCATGGCAGAGGTCTTGCATCGTGCGCTGTGGTCCAGCCTGCGTGCGCCGACCGAGGCGCTGGTCGTGCCGCGCGGTGTACGCAAGTGGCGCGTCCCGGCGTATGAAGTGCAGGAGCACATCGACGCGATCCGCGAGCGCAATGTCCGCTACGCCGCGGGGCGGGCGATGCTGGCGCAGCGGATCGCGCACGCCGTGCTGACTCGGATGGAGGCGGCGGGGGAGTCGCCGGACGACCGGGTGCAGGACGCGGTGGCCCGCTCGCGGCCGGTGAAGCAGCTCGTCGATCAGCTCTGGCCCGCGGTCGATCCGATCAAGCTGCTGTTCGCGCTGCTCTCCTCGTCGCAGCGGCTCGCCGAGGCGGCTGGCGGCCTGCTCAGCGACGAAGAACAGGCGCTGATCTGCTGGGAACGAGCAGGCGGGAAGGTGCCGCGCACGCCGGGCGCCGCGCGCTGGACGCCCGCGGACGCCGTCCTGCTCGACGAACTCGCCGACCAGCTCGACCGGGTCCACTCGCTGGCCCACGTAGTGCTCGACGAGGCGCAGGACCTCTCGCCGATGCAGTGCCGGGCGGTCGGCCGCCGCTGCGCCACCGGCTCGGCGACCGTCCTCGGCGACGTGGCGCAGGCGACGACAGCGTGGGCCGCCGGGTCGTGGGAGGAGACGCTGCTGCATCTCGGCAAGCCAGAGGCGATGCGGGAGGAGCTGACGCAGGGCTTCCGGGTGCCGCGGCAGGTGATCGAGTACGCGGCTCGCCTGCTGCCCTACGCCGCGCCGCAGCTGGCCCCGCCGACCTCGGTGCGGCAGGCGGCGGGTGCGCTCGACCTGGTGGCCGTCGCCGATGTGCCCGCCGCGACGGTGAAGGCCGCCGCGAGTGCGCTGGAGCGCGAGGGCTCGATCGGCATCATCGCGGCGGACGCCTCGATCGACGTGCTCGCGAAAACCTTGACGGAGAACGGAATCGGGCACGCGGTGCTCGGCGCCGACGATGACGTGCCCGACAGCGGCGCGCCGGACGGCGACATGTCC
>Ga0070739_10006490_pt1 | contig 12868 bp, 8 predicted proteins | sample Coa_R1_7_FD_66445 | JGI IMG/M metagenome (GOLD analysis project Ga0070739, IMG submission 66445) | Surface soil microbial communities from Centralia Pennsylvania, which are recovering from an underground coalmine fire - Coalmine... | ecosystem: Environmental > Terrestrial > Soil > Unclassified ... | reverse complement strand
CGCTGCCATCCAGGTTCATGAGATACAGCTCGAACTTGCGGCTGTCGCAGGCGTGCTTGTTGGAGGAAAACAGGATCTTCTTGCCGTCCGGCGTGAAGGTCGGGGCGAAGCTGGCGCAGCCAAAATTCGTTACCGTGCGCGCGTTCGAGCCGTCGGCATCCGCCACCACGATCTCCATCTTCATCGGTGCGGTCAGGTTATCCGCGAGCAACGACTTGTAGCGCGCCATCTCCTCGGCATTCTTCGGATAATTCGCCCGCCAGACCAGCTTCCTGCCGTCGCGCGAAAATACCGCGCCGCCATCGTAGCCGGGCTTCTTCGTGATCTGCTTCTTCTCTGAGCCGTCGGTCCGCATGGTCCACAGATCCAGATCGCCGGAGGCGAGCGAGGTGTACACGATCCTGCCCGTTTTCCAGTTGACGGTCGCCTCCGCGTCGTAGCCCGGCGTATCCGTCAGGCGCTTTTCGATTTTGCCCGCGTCCGTGGCCAGGAAGATGTCATATCCCGGAAAAACGCCCCACACGTACCCCTTGCTGCGGTCGGGATCTTTGGGGCAGGCGTCGCCCGCGAGGTGCGTCGAGGCGTAGACGATGTGCTGGTTATCGGCCAGGAAGTACCCGCAGGTGGTCCGTCCCTTGCCCGTCGAGACCAGGTGCTGGTCGGAACCGTCCGCGTTCATGATGAACATCTGGTCGCAGTCGTAGCCGGGCCGCGTGCTCTGGAAGATGAGGCGCTTGCCGTCCGGCGACCAATAGGCTTCGGCATTCTGCCCACCGTGGGTGAGCTGGCGCATCTCGCTCAGGCGCGGCGGCTGCGCGGCTGCCAGGCAGGCGGCCGCCAGTGCGAACAGCATTTTCTGCATACGTATCCGCCAGTATACTGAAGCGTGCGCCGCCTCCTGCCGCTTCTGCTTGCCCTGCCCGTTGCGGGTGCCCAGCCGGCCCGTTTCGAAGAACACACCATCGCTACCGGCCTGCGCGGCGGGTACCAAGTGGTGGTGGCGGATCTCAACCACGACGGCAAGCCGGATCTGATCGCGCTCGCGAGCGGCATGCCCGAGCTGGTCTGGTACGAAAACCCGAACTGGGAGCGCCACGTGATCGCCGGCGGCCTACGGCGGATGATCAACGGCGCGGCGGTGCCAGTGGCGGGCGATCCGATCCCCGAAATCGTGCTTGCCAGCGAATTCTCGAACAACGCGAAGGACAGCCTCGGCGTGGTTTCCGTCCTGCACCATAACGGCGACCCGCGCCAGCCCTGGAGCATACGCGAAATCGACCGCCTCCCGACTTCGCACCGCCTGCGAGTGGCGCGGATTGCCGGCGAAACGGTGGTGGTGAACGCACCGCTGACGGCGGCCGATGCTACGCCGCCCGATTACCGCGGTCGCACGCCGCTGGTGTATTACCGGCCCGGCGAATGGAAACGGCGGCTCATTAGCGAACAAAATGACGGCCTGGTGCACGGAATTTGGATCGATGGGGACCGCATCCTGACCGCCGGTTTCGAGGGCATCCACGAGTTCCGGCCCGCGGGCAACGGCGGCTGGACACGGACCGGGCTCTCCAAAGGCCACCCGGAGCCGTGGCCCAAGTCCGGCTCGAGCGACATCGCGTTCGGCCGCCTCGCCGGCGAGCGGTTCCTCGCCGCGATCGAGCCCTGGCACGGCAACGAAGTCGTGGTTTACGAGACGAAAACGTGGAAGCGGACGGTAATCGACGACTCCCTGGTGGACGGCCACACCATTCTGACGGCCGATCTCAACCGCGATGGCTCGGATGAGATCGTCGCCGGCTTCCGCGGCGGCAGCCACAGCGTCTACATCTACTACGCAGAAGGCGGCCGCTGGACCCGCGTGCCGCTGGATACCGGCGGTATGGCCGCCGCATCCTGCGCCGCCGCCGATCTCGACGCGGACGGCCATGCCGATCTCGTGTGCATCGGCAGCGCCACCGCGAATCTCAAGTGGTACCGCAACCTGGGCCAGTAACCACTACCAGGGCACCGAGTAAACCCGGCGGCATTTGGAACAGCGATAGTGGCCGTGAATCGGCCACGTCGTACGATGGTGCATAACGGCACACCATAGGCCGGTGAGCCCCGACAACCCCTGCCGAACCCTGCGAACCCCGCGCATACCAACCTCGACTTCCAGCCGAATAGATGCTTCTACTTACCTTGCGGTTTCGGGCCCCTGTATCCGGCCCGCCCATTCCGCATCAAAATAGTGGCTATGGACATTAATCGTTTCACCGAGAAGCTGCAGGAGGCGATCAGGTCCGCACAGAGCAAGGCCGTCCGCTACGGCCACCAGCAGATCGACGTCGAACACCTGCTGGCCGCGCTGCTCGAACAGGAAGGCGGTCTGGCGACCTCAATTCTGCAAAAGTCGGGTCTCAATCCCGATTCCCTGCTGCGCCGCATCGAAGCCGAGCTCGACCGCATGCCGAAAGTCTCCGGCCCAGCCGCTGCACCCGATCAGGTGTACGTCACCGGACGGCTCAACCGCCTGCTCACCACCGCCGAGGACGAAGCCCGCCAGCTCAAGGACGAGTACATCTCGGTGGAACATGTGCTGCTCGCCGCGCTCGATGACAGCGGCGCCGCCGGACGCATGCTGAAAGAGTTCGGCCTGACGCGGGAGCGCCTGATGCAGGCGCTGCGCGACATCCGCGGCAGCCAGCGCGTCACTTCACCCAATCCGGAAGCCACCTACGAAGCGCTCGAACGCTACGGGCGCGATCTCACCAAACTCGCCGGAACGGGCAAGCTCGATCCCGTCATTGGCCGGGACGAGGAGATCCGCCGCGTCATCCAGGTGCTCTCCCGGCGCACCAAGAACAACCCGGTGCTGATCGGCGAGCCGGGCGTCGGTAAGACCGCGATCGTCGAAGGCCTCGCGCTCCGCATCGTCCGGGGCGATGTGCCGGAGGGCCTCAAGAACAAGCGCATCGTGGCGCTCGATATGGGCGCGCTCATCGCGGGGGCCAAGTACCGCGGCGAGTTCGAGGAGCGCCTCAAGGCCGTGCTCAAGGAAGTGCAGGATTCGGCCGGCGAAATCATCCTGTTCATCGACGAGCTCCACACCGTGGTCGGCGCGGGCAAGGCCGAAGGCGCCATGGACGCGGGCAACCTGCTCAAGCCCATGCTCGCGCGCGGCGAGCTGCACTGCATCGGCGCGACCACGCTCGATGAATACCGCAAGCATATCGAAAAGGACGCCGCCCTCGAGCGCCGCTTCCAGCCGGTGCTGGTCGATCAGCCGTCGGTCGAGGACACCATCTCGATCCTGCGCGGCCTCAAGGAACGTTACGAGCTGCACCACGGCGTCCGCATCAAGGATTCCGCGCTGGTGGCGGCGGCCGTGCTCAGCAACCGCTACATCACGGATCGCTTCCTGCCCGATAAAGCGATCGACCTGGTCGATGAAGCCGCCGCCCGCCTCCGCACCGAGATCGATTCGATGCCCGCCGAGATGGACGAGGCGCGCCGCCGCATCATGCAGCTCGAAATCGAGCGCGAAGCCCTGCGCAAGGAGAAGGACGCGGCTTCCCGCGAGCGCCTGCAGAAGCTCGAAAAGGAGCTGGCCGATCTCAAAGCCGAATTCGATTCGCTTTCCGCGCGCTGGCAGGCGGAAAAGAGCGCGCTCGACCGCGTGCGGCAGCTTCGCGGGCAGCTCGAGCAGACGCGCACGGAAATCGAGCAGGCCGAGCGCCAATACGATCTCAACCGCGCCGCCGAGCTGAAGTACGGCAAGCTGGTGCAGCTCGAGCGGCAACTGCAGGAGGAGCAGAACAAAACCGAAAGGCCCGGCGGCCGGCTGATCAAGGAAGAGGTCGACGAAGAGGATATCGCCGCAGTGGTCAGCCGCTGGACCGGCGTGCCCGTGACGAAGCTGCTCGAAGGCGAGATGCAGAAGCTGCTGCACCTCGATGAAGAGCTGCACCAGCGCGTCATCGGCCAGGATGAAGCCGTGACCGCCGTTGCCGAAGCCGTCATCCGCGCCCGCTCCGGGCTGAAGGACCCCAACCGTCCCATCGGCAGCTTCATCTTCCTCGGGCCGACGGGCGTCGGTAAGACGGAGCTGGCGCGCGCGCTCGCCGAGTTCCTGTTCGATGACGAACGCGCCATGATCCGCATCGATATGTCGGAGTATCAGGAGAAGCACACGGTTGCGCGGCTGATCGGCGCGCCTCCGGGCTACATCGGTTATGAAGAAGGCGGCCAGTTGACCGAGGCCGTGCGCCGCCGCCCGTACTCCGTCGTGCTCTTCGATGAGATCGAAAAGGCCCACCATGACGTGTTCAATGTGATGCTTCAGATCCTCGACGACGGCCGCCTCACGGACGGCCAGGGGCGCACGGTCGACTTCCGCAACACCATCGTGATCATGACGTCGAACATCGGCAGCCAGCGGATCCTCGAATACCGCGGCACGTTCGGCGGCGAGGGCTATGAGCGCATGAAGGAAGCCGTGCTCGAAGAGATGCGGCATCACTTCCGTCCCGAGTTCCTCAACCGCGTCGACGAGATCATCGTCTTCCACGCGCTTTCCGAGGAGCATCTGAAGCGGATCGTCGAGATCCAGCTCGGCCGTTTGCGCGCCCGGCTCGCCGAGCGTCACATCACGATCGAGTTGACCGACGCCGCGCGTGAGAACCTGATCCGCACCGGCTACGATCCGCATTATGGCGCGCGCCCGCTCAAGCGCGCGATCCAGAAGAAGATCGAAACTCCGCTCGGCCGCCTGCTGCTGAAAGGCGAGGTGCGCGACGGGCAGACGGTGATGGTGGACGCGGAAAGTGCCGGCGGGGACCTGCGGTTCGTTCCGGAGCCGGTGGCCGTGGCCTGACGGTGGCGCAGGCCCCTTGGCCAGCGCGCTATCATAGCAGCGTCCCATGCCCCGCCTTCTTTTGGTATTGGTGTTCGCCTTCGCCCCGCTCTCCGCCCAGGTCAAGATCGCCCAGCAGGGCGATGAGAGAATCTCGGTCGAGATCGACGGCAAGCCGTTCACCGATTTCTACATCGGCCCCAAGACCAACAAGCCTTACCTCTGGCCGCTGCGCACCGCGGACGGCAAAGCCGTCACGCGCAGTTGGCCGATGGCCGATGCGCCCGGCGAAAGCCACGACCATCCCCACCAGCGCGGACTCTGGTTCACGCACGGTGACGTCAACGGCTACGATTTCTGGGCCAATGAGGACGGGCAGCCGGGCGCGGGCAAGGGCAAAGGCAAAGTCGTCCTCCTGAAGGTCAATAAGATCGCAAGCGGCAAAAGCAGCGGCTACATCGATGCGACGTTCGAATGGCAGATCCCCGGCGGTGTCACGCTCCTGACCGAAAACCGCCGCATGACCTTCTATTCCGATCCGCGCTTCCGCATCCTCGATTTCGACGCCACGCTCTCGCCCGACCGCGAAGTCACCTTCGGCGACACCAAGGAGGGCATGTTCGCGATCCGTCTCGCGGCACCGCTCGAAGAGGAGCAGCCCAAGGAAATCGCTGAGCCCAGGCGCACCGGCAAACTGGTCAACGCTCAGGCCAAGACCGGCGAGAAGAACGTGTGGGGGAAGCGCTCCGAATGGGCCGACGATTCCGGCACCATCGATGGCGAACCCGCCGGCGTCGCCATCTTCGACCACCCCGGCAACCCGCGCACTCCGACGTACTGGCACGCGCGCGGCTACGGCCTGTTCGCGGCGAATATTTTTGGCCTGCACGATTTCGAAAAGGGCCGCCTGCCGGATGGCAGCCTGACCCTCGTCCCCGGCCAGCCGCTGCGCTTCCGCTACCGCGTCGTGATTCACCCCGGCGACCCCTACGAGGCCCACATCCGGACGATGTACGAAGCGTATAAGGCGATGAAGTAGGACAGGAGACCGGGAAGTCCATTAAACTATTGAGTTCATGTCCAATCTGCTGGAGGGTAAAACCGCCCTCATCCTCGGAATTGCCAACCGGTGGAGCTTGGCCTACGCGATCGCGCAGGCCTTCGCCCGCGAGGGCGCCACACTGGCTCTCACTTACCTCGGCGAGCGCCAGAAGGATGCGATCGAAGAGCTCTCCAAGGACTGGAAGGTCGCGGCCGTTCTGCCGTGCGACGTCACCAAAGATGAGGATCTCGCGGCGCTGGCGGAGTCGCTCGGCGCGCTCGGGCGTCCGCTGCACGCCGTCGTGCACAGCCTGGCCTTTGCCAATCGCGAAGACCTCTCGCGCCCGTTCCTCGAAACCAGCCGCGCCGGATTCGCGTTGGCGCAGGACGTGAGCGCCTATTCGCTGGTCGCTGTGGCCCGCGCCGTCGCGCCGCTCATGACCGAAGGCGGCTCGATCAGCACGCTTACGTATCTCGGCTCGACGCGCGTGGTCACCAACTACAACGTGATGGGCGTGGCCAAGGCGTCGCTCGAGGCCGCCATGCGCTATCTGGCGTCCGAGCTGGGCGCGCGCAAGATCCGCGTAAATGCCATCTCGGCCGGCCCGGTCAAGACCGCCTCGGCGCGCGGCATTTCCGGCTTCAGCAGCATCCTCGATGTGGTCCAGGAGCGCGCTCCGCTGCGCCGCAACACCGAACCCGCCGAAGTCGCCGACACCGCCGTCTTCCTGGCGAGCGACCTCGGCCGCGGCGTAACCGGCAACGTGCTGTTCGTCGATTCCGGCATGCAGATCATGGGTTTCTGAAGCCGGGCCGGCCATGGCCAGCCCCTACATCGGCTTGCCGTAATCTTCCGCCAGCAGCACCGTGAGGGCGTCGGGAACGATGCGGACCTCGGCCGGCAAATGCCCGGCGAATTCGCCGTCGATCTGCACGTACACGCGATGATCGTCCGGGCTCGCCAGGCGCACTTCGCAGGCGCGCATCGTGGTGAGGCCGCGCATGCCGCTCAGCCGGTTCATCACCAGGCCGAAAAAATACCGCGCGTAGCGGAACGTGGAGCGGCCTTCGAACAGCACCACCTCGAAGCGGTCCTGCAGCAGGTCCACGTTGCGCGCGATGGCGAAGTCGCCGCCGTAGTTCCGCACCTTGCTGATCAGGCAGAACGAGCAGCGAAAGCGCTTGCCATCGACCTCCGCCTCGAACTCCGGCAGCCGGCGGCCCAGCATGGTCCAGGAGGCGAGCCAGTAGGCGAACTTGCCGGTTCGCGATTTCAGCCGCGCGTTGACGCGGTAGACGATGTGGGCATCCAGGCCGATGCCCGCCATCAGCAGGAAATGCCGCGAAACCTTCCCGCCCGAGCAGGTCAGGTGACCTACGGAAATGCGGCGCGGGCGCAGGTCCTTGATGCGGCGGGCGGCGCGCTCCAGGCGCAGCCCCGTCCGCGTCTCCACCGCCAGCACGTTGGCGGTTCCCGCCGGCAGGATCGCCAGCGGCACGCGGCTGTGGATCATGCCCTCGGCGATTTCGTTGATCGTGCCATCGCCGCCCGCCGCTACGATCAAGTCCGCTCCGCCCTCGATGTGCCGGCGCGCGATCTCGCCCGCGGTTGCCGGTCCGGTGGTCGGAGCGACCGTCACATTGTGGCCTTCCGCGCGCAGCACGGCCACCACCCGGTCGATGAGCGCGCCGCCTCGCTCGAATTTGCCCGCGCGAGGATTATAGATCAGTACCGTATTCTTATAAGCTGCGATGTGTGTTCTCCGGAGCGGGAGTGGCGCGAAACCGGCCCGGCGGAAAGCCGGCCGCCGGTATCTGAACGCTATTATAGATGATGACGACGATGAAAGACCCCGCCAGCGAGATCGAATCCCTTCGCGAAGAGCTCCGCCGTCACGAATATCTGTATTACGTCCTGGACCAGCCCGAGATCACCGACGCCGAGTACGACGCCATGATGCGCCGGCTGCAGGAGCTGGAGGGCAGCCACCCCGAACTCGCCACCCCCGATTCCCCCACGCAGCGCGTCGGCGGCAAGCCGCGCGAGGGATTCGTCAAAGTGCGGCACAGCTCGAACATGCTGAGCCTGGACAACGCCCTCAACGAGGACGAGCTGCGCGAGTTTGACCGCCGCGTCCGCGATCTGCTGGACGGCGCCACGTTCCGTTACGTCGCCGAGCTCAAGATGGACGGCCTCTCTATGGCGGCGCACTACCGTAATGGAGCCTTCGTGCAGGCGGTGACGCGCGGCGATGGATCGGTCGGCGAGGATGTGACCGAGAACGCCCGGACCATCCGCTCGCTGCCCCTGCGCGTGCGCACGGATCTGGCCGCCTTCGAGGTGCGCGGCGAGACCGTCATGAACCGGCGCGCGTTCGAGCGCCTCAATGCCGAGCGCGATGACCGCGGCCTTTCCCGCTTCGCCAACCCGCGCAACGCGGCGGCCGGCTCGCTGCGCGTGCTCGAGCCGCAGATTACCGCCTCGCGCCGGTTGGATTACTACACTTACTTCCTGCTGGTGGACGGCCGCCCGGCCTGCGACAGCCAGTGGAGCGCGCTCGAATGGCTGCACCGCATGGGCTTCAAAGTTAATCCGCAGCGCAAGCTGTGCGCGTCGCTGGAGGAAGTCCTGGCCTTCTGCGCCGAATGGGAAAACCGCCGCGACGAGCTGCCGTATGAAATCGACGGCGTCGTGATCAAGATCGATTCCGTCGCCCAGCAGCAGCAGCTCGGCTTTACGGCCAAGGCCCCGCGCTGGGCCATCGCCTATAAGTATCCGGCGCGGCAGGCCATCACCACGGTGGAAGGGATCGGGGTGCAGGTGGGCCGCACCGGCGCGCTGACGCCGGTCGCGAGCCTCAAGCCGGTGCTGGTCGGCGGCGTCACGGTATCGCGCGCGACATTGCACAATGAGGACGAAATCGAGCGACTGGGGCTCGAAATCGGCGACGACGTGGTCATCGAGCGCTCGGGCGACGTGATTCCTCGAGTCGTGCGCGTGCATGCCCAGGGCTCCTACCGCCGCCCGTTCCAGATGCCCGCCAAGTGTCCGGTCTGCGGCGGCAAGGTGGTGCGGGAGGAGGGCGAAGCCGCCAGCCGCTGCATCAACACGAACTGCTCGGCGCGGCTCAAGGAATCGATCCTGCACTTCGCCTCGCGCGGCGTCATGAATATCGATGGCGTCGGCGATGCGCTGGTCGATCAGCTCGTCGACCGCGGCATGGTGGAAAGCGTCGCCGATCTGTATTCCCTCACCGTCGAGAAGCTGCTCGAACTGGAGCGGATGGGGAAGAAGTCGGCGGGCAATATTATCCGCAACATCGAAGCGTCCAAGGCCAACCCGCTGCCGCGCGTGCTGAGCGCGCTCGGCATCCGCTTCGTCGGGGAGCGCACCGCGGTTTTCCTGGCGGAAGCCTTCGGCAGCCTGGACGCTATCGCCACCGCGGGCATTGAGGAGCTGCAGGAGGCCGAGGAAGTGGGGCCCAAGGTGGCGGAGAGCATTTTCCAGTTCTTCCGCGAGCCCCGCAACCGGCAGCTCGTGGAGCGGCTGCGCGCCGCGGGGCTGCAATTCACCTACGAATCGTCCCGGCCCAAGAGTGGCCCGCTGCACGGCCTGACGTTCGTCCTCACTGGCACGCTTCCCAACCTGAGCCGCGATGACGCGCGGCGGCTGATCGAAGCCGCCGGCGGCAAGGTGGCCGGATCGGTCAGCAAGAAGACGGACTACGTGGTCGCCGGGGACGAGCCCGGCTCCAAGCTGTCGAAGGCACAGGAGCTCGGAATCAGGGTCGTAAATGAGCAGGGCTTGCTGGAGCTGATCAAGCACTGAGCAGCCGAGCCGCGCGAATCTGCGGCACTTCGAGGACGCGCACTCCGGCCGCGGGCTGCTCGATAGGAGCCGCCATGGCCGCCACCATCTGCTCGACGGTAACCAGGCCGAGGCGGCGCGCTCCGTCGCGCGTGGCGGGAATGGCGCCGAGTAGCCAGTACACCGGCATCAGAATCACCGGCCAGCGGCGGCCCGGGCCCAGCACATACCAGGGCCGCAGAATCGTGGCGTTGAGGCCGGCCGCGCGGATCAGGGCTTCGGCCTCCATGCGGGCGGCGATATATTCGCGCATGACGGGCGCCGGGTGCGCAACACTGACATAGACAAAGTGGCTGACCCCGGCGCGGCGCGCGGCCTCGACCGCCACCTTGGCGGAAGCGAGGTCCACGCTGCGGAACTGCGCCGCTTTGGCCGGACTGGGGTGGGGGACGCCGATCAGGTGCACGTACATATCGCAGCCGGCCAGCCGCGGCGCGTAAGATGCCGGATCGAATGGGTCGCCCACCACGATTTCGGCGCCGCTTGCGGCGCGCGGTTCCGAGCCGCGCCGCACCAGCGCGATGACGGTGTGTCCGCGCCGCAGCAGCTCGGCCGAGAGACGCCGGCCCAGGAAGCCGCTGGCCCCCGCGATGAAGACGCGAGCCATGGCCCCGATGATACGGGAAAACGGCCGGGCCGTCCAGGCCGCGGCGTGCCAGTTGTGGCGCTACATGCCGCCCTTACGAATGTCCTTTTGCAGTTTCTTCAGGCTGTTCTTGATCTCGTCCGTCGCGTCCGAAATCTGCGACGTATCGTAGATCACCCGCGGGGTCATGAAGACGATCAGCTCGGTCCGCGCTCTGCTGTAGCTTTTGGAGCCGAACAGCGCGCCCACGCCCGGAATGCGATCGAGGAGCGGGATGCCGTTGGTGGCCTCGCTCTTGGACTCCTGGATGAAGCCGCCGATCGCAACCGTTTCGCCGTCCTGCACGGTGACCTGTGTGGTGAAATTACGAGTGCTGAAGCTCGGGGAATCGATGTTGCTGCCGCTGCTCTGTGCCGTGGTCTGCACCGGCGAGCTGACGTTCTGATTGATCACCAGAGTGATGATGCCGCTCGAATTAATCCGCGCGACGACGCTGAGCGTCGTGCCGGTCTGCTGCTGGCTGACCGATTGGAATGAACTGCCGGTGACCGCGATGCCGGTCGAGTTCAGCACCGGAACCGTCTGGCCGACGTTCATGATTGCCGGAATGCTGTCAGTGGCAATAATACTCGGCGAGGCGATCACGCGCGACTTGTTCTGGCTTTCGGCCAACGAGATTGCAGCCATCAGCTCCGAATTGCGCAGCACCAGAGCGCCGCCGCTCGCCACCACCCCCGCGCCGTTCGAAATCACGTTCAGGGTTCTCGACCACCCCGCGCCGCCCGAGTCCCTCTTTTCAAGAAACGCCTCAACGCCGCTGGCGAAGGCCCCGGTCAATTCCAGCTCGTAAATCTTCGCGTCGATCAGCACCTGCCGCGGCGCCACATCGAGCTGCCGCAGCAGATTGCGGATCTGCTCCCATTCCTGCGGCGTGCCCTGCACCAGCAGGGTGTTGTCGAACGGGTTCGGGATCACATGCGGCATCCGCTGCGCCGCGGCCTGCTGCTGTTGCTGTGCGGCTGAGAGATATTGGCCCGTGAGGCCGGCGCCGGCGGCGGCCATGGGGTTGGCGCCGGCGGCCGCCATCTGAGCGGGGACGCCGCCCGGAGTGGAGCTCATCATCCACCCATTGGGATCGCCGTACGCGCCGGGGGAACCGCCGAAATTGCCGTACGCACCCATGCCGCCGTACGCCATTCCGTACATGCCGCCCATTCCGTAGCCACCCATCCCATACATGCCGCCCATCCCGTACATGCCGCCCATGCCATAACCGCCCATCCCCATGCCGCCGCCCATGCCGCCCATCCCCATGGGGCCCATCCCCATCATGCTGAGCTGCATCAGCGCCGCCGGGTTGCCGCTATAGAGCGCCATCACCGCCATTGCCACCGTCCCCGCGTTCCCGTACTTCAGGCGGTAGACGTAATTGTCCACGGCGCCGGCGGTGACTTTCACCGGTACATCGAGCTTTTCAATCCACTTCTCCACATCCACGAAGACGCCCGGGTTGGGCGCCACCGCGATGATGGTGTTGATGCGATCCACCGGCAGGAACTTCACCGCGCCGCTGCCCTTATCGGACAGGGCATATGCCTTGAAAACGTTCTCCAGCTCCTTAACGAGGTCGCTGGGCCGGCTGTTTTCGATGTCGTAGAGCTTCACGCGCTGCCCGGCGAAGGTATCGGCGTCGAACATCGCCAGCAGCTCCATCGTGCGCTTCATGCTGCGGCTGTTGTCCTGAATGATCAGCAGGTTGGCGGGCTCGTAGGTCGAGCTGGTGGCGCCTTCGCCGTAAAACGGCTTGAGCAGTTTGTCCATCTCGGCAGCAGTGGCGTACTTGAGGAAGATCATGTTCATGACCATCCGCTCGTCGTCCGGCAGGGTCTTGGGATCCGCGTTGATCACAGGCTCCACGGGGAGGTTCGAGATGCTCTTGATCGGGATGATGTGGTAGAGGTCCCCGACTTTCACCATCGTGGCGCCGTTGACCCGCAGGATCGTCTGCAATAGCGGCATGAGATCCACATCCTTGACCTCGCCGTAGGTGTAGATGGAGACGGCGCCCTTTACGGACGGGTCGAGAATGTAATTGATCTTCAGCATCTTGGCGATGATGCCGATCATTTCCGTCAGCGAGACGCCCGGCAGCATGAAGCCGCGCTCGTTGGTCAGGCGCGGTGTATCGATGCTCTGGGTGACGCCGACCGGCGCGGGCTGGGCCTGCGCCGGCTGCTGCGGCTGAGGCTGCTGCGGCTTGGCCGGCTGCTGCTCCTGCGGTTCGGGGAGTTGGACGATCTTGGGCGGCGCCTGCGCGAGCAGCAGGCCGGCGGCGGCGCACACCAGCACGGCCAGGCGGAGAGCGGAAACGGGGCGCATCGGGCTATTCCTGGGCATCGGCGGCGGCGCGGGCGGCTTGCTCGCGGTTCCAGACCGCGCGCTCCATTTCATTCAGATCGGACTTGCGGGTTTGCCAGCGCAGCGGGCCGAAAGGCGTCGGGTTCTCGAACCGCACCGTGTCGCCCTCCTCCACCGCTTTCAC
>Ga0070739_10006489_pt1 | contig 12868 bp, 6 predicted proteins | sample Coa_R1_7_FD_66445 | JGI IMG/M metagenome (GOLD analysis project Ga0070739, IMG submission 66445) | Surface soil microbial communities from Centralia Pennsylvania, which are recovering from an underground coalmine fire - Coalmine... | ecosystem: Environmental > Terrestrial > Soil > Unclassified ... | reverse complement strand
CAGATCAAGATGGCGCAGGGGGCGAAGCCGGGCGAGGGCGGGCAGCTTCCGGGACACAAGGTGGACCGGGAAATCGCGCGCGTGCGGCATTCGACGCCGGGCGTCGGGCTGATTTCGCCGCCGCCGCATCACGATATTTACTCCATCGAGGACCTGGCGCAGCTCATCTACGATTTGAAAAACGTCAACCCGCGGGCGCGGATTTCGGTCAAGCTCGTGGCGGAAGTCGGGGTCGGCACGGTAGCGGCGGGCGTCGCCAAGGCGCATGCGGACGTGGTGCTGATCTCGGGCGATTCGGGCGGCACGGGCGCGTCGCCGCTGAGCTCGATCCGGCACGCCGGCGTGCCGTGGGAGCTGGGCCTCGCGGAAACGCAGCAGGTGCTGGTGCTGAACGATCTGCGCGGCCGTATCCGCGTGCAGACGGATGGCAAGCTGCAGACCGGCCGCGACGTTGTGATCGCGGCGCTGCTGGGCGCCGAAGAGTTCGGCTTCTCGACCGCGCCGCTGGTGGCGATGGGCTGCATCATGATGCGGAAGTGCCACCTGAACACCTGCCCGGTGGGGATCGCGACGCAGGATCCGGTGCTGCGCGCGAAATTTGCGGGTCAGCCGGAGCACGTCATCAATTTCTTCTTCTTCATCGCGGAGCAGGTGCGGCGGCACATGGCGCGGATGGGCTTCCGCACGTTCGATGAGATGGTCGGACGGGTAGATATGCTGGAGGCGCGCAAGGCGCTCGAGCACTGGAAGGCGCAGGGGATCGATCTTTCGATGCTCCTGTATAATCCGCCGACCCCGGGTCGCATCGCGCGGCGCTGCGTGCAGCCGCAGGACCATGGGCTGGAGCAGGCGCTCGACTACAAGCTGATCGACCACGCGCACGATGCGCTCGAGCACGGAACGCCGATCGAGATCCGGCTGCCGATTCGCAACGTGCACCGCACCGTAGGCGCGATGCTCTCGGGCGAGATCGCGCGGCGCTACGGCTCGGCCGGCTTGCCGGACGACACCATCCGGTTCCGCTTCACCGGATCGGCGGGGCAGAGCTTCGGCGCATTCCTGGCCAAGGGCGTGACTCTCGAGCTCGAAGGCGATGCCAACGATTACGTCGGCAAGGGGCTTTCGGGCGGGCGGCTGATCGTGTATCCGCCGCGGGGATCGACGTTCCTGCCGGAGGAGAACATCCTCATCGGCAACGTGGCCCTCTATGGCGCGACGAGTGGCGAGGCGTTCTTCAATGGAGTGGCCGGGGAGCGGTTCGCGGTCCGGAACTCGGGGGCGCGCGCGGTGGTGGAAGGGCTCGGCGACCATGGCTGCGAGTACATGACGCGCGGCATCGTGGTGGTGCTGGGGAAGACCGGGCGCAATTTCGCGGCCGGCATGAGCGGGGGCCTGGCCTACGTCCTGGATGAGGTGGGAGACTTCGCGGAGCGGCGATGCAATCCCGCCGGAGTGGATCTGGAGCCGGTGACGGACGAAGATGACACCGCGCTCTTCAGTCTCATCTCGCGCCATGTGGAGCTGACGGCGAGCCCGCGCGGGAAGTGGATTCTGGAGAACTGGGAACAAATGCTGCCGAAGTTTGTGAAGGTGTTTCCGCGGGAATACAAGCGGGTGCTCAGGGAGCAGGCTCCTGGAGTCAGCGGGCAGAGCGCCGGTATGGCAGCGGAGGTCGGCCGTGGGTAAGCTTACCGGGTTTCTCGAGTATCCGCGCGAGGTCGCGCCGCGGCGTCCGGTCGAGGAGCGGGTCAAGGACTGGTTCGAGATCTACCAGCCGTTTCCGCACGAGAGCGTGCAGCAGCAGGGCGCGCGTTGCATGGATTGCGGCGTGCCGTTCTGCCATACGGGATGCCCACTCACCAACCTGATTCCGGACTGGAACGACCTGGTCTACCGCGGCCGCTGGCGCGAGGCCGTGCGGCAACTGCATGCCACGAATAACTTCCCGGAGTTTACGGGCCGCATCTGCCCGGCTCCGTGCGAAGCGTCCTGCGTGCTGGGGATCAACGAACCGCCCGTCGCGATCAAGCAGATTGAGCGGACTATCATCGACCGCGCGTTCGACGAAGGCTTCATCCGGCCGGAACCGGCGCCGGTCAAAACCGGCAAGCGCGTGGCGATTGTGGGCTCGGGGCCGGCGGGCCTCGCGGCGGCGCAGCAGTTGGCGCGCGCGGGCCACAGCGTCACGGTTTTCGAGAAGAACGACCGCATCGGCGGGCTGCTGCGGTACGGGATTCCGAATTTCAAGCTGGAGAAGCACCTGATCGACCGCCGGCTGAAGCAGATGCGGGCCGAAGGGGTGGTGTTCCGGACCGATGCTCACGTCGGCGTGAACCCATCGTTCGATGAGCTGCGGCGCGGCTTCGACGCCATCCTGCTCGCCTGCGGCGCCGAGCAGCCGCGCGATCTGAACGTGCCGGGGCGCGAGCTCGCGGGCATTCATTTCGCGATGGAGTTTCTGCCGCAGCAGAACCGGCGTTGCGAAGGCGATGACGTGCCGGGGCAAATTGTGGCCACCGGCAAGCGCGTCATCATCATTGGCGGCGGCGACACCGGGGCGGACTGCCTCGGCACTTCGCATCGCCAGGGCGCGCTCTCCGTCCATCAGTTCGAACTGCTGCCGCGGCCGCCGGAGCAGCGGTCGCCGGCGACGCCGTGGCCGATGTGGCCCATGCAGTTGCGCGTCGAAAGCTCGCACGAAGAAGGCGGCATCCGCGAATGGAGCGTGGCGACGCTGCGGTTCACGGGGGATGAGCAGGGCCGCGTGCGGCAGTTGCACGGTGTCCGCGTAGGTCCGCCGCCGAGTTTCGAGCCGCAGCCCGGCACGGAATTTACGATGGATGTAGATTTAGTGCTGCTGGCCATGGGGTTCACAGGGCCGGTGCGGCGCGGGCTTTTGGAGCAGGTGGTGGTGGATTTCGACCAGCGCGGCAATATAGCCACCGGGCGTGGCTATATGACATCGGTGCCGGGCGTTTTCGCGGCCGGCGATGTGCGGCGCGGGCAGTCGCTGGTGGTCTGGGCGATTGCGGAAGGACGGCAGGCCGCAGCGGAAATCGACCGCTATCTGCGGCGTTGAGTATCGCAGCAGGCGACAGCGGTTCGGAGGTACGGCGTCGCACGAAATTTCCGCCTGGTTCGGCAGCGCAATTGCTAAGCTACGGACATGTCTGTACGCTATAGCGCTTGCGCTGCTTTTGTGATGGCCAGCCTCTCTTTGCTGGCGATTCCCGCCTCCGCTCAGCTTCCGAGCAATTCCACGTTATCGGGTGTTTACTCGGTCCGCTATTTAGGAGCCAACTCGGGTGGAACGTCCGACGTGGCGGTGTCCTTTTCCGGCACGGTCACTTTCGATGGTAAGGGCGGTTTCACCGTGACCGGCCAGGGCACGACGGGCTCCGGTCCGCTGACGTTCACGCCGACGGGCAACTACAGCGTGCTCTCGAGCGGCGTCTTCTTCATGAACAATCCCTTCGATTCTTCGGGCGGTACCCTCTACGGCGGCATTGGCAGCAACGGCGTGATTCAGGCGAGCGCGACGGAATCGTTTTTTGTCGATCTGCTGGTCGGTGTGCCGCAGGCGACCAGTGCCAGCAACGCCACACTGAGCGGGACGTACAACGTCGTGAGCCTGGATTTTCTGGGCGGCTCGTTCCTGGCGTCGCGGGACGCGTACTTCAGCGCGACCTCGAACGGCAGCGGCAGCTTCGGCAACGTGACGGTCAACGGCACGGCGGTGAGCCTGAACGGCGCCGCCACGCAGCAGACCAGCGCGGGCGTGACGTACTCGGTGACCGCAAACGGCACGGGGACGATCACGTTTCCGGCGCCGAGCGGGGTCTCGGCGGGCAATGTGCTGATCGCATCGGCGCCGAAGATCCTCGCGGTTTCCGCCGACGGAAGCTTCTTCATCGCCGGGTCGCAGTCGGGCTTCGACATGATGCTGGGGCTGAAGGCGCTGCCGAGCGGGCAGACGGCGGCGCTCAACGGGCTTTACTACAGCTCGTACCTGGAGGCCTTCGATCCGGGCAACCAGCAGGACGAGGTCATCTTCTCCGCATTCGGGGCGGCCAACGAGATCGCTTCGCTGAGCAATCTGGAGTTGTATCAGGAGCGGACCAACTGCGATACCTGCGCCAACGGATTCGACGAGATTTCGAGCGACCAGTTTCAGTTCACCAGCAACGGTACGGTGAATTTCACGGGCGATTCGTTCTACGCGATGGGGCCGAACGGCGATATTGCCATCGGGGTCGGCCAGGGCGCCGCGTACCTGCTCACGATTTACGTCCGGACTCCGGCGATGAAGCCGAGCGGCAGCGTGTTCCTGAATCCCCAGGGTGTGATCAACGCCGCCAGCTTCGCCCCGTTCACGGCGCAATTGTCGCCGGGCGAGGTGATTTCGCTCTACGGGACGGGCATCGCATCGGCGGAAGCGACGGCTTCGGCGCCGTTCCCGACGACGCTCGGCGGCGTCCAGGTGCTGATCAATGGCAAGGCGGCGCCGGTGTATTTCGTCAGCGCGGCGGCGCAGCAGATCTCGGCGGTGATTCCGTATGACGCGGTGGCGAACTCGAGTGGGCTAATCACAATTCAGGTGGTGAACAACAACGTCCAAAGCAACACCGTGAGCTGGTTTATGGGCGCGACCTCGCCAGGCGTGTTCACAGTGCCGGCAAACGGAATTTCGAACGGGGCCATCGAGCATGCCGATGGCTCGCTGGTGAGCGCGTCGAGCCCGGCCAAGGCGGGCGAGACCGTGGCGATGTACCTGACGGGTCTTGGAATCACGAGCCCGGCGGTGACGGCGGGGAGCCCCGCGCCGACGAGCCCGCTTTCGAAGACGCAGATTCCGTTCCAGGTTTACATCGGCCCGTGCTTCAACGGGACGCAGGCCAACGTGGTGTTCGCGGGCCTCGCTCCGACGCTGGGCGGACTGTACCAGGTGAACTTCACGATTCCCTCGGGACTGACCGCCGGCACAAACTCGATCGAAATTCTGACGGCGACGGATTCCACCGGGCAGGCGCTCGACGCGGACTACTGCCAGGCGACGATTCCGATCTCGCAATAGCAGCCACGAATCCACACGAACGGACACGGAGACGGAAGGCCGTCTTCGTGTCCGTTTGTTACACTGAGGGGTGTTGCTTCGCGCCGCCGCCCGGCGGCGCGCCGGCGGGCCGGTAGCTCAATGGTAGAGCATCGCCCTTTTAAGGCGGTGGTTGCGGGTTCGAGTCCCGCCCGGCTCACCAAACGCGGCTTCAAAACGGAAACATCCTCCTCAACTCCTCCTCCGAAGGCTGGCGGCCGTACTCGCAGATCTCATAAGCCTGCGCGTACTTGACCGTCCGGGCGCGCTCCGGGCCGTAAAATTTCGCCAGAACATCGCGGTACCTGTCGGCTTCGGCGGCGTAGCGGCGCTCGATGTTGCGGCGGACTTCCTCGTCGCGGCGGCGGCGCGCGGCGGGGTCGTTGGGCGGGTAGAGACTCGCGTTGCCGTCGGCGCCGCCTTCCTGGATCTGCGACTGCATTAGCAGCAAAGCGTCGAGCGTGGGTTCGATGACATCGTCGATCGCCACCGCGACATCGGCGTGGAACGGATAGGGCCGCTGGAAGCGGTCGGATGCGTAGAGGAACACCGGGTTGCGCTTGAGCGGCGGAACGTCCGGCGTGAAGAACGGCACCCCGACCATGTATGCCGAGTCCTGCACGAGCATCGACGTGTAGCGGTGATCGGGGTGGTAATCGTTGGGGCGGTTGGTGATGACGAGATCGGCGTTCCACTCGCGAATGACGCGGGTAATGGCGCGCCGGTTTTCGAGCGTGGGGAGGATTTCGCCGTCGTGGATGTCGAGGACCTCGGTCGAGCCGCCGAGGCTGCGGTCGGTGGCGAGGACTTCGTTCTTGCGGCGGAGGGCGAGCGGTCCGCCGGCCATCTGCCAGTGGCCGATATCGCCGTTGGTGGCGGAGACGAACTTGACGTGGTGGCCCTGCCGGGCCCACTTCATGGCGACGCCGGCGCCGCGGTATTCGGCATCGTCCGGGTGGGCGCCGATTACGACGATGCGGAGTTTGCCGTCTGGGGCGGGCGCGGATGCGGACGGCTGCACGGCGGGTGGTTGGGCCAACACGACGGCAGGCGGCCGGACATCGTGGACCAGCGTGCCCAGCAGAAAGCCGAGCGACCCGGTGAATGCCAGGTGGGCGGGAGAAATCTTCATGTAAACCTCCGGTTCGGGGTGTGTCAGCAGCAACTTTACACCTTACCGGGGCAGGGCGGGGTAGGCCGGCGGCGCTCCGGGTGCGCCGGGGGCTCGGGGGATATACCTGTCCGGTACGTTAACCCGTACTAACCTGCCTTTTGCAACCGGGCCTCGGGAGGGCAAACTAGGGCCATGGATGTGATCACCTCGCCAGTGTACATCGCCTGTACGCTCTCGCTCTTTGTCGTGCTGGCCGGACTGCTGCTGTGGAGGCACCGGAAGGGACACGCGCAGCGGCGGATTCGCCGCGGGCTGAAGGTTTATACAGGGGGCTCGCAGGTGCTATCGTGACACCGATCGCAAACACCCTCTACACCATCAATCTCTTCCTGGCGCTCTCGGCCTTGCGGCTGTGGACCGAGCGCAGGCTCCGCCGGCGCGCCGCCATCGCGGCCGGTTAAAACTCGCGACGCCGCTTCAGTTCCTCTTCCGCGCGAAACCAATCGTCCCAGGGCGAGCCGCCCTGGCGTCCGCGGGCTTCCCAATACGAATAGGCCAGCTCCGCCACTTCGGCATGGGTGGGGGCATCGAGCTCGTCGGTTGCGGTCAGCAATTCGGCTGGCGCCTCACCCGGTTCGTCGTCCAGCAGCTTGGTGCGATCCATCGGGCCACCTCTATCGCCGATTATCCTCGATTCGCGCCGGTGGCGCCACGGGTGCGAACGTCCACAGAGGTGAGCCATATGTTCCGAACCTCACTTTATAACAGATATACGCCTCCATTGGGAATGCCGCTTGCTAAAGCTGCGTGCGGGTCATAAGCCAGCACCGCAAACGCGCCAATGCCGAAAATTGAGCCGATCGAGAGCGATCCGCTGTGGTACAAGGACGCCATTGTATATGAAGCGCACGTACGCGCGTTTTATGACGAATCGGGGGACGGCATGGGCGATTTTGCCGGGCTGACCGCCAAACTCGACTACCTCGAGGATCTGGGCATCACCGCCGTCTGGCTGCTGCCCTTCTGTCCCTCGCCTTGGCGCGACGACGGGTATGACACGTCGGACTACACGAATATCCATCCCGCGTACGGCACGCTGCGCGATTTCGAGAATTTTCTGCGGGAGGCGCACCGGCGCGGCCTGCGCGTGATTACCGAGCTCGTCCTCAACCACACGTCGGACCAGCATGCGTGGTTTCAGCGGTCGCGGCGCGCGCCGGCGGGCTCCCGCTGGCGCAATTTCTACGTGTGGAGCGATTCGCCCGAGCGGTACCAGGACGCGCGCATCATCTTCAAGGATTTCGAATCCTCGAACTGGACCTGGGACCCGATCGCCAAGGCGTATTACTGGCACCGCTTCTATTCGCACCAGCCGGATCTCAACTATGACAGCCCGGACGTGCGCGCCGCCATGCTGAACGCCGTGGATTTCTGGCTCGACATGGGCGTCGACGGGCTGCGGCTGGACGCGGTCCCGTATCTGTACGAGCGCGAAGGCACCAATTGCGAGAATCTGCCGGAGACGCACCAGTTCCTGAAGGAACTGCGGGCGCACATCGACGCGCGGCATAGCGGCCGCATGCTGCTGGCGGAGGCCAACCAGTGGCCGGAGGACGCCATCGCCTACTTCGGCTCGGGCGACGAGTGCCACATGGCGTTTCACTTTCCGCTGATGCCGCGGCTATTCATGGCAACCCGCATGGAGGACCGATATCCGATCACGGAAATTCTGGGGTTGACGCCGCCCATCCCGGACAACTGCCAGTGGGCGCTGTTCCTGCGCAATCACGACGAGCTGACGCTCGAGATGGTCACCGACGAGGAGCGCGACTACATGTACCGGGTGTACGCGCAGGACCGGGAAACGCGGATCAATCTCGGCATACGGCGGAGGCTCGCGCCGCTTCTCGAAAACGACCGGCGGCGCATCGAACTCCTTAACGGGTTGCTCTGCTCGATGCCGGGCACGCCGGTGATCTACTACGGCGACGAAATCGGCATGGGAGATAACGTTTACCTCGGCGACCGCAACGGGGTGCGCACGCCGATGCAATGGAGCGGCGATCGCAACGCGGGCTTTTCGCGGGCCAACCCGCAGCGGCTGTACCTGCCGGTGAATATCGATCCCCAGTACCACTACGAGGCGGTCAACGTCGAAATGCAGCAGTTGAATCCGCATTCGCTGCTGTGGTGGATGCGGCGGCTGCTTTCGCTGCGCAAGCAATGGAAGGCGCTCGGCCGGGGCTCGATCGAATTTCTCTATCCGGAAAACCGGCGCATCCTGGCGTTCGTGCGAGCCTGGGAGGAGGAGCGCGTGCTGGTGGTGGCGAACCTTTCGCGATTCACGCAGTGCCTGGAACTGGATCTCACGAGATACCGCGGCTCGGTGCCGCTGGAGCTCTTTGGGCGCACGGAGTTTCCGCCGGTCACCGACCAGCCGTACTTCCTTTCGCTTGGGCCGCACGCGTTCTACTGGTTTTCGCTCGAACCGAAGGAGGCCGCGCCGGAGGGGCTGCGGACGCGCACGGGCGAACCGCCGACCCTGACCGTCGAAACGTGGAGCGCGGTGTTTTCCCGGCGGGTACGGGAGAAGATCAATCCCATGCTGCCGGCGTTCCTGCGCGGGCAACGGTGGTTCCGCAGCCGGACGCGGAAGATTCGCATCGCCGAGATTCACGACGTGGTTCCGTTCGCGCAATCGGGCTCGTACCTGCTGATCCTGCGTGTGGAGTACACCGAGGGCGATCCGGAGTTTTACACGCTCGCGCTGACGGCCACTCCGGGTGTGAGCGAGCTTTCGGAGTTCGTGCTTGCCCGGCTGCGACTTCCGGACGGCCAGAGCGGGCTGCTGCACGGAGCCTTCCGGCATCCGCCGTTCGCCGATGAGCTGCTGAACGCGATCCTGCGGCGGCGGCGGTACGCCGGAGAAATGGGCACGCTCACCGTGACGCACACCAGGCTGATGCGGCAATTGCGCGGCAAAGAGGATGCGCCGCTCGCGGCCACGGTAGCCACCGCCGACCAGGACAATACGACCCTTTTCTACGGCGACCGGTTCGCGCTGAAGTTCCTGCGCAAGATCGAGGAGGGGCCGCATCCCGAAGAGGAGATGGTGTCGTTCCTCAACCAGGCGGGCTATCCCGCGGTTGCGCCGCTGGCGGCGACGGTGAACTACTCCAACCCGGAAGGGCAGCCGGCCGCGCTGGCGCTGCTGTTCGGTTTTGTGCGGGACGCGGTGGACGGCTGGGCATACACGAAGAACCATCTCGGCCTGTTCTTCGAGCACGCGGCGGCGCGCGGGGCCGCGCCGGAGAAGCCGGATGAAGAGGTCGCGCACGAGCTGATCGGCTCCTACCTGCCGTGGGCGCAGCACCTGGCGGCGCGCATCGGCGAAATGCACGCCACGCTGGCGGCCTACCCCGAAAACCCGGTGTTCGCGCCGGAGCCGTTTACGGACTTCTACCGGCACGGGCTGTATCACGGCATGCTGGCCCGGATGCGGCGCACGCTCGACCAGTTGCTGGCCCGCCTGCAGCAGTTGCCCGAAACCGTGCGCGGCGATGTGCAGGCCATGCTGGAGCGCCACGATGCGATCCGCGCGCGCTACCGTTTCCTGCGGGACCAGCGCCTGGACGCAATGCGCATCCGCATCCACGGCGATCTGCATCTCGCGCAGGTCCTGTACACCGGCAAGGATTTCGTGCTGATCGATTTCGAAGGAGATCCCGCGCGGCCGCTGAGCGAGCGGCGCATCAAACGATCGCCGCTCGAAGATCTGGCTTCGATGTTTGCCTCATTCTACACGGCCGCGCAGCACGCGCAGGGTGAAGCGCGGGAGGGGCTGGGCGCGGCGCCCGCCGTCCAGGCACGGGCCGGATGGGCACGGTTCTGGGCGCGCACGGTGGGCCTCGCTTTCCTGGACGCGTACCTGCAGACGCCCGGCGTCGCGCCGCTGCTGCCGCGCGATCCCGAGCATCTGCGCGTGTTGACGCGCCTGTATATCATGGATCTGGCCATGCGCCGGCTGCAGTACGAGCTCACGCATGCCCCGGAGCTGGTGCGCATGCCGTGCCGGCTGGTTGTGGACCTGCTGGAGGCGGCCTGAGAGGCCGCACGGAAGAGGAGGACCGGCAGAGGCGATGCGAGTTCCGGGATCGACATACCGCGTACAGTTCAGCGCCGCATGCCGTTTTGTCGACGGCCGCGACCTGGTGCCCTATCTGAACGACCTGGGGATCACGGACCTGTACTCCTCGCCGCGGTACAAGGCGCGGCGCGGCAGCTCGCACGGCTACGACGTGACCAGCCCGACGCGCATCAACTCTGAGCTGGGCACCGAGGAAGACTTCGACGAAATGTCGGCCAAGCTGCGGCACTACGGCATGGGGCTGCTGCTCGATTCGGTGCCCAACCACATGGCCGCCAGCTACGAAAATCCGTGGTGGACCGACGTGCTCGAAAACGGCGAGGCCTCCGCCTACGCGCACTATTTCGATATCGACTGGCACCCTACCATCTCCAAGGCCGAATTCCTGCAGGCCGACCGCGTGCTGCTCCCCATCCTGGCGGACCTCTACGGCAATGTGCTCGAGCGCGGCGATCTCTCGCTCAAAATCGAAGACACCGGCATCTACGTGCGGTATTACGAGAAGCGCCTGCCGCTCGACCCGAAATCCTACGGCGCCATCCTCGAGCGCCTGCCGGAAACGCCGCGGGTGGCGGAGCTGCGCGCGGCCGTCGAGCGGCTGCCCGCGCGCTCGGAGACTTCGGCCGAGCGGACGCTGGCGCGGCGCCGCGAAATCGGCCGCATCCAGGAACGGCTTTGGACGGCTTACCGCTCCTCCGAAGAGTTCCAGGCGGCAATGGATGAAGCGCTGCTGGCGATCGCCTCCTCGCCGGCCGATATGGACCGCCTGATGGACGCGCAGGCCTACCGCCTGGCCTACTGGAAAATCGGATACGAGGAGATCAACTACCGCCGCTTCTTCGATATCAACGAGCTGGTCGGCCTGCGCGTGGAGGACCCGGAGGTTTTCGACAATCGCCACCAGCGCACGCTGACGCTTGTGCGCGACGGCAAGATCACCGGCTTGCGCCTCGACCATATCGACGGCCTCTGGGACCCGGAGTGCTACCTGCGGCGGCTGGCCGGGAAGGCGCCGGATCTGTACGTCGTGGTGGAGAAGGTGCTGGGGCGCGAGGAGGATCTGCCGCCCTCGTGGCCGACCGCGGGCACCACCGGCTACGATTTTCTCAACGCGCTGAACAGCATCTTTATTGAGCCCGCCGGGCTGGCGAAGCTGGAGGAGATCTTCGGCCGCGTGACCGGCTCGCACCTTCCCTTTGCCGAGCAATGCTACCGCGCCAACAAGCTCGTGATCCACGAGCTGTTCCTCGGCGACTTGGTGGCGCTCGGGCATCGGCTGGCGGCGCTCGCCGCGCGGCACCGTCAGGCGCGCGACGTGCCGTGCTCGGAGCTCAATGCGGCGCTCATCGAAGTGACCGCCTGCCTGCCGGTCTACCGCACGTACATTCACGATTTCGAGATCGCCGATGCCGACCGCGCCATCCTCGAGCAGACGCTGGCGCGGGCGCGCGCGCGCACTTCGAGCGAGGACGTTTGCGACGCCGCGTTCGACTTCCTGCGCGCCGTGCTGCTGCTCGATCCGCCGCCATACCTGGAGGACCGCAGGAAGGACTGGCTCGATTTCGTGATGCGCTACCAGCAGTTCACCGGGCCCGTGATGGCCAAGGGCCTGGAGGATACGGCGCTCTATCGCGACAACACCCTCCTTTCCCGCAACGAAGTGGGGAGCGACTCGGTCCGCGAGCTGCCGCCCGGATCGCTCGAGGAGTTCCATCAATTCCTGCGCCGCCGCCGCGAGCTGTGGCCGTCCACAATGAACGCCACCGCCACGCATGATACCAAGCGCGGCGAGGACGCGCGGGCGCGGCTCAACGTGCTCAGCGAAATGCCGGAGGAGTGGGAGCGGCGCCTGGAGCGCTGGATGGAGTGGAACGCGCCGCGCAAAGTGGCGGTAAACGGCGTGCTCGCGCCGTCGGTTTCCGAGGAGATCCTGCTGTACCAGACGCTGCTGGCCGCCTGGCCGATCGATGCGGAGCGGCTGAACGAATTCCTCACCAAGGCGCTGCGCGAAGCCAAGGAGAACAGCAGTTGGGTCGAGCCGCATGAGGACTACGAGCGGGCGGTGCAGGAATTCGCCGCGCGCATCCTCGAAGACAATCACTGTTTCATCCGGGATTTCCAGGACCTGCAGGCGGACGTGGCGCGGTTCGGTGTGCGCAACAGCCTGGCGCAGGTGGTGCTGAAGATCGCCGCGCCGGGAATCCCGGATTTTTATCAGGGCACGGAGCTGTGGCAGTTCAGCCTCGTCGACCCGGATAATCGCCGCCCGGTGGATTATGCGAAGCGGTCCGCGATGCTGGAAGAGCTGCGGCGGCGGGAGGCCGAGGACCGCCCGGCGCTGGTGCGGGAGCTCGCCGCCGAGCCCGCGCGCGAGGAGATGAAGCTGTGGATCACGTACCGCGCGCTCGCGTTTCGCAAGCGGCACGCCGATCTGTTCGCGCGCGGCGAATATTTGCCGGTGACTGCGTCGGGCAGCCGGGCGCGCCACGTGGTGGCCTTCGCGCGGCGCCTGGAG
>Ga0070739_10006488_pt1 | contig 12868 bp, 9 predicted proteins | sample Coa_R1_7_FD_66445 | JGI IMG/M metagenome (GOLD analysis project Ga0070739, IMG submission 66445) | Surface soil microbial communities from Centralia Pennsylvania, which are recovering from an underground coalmine fire - Coalmine... | ecosystem: Environmental > Terrestrial > Soil > Unclassified ... | reverse complement strand
GGGCTACGACCTGACCGCCGAGGAGAAGGCCGCGCTCAAGAGCGGGGACGCACGCAAGCTCGGCGAGCTGGGCGTGGACGCGCGGGTCACCAAGTTCGACGGCTCTGGCTCGATCTGGGACAACCAGAACACCTCCTTCGGTAGCGGCGAGTGACGCTTTCCCGCCGAGGGCGCGTATCCACGTAGAGGGGGCAGCGGCCGCTGCCCCCTCTCCTTTCTCCTCTCCGCGCATTTGTCCCAGCTCCGGCGGGCCGCATCGCCGGGCAGCGGTGCGACTAGTACTCCGTTACTGGTGATGTGAGTAGTGTTTGCCGTGGCAAACACTACTCACATCAGGTGTCCCAGACTACTAGGTCCGTCTAGCTGGCCCCTGCCTGGCCTCCGGGTCGCGTCGCGCGCGGGCGCCGTGGTACACTAGCGGCCGCTGGCCGGGGGCAGCGCCGGCGCAGCGTCGGTCGCGCCTCCATCCGTCCGGCGCGGAGAAGACCATGCAGTCGGCCTCCGATTCGGCCGCTCCGGCCGCCGAGGCGCCGCCGCCCAGCGTCTGGGACCGGCTCGCCGATCGCCTCAATCCGGCTCTCGAGCGTCCCAAGCTCGTCGAGGGCGTCGAGGGGCGGCTGCTGTCCACGTCGCGGGGCGAGCAGTACTACATTGTCAAGAATCCGCTGGCGGGCACGTACGTGCGGCTGGCGGTCGACGAGTACTTTCTCCTCGGCCTGATGGACGGCACGCGCCAGGTCAAAGACCTCGTCCTCGCCTACTTCCTGCAGCACAAGAGCTTCGCCTTCCAGCGCATCGCGCACGTCGTGGCCCAGCTTCGCCAGTATCGGTTTCTGACCGAGGAGCCGCGCGATGCGTGGGGCGGCCTCAGCCGCAAGCTGATGGAGCGGACCTGGGTGTACAAGGTCGACCAGGCGATCCGCACCTTCAAGTACCATGAGTGGGCGCTCGACGGCATCGATGGGGCGATGACGACGCTGTACCGGCGCATCGGCTGGCTGTTCTTCACCCGGCCGGCGGTGATTCTGCTCGTGCTCGTCTCTTCGATCGGCATCGGGCTGTTTGTCTGGCAGCTCACGCACGGCGCGCGCAACCCGCTCACGACTGGCGGCTCCTATGCCCTGGGCCTGCTGGTGCTGATGGCGCTGATGCTGGTCACCGTGTCGATCCACGAGGCCGGGCACGCCATGGCCACCAAATATTTCGGCCGGGAGGTGCCGCGCGGCGGCATCATGCTCTACTACGGCTTCCCGGCCTTCTTCATGGATACGACCGACATCTGGATGGAGCCGCGCCGCGCGCGGATGGTGGTGTCGGCGGCGGGCATGGCCGCGGTGTGGGGCCTGGGCGGTGTGGCGATGATCCTGTACATGTTCATCCAGGACACGGCCTTCGCCCCGTTCCTGCTGCAGTTTGCCTTCGTGGCCTTCATCAACAACAGCTTCAACCTCCTGCCGCTGCTCGAGCTCGACGGCTACTTCCTGCTCATGGACTGGCTCGAGCTGCCGCTGCTCCGCTCGCGGGCGCTGGCCTTCGTTCAGGGCGAGATGTGGCGGAAGGTCAAGACGCGGGAGCGCTTCAACCGCGAGGAGCGGATCTTCACTGTCTTCGGCTCCCTGGCGCTGCTCTACTCGGTGTTCGCCCTCACCGCCGCGGTCTACTTCTGGTTCACGCGCATACGCCTGCTGATCGTCGACGCCTGGCACTCCGACACCTTGCTGCTGCGCGCGGTCGTGGCGATCGTCATCCTGATGTTCGGCGTGCCCTTCCTGTTCGGGATGGGGTTCAAGCTGCACCAGCTTGCCAGCAGCGCGCGGGGTGGCCTGGCGCGACTGCGCCACCGCCGCGAGGAAGCCCGCGCCCGCGTCCGCCTCGACGCGCGGGAGCTGGTCGGCCGCCTGCGCTTCCTCGGGGAGCTGGGCTTCGCTCAGCGCGAGGAGGTCGTCAGCCAGCTCCATCTAGAGACGTACAAAGCCGGCCAGTACGTGGTGCGGCAGGGCGACCCGGGCGAAAACTTCTACCTCATTCGACAGGGCCAGGCGGAGGTGCTGCAGGTGGGCGCGGACGGCTGGCCGCGCGAGCTAGCCCTCCTCGGGCGCGGCGACTACTTCGGCGAGATCGCCCTGCTCTACCACCAGACACGCACGGCGAGCGTGCGTGCCCTGAGCAAGCTGGAGGTGCTGGCGCTTGGCCGGGCCGCCTTCGAGACGACGATCGCGCCGCGCCTCCACGACTACGGCCTCACCGTGCAGTGGATCGAGGAGCGGTCCGAGCTCGGGCGGATGAGCCTGTTCCGTCACACGCGTCCCTCGGAGCTCGATCCGATCCTCGATCGGCTGCGCTCCGAGGAGTTCGCGGCCGGCACGGTCATCCTCCGCCAGGGGGAGCCGGGCGACCGCTTCTACCTCGTGCGCTCGGGGCGCGTGCGCGTGCGCCGCGCCGCCGAGGACGGTAGCGAGGTGGTGCTGGGCGAGCTAACGACCGGGGAGTACTTTGGCGAGATGGCCCTGTTGAGCGACGCGCCGCGTGCGGCGACCGTCGAGGCAATCGAGCCGACGCGCGTTTGGAGCCTGGACAAGACGGCCTTCCACGAGCTGCTGCTGGGCCAGTTCCAGTTGAGCGGCGCGCTCTCGACCGAGGCGGAGCGTCGCTCCGCGCGGCACCTGCGCCTGGCCGGCGAGCGAGCCGCGTAGGGGGAGAGCGGTGGAGTGCTGGGTCGGCGGCGAGCCCGCCAACGGCGTGTGCAAGTTCTGCGGCCGGGGCGTGTGCAAGGCGCACATCAAGGAGATGCCCTACCTGACCCTAGCCTACCCGGGGCCCAACGGTCTCGAGGGCCTGGCCGTGGAGGGAGTCCTCTGGTGTGGGATCTGCCGGCCGCGGCCGGAGCCGGTCCGCCTGGATTTCCTCGAAGGCAGCCGGCCCAGCCAGTAGCCGAGATGGCTTGACCGCGTGGCGGGCGCACCCACCACGCGGTCAAGCTCGGTTCGGACGTCGCTGCCCGTCAGTCCGTCATCAGCGGCCGGCGACAGGTGGGGAAGTACTGGAACCACGGATCGCACTGCCGCACGTCGACGGGCCACTCCGGCGGGATCGGCTGCAGCGCATCGGCTATCGGCGGCAGCCCCGGGCAGTAGTGGATGATCGTCGCCCCGACGCCGATCGGGCACTCCGCCGCCAGGTAGCGCTGGCCAGGCCCCGGCCACAGCGGATCGCGGAAGAAGCCGTAGATGAACGGGGGCGGCGCCGGTGGCGCGGCGCCGGCGGTCGGACCGGACGGCTGCTGGGCCCCCACGTCGGCCGACGCCACGGACAACGGCACGAGGCTCGCCAGGAGCGCCAGGGCGATACCGACCAGCACGGCGCGGGCGGTCGCTCTCCTCATCAGGTCACCCCTCCCTCTCGCGTTCGCGCGCGAGCCGACGGCACCGGCTGGCGCGCGGCACGCCTATTGTAGCGGACGGCGCGCACCAGCGAAAGGCGGCCGGTTGCCCGCTCGCCCGCACCTACACCACCTGGAAGACGGAGCCGCGCGGCGTCTTGCGCACCTCGATGCGGACCGGGAACACCTCCTTCATTTCCGGGACGTGCGTGATGACGAGCACCTTCTCGAAGTCGTCCTGGATCGCGCGGATCGCCTCCACCAGCCGCTCCAGCCCCTCCGCATCTTGCGTGCCGAACCCCTCGTCCACGATCAGGGTCTGGAGGCGGGCGCCGGCGCGGCTGGCCGCGAGCTTGGAGAGGGCGATGCGCAGCGCGAAGTTGATGCGGAAGGCCTCGCCGCCGCTGAACAGCTCGTAGCTGCGCGTGCCCAGCTCGTCGGCGACCTTGATCTCGAGGGTCTCGATCGTGTCACCTTTCTGCGTGTCGCGCTGGGTCTCGAGCTTCAGGTGCATCCGGTTGTCGGTCATGCGCGCGAGGAGCGCATTCGCCTCGCGCTCGATCTCTGGAATGGCGCTCTCGATGATCATCGCCTGGATGCCCTTCTTGCCGAAGGCGACGGACAGCTCACCGTAGATGCCGCGCTCGGTGAGGAGCCGCGTCCGTTGCGCCGCTAGGCGCGCCCGCTCGCCCTCCTGGAACTGCAGGTAGCGCAGCATCTCCTGAGCGGCGCCGAGCTGCTCGCTGCACTGCTTCAGAGCAGCGTCGAGCCGCTGCGCCTCGTCCTGCGCTTGGCGGAGCTGCTCGCGGAGCGCGGCCCGGTCGGCGAGCCCCTGGCCCAGCGTGGCGGCACGCGCCTCGGCCGCGGCCAGGCGCTCGCGCCACTGTGCCGCCTCGCTCCGGGCGGACTGCAGCAGCTCGCGCTCGCGCGGCAGCGCCTCGCGGGCGCGCTCCAGCTCGCGGTAGCGCGCCTCGCACGGCTCGAGCGCCGCCAGCTCGCGGCGCAACGCGGCGTGCGCCTCGGCGTCGTAGGCCAGCGCCGCGAGCTGGCGACCGACCAGCGCCAGCGCGGCCTGCGCCTCCGCGGCGTAGTCGCCGGCGGCGAGCCGCGCGGCCAGCCGCTCGCGCTCGGCCAGGTAAGTGTCGCGCTCAGCGGCGTCGCGCCGCGCTTGCTCCAGCGCCTGTCGCAGGCCGCCGGCCCGGGCGGGCTCGTTCGCCAGCGGCCGCGCTTCGGCGTCGATCTCCGCGAGCCGGCTGGCGGCGGCCGCCGCCTCGGCATCGAGGGCGGCAATGCGCGCCTTGTTCGCGGTGCCCTGGGCGGTCAGGTCGGCGTTGGCCTGCTCGCAGCGCGCCACGGCGTGCTTCCGGCCCCGCTCGTCGAGCTGCGTCAGGCAGTACGGGCAGCGGGCCGCCTCGGCGAGGACCTTGCGGTGCTCCGCGATCTCGCGGAACTGCTCCCGCAGGCGCTCGTTGGTCGCCTCTAGCCCCGCTAGCTCGCCCCGCGCCGCGGCCAGGCGGCGCTCCTCCGCCGTCCGCGCCTCCTGCAGCGCCTGGTAGCGCGCCGCGGCCTCCTCGGCCCGGGCGAGGTTGGCCTCCAGGCGCTCGCGGTCGGCCAGCGCCTTGTCCAGCTCGGCCAGCCGCGCATCGAGGCCGCGCAGCGCGCTCTCCAGCTCGGCGCGGGCGCGGTCGACGGCGCGCTGGTGGCGGTTCTGCTGGGCGGTCAGGGCCATCGCCTCGGCGGCCCGCTCGGCCAGGCCGGCCGCCTCCGACCGCACCGCCAGCAGCCGCACGTAGGCGGTGTCGATCGCCGCGGCGTCGGCGACGATCGCCTCGTGCTCGCGGACGCGCTGCTGCTGGTCGGCGGCCTGGTCGTCGAGGCGGGCGACCTGCGCGCGGGCGTCGGCGAGCTGGGCGTTGACGGCCTTCAGCTCCTCCTCGTCGCGCTGCAGGCGGGCGTCGCGCTCCTGCAGCGCCTGGAGGAGCGTCTGCGCCCGCGCCCGGTTCAGCTCGAGCATCCCCTGCTCGCGCGCGAGCCGCGCCGCCTCGGCCTCCTGCTCGTCGCGCTTCGCCAGCTCGCGCTCGATCGTCGCCAGGTCCCGCTCGGTGTGTTCGGCGGCGTCGGCGCGCTGCCGCGCCAGCTCCCGCGCTCGCGCCTCCAGCTCGTCGTAGCGGCCCAGCTCCAGGATCTCGCCGAGGATCCGCTTCCGCTCGCCGGGCGGCTTGATGGTGAAGGCGTCCGCGCGCCCCTGGACGAGGAACGACGAGTTGACGAACGTCTCGTAGCTCATCCCGAGCAGCTCGTTGATGCGGGTCTGGGTCTCGCGGACAGACGCCCCGGTCAGCGGCCGCAGGCCATCGCCGTGCGAGACGTGCAGGTCGAGCGTGGTCTGGCCGCGCCCGGCCTTCGAGCGCTTGCGCAGGACGCGGTAGCGGCCCTCGCCCAGCTCGAACTCGAACTCGACCTCCATCTCCGTCTCGCCGGTGTGGATCAGCTCGTCGGCGCTGCGGGCGCGGCACTCTCCCCACAGCGCCCAGGTCATCGCGTCGAGCAGCGCCGACTTGCCGTGACCGTTGTCGCCCGACAGGCAGGCGACGTGGATCCCCTCGAACCGCAGCGGCTCGTGGACGTCGGTGTAGCACATGAAGTTGCGCAGGTGTAGGCGCAGCGGGATCATTGCCTTGGCCTCAGTCGTCGTCGGGCGGGGTTTCGCCATGGAGCAGCCGCTCGGCGTACTCTAGGAGCACGTCGCGGCGCGCCGGCGCCACGCCCGTCGCCTCGAAGTAGCGTCGCAGGGCGTCGAGCGGCGCCAGCGGGCCCGCCAGCGCGCCGGCCAGGCGCTCGCGCGTAGCCCGCTCGACGCGCCGCTGGATCGGCGCCACGTAGTAGGCCTCGGCCAGCGCCCGTCGGATCGCGGGCTCATCCAGGTGCGGCTCCTGCTCGGGCGTGAGGTCGACGACCAGCCGGACGACGGCCTGGCGCAGCCGCCCGTCGCCGCGGCGGCGCAGCGCGCGCAGCACGGCGTCGGTGGGATTGTCCCCGTCGGCCTTGACCTCGACCGTCTCGAACGGGCGGGCGCGCACCGGCACGAACTCGGGGACCGCACGCCCCGGCTCGACGTCCACGATCCAGTAGCCCTTGTCCTCTTTCTCCTCGCTGAAGTCGACGCGGTTGATGCTGCCGGAGTAGGCGACCGGGGGCTCGCCGTGGCGGATCTGCTGGCGGTGGAGGTGGCCCAGGGCCACGTAGTCCAGGTGCGGGTGGCGCAGGGCGCTCTCGTTCACTAGCGGGTCCTCGCCGACGACCAGCCAGCGCTCGGCGCCGATCTCCGCGCCGAACAGGTGGCAGTGACCGAGCAGCACGGCTGGGAGGTCCGCCTCGAGCTGCTCGACCTCGCTGCCGACGGTGACGGCGATGTTGCTCACCAGGAGCTCGTTTAGCTCGCGCAGGCTGCGGCCGCGGTGCTCCTCCTTGCTCAGGACGGCGCTCCGCGTCACCCAGGGCAGCGTCACCACCTGCAGCGGGCCGCGCCGCGTCTCCAGGCGCAGCGTCTCCACCCGCCGCGACACGAACACGTTCGGCAGGCCCAGCACGCCGAAGATCTCCGTCGCGCTCGCGCGCATCGCCGCGTTGGGCAGGTCGTGGTTGCCGGCCAGGAGGACGGTCGGGATCCCGGCGTCGGCCAGGCGCCGGATGCGGCGGGCGAACTCCCGCTGGTGCGTGGGCGTCGGATCGCGGGTCTTGTAGGCGTCGCCGGCGAACAGCACGGCGTCGACGGGCTCGGCGATCGCGCGGTCGATCGCCTCGTCGAAGGTCGCGCAGAAGTCGAGCAGGCGCGAGTTGAGGCCGGTCGCCGGATCGATCCGCCCGTAGTTCTCCATCCCCAGGTGCACGTCGGACAGATGCAGGATCTTCACGCCGCGCCCCCGCCGCTCGGGGCAGGCCGGGCCGCGGGCGCGGCCGGACGCGCGCGTCCCGCGGGCCGCGGCCGGCTAGCCCTCATCGGGGAACAGCTCCTCGTAGGCTCGGGCGCTCACCAGCTCGCGCGCGCCGGCGAAGGGGCTGATCGCCGCGTAGAAGGCCTGGTCGTACTTGCGGGCCTGGAAAACTACCGGCATCGGCACGGCGTGGCCGAGGATCATCGCCTGCTCGCGGGAGTCGAGTGAGGCGAGGGTCTGGCGCAGCTTGCTGCTGCCGCTGACGCCGGTGAAGATCGCGTCGATGTCCTGGTCGTCGTTGAGCTGGGCGGTGATGCGCGTGCCGAGCTGCGAGAGCACCTCGTCGTCGATGCCCGACGGGCGCTGGTCGACCACCAGCAGCGTCACGTTGAACTTCCGCATCTCGCGGGCGATCGTCCCGAAGCTGGTCTGCCGCGCGGCGTCGGGGTTCAGGAAGCGATGCGCCTCCTCGATCGTGATCATCAGCGGCGTCGGGCGGTCGCTCTCGTCCTTGCTCTGGAGGAAGCGCTCCATCTGCTGGATCCACAGACCGTGCACGCGGCGGGTGATGATGTTCGCCACCAGCATGTACGGCAGCAGGCGGCGGTGCTGGCCGAACTCGAGCACGACGTGGTCGCCGCGGCGAAGGCGGGCGATGACCTCGTCGAGGGCGCGCCGCCCGCTGCCGTTCGCGCCCGCCTCGCCCCGGTCGCGCAGGAACCGCAGCGGCTTCAGGTGGGCGCTCAGCTTGCGCCGCAGGGCGCTGAGCGACTCGAGGTTGGCGCCATTGGCAGCGGCGAAGGCGCGCACGGCGTCGCCGTCCATCTGGAGCAGCGCCGATAGCCAGCCGCTGCCGTGGCGCTCGACGACGATGTTCGCCGACTCGACGGCTGTCGGATTGAGGCGCAGCTCCTCGTGGAGCAGCGCCACGTCGTCGACCTCGATCTCGTCGTAGCCGATGGTGATCTCGCCGTCGGGCTGCACGCCGCGCTTGCGCGCCGAGTCGGCGTCGAGCGTGTAGACGGTCACCGACTCCGGGAAGAGCTGCTTGAGCCCCTTCACGAAGTGGCGGTCCTCGGTCTGGGTCTCCCAGCCGTACTCGCTGTGCATGTCGAAGATCAGGTTCGCCGCCACGCGGCTCTTGATCACGCCGCAGAGCAGTAGCCGCGTGAGGAAGCTCTTACCGGTGCCGGACTTGCCGAACACGCCGTTACTCCGCTCGACGAACCGTCTCAAGTTCAGCCGGATCGGCGCGTCCATGTCGATCGGCGTGCCCAGCTCAAAGCGGTCCTCGCCCGGCGCCCCGAACACGCGCTCGAAGTCCGCGTCGTCGGCCACGAACACGGTCGAGAAGTGGGTCGGGATCGTCTTCACCGGCTGGGGGCCCTCGATCTCGCCGGCGCCTCGCTGGCCGTCGCGCGCCAGCATCAGCATCGGCTGCACCTGGACCAGGCCGTAGGTAGCGGTGCCGGCGAGCACCTGCCGCAGGAACGGTTCGCTCTCGGGCGGCGGGTCGGCGAGCACCTTGTCGTTCGCCGCGCCGAGCAGCACGTCGGTGATCAGGCAGAAGAAGTCGTGCTTCTCGCCGCGGATCTTGACGAACTTCCCCACCCGCATGTCCTCGACCGAGCCCGGGCCGTCGAGTCGCGCCTCGAGCCCGCTCGACAGCGACCCGCGCACGACGATGCCCAGCCGTCCCCCCTGGTCCATCGGCCTCCCCTGTTAATCCGTACAACCCGCCACGCGCCGCGTCCGTCCGGCCTCGCCGCCGCAAGGGACGAGAAACCGTCAGGCCACGCCGCGATTATAGCGGTCGCTCCGGCGACAGCAGCGCGCCAATAACGGCCGAAGGCGCTACAGGAGGATCACACCTGCCGCGTCGCGACGGATAGGTGCCGCCGGGGGGCTGGGGGTGTCCCCCAGAGAATTCCTCTGGAGCCCAACTATACCTTGCCGCGCAGGTGTCGAAGCCGGGGGGCTGGGGGTGTCCCCCAGAGAACCCCTCCGGTTCCCGACTAGACCTTGCCGCGCAAGATTCGCTCGCGGTCGAACAGCTTCATCGCCAGCCAGACCAGCACGGCGTCGACGAGGAGGAAGAAGGCGCCGATGTAGACCAGGGCGCGGGGCGTGAACAAGAACAACACCACCGTCTGCGGCACCAGCATCAGGATGATCGGCAGGACCACCAGGCCGTTGAGCTGGTAGGCCGAGCGGTAGGTTGCTACCCGTGTCGAGATCAGCGCGGCGATGGCAGCGGCGAGGATCGCCATCAGGGGCACGATGACGAAGGCGGAGAGCTGCCAGTCCGGGTCGAGCAGGACGAAGCGCGGAAAGTAGCGCGTCGGCGCGTTCTGGATCAGCAGGCTAAAGATCAGCATTCCCACCCAGGTGCCGAGCACGGCGGGCACCACGGCGGTGGCGAGCTTGGCCAGGAAGAGCTGCGCGTCGCTGATCGGCGCCGCGAGCAGCGGCTCGATCGTGTTCCGCTCCTTCTCGCCGACGAAGCTGTCGGCGGCCACAGTGCTGGTCAGCGCCACGGGCGTGACCCAGAACAGGGGGATCATCAGCGCCTTGAGGACGACGCGGATCACGGCGTCCTGGTCGCGCAGGTCGAGATAGACGAGGATACGGAGCTGGCTCTCGGGGATCTGGTTGAGGGCCGCGCCGCCGACCATCTCGGCCATGAAGTTCACGGGGCCACGGGCCGAGCCGAGGACCGCGACGCCGGCGATGAAGGCGATCAGCGTGGGCAGGGCGATCATCGGGAACAGAAGGTTGAAGTCCCGCAGGACCTCGCGGATCTCGCGCTTGGTGACCACGGCCGCGATGCGCATCAGGCGCCCGCCCCTTCCTGGCTCTCCAGCCCGCGCACGAACGCCAGGTAGACGTCCTCGAGCTCGACGTCCTCGGCCTCCAGGCTGACGACCTCGCCGCCGGCGGCAACCAGGCCGGCGATGACCCGCGGGTTCACCCGCTCCGGGTAGCCGGTCTTGAAGTAGACCCGCCCGTCGACGGCCTCGATCTCCTCGACGCCGTCGACGGCGGCCAGCGCCGCCAGTAGCTCCGGGCGGCTCTCGCGCAGGCGAAGGATCATCCGCTGCCCGATCGTGGCCTTCAGCTCGGCGGGCGTGCCCTCGGCCACCTGCCGGCCGCCGCGGACGATGCTCAGGCGCCGGCAGAGGCGCTCCGCCTCGGCCAGGTTGTGCGTGCAGAGCAGGACTGTTACCCGCTGCTCGCCGGCCAGGTACTGCAGGTAGTCGCGCACCGTTTTCGCCGACTCCGGGTCGAGCGCGGCCGTGGGCTCGTCGAAGAACACGACCCGCGGCCGGTGCAGGAGGGCCCGGGCGATCGCCACCTTCTGCTTCATTCCCTTGGAGTAGCCGCGCAGCCGCATATCGCGCAGCTCCCAGATGCCCATCATTCGCAGCAGCTCCTCGGCGCGCGCGCGGCGCTCGGGCCCGGACAGGCCGTACACGTCGCCGAAAAAGTCCAGGTATTCCCAGGCGCTGAGCCGCTCGTAGAGGCCTGGCACCTCGGTAAGGATGCCGATCCGCGCACGGATATCGGGCGCCTGAGTGGCGATGTCGTAGCCTGCTACGCGGCCCGCGCCCGCGCTCGCGCGAAGGAGGCAGGCGAGGATGCGCACGGTCGTCGTCTTGCCGGCGCCGTTGCGCCCGAGGAGGCCGTAGATCTCGCCCTCTTCCACCTGGAAGGTGATGCTGTGCAGCGCCTCACGGTTGCCGAAGCGCTTCGCCAGCCCCTTCGCTTCGATCATCGGTGGGCCTCCTCCGGCCGCAAGCGCCGGAGCACGGCGGTCAGCCGGTCGTAGTCGTCGCGCAGCAGCGCGGCCAGCTCTCGCCCCACCCGCAGCAGGAACCGCTCGCAGCCGTCCGCGCCGCGCGCCGTGCCGGCCAGGCGCGCGCTGGCCGCGACCAGCTCGTCGGCGACGGCGGCGGGCTGGGCGAGCAGCGTGCGCAGGTAGTCGAGCCGCTCGGTAAAGGCGACGATCTCCAGCGGGCTGCAGGCATAGACCGAGTAGTGGAGCGGCGGCGGCAGCGGCGGCAGGTGCTGGCGCAGGGCGCCCTCGGCGCGGAAGCCGACCAGCAGGGCGCGGAACTCCGTCCGCAGCAGGTGCTCCAGGTCCGGATTCTCGTGGTAGATCGCGGCGTCCACCACCTCCCCGTAGCCCCGCGCGATCGGCCGCCCGCCGGCCTCGAGACTGGCCGTGCGCGTCTCGGCGACGATGCCGTACAGCTCGCGGTCGTCGTGGGGGACGCGGACGAGGCTGCCGAACGGCGGTGCGTCGTGCAGGCGCATGCTCTGCGCCGTGAAATCGCAGCTCGTCGCCTCGACGATCTCGCCCGCGCGCTCGGCGGCTGCTCCCATCCCTACCTTTCCTACACCGCGCGCGCCAGCTTGCTGGTTTGCTTCTCCGATGGCCGGTCGGGCAGACCGTGGCTGACCAGGGCGCGCGTCACCAGTTCGCCAAAGCGCTGCCGGTCCGCGCCGCCGACCACGGCCTGCTCGTGGGCGCGGGCGAGCGCGACCGGGTAGCCCTGGCCCCGGCGGCACTGATCACAGACGACCGCCTGCAGCCGCGCCACCAGCTCGGGCCGCTCGGCAGCCCAGGTCGGCATCTCCACGCGGGCGACCTCGCGGCCGACGTTGACGTAGAAGAAGCGCGGCAGCAGCTCCGGCGGGTAGTGCTGGGCCAGCGTGCGCGACTCGAACAGCGCCGAGCGCTCCCCCACGGCCAGGTCCTCGAACAGCAGGCGGTCGGCCAGCCCGTCGAGAAGGCAGTCGGCCGCGCCGTCGCCGCGCCAGCAGCGCGGGCAATCCGCCTGGTGGCGCGGGTCGAGCCGCAGCAGGCCGACGACGTCCGCCGCGCGCGGCCGGCTGACGTAGCCCCCGATGGGGATCGCCAGCGCTTGCAGCGTCGCGAGGGCCTGCTTGAACTGATCCAGGAAGTAGTCGCGGACGAAGCTCTCCGGCCCTTCCCAATAGGCGCCAAACAGCAGCAGGCCGTCGCTGAGGCCGACTCGCGGCAGCGCGGACGGGACGGCGGCGAGGGCGGCGAGGCGCTGCATCTCGGCGACCGTCCGCCGCGCCTCCAGCCGGCTGCCCTGGATGGGCGCCTGCCGCCCGCCGACGCGCACGTACAGGTCCTCGGGCCGGTAGCACAGCTCCGGCTCGCTCGCCAGCTCCGCCCGCGGCTCGTCGCCGTACTCGATGACCGCCCAGCCGACGTTGACCAGGAAGCACAGCGCCGGCCCGTGCCGGTCCGGCTCGATCTGCGAGCCGTCGGTGGCGATGACCCGGTAGCCGCTCGTGAGCAGTTCGACCGACTGGCGCGCGCTCGGCGCCTCGACCGGCAGCACGCTGCCCCGGCGGGATTCGGCGGCGGCCGCCAGCGTCTCGCGCTCGGCGGTGGCGAGGAGGGCACGGGCGCGCGTGGTGCAGTCGCTCAGCGCGCGCCGGTTGGCGGCCAGGTAGGTGCCCATGGCGCGGATCTCGCCGCTCAGGCGGCTCAGGTCGAGCGTCATGCCCCGCGGCG
>Ga0070739_10006486_pt1 | contig 12869 bp, 8 predicted proteins | sample Coa_R1_7_FD_66445 | JGI IMG/M metagenome (GOLD analysis project Ga0070739, IMG submission 66445) | Surface soil microbial communities from Centralia Pennsylvania, which are recovering from an underground coalmine fire - Coalmine... | ecosystem: Environmental > Terrestrial > Soil > Unclassified ... | reverse complement strand
CACTCGATCATCGTGTCCACCATTTCGGCCCGCAGGTCCTGGTAGTGGTCGGTAGGCGGCACGGGGAAGTAGCCTTCCTTATAACGCGGTCTGTAGCCGAGGTTATTGTCCTTGCGGCCTGAGTTCCAGCGCCCTTCCTCCGCATCAATGTAATAGAAGCCCGAGTGCTGATTCTGATCGAAGCGGACGTTATCGAAAATGAAAAACTCGGCTTCGGCGCCAAAATAGGCGGTATCCGCGAGGCCGGAGTTCTTCAGATACATCTCTGCTTTCTTGGCGATCCAGCGCGGGTCGCGTTCATAGTGCTGGCGCGTGATCGGATCGATGACGTCACAGGTCATGACCAGCGTTTTGGTTTCAGCGAACGGATCCATGAACGCGGTCGAGCCTTCGGGAACGAGCAGCATATCGCTCTCGTTAATGGCGGCCCACCCTCGGATGCTCGATCCATCAATCCCGAATCCCTCTTCAAAGCTGTCTTCGTCCAGTTCCGAGATGGGATAGGACACATGCTGCTGCAAGCCGGGGAGATCGGTGAAGCGAAGATCGAACTGTTTCGCCTCCTTCTTCTTCGCAAACTCGAGTACTTCTTTGGGATTCATCTGGCCTCCAAACGGGAAATGGATCACACCTTCTGAGTCAACTTGGACGGCTGTGTAATCGGTAAGGCTCAGAATAACATGGCCAGGGGAAAGGGGCGGGCCATTTTCGCCTAATTTTCAGGGGTTTGGCCGATCAATTCTTTCGATGCCCCTCATCAGCGAAATGCAGGGACCAGCTCCTGAGCGCGGGCTCTCGTAGGCGGCTGGCGAGTCCGTCCCGGCGCGCCTCGGCGTACTAGCGCGCTTGCCTTCGCCCACCTCGTGCGGACTGCTCCGGCGGATAACGGTGACATCGGGTTGAGGAAGCATCGGGAGCGTCGGTTGCGTTCCAGCAAAAAATCAAAGGCAGAAAGTTGACGCGGAATCAATAATTTGTATGCTGTTAACGGGCGCCGTACACTGAAACTAACAGCGATGTCCTCAGATGCCGACTCCGGCGCGCCGCTAGGGGTAATCTCAACCGCCGTCGAATCTGCGGCTGATCCCGTCGAGCAGCTCTATCGCCAGCTCGAGGATCGCGTTCGCGCCAGCCGACCGCGGGAAGATCTGACGCCGCTGCGAAAGGCCTTTGAATTCGCGCGGGCGCGTCATGCAAACCAGAAGCGCAGCTCCGGCGATCCGTACATCATCCACCCGCTTGAGGTGACGCTGCAACTCGCCGAGATGCAGATGGACCTGGTGGGCCTCGAGACCGGCCTGCTGCACGATGTCGTCGAGGACACGGGCGCTACGGTCGAGGAGATCCGCGCCGCGTTCGGCGAGGATGTGGCGCGCTGCGTCGACGGCGTCACCAAGCTCAGCAAGGTCAGGTTCTACTCGCGCGAGGAGCGGCAGGCGGAAAGCGTTCGCAAGATGCTGCTGGCGATGGTGAGCGATATTCGCGTAATCCTGGTGAAACTCGCCGACCGGCTGCATAACATGCGCACGCTTGGGAACTTGCCGCGGGAGCGGCAGGAGCGCATTGCGCACGAGACGCTCGAAATCTACGTGCCCATCGCGCACCGTCTGGGCATGGGCAAAATCCGCGGCGAACTGGAGGATTTGGCGTTTCGCTACGCGGAACCGGAAGCCGCCGCCGAACTGATGGCCGAAATCGAATCGAAGCGGCACGCAAGCGAGCAGTATCTCAAGGAAATCCAGCGCTCGATTGAGGTCAATCTGTCGCGGGAAGGGATTCCTGCGCGCGTCGAGGCGCGCATTAAGCGGCCGTACTCCGTCTATCAGAAACTAAAACGGCAGAAGATTAGCCTGGACCAGGTGTACGATCTGCTCGGCGTGCGCATTATCACGGACTCGGTGAAAAACTGCTACGCGGCGCTCGGCGTGATTCACAACGAGTGGCATCCGATTCCCGGCCGCATCAAGGATTTTATTGCGATTCCGCGGCCGAATCTGTACCAATCGCTGCACACGTCTGTAATCGGTCCCGGCGGGCTTGCCTTTGAGGTGCAGATCCGCACCGAAGAGATGCACCGCATCGCCGAGGAAGGCATCGCAGCGCACTGGAAGTACAAGGAAGGCAAGCGCGGCGCGGCGGAAGACGATCAGCGGATCGCGTGGCTGCGGCAACTGGTCGAGTGGCAGCGCGAGATGCGCGATCCGGGCGAATTCATGTCCACGCTGAAGGTGGACTTGTACCCGGAAGAAGTTTATACGTTCACGCCGAAGGGCAAGGTGATCGTGCTGCCGCGAGACGCAACTCCGGTCGACTTTGCGTATGCCATCCATAGCGACGTCGGCAATACGTGCGTCGGCGCTAAGGTGAACGGCCGCATCGTTCCGCTCAAGTACACGCTGCGCAATGGCGACGTGGTCGAAATTCTGACGCAGCCGGGACATTTACCGAGCAAGGACTGGCTGGCCCTGGTAAAGACCGCGCGGGCGCGGAACAAGATCAAGCATGTCATCCGGACTACGGAGCGCGCCAAGGCGGTCGAGATCGGGCAAAAGTACCTGGAGAAGGAGGCGCGGCGACTGGGTGTTTCGCTGAACAAGATTCCGAAGGCGGAGCTGGAGGCCGTGGCGGGCGAGTACGGCTACAGCAAAATGGAAGATCTGCACGCCGCGCTCGGCTACGGCAAGTTCTCGGCGCGTCAGGTGTTGCAGAAACTTGCGCCGGATAAGGTTCAGCCGGAGCATGCCGAGCCGCAGCGCGCCTCGTCGCCCGCGTCTCCCCCGGCGCCGGCCCCGGACGACAGCGGCGACCTGGTGATTCGCGTGAAGGGCGTCGATGACCTGATGATTTATCGCGCCAAATGCTGCAACCCGATCCGGGGCGAGTCCATCGTGGGTTACGTGACGCGCGGCAAGGGCGTCGCCGTGCACTCGGCCAATTGCACAAATGTTCAGAACCTGATGTACGAGGTGGAGCGCAAGATCGACGTGGAGTGGGCGCGCAGCGGGGCGGAGCCGTTCCCGGTGCGGCTGTCGGTTCTGACGGATGACCGGCCGGGCATGCTCAACCAGTTGACGAATGTTTTATTCACCGAGCAGAGCAATATTCGCAGCCTGGAAGCGCGCGCCGATGACAAGCGCGGAAACGACGGCGCCGTGGTGGAGATGACCGCCGAGATCCGGGATAAGAAGCAGCTGGAGCGGATCCTGTCCGCGATCCGGCGCATTTCAGGCGTGCGCGACGTGGAGCGCGTTCAGTAAATCCATGGCATTCACCCCCGAACACATCGCCATTTCAAAATCAAAGGGCATCAAGATCGACTGGTCCGACGGGCACAAGAGCGATTACTCGCTCGCCTATCTGCGCGACGAGTGCCCCTGCGCAACTTGCACCGGGGCGCATGGCGCCGAGCCGCAGAAATCGAACTACTCGAAGCCGGATGCGAGTCCGTTTCCGATGTTCAAGCCCGCGCTGAAGATGCTGAACGTGGAGCCGGTGGGACATTACGCAATCCGGATCGCGTGGAACGACGGGCATAATACGGGGATTTATTCCTATGATCATCTGCGGGAGATCTGCCCGTGTGAGGAGTGCCGGCGGGCGCGGGCCGAGACGGCGGCGCAGATGAATGCGCACAATGGGCTCTGAGGAGCGCAGTGCGCTCAAACTGCGCGTGCAAGAAGCGCGGCGGGCAACGGCATCGCCACAGACTCGCATCCTGCTTGCTCGCCCCGTTACGACCGGGCGCCGCCAGATAGTCCGCGTCAGCAGCTTACCGGATCAGCACCCGCCGCAGCCACTCATGAACGCGCCCATACGGCGGGCGCAACAGACGGCTGAGACCCGGCCAGCGGCGGCGAAATACAGGCTTAAGTTTGCTGAAGGCGTCGAATCCGGCCTGCCCATGATAGTGGCCGATGCCGCTCGGTCCAACGCCTCCGAATGGAAGATCCTCTGCGGCGACGTGCAGCAGCGTGTCGTTGACGCACACGCCGCCGGACACAGTGCGCTCCAGCACGCGGTCGATCAGCTTCTGATCTTGCGCAAACAGGTACAGCGCAAGCGGGCGGGGCCGCCCGTTCACATACTCAATCGCGTCATTGATGTCGCGGTAGCGCTTTACCGGCAGCAGAGGCCCGAAGATCTCCTCGCGCATCACGGCGATCTCATCGGGCGGGTCGATGATGAGCGCGGGCGCGATCTTCCGGCCGGCTGAAGAGGAGGGGCCGATCTCAACGACTTCGGCGCCAGCCGCGCGGGCCTCATCCAGACAGGCTCGGAGGCGATCGTAATGCCGCTGGTTAATGATAGCCGTGTAGTCGGGATTTGCCGTCGCGGCGGGATAATACCGTTCGATGGCCTCCAGCATGGCATGGACGAATGCTCGCAGTTGCTCCGCTGGAACCAGCGCATAGTCGGGCGCGATGCAGGTCTGTCCGCCGTTGAGCAGCTTACCATAGGCGATGTCTTCGGCGGCGCGGCGCAGATCGGCGTCCGGCGCGACAATCGCGGGCGATTTCCCGCCAAGCTCGAGCGTAACGGGCGTCAGATTTTCGCTTGCGGCGCGCATCACCTCTCTTCCGACGCCTGCCGAGCCGGTAAACAACAGATGGTCGAATGGCAGCGAGGCGAACGCAGAAGCAGCGGCGGCGTCGCCGTTCACGACGGCAACAAGATCGCGCGGAAACGTTTGGTGAAAGATGTCCGCCAGCAGGGCTGCTGTGCGGGGAGCGTGTTCGGAGGGCTTGATCATGGCGCGGTTTCCAGCCGCGAGCGCTCCGGCAAGCGGCGCGGTCGTCAGGAACACGGGATAGTTCCACGGCGCCATGATTCCCACGATCCCAAGAGGCTGCGGCAGGACATAAGCGCGCGCGGGCTGCAGTTGCCATCCAAGATCGCGCCGCCGGCAGGCCATCCACCGCGCGACATGCCGGCGAGCATGCCGGATGGAGTTCAATGCGACCAGAATTTCGGAGAACAGCGCCTCTGCGCGGGACCGCCCCCCGAAGTCTTCATCAAGCGCTTGCGCCAGCGCGTCCTGGTTGACGAGAATCGCGCGTTCCAGCCGCTTCAGACGCTCGCGCCGCACTGCTGCCTCAGGGTATGGATCTGCTGAAAATGCGCGACGCTGAAGATCAAAGACTTCGGTCAGAGGCGGGTATGGTGCGAACGGGGAGGGTCGAACTCCCATGCCCTTACGGGCGCTGGAACCTAAATCCAGTGCGTCTGCCAATTCCGCCACGTTCGCGCAATCGCGGCAAAATTATCATAGCAAACAGACTCGCGGGCCGCCGCCGCGGATGAGCTCGCGTGCAATCACGGAGCGGTCGTCGCTGCCCTCGGCGTCTTATCTGCGCGAGCGGAACCGGCCAGAAGCGCCTGCCGGTGATGGCCGTATGATTGTGAAGGGCGCCACACATGTCTCAAAAGGAGGAATTCGACTGATTATGACCCAATCCGCTGCTGTAAGTCCTGAACGCATCATGCAAATGGCGTGGGGATTCGCCGCTCCGTTAATGCTCGAGGCGGGAATCCGCAACGGCGTATTCGAAGCGCTTGACGGCGGACCCAAAACGCTGGAAGAACTGACGCGCATTACCGGCGCATCCAGCCGCGGATTGAGGGCTCTTGTAAATGCTCTCGCGGGTCTTGGCATTCTCACCCGGGATGCGGACCATCGCGTCGGCCTGGCGCCCGACGCGGCGACATTTCTGGTGAAGGGGAAGCCGGTCTATTTTGGCGGATTCATACGCCACACCAGTACGCAGCTGATCCCCGCGTGGATGAAACTCAGCGATGTTGTTCGGACCGGCCGCCCCGCCAATGGCGGCGTGAACAACCAAGAAGTGGGAGCGCAGTTCTTCCATGAGTTCGTCAACGACATTTTTCCGATGAGCCATGGACCCGCGCAGGCGCTGGCGAAAGAATTGAAGCTCGATGAACGCAAGCAGCCGGCCAGCGTTCTTGATATCGGGGCCGGATCCGGAGTGTGGGGAATCACGCTTGCCGAAAGCGCTCCGCTGGTCAAGGTGACCGCCGTGGACTGGCCGGGCGTGATCGATATTACGCGCGCCAATGTCGAAAGCAGGGGGCTGACGGATCGCTTTTCCTTCATTCCCGGCGATCTTGCCACCGCGGACTTCGGCAGCGGTTATGATATCGCCGCCATCGGGCACATTCTGCACAGCGAGGGCGAGCAAAAGAGCCGCGCGCTATTGCGCAAAACGTTTGAGGCGCTTGCGCCCGGAGGAACCATCGCGGTTCAGGAATTCCTGGTCGAGCCGGACCGCAGCGGTCCTCCGGTGAGCCTGATTTTCGCCGTGAACATGCTGGTCAACACGGACCAGGGCGACACCTGGTCGTTCGAAGAGATTGCTGGATGGTTGCGCGAAGCGGGGTTTGAGAACCCTCGCCAGTTGGACTCGCCGGGTCCGTCGCCGCTGATTCTGGCCAATCGTCCGGCTTAAGGAATGGAACAGATCCGCGCGGCCCCTGTCGCCTCTGGCAGTCAGACCGCGCGGCGGATCGTCTTCATTTGCTTTCCATCACGCCGAGCGTCTCCACGGCAGCCTTCGCCGCCACCGCACGGTTCCGATAGGCTTTCGGAATGCCAAAGCTGTAGGCGGTCCCCGAGCTGGCCACTTCGAGCCGTTTCACGAAATGCGCGCCATCGATGTTTTCGAGCTCGAGCTGGCTGGACGAGCCGCGAAAGTCGGCCGTCGGGCCTGCCAGCAGAACGTATGTAGCGCCTTCGGTTTGCACGTACATGAATTGCGGACGGACCGGATCGCTGTTTGCTATAGTGTATTCTCCGGCGGGCAGCACCACATTGCCCCAGTGAACTTCATAAGGGAGCGTGAACTTTCCCTTGAACATTGGCCATTTCGCGCCCTCGGCGGCAATGGCGAAGGTTGCGGCCGACAATACCGCCGCGCCTTTTAATACCCAGTTCATTGAGTGGCCTCCTTTTTGACCTCGGAATCGAACCTGTCGGGCTTTTTTTCGTCCAAGGATTTATACGAGAGAATTGGCTTTAGGGTGCGTAAGGAGAAGGTCAAGCGATTGTCAGGAGCCAAACGACATTTCGCAAACGGGTTGTTGCGTCATCTTGATTTCGGGTCAGGCGTATGACGGCCGCGCCGGATGCGACGCGAGGCAACAGAAGGGTCGTCCGCATTGTGCGGTTCGGCGCCTACGAAGCCGACTTGGAGGCGCGGGAGCTCAGAAAGAGCGGAGCGCGGCTGAAGCTCCAGCACAAGCCATTTCAGTTGCTGGAGATGTTGCTGGAAGCGCGGGGCGCGCTGGTGACGCGCAAGGAGATCTCCGAACGGCTGTGGCCGGGGCTCTACGTCAACTTTGAACGGAGCCTGAATACCGCGGTGAATTCGCTTCGTCGGGTTCTCCGCGATTCGCCCCGCAGCCCGCGTTTCATCGAGACGAGATCGGGCCTAGGCTATCGATTCATCGCGCCGGTGGAGTTCATTGAAGTCCGGCCGCCGTCGACAGCCGGGCAACCGGCGTCTGTTGTCACGACTGCCGCGTCTTCACTGGCCCGAGACGACTACCTGCGCGGACAATACTTTTACAACCAAATGTCCGAGGACGGGCTGCGCCGGAGCATCGCCTTATTTCAGTCCGCCATCGAGGCCGATCCGGCATATGCGCCGGCGCACGCGGGTCTGGCGGCAGCGTACCTTCTGTATGCGTTTATCGGCCGCGCGGCCGCAAGCGACGCCTTACGTCACGCCGCTGAGTACTCCCAGCGTGCGGTGCAGCTGGACGCGGACCTTGCGGAGGCTCATGCCGCGCTCGCCGGCGTGAGGAAGCTCCGGGATGGCGACTGGGCCGGGGCGGAGGCCGGCTATGTCCATGCCCTCGGCCTCGACCCGCGTTGCGTGTCGGCGCGCCGCGGATACGCGGCGTTGCTCGCAGCGTCCGGCCGTTTCGAGCAAGCCGTCACGGAATTGCGCGCGGCGCGGCAACTGGATCCGCTTTCGCTTGTGACCAACACCGAGCTGGCATGGGCGCTGTATCTGTCGCGCGACTATCAGGGCGCCGCCGACCAGTCCTGGAATGCTCTGATGATAGACGCGAAGCTGGCGCCCGCGCAGGCGACGCTCGCGCTCGCCTATGAACAGCTGGGCGACTACGACGCCGCGGTGATCGAGTTCGGGAATGCCGCGAAGTGCTCAGACCGCCATCCGGCGGCGCTGGCGGGACTGGCTCATGCGTTGGCGGCTGCTGGCCGCGTTGAGGAAGCCCGTGAAATCGCATCCGAGCTCAAGACCAGCGCCGAACGCATGTATGTTTCGCCCTACTGGCTGGCGGTCGCCGCATCGGGTCTTGGCAAGCCCGACGCCGCTCTGCACTATCTCGATCGAGCCATTGCTCAGCGCGACGTCTGGGCCGTATGGCTGGGCGCCGATCCGCGTTTTGACGCGCTCCGGAGCGATCCGCGCTTTGACAGGCTCAGGGCGCGCAGATTGGGCTAGCTGCGCCCCGGCGGCCGGGCGCAGGCTGGCTGTTACGCCACTGGAGGCGCATTCACCGCGCCGCTCCGGAAGCGCGCTTGTGTGCCTCAGCGGAAAATACTTTTCAAGCGCGTTCATCTGAGTTAAAACAGAAAACAAGCGTATTGTATTGTGGAAAACTGCGGAAAACGCTCCGGCGCCGTTGTGCTCCAAAGAGTTGCAAGGCGCCGGCGGGCCGGCGATATCCACTTCAACGTCCACAGCGTAAATGCCTCAATCGACGGCCCGGAATTGGTTGTTGGCGCCCGGGGCCGAGCCGGGTAATTTGGAAATTCCCATGAAAGTTGGCGACACAGTCGACAAGGGTCTTCCCGTAAACCTGGACGCGGAACGTTTCGTCCTCGGATCCATCCTGATCGACGATTCGCTGTTCCTCCAGGTCGCCGCGACCCTGGACATCGACGACTTCAGCCTGGAAAAGCACCGGCGCATATTCGCCCGCATGCGCGATCTGTACGAGCGGGGCGAGCGGATCGACCGCATCTCGCTTGCCGACGAGCTCATGCGCCAGAACCAGCTCGAATCCGTTGACGGGCTCAGCTATCTCGTTTCTCTGGACGACGGCCTGCCGAAACTCTCCAACGTCGACGGCTATATCCGGATCGTTAAAGACAAGGCGCTGCTGCGCAAGATCATCTTTGTTTCGCAGAAGCTGATCGATCGCTGCATGCTCCAGGAGGATGCGCCTGATGAGGTCCTGGCCGGAGCGGAAGAAATGCTCCTCCGGCTGGGTGAGGCCCGGACCACCGATGCGCTGGCCACGCCGGCCCAGATCGTTTCCGAGTTCGAAGGCGGGCTGAACGCCTTTCTCGATCCCAGCCGGCGCATCAAGGGAATTGGGACCGGATTTACCAAGTTCGACGATATGACCGGCGGTCTGCACGCGGGCGAACTGTTCATCCTCGCGGCGCGCCCGTCAATGGGCAAGACGGCTCTGGCGCTGAACATCGCGCAGCACGTTGCGACCCGCAACAAGCGCCCGGTCGCCGTGTTCTCGCTCGAAATGTCGAAGGAGTCCCTGCTCACCCGCATGGTGTGCGCCGGCGCGCGCGTGGATCAGGGCAAGTTTCGGGCCGGCTTTCTCAACCAGGAGGAGCGCCGGCGTCTGCATCACGCGCTGGGCGAGCTGATGGAAGCGCCCCTGTTCATCGACGATACGCCCGGCGTCACGCTCATGGATATTCACGCCAAGCTGCGCCGCCTGCGCAACGAGCACGGGCTGGCCCTGGTGGTGATCGACTATCTTCAGTTGATGAGCAGCCGCGGCAAAAGCGAAAATCGCAACCAGGAAATCAGCGCGCTCTCGCGCGGTCTCAAGCTCATGGCCAATGAGCTTAAGGTCCCGTTTCTGGTCCTGTCGCAGCTGAGTCGCGCGCCGGAGCAGCGGCCCGGAGACCACAAGCCGCAGTTGAGCGATCTTCGGGAATCCGGTTCGATTGAGCAGGACGCCGATCTGGTGGCGTTCGTGTATCGAGAAGAATATTACAAGCCGGACCGCGAAGACCTGCGCGGCCTGGCGGACCTGATCATCGCCAAGCAGCGCAACGGCCCCACCGGCGTGGTGAAGCTCGTTTTCCTGAAAGAATTCACGAAATTCGAAAATCGCAGCGCCGACCTGGGCGAAGACGAATAGCTGCTGCCGATGGGCGTCGGGCACCTTGCGGCGGGGTTGGGGTTGAGCCGCGCGGACAGGCGGACCAATGCCGGATGGTATGTGTTGTGCGCATTGGCGGCCGACTTGCTGCTCGGCGTCTTCGTCCTGCTTGGGCTTGAAGAAGTTCACATCCCGCCGAGCTTCGAATTCCGGCACTACGTCGAATTCACGTTCCCCTATTCACACGGCCTGCTGGCCACGGGAGTGTGGGCGCTCGCTGGCGCAGTTATCGCATGGATCGTCGCTGGCCGCAGGACGGCCGCGCTGGTTGCATGCGCCATTGCCTCCCACTTTGTCCTGGACTGGGTGACGCATGTCCCGGAGCTTCCGCTTGCCGGAGAAGACTCGCGTAAATTTGGCCTGGGGCTCTGGGATAAGCCCTGGGCCGCGATCGCTGTTGAAGTCGCGGCGACCGCTGCCGGCGTTGCGGCGTATGCGGGCAAAGCGGGCCGGGCGCGCAAGCCCATGATCGCTTACGCCACCGCGCTCGCAGCGTTTCTTATTCCCGGGCAGTGGCTCATCACGCAAGCCCCGCCGGCGCCCGTCCTCGCTTGGAACTGGATCGGCGGGACCGTTCTCATCAGCGGTATCGCCTGGGCCATCGATCGTTTGCGCGCGAAGGACCTGAGCCCAGAGTAGATCCTTCAATACGGCAGGGTAATAGTTGCCGGGCAGTGAAGGAGGCCTTGGGCTAACTGCTTGAAATGTCGCGCAATCAAGTTTGGCGAGCAGCATGCTGATTTAAACGCCGTGAAGCTTTTGACGAGGGCTCGAGGAATCAGGCTGCTCCGCTTGCAAACCTCAATTGAAACTCTCTAAGAATCGAACCTTTTCCATCTCACCTGAAATCCCGCCCGGCCGGTTTCTCGAGCTCCGAAAGCGAACGCGCAGCGCAAAGCTCTGGCGCTGCCGTATGGCGATTCAATAACACAACGCCGTATTGTCATCCTAAGTGAGTCCCGCTCTCTCTAGAAGAGCTTGCGGATCGGGGTCGCGGCCCATGAACGCGCGGTACAGCTCGGCGGGATCTTCGCTGTCCCCTTTTGCCAGTATGCGGTCGCGGAAGGCGCGGCCGACGTCGGCGCTGAAAATCCCCGCCTGACGAAAACGGGTGAAGGCGTCGGCGTCCAGGACCTCCGCCCACTTATAAGAGTAGTAACCCGCCCCGTAGCCCACGGGATTTCCGAACAGGTGATGAAAGCTGGCGATCATGGCGTGATCCGGCGGCAGCGGCGCAGGCGAGAACCGCTCAAGAATTTTTCGCGAATAGGCGACGGGGTCCCCATCGCGGTCCGGGTCGTATTGGCGGTGGAGCGCGAGGTCGATGAAACCAAATCCGAGCTGCCTCATCTGGGCATTGGCAGCGCGGAACGTTTTCGCGCGCCGCATCTTTTTATACAGCTCGTCGGGGATCGGCGCCCCGGTCTGATAATGGCGCGCGAACAGGTCCAGCGACTCGCGCTCCCAGCACCAGTTCTCCATGATCTGCGAAGGCAGCTCCACGAAATCCCAGGCCACATTCGTGCCCGCAAGGCTGCGCACTTCGACGCGGCTCAAGGCGTGATGCAGAAGGTGGCCGAATTCATGAAAGATCGTTTCCACCTCGCGATGAGTCAGCAATGCGGGGGTATCGCCCACAGGCGGATTCAGATTGCCGCAAATGACGCCGAGGTGGGGCTGCTTCGGATCAATGGCGGGCAGCCCCGTGATCAGCGCATCCATCCATGCGCCGCCGCGCTTATTCTCTCGCGGGAACCAGTCCGCGTAGAAACCGCCGATCATCGCGCCGCCCTCGTCTTCGATGACGTAATAGCGCACGGCCGGATCCCACACCGGGACGCCGGACTTCTCGATCACGCGAATACCGAAGACGCGGCCGAAGATTTCAAACATTCCTGCCACCACGCGATCCAGCGGGAAATAGGGGCGCAGCGCCTCCTCGTCGAAGTCGTACAACGCCTTTCGCTGCTTCTCCGCGAAGTAGCCGATGTCCCAGGCGTTCAGCGGCCGGCCGGCGAACTCGGCCAGTTCGCGGTTCTCGCGTTCGAAATGCGCCTGCGTCTTTTCTCTCAGCTGCTCCAGGAAGGCCTGCGCCTGATCGCCATTGTGGGCCATGCGGTCTTCGAGCACGAGGTCCGCGAAGTCGCGATAGCCGAGTAGCGCGGCCTTCTCCTTTCGCAGCCGCAAGATGCGAACGATCAGCTCGCGGTTATCAAACGGACCCCCGCTTGAGCGCGTGTTGTAGGCGTGATACAGATCGCGGCGGATGCCCTCGTCGTCAAGATAGGTCATTGCTGCGATATAGCTGGGCTGGTGCAGAGTAAAGCGCCACCCTTCGAGTCCCTTCGCCTGCGCGCTTTGCCGTGCTGCGGCGATGGCGATGGGCGGCAGGCCTGCCAGCCGGCTTTCATCAGTGACGACGATCTCGAAGGCGTTCGTCGCATCCAGAACGTTTTCGGAAAACTTCGTCGTAAGCTGAGCGAGCTCGACGTCGATTTCCTGGAGCCGCTTCTTTCCGGCTGGATCGAGTTCCGCTCCGTGGCGCCGGAAGGTATCGATCGTCTTCTTCAAGAAGCGCGCTCGCGCTCCCGAAAGCGTCTTCGCTTCTTCGGAGCGGGCATACTGGTTGATGGCGTTCCAGAGCCCTTCGTTGAGCGGGAGGCTGGAGTAGAAGGCCGCCACCTTCG
>Ga0070739_10006485_pt1 | contig 12869 bp, 12 predicted proteins | sample Coa_R1_7_FD_66445 | JGI IMG/M metagenome (GOLD analysis project Ga0070739, IMG submission 66445) | Surface soil microbial communities from Centralia Pennsylvania, which are recovering from an underground coalmine fire - Coalmine... | ecosystem: Environmental > Terrestrial > Soil > Unclassified ... | reverse complement strand
ACAGATAGGGCAGGTAGAGCATGTGCACTTCGGGATCGAGCCCTGCACGCAGGCGCTCGAGGTGCCCGGCGCGGGTGCGGCGCAGCGTCACGGCCAGGCGCGCGCCGTCGAGGACGGGTGCCGGGTCCCCGCCGACGAGCTCGCCGAGAGCGGCGGAGGATTCGGGTCGGCACAGCCGTTCGAACACCTCTTGCTCGCTGCGGCCGAAGAGCTCGGGCAGCACCCGGTTCACGATCACGCCGGCGAGGTCGACGCTCGTCTCCTTGCCCACCCGGGCCGCGAGCTCCATGGTCTCGTTGACCGGCATCTCCTCCGGGGTGGTCACGATGACGAGGCCGGTGCGCGAGGGGTCGGACAGGATCTCCACCATCCAGTCCGTCTGGGAGCGGACCAGCCCCACCTTGACGAGCTCGTTGATGGCCTGGGGCGCGGCCAGCTGGCCGACGATGTGCCCGGTGGCGGGCGCGTCCACGACGACGAGGTCGTAGTGGCGCTCACGGACCTCGTAGCAGAGCTTGCCGACGGTGAGGATCTCGCGGACGCCGGGGGCGGCGGTGGCCACGAAGTCGAAGGCCCGGGCGAGCGGCCCGATCCGGCCCACCACCGGGATGCGGAGGTTGAGCTTCAGGTACTCCCGCAGCGACGCCTCGGTGTCCATCGACATGGCGAACAGCGACGGCAGCACCTCGCGCTCGGCGAAGGCGGTGGGGCCGGTCTCGAGGTAGGCCGACACGTCGCCTTTGGCGTCGACCTCGCACAGCAGGGTGCGGCGGCCGTGCTCGGCGGCGAAGAGGGCGAGCGCGCAGGCGACGGTGGTCTTGCCGACCCCGCCCTTGCCCGTCACGAAGACGAGGCGACGGTCGAGCAGACCGACCATCGGCGGCCGATCGGCCACGGGCCCTGCCGGCTGGGTGCTCAGGGAGCGCCGAAGCCGACCCGGCGGTCCGATGCCGGCGCCCCGACCTCCACGTAGGCGACCTTGGCCACCGGCACCGCCACGCGCCGGCCCCGGCGATCGGTCAGCCAGAGCACGCCCTCCGCCTTGCTGAGCGACTCCTCGATCGCGGCGATCACGGAGTCACGCTCGGCGTCGTCGCCCAGCTCCACCTCGAGCTCCTTGATGCTCTGGACGATCCCGATACGCACGTCCACCGGACTGGCTCCTTCGATCCTCTGGCCTCATACGGTCGAGCCGGGGCGGCGGCCCGGCGGTCCGGCACGCCGGGTGGGCGGCCCACCCCGACGATACAGCCGTGGGGCACACTGGCAGCGAGGCCCCCTTCGAGGTTCCACACAGCACACGCTCCATGCAGCGCGGAGGTTCCATGCAGCTCGGCCAGCCCACCGGCATCGACCCGCCCACCGACCGGGGCCGGCGCTGGGCCGCCACCATGGCCGGCCACGGGGGCGGCGACATCCGCCGGGCCCACGCCGACTCCACGGCGCGCACCGTGCCCGGGCCTTCCGGCCCCCGGGGCCGCCAGGCCCGCGAAGAGCAGGAGCGGGCCGATCTGGCGCCCGGCGCCACCAGGGCCGAGGGCGGGGGCCGGCGGGTGATGCCCGAGGAGCCCGACCCCCTGCGCACCTGCTTCGAACGCGACCGCGACCGGATCCTGCACTCGAGCGCCTTCCGCCGCCTGGCGGGGAAGACCCAGGTCTTCATCTTCCCGGCCGACCACCAGCGCACCCGGCTCACCCACGCCCTCGAGGTCGCCCAGGTGGCGACGAGCATCGCCCGGGCCGCCCGCCTCAACGTCGCCCTCACCGAGGCCATCGCCCTGGGCCACGACTGCGGGCACGGCCCCGGTGGCCATGCCAGTGAGGACGCGCTCGGCATCTTCCTCCCCGACGGGTTCGACCATGCCGTGTGGGGGGCCGACGTGTCGCTGCGCGAGCTCAACCTGTGCCACGAGACGCTCGACGGCATCCGCAACCATTCGTGGTCGCGCCCGGCGCCGTCGACGGCGGAGGGCGAGGTGGTCAGCTGGGCGGACCGCATCGCGTACGTGTGCCACGACTGGGAGGACGCGGTGTCGGCCGGCATCGTGAGCGCCGATCAGCTTCCACCGCTCGTGCGCGCGCGGTGCGGGACACGACGGTCCGACCAGCTCGGCACGTTCGTCGGCGCCATGGTCGACACCATGGCGCGCACGGGTGTGGTCGGCATGGACGAGGAGACGGCAGAAGCGCTCGCCGCGTTCCGTCGGTGCAACTACGAACTCGTCTATCTGCGTCCCGCATCGGTCGCGCAGGCGGTGTCGGTCGTCGCCGTGTTGCGCGCGCTGGTGGATCACTTCGCCGATCATCCGAACCGCATCCCCGACGTACGCGAGGCCGGCGGCATCGGCGGCGGTGACGACGCGGTGCGCGCCGCGGTCGCCTACGTAGCGGGCATGACCGACCGCTTCGCCATGGCCTGCGCGGTGTCGGAGCTCGGCTGGGATCCGGCCCGCCTGCCCCGCGGCGTCGAGGAGATCGGTCTGACCGGCCGGCCGGCGCCCTGAGCGACCGAAGCTCGCCCAGCGCGGCAGGGCGACCACAGGACGATCGGCGGCGGGCCGGCCCGCTTCGAAATTCGGCGAATTTCGGCCGAAATTCTCCGGGCATCGGCGGTTGACGCCCCCACGGGAGGGGTACTGCAAGGCGCATTGCCGCCCCCGCCTCTTCAAGGCCGGCGGGCATGCGCTGGAAGCGCCTGTGTCTCTCGGTGCCGATGTTCGCGTGCCTATGGCTGGCGTTGCCGCGCACCGGCACGACCGCCGGTGAGCGAGCGATGCCGCGCGCCGCGTCCGCCGACGCGGTGATGCCGACGCTCCTGGCGCAGGCCCTCACCGTGCCGCCCGCGCCGCCTCCCCCACCGCCCCCGCCGCCCACGACGACCACCAGCGCGCCGTCATGGGCCGACCCCGTCACCGAAGAAGAGCGCGTCGAGTGGTCACGGGTGAACATGTGCGAGGAGAACGGCAACTGGCACGTGCGCGGCAGCGCGTACTCCGGCGGCCTCGGCATCTCCGAGGCGAACTGGGTGCGCTACGGCGGACAGCGTGACTTCGGCCCGGAATGGGCGGCCACACCCGACGAGCAGATCGTCGTGGCCATGCGCATCCAGCCCTATCCACCGGACCAGCACGGGTGCACCGGCGGCTGGTGACGGGCGTGACGCGCTACAGGGGGTCGACGGCCGTCGTCGGCCCCTCGTCGTGCACGTGCTCGGTCCATGCCGATCCGCTCCAGTAGCGGTGACGGTGGCGGCCGCTCGGATCGGCATACCAACCGGCCGGGGGTGACGTCGCTCCCGGTGCGGTGGGGCCGGAAGAGGCGGTAGGCGACGTCGTCGCCGGTGCCGGCGCACCGGCCGCAGGCGGCCTCGGCTCGGGACCGACGCGCGAGCGGGCCGTGCGGCTGCGGTCGGCGATCTCGTCGACGAGCGACGCCGCCTCCTGCTCGTCACGGTCGCGGAACGCCGCTTCCACGTCGCGGCCGGGGACGTCCACGTGCACGGTGGCGAGGCGGAGCCGGCGCTGCAGGGGGCCCTGCACGCGCCGCACGCTCTGCACCTTGTCGAGCGGCACCCAGCAGGTGCGACGTCGGAAGCGCCCGGTGACGGCCACGGCCACGTGCTCGTCGTGGCCGGCGCGCAGGAAGTGGAAGCTGAGCGGCGCCTTCAGCCGCGCCCGCGCCGGCGGCGGTGTGGGCTCGCACCCGGGCTCGGCCACCACCGCGCCCCGGATGGCCGCAGCGGTGGCGCGGTCGCCGACCGGCAACAGCGTCTTGCGGACACGTCCCGATCCCTGGCCGCGGTCGCGCCCGGGCATACCGGCCAGATCCACCTCGAGACGGCACCAACCGAAAGGCCGCCACATGAGCGGCTCGATCTGCCGCACTGCCTGCACCCGGCGGTAGGGGACGGTCTCGGCCACGTTGCCGAGCAGCCCGCGCCGGATGCGGATGCCGTCGGCGGCGTAGCCGACGGTGAAGCCGTAGAGCACGTTGAAGCGACGCCACACGAGGGCGCCCGTCGAGAACATGTAGGCGACGAGGACGCCGATGGCGCCACCGAGTCCGTGGGGCGCCGACAGCGCCACCACGACGACGCCGACGACGAGGAGCACGAACACGAGCGCAGGCAGCGACAGCAGGACCGATCCGACGAGCCGGTCGGTCGGCACCGCCAGGCCCGCCACCTCGACCGGCTCGGGTGTCGCCGGGTGCTGTCCATGGTGGGCGGCGAGCAGCGCGTTGCGCACCTGCAGGGCGCGGTCACGCCCGAGGTACGACAGCCGGGCGTTCTTGCCCGCGCCGGCCACGGTGATCTGGAGCTCGGCCAGGCCGAACCACCGGGCCAGCAGCGGCTCCACCACGTCGACGGCCTGGACGCGGGCGACGGGGACCTGGCGGGCGTCGCGCCGCAGCAGTCCCGTCTCGATGCGCAGCGTCACCCCGTCGAAGGACCACTTCGTCACGAGCCAGTGGACGAGCCCGGCCACGAGCGCGAAGGCGATGAGCGCGCCGTCGATCGGCAGGCGCGTCCGGGCACCGTTCTGGCTGCCCCCGCCGGTGGCCGCCACGATGGCGAAGAGCAGCACGATGACGGCGCGTCCGCCGCGCACCACCGGCGACAGCGGATGCAGACGCTCCCAGGCCGGTGTGGTGGCCGCCACCGAGGTCGTCACAGGCCAGCAGCCTTGGCCTCGCCGAGCGCGGCCAGCCGGTCGCGCAGACGCGCCGCCTCGTCGGGCTCGAGGCCGGGGATGCGGGCGTCGCTGCGGGCCGCGGCGGTGTGGAGCCGGACCGTCGAGATGCCGAACAGCCGCTCCACCACGCCCGCCGTCACCTCCACGAACTGCATCCGCCCGTAGGGGACGACCGACAGGCGGCGGATCATCACGCCCCGGCGGACGAGCAGGTCCTCCTCGCGCTCGAGATAGCCCCAGCCCCGGAAGCGGTTGCGCACGAAGTTGCCCGCCACCGCCGTCAGCACCACGGCGACACCGGCGCCCACGCCCATGGCGACAGGCCCACCGTTGGCGGTGGCGGCCAGCACCACGACGAGGAGGAGCGCGCCGAGCAGGAGCACCTCGGTGCGCCGCATGCTCCACAACTTCGGCGACGGCCCCGACCAGCCCGTGTCCGACTCGACCGTTGTCATCGGATCCCCTTCGGCCCCGTCGCAGGCGAGGCGCCCGCCCGTCCGGCGACGAACACTACGCCGGTCGCCTCCTCCCGGAGCGGAGTCAGCGGACGGTGAGCTCGCGGCGGTAGACGCGTGCGGGACCGAGATCGACGAGTGCGTCGGCGAGGGCGTCGAAGGCACGCGCCGCCTCGCCCTCGGGATCGGCCACCCGCACCGGCGTCCCCTCGTCGCCGCCGACGCGGACGTCGGGCACGAGGGGTACCTGGCCGAGCAACGGGACCTCGAGCTCGTCGGCCAGCTGCCGGCCGCCGCCGGCGCCGAAGAGCTCGTAGCGCTTGCCGTCGTCGCCGGTGAACCACGAGAGGTTCTCGATCACGCCGCGCACGGGGAGCTTGAGCTTCTTCGCAGCGTAGGCCGAGCGCTGGGCGACCCGCTGGGCGGCGGGCTGCGGCGTGGTGACGACGACGATCTCGGTGCGCGGCAGGTACTGGCCGAGTGAAAGGGCGACGTCCCCGGTGCCCGGGGGCATGTCGACGAGGAGGAAGTCGGGCTCGCCCCAGTAGGCGTCGACGAGGAACTGCTCGAGCGCCTTGTGCAGCATGGGGCCGCGCCAGATCACGGGCTGGTCGTCGGAGACGAAGAACCCCATCGACAGGCAGCGGACGTCGTGCACGACCGGCGGGACGAGCAGGTCGTCGATGGCCGTCGGTTCGCGGTCCACACCGAGCATCTTCGGCACCGAGAAGCCGTAGACGTCGGCGTCGAGGAGACCGACCTCGAACCCCTTGGCGGCGAGGGCGACGGCCACGTTGACCGTGACCGACGACTTGCCCACGCCGCCCTTGCCCGACGACACGCCGATGACGCGCGTGCGCGAGCCGGGGGCCATGAACCGGTTGGGGCGGCCCTCCTCGTGTCCGAGCGGCGCAGGCCCGCCCCCGCCGTGGCGGTGGGCGGGGGCGGCGAGCGGGGCCGGCTCGCCGTGGGCGGGCTGGGCCAGGCGGCGACGGAGCTCGGCCCGCTCGGCCTCGTCCATGACCACGGCCTCGACCTCCACCCGGTCCTCACCACCGGCCAGCGGGGCGAGGACCCTGCGGACCTCGTCGGCGAGCTGCGGCCCGGCGGGCCAGCGTGCGACGGGCAGGGCGACCACGGCCACGAGCGAACGGCGGCGAACCTGCACGTCGTGCACCATGCCGAGCTCACCCAACCCGCGCTGCAGGTCGGGTTCGCGCACGGCCGCCAGCGCGGCGCGTACGTCGGATTCGGTGGCGGGCACTGCGGTCCTCCGGGTCGGCGACGCGACCAGGGATTTCGCCGCGTCGGCAGGTAGACTAGTGGGATGGCCGAATCCGCCGAACCGCTCGTGTCGTCGGGCGGCGACGGACAGCCGGCGAGCGCGGAGGGCCGTTTCTCTGCTGCCGTGGCCGCCGTCACCTCGGCCTTCGGTGACCCCACCCGGCGCGAGATCTACCTCCACGTCCGGACCCATCCCGGCGCCACCGCGTCCGAGGTGGCCGCCGCCTTCTCGCTGCACCCGAACGTCGCCCGCCACCATCTCGACCGGCTGGCCGCCGGCGGCTATCTCGACGTCACCCTGGCCCGCAGCGCGGCGACCGGCGCCGGACGACCGTCGAAGCACTACCGGCCGGCGGCCGACGCCGGGGCGGATCCCACGGTCGAGCTCGTGGGGCGGCGCGACGAGCTGCTCGTGTCGCTGCTCGCCGAGGCGCTCGAGCTCCTCGGGCCCGAGGAAGCCGAGCGCATGGCCGAGCGGGTCGGTGAGGACTACGGGCGCGTCCTGGCCGAGCGCATGGAACCGGGCGAGGGCCAGCGCTCGCTGCGCGCCGCCATGCACACCATCGCCGACGCCCTGACCGCGCACGGCTTCGCCGCCCATGCCGAGGACCGGGGCACGACCACGGCGGTGGTGGCCGAGCACTGCCCCTTCGGTGACGCCGCCTCCGCGCATCCCGTCATCTGCGCCGTCGACCGGGGCATGGTGCGGGGGCTGCTCTCCGGATTGTGCGGCTCCGACCGCGCCCCCATCCCGGTCGTGCTCTCGTCGCGCGCCCGCGGCGACGACGCCTGCGCCGCGCTCGTCTGACGGCGCCGCGCCCCGCGGCCTGACCGTGCGCCGGCACTACCTCGACCACGCCTCCACCTCGCCGCTGCGTCCCCCGGTCGTGACGGCCATGGCGAAGTGGCTGTCCGAGGGCACGGCGGCCGATCCCGGTCGTGTGCACCACGAGGGGCGCGTCGTCCGGCACGTCCTCGAGGAGAGCCGCGAGGCGATCGCCGCGTTCCTCGGCACCCGGCCCCGCCAGGTCGTGCTCACCTCGGGGGGCACCGAAGCCGTGCACACGGCCGTGTGGGGCGCCACGCGCCGGGATCCGGGCGGTGTCGTCGCCGTCGCGCCGGTGGAGCACTCCGCCGTGCGCGAGGCATCGGCCCGATGGGCCGCTCTCGCCGAGCTGGCGGTCGACGCGCAGGGCCGCGTCCTCGCCGACTCGGTGGGCGACGTGCTCGAGCGGGCGCGACGGGCCGGACAGACGGTCGCCCTCGTGCACTGCCAGTACGCCAATCACGAGGTGGGCACGATGCAGCCCGTGCGCGAGATCGTCGCCCGCTGCCGGGAGGCAGGGGTGCTCGTGCACGTCGACGCCTGCGCGGCGGTGGGACAGGTGCCGCTCGACCTCGACGCGCTCGACGCCGATCTGGTGTCGGTCACCGCCCACAAGATGGGCGGCCCGAGCGGCGTCGGCGCCCTCGTCGTGCGACGCGGCCTGCGCCTCGAGCCGCTGTTCCTCGGCGGCGCCCAGGAACGGGCACGGCGCGCCGGTCTCGAGCACGTCGTGGGTGCGGTCGGTTTCGCCGCCGCTGCCGGCGCCCTCACGCCGGAGACGATCGCCGCCGAGGAGCGGGCCGCCCGGGCCCGCACCGACGCCCTCACCGCCGCGGCCGAAGCCGTGCCGGGCGTGACACGCGTGGGGGACGGCGGCCTGCCGAACATCGCGTGCCTGGAGCTCCAGGGCGTCGAGGGCGAGCCCGTGCTCCTCGGTCTCGACCAGGTCGGCATCGCCGCGCATTCAGGTTCGTCGTGCGCGTCGGAGACCCTCGAACCGTCGCCCGTGCTCCGGGCCATGGGCCTCGACGCCGAGCGATCGCTTCGCCTGTCGGTCGGATGGTCGACGACCGACGAGGACGTCGCCGCCTTCGCCGCCGCCTTCCCCGACGTCGTACGCCGGCTGAGGGAGCTCGCCGGCTGAACGCGCCGGCGGCGGTCAGGGGAGCTCGGGGACGACGAGTGCCGTCTCGACCGGTGTCGGACTGATCTCCTCGAGCTCGCGCCCACCGGTCTCGGGGAGCACCACGGCGATCAGCGCGGCGGCCACGACCGGCCCGATGGCGAGCAGCATGACCACCCGGCCGAGGCTGGCCGAGCCGGTGATGAGCACGCCGGCCACGACGAAGCTGAGCGCCTGGCCGACGTACTTGGCTCCCGCGCCGATGGCGTTGCCCGAGGCCCGCAGTGCGGTGGGGAAGAGCTCGGACCCGAAGCCGGTGCCCGTGGGCCAGGCGGCGAAGAGGCCGACATACACGAGCGCCAGGGCGCCGAACAGCGCCAGGCGTCCGTGGGCGAGATCGAAGAAGCAGTACACCCCGAGCACGCCCCCGACGAGCGAGGTGCACACCACCGGTTTGCGCCCCACCCGGTCGCTCAGGGCCCCGGCGCCGACGAGCACGGGGATGGCGAGGGCGCCCGAGGCCACGAGGGTGAGCGACGCGGCCGACGCGGAGAGGTGGCGCTGGGTCTGCATGAAGTCGACCACGAACACGGTGGCCTGCGTGGTGAGGTTCGCCGTCACCGCGATGAGGCACAGCACGACGAGGCGGCGACGGTGCGGGGCGCGCAGCAACCGGCGCCACTGGTCGCGCCGGGCCGCCTCGGCGCCGACCCCGGTGAAGCGGCCCGTCTCCGACAGGCTGCCCCACAGCCGGGCCACAACGAACAGCACCGGCAACGCAGCGAGGTACAGCCACCGCCACGACGCGCCGAGCGGGTGCAGGACCGAACCCCAGAGGATGGCCGACCAGCCGGTGCCGAGGGCCGACAACATGGCGAGCCAGCCGAAGCCGAACCCTCGCGCCGACGCCGGCAACTCCTCGGCCACCACCGTCCACACGAGCGCGCTCTCGAGGACGAGGAACAGCCTCGCCGTCCACTGCAGGGCGACGAACACGGGGAAGTCGGGTGCCGCCGCGGTGAGGGCGGTGAAGACCGAGTACCCGGCGATCGACCACAGGAGCAGCACCCGCCGTCCGTGGCGGTCGGCCCGCCGGGCGAGGACCACCGCCGGCAACGCACCCAGGTAGATCACCGCGATCCACAGCGACGCCGTGGCCTGACCCGCGTGGAAGCTCGTGCGCAGGGGCTTCAGGGCCACCGTCACGATGTTGAAGTCGTAGCCCTCGAAGAAGCTCGCCCACCCGAGCAGGCTGAGCAGGCGCCAATGGCCGGCGTCGAGCACCGGCCACAGAGAACGCCGCCCGTTCCCGTCCGCCATCGGTTGCGAGCCTACGGGCGGGACCGTCACCGCGCCCGGGGATCGTTCAGCCGTGCACACCCGCCGGTGGCATCGGCGGGCTCTGGCCGGCGGCCCGGTAGGCCTGCACGACGAAGGGCCACGCGTTCTGCACCACCGCGGTGGGCGGCCCGTCGGCCAGGAAGGCGGCGAACTGCGTCACCGCGGCGGGGGCCTGGTTCTCGGCGAGGAGCATGGACCCGAGGTAGAGGTGCGGCGCGTAGGCACCAGGGTCGACGCGCTCGGCGGTCTCCTCGGTGCGCTGGCCGTCGGCCGCGGCGGTGGCGTTGCCGGCGCTCACCCCGGCCTCGTACTCGAGCCAGCCCGCCTCGGCGAGCGCCTCGGCCTGGGTGGGGTCGAGGCTCAGCACCTTTCGGTAGAGCGTGAGCGCCTGTGCACCGTTGCCCGCCGTCTCGAGCGCTTCGGCCTGGGCCAGGGTCTGTTCGATCTGCTGGGCGCGGTTGAGCGCCACCGATCCGCTCGAGGTCTGGCCCGGCAGGCGCGCCGCCACCTCGGCCACCACCAGCACCACGGCCGCCAGCGCGAAGGCGGCGACGGCGCCGCCGACGAGCACCCGCCGTCGACGTCGCCGTGCCGTCCCCGCCACCGTGGCTTCGGTCGGGGCGGCGCCGTGCCCCGCGTCGCCGGATGGCTCCGACCCCGCTCGCGCGATCGGCGGAACGTCCGGTGCGGTGGCGGCGTCGTCGAGCGCCTCGAGGGCTCTGAGCACCGCCGCGGCGCGGGCCGTGTACTCGTCGCGCAGCGCCTCGTAGTCGGTCGCCGACAGGTCGCCCACGTCCTTCTCGGCGTCGAGGTCGGCGAGCGAGCGCAGCAGGAAGGCGCGTTCGTCGAGCAGGTCGCGCCGCTCACGCGCACGATCGGGACCCGCGCTCGTCATGTCGGCGGCGGTGGCGTCGGTCGTCACCGGTCGACGGATCCCGACAACGCCTCGGCCACGAGGCGGCGGTCCTCGTCGGCCACGACCTGCACCGGCACCCGACGGCGGCGCCAGAACACGGTGCCGAGCGCGCCGAGGGCGACCACGATGGCGGCCGCCGGCACGATCCAGACGAGTCCGATGCCGCCCCCGGCCGGCGGCTCGAGCAGGATGCTCTCGCCGTAGCGGCTCACGAGGAAGTCCTCGATCTGCTGCGTGCTCTGTCCTTGTGCCACGCGCTCACGCACCAACTGGCGGATGGCCACGGCCGTCGACGCCGACGACTGGGCCACGGAGATGCCCTCGCAGCTCGGACAGCGAAGCACGGCGTCGATGGCCGCGGCGCGCTGGGAGGGCGAGGCGGGAGGCGCCGGGTGGCGCGACCCGATCACGAGTGCCCCGGCGAGCACGACGACGAGCAGCGCCCAGGCCACGGCGAGGCGGCGGTGACCGTTCACGGCGCCCCCTGCTCGGCCCGGTGCAGCCAGAAGTCGAGGCCGGCCGCGGTCACGGCGCCGTCGAGGTGCACCACCACCTTGCCGGTGGGCGACACGAGGAAGGTCTCCGGCGGCGCCCGCACGCCGTAGTCGAGGGCGATCTGCCCACCGGGGTCGGAGACGGCCGGCCACGTGGCCCCGGTGGTGGCGAGGAACGAGCGCGCCGTCGACGCGCCGTCGTTGAACGCGACTCCGACGATCGCCGCGTCACCGGCTCCGCGGTGCTCGAAGGCGAACGTGACGAGCTCGGGCTCTTCCTGCTGACACGGCGGGCACCAGCTGGCGAAGAAGTTGACCACGACCCAGCGGCCCCGCAGCGCGGCGAGGTCGAAGCTCTGACCGGCCAGGGTGATGCCCCGGATGGCCGGTGCCGGCTGGCCGAGCAGCGGCGTGTCGACCTCGGTGGCGGTCGCCGGCGGGCGGGTGGCGAGGACGGCGACGAGACCGGCGGTGACGACGAGCACGGCCGCGGCGGCGAGTCGCACCCGGCGGCGCCGGCGACGGCGCGCCGGGGCCCCAGGCGGACCGGTGTCGATCGTCACGGCCGGCCGGCGACGACGGGAGCGGCGGCCACGTCGTCCTCGGGTGGGCGCTCGCCGAGTAGAGGCTCCTCGTCCGTGCGCACGGGGGCCGACGCCGCCTCGGTCGGGCGGCGACGCCGTCGTCCGGGCAGCGCGGCCAGCAGTGCACCGGCCACCACGAGTCCGCCGCCCACCCACAGCCAGGCCACGAGCGGCTGGACCGTCACCCCGATGGAGACGGGGCCGTTGCGCGCGGTAGGCAGGGCGTCGATGGTCAGGTAGACGTCGGCGAGGGCGTTGGAGGCGATGGCGGGTGTGCCGACCGCCTCGGTGCCCGGCCCGAACTGGCTCACCGCCGGTCGCAGCGGACCGTGGCCGTCGACGAGGACGACGGCTTCGGTGGCCGTGCGCGCCGGTGTGCGCACGTCGCGCAGCGCCACGTAGGTGATGCGGTGGCCGTCGACGGTCGCGCTCGCCCCCGGGCGCAGCGTGACCTGGGCCCGATGGGCGAACGACGTGGCCGACGCCATGGCCACGGCGATCACCACGACCCCGACGTGCACCACCATGCCGCCGTTTGCCCGGCCCGTCACCCCGCGCCAGGGCGCGGCCCCGCGGCGCCGGGCGGCACGGCCGGCGAGCACCAGCTGTCGGATGTTGGCCGTCGCCGCAAAAGCGCCGAGACCGAAGGCGACGAGCACACCGATGCCGCGGATGCCGGCCGCCACACAACCCACCACGGTCAGGGTGCCGAGCCACGCCGGCACAACCAGGCGACGGCCCATGGTGGCGGCGTCGGCCTTGCGCCACGGCAGCGCCGGGCCGACCGCCATGAGCAGCAGCAGCGCCAGTGCGATGGGCAGCGTCATGGTGTTGAAGTAGGGCGACCCCACCGTGACCTGCTGCCCGGCGAAGGCCTCGTAGAGCAGTGGGAACACCGTGCCGAGGAGCACGACGAAGGCGAAGGCGACGAAGAGCAGATTGTTGAGCAGGAAGGCTCCCTCGCGACTCACCGGCGAGTCGATCCCGCCCGGCGACCGCAACCGGTCACCGCGCCAGGCGATGAGGCCCACGCCGCCGGCGAGCACGACGCCGAAGAAGCCGAGCAGCAGCGGGCCGATGTCCGAGTCGCTGAAGGCGTGCACCGACGTGATCACACCCGAGCGGGTGAGGAACGTGCCGAGGATGGTCAGG
>Ga0070739_10006484_pt1 | contig 12869 bp, 12 predicted proteins | sample Coa_R1_7_FD_66445 | JGI IMG/M metagenome (GOLD analysis project Ga0070739, IMG submission 66445) | Surface soil microbial communities from Centralia Pennsylvania, which are recovering from an underground coalmine fire - Coalmine... | ecosystem: Environmental > Terrestrial > Soil > Unclassified ... | reverse complement strand
TGCTTCTGGTCCTGGATCGATGCGTCGTACAGTGCCCGTGACTGTAGGGAGACGAACACGTCCCAGTCCGACCACACGTAAGCGCCAAGGCGCATACGGCCGTCGGCATCTGTGTACAGATTCGGCTGTCCGTGTGGGTCGTTGCCAAGCCACGTGGCGAGCCGGGCGAAGGTTGCCTCCGCGACGTCCGCCGTCGCGCCGCGCGGCCAGAGCGCGGCGGCGAGGACGCGCGGGTGGACTCCGTCGCGGTGATGCAGCAGGAAGACCAGCGCTTCGTCGAGCAGCGGTGCGCGTTCGGGTTCGACTTCGCCGACGCCGGTGACTTCGAGCGGCCCGAGCAGCGAGGCGTAAACGGCGGGCGGCTCGTCGGGCAGCGGACCGCTGTAGCCGACCGACTGGTGCACCGGTTCGGCGGTGACCTCGGTGCCCTCGATGTCGCAGACCGCGCGGAACAGGCCGAGGACGGCTGCGTACTGCTCCTCGGGCAGCAGCTGCGCCTTCGCCTCGATGCCCAGCAGCGGCGCGCTGATCACCCCCTTCGAACTGACCGTCAGCTGCCAGGTCGCGCCGACGACGTCGCCGGCGACGATGAAGCCGAGACCGACGCGCGCCGCGGTGGTGGCGACGGCGGAGAGCCGGGCCAGGATCGCGGCGTGCGGTTCCTCGGAGACGATCACGAAGTGGGGCGGGAACGAACTGGCCTGGCTGGCGCGGGACCGGCCGTCGAGCACGGAGTCGAGCCCGGCCGCGGCGAGCGCCTTCGCCCGCTCGACGGCCTCGATCTCCAGGCTGGGCAGGATCTCGTCGAGGGTGCGCACGTGCCGGACGCGGGCCGGGGCGAGCGGGGTGAGGTCGCCGGGGAAGCCGACCAACGTGACAGTCATACGATCCGACCAGGAGTTGGTGGCCAGCTCGACGGCGAGGGCGGCGAGCACGGCGCGGCGAACCTCGGGCGGCCCGTCGAGCCCGATGAGGCCGCGGGCTTCTTCGAGGTCGATCATCAGCTGATCGGTGTGCGCGGCGACCGGGGCAGCGGCCACGGCTCCCGAGCCTGGTGACGCGGGAGAGGTCACTGCGCCCAAGGTGACAAGCCCGGGGTATGGCGCGAAGCGGCGGTGCGCCGCCTGCGCGTCGACGTCCACGATCGCCGGGCGGGGGAAGTTCCACGAACGGCCGTCCGCGGCGGTGAACCACGGCGGGGGCGGCGCGGCCTCCGGGTCGTCAGGGTCGGTCGGCTTGCCCAGCAGGAGTTCGATGCCTTCGTTGCGCAGCCGGACGGCGTACGCGGCGGGCACGCTGCGGCCGCGTTCGGCGAGTCCGGCGGACAGCCCGCGCAGCGCGAGGTCGAGGAACCAGACCTCTACTTCGCCAGCGCCGACCCGGATCGACTCCTCGGCCACCGCACCGTCTCCGCTGGCGGTCACCGGACGCCGGCCGAATACACGGTTCCACAGCTGGCGGCGGCGATGCCGGCCGAGCGCCTTGAGCAGGCCGGCCGCGAGGAGCGGCGCGGCGGCGAGGCCGTAGAGCACGCGGTTCTCGGTCGACGGGGGCTGGCTTTCCTCCGGAGAGGTAGCGCCGCGGTGTGAGGGCCGCGGAATGATGCTGGCGCCGCCGGTCGTTGCCGTCGTCGTCGTGTTCTGACGTACCAGGGCGGTGCTGCCGACGGGCTGGTTGGGCGGGGCGATTTGTGCGCGTGCCGGGGCTTGCGGAAGCGGCATGGCGTTGACGTGGGGTGCGGGCTGCGCGGGAGGGGCAGGGGGCGCAGCGGGTGCGGGGCGCGCAGCGGGTGCGGGAGGCACGAGAGGACCAGGCTGCGCGGGGGGCGCGGCCGGGGCAGGGGCGGGGGGCGCGGCCTGGGCGGGCGCGTTCGGGTGGCCAGCGGTGATTGGTCCGGCCGGTGCGTGAGGCGGGGTCGCGGGCACCGGCTTGAGTTGGCGAGGTGATGATGCGAGAGGGGCGGCTGCGGGAGAGGCGGCGGAAGGGGCGACAGCGGCGGGGGCGGCTACCGGGGGCGGAGCGACGGCTGGGGGCACGGCGGCGGGGGATGTCGCGGGAGAGGCGGCGTTCGGCGCGCTGGCCGCGGCTTCAGCAGCGGCACTGGCGAGCTTCGCGATCTCCTCGGCGGACTGGGCGATGGTGGCTTTCTGCGAGTCCTGAGTCGCGTGCTTCTGCTGCTTATCGGTCGAGGTACCCGAATTTGAGTTTTCCGCAGAAGCCTGCGAATCCGTTGTGTTCGGCGCGCCCTGCGGGTTCTCGGGCTGCTGGCCAGGAGGGGTCGCTCCGGTAATTGTCGGAGGCGGCGTGGAGGGAACCGGTGTCAGCGCGGACGACGCGGTCTGGCCACCTGTGCCGCCACTGCCCAACGAGAACGCCGTCTGCGACGGAAGCGCGTGGGACGAATGGATTCCGGACGGAGCACCCTGCGTATTCGTGCCCTGCTGCTGGCCCGGTTGCGCCGTACCCGACTGTCCCGGATTGAGTTGGATGCCGCCAGTCTGGGCGGGGCTGAGATTATTCGGGGAGATCGGCGCCGGTTCGACGACCAGGTCGCCGCCCGTGGCGTCGGCCGGCATCATCAGGATCCAGCCGGGCCGGATCAGCGCGGCGTGGGTCAGCCGCGAACCGTCCGGCTGCACGCGGTCCTTGTTGAGCTCGAAGATCTCCTTGTACCTGCGGCCGTCGCCGAGGTGCCGCTGCGCGATCTCCCAGAGCGAGTCGTGGTGCCTGCCGTGCGGCGGCTGGACGCGGTACAGCTTGGTGGCGCTGAGTGAGGCGACGCTGGCCGAATTGTCCGCAACGCGTAGCCCTGATTCGCCGCGAAGCGCCGGCAGGTTGTCGGTGTATGCGCCCTGGAGAGAAGTATTCGATGCCGCCGTGATCGCAGAGTGCTGATTGACAGCCGGGAGCCGGCCCGCGGTGGCGACCGTCGGGCTCGCCGCCACCGGGGCTTGATGCGAACCGAGATGCGCGAGATTCGGCACGAACGAGGCGGCCGAGGCCGTGATCATCAGCAGCGCCGCGACCAGTTGCCGGGCGAGGAACTGGCTCGGACCGGCGCCGGGTATGTGCGCGGGCAGGCCGATTCCACGCTTCGCCGCGACGAACTCGACGATCACGCAGGCCGCGAACTGCGCCCACGCCAGCCAGACGATGACCGCCAAGGCGTCGAGCAGTACATGCGGCGTGATCGGCCGGTTGAACATCTCCGCGGTCGGCAGGTGGTGCGGCAGCGGCCAGCCGATGAAGAGCACGAGCGCGAGCGGGATCGCGCCGAGCAGGATCACCAGCGCGATGAGTGCGCCGAGCCCCTTGAGCACGTCCCCGCCGGTGCGGCGGTGCTTGATGCGCTGCGGCTGCGGATCCCAGCCGCCCGGATGCGAGGCCTGCGATGCGGGCCCAAGCCCCGAGTATGACTGCGCTTGGCCGGGCTGGCCGGACCGGGAGGGCGCGCTCGTCGGCGGGTTCATGGCGTTCCTCTCTCCGGCTCAAGGCCCCGGCTGGGGATGGGCGGTGGCGGTCGCGTTGGCGGCAACGGGCCCTTTCATGACCATGCCGAGCAGGATCGGATCGTAGGTGATCTCGACGTTTACCGTCATGGTGGGCACAACCAGCCCGTTCGGCAACGTCAGCGACCCAACTCCGTCGCAGGTGACCACAGCCTTTGCGCCTCCCGCCGCGGAACCGACGAGCACTGCCCGCTGACAGGCGTCGGCGGCGAGCACGTACTGACCGTTGCGTAGCGCGTTCTGGTCGAGGTCGTTGGCCGCGGCGCGGGCCGCCTGCTCGGCGATGTCCCCGGCGCGCTGGCGTTCGGTGAGCGCGAGGCCGCCGTCCACCACCAGCCCGGCCAGCATCATCGCCATCAGGGCCCAGAAGATCACGGCGAACGTGAACGATCCCCGTTCGCCGGACGGTCGTCGGCGAATCGGCTTCCTGATACCCGGCCGGGCACGCATCAGCCGGTCCTGCGGAACGTGTCGAGCGGCGCGGTCGAGTAGGCGGTGATCGTCTTCGCGCCGAGGCTGAACCAGTCCAGGCCGGTGAGCGGAACGGTGCAGCTGACCTTGATGGTGAACAGCCCGCCAGCGGTGAAGTCCCGGGAGTTCTGCGCTGTGTTGTTCGGGTCCACCTGCGTTACGACCGCGCCGGGGCAAGTACGCGCGAGTTCCGTGGCGGCCGTGTTCTGGGCCGCCCCTTGAGCGCTCGCGTCATCGCGTTGCAGGGACCCGATCCGCGCCGCGTCGCGGGCCGCGCCCTGGACGTTGCCGCGCGCGTTCACCAGCACCCCGAACACGACCAGGATCATGATGAACCCGATGACCAGCGGCGCGAGCAGCACGACTTCGAGGACGGACATGCCCGCCTCGCGCCCGCCGTCCCGCCGCGGTCTCCTCATCACGCTCCTCGCCTCATTCATCGTTGCGTTCATCGCCGGCCCGCTCAGCGGCCGGTGTCCTGGATGAACTGCTCAACCGGACCGGCGCTGGTCTCGGTGACGTTCATGTCGCCCCACAGGGAGTGGACGGTGGCGGTGACGGTGACCGACACGGTCCACGAGGCCGCGCCGGGCGTCCCCGACTCGCCGGGCGGCGGCACCCGCAGGTTGTCCACCATGCCAGATGCCAACTGGTTGACCCAGTCGTGCGTCTTGCGCACCGCGTCGCCGGACCAGTCCTCGTTCGGATTGGCCCGCTCCTCGCGCGCCACCCGATCGCCCTCCTGCGCCGCGGCGATCGCGACATGCCGGGCGTAGAAGTAGATCGCGAACTGCACGGTGGCGAAGATCAGGAAGAACAGCAGCGGGGTCAGCAGGACGAACTCGATCGCCGAGACGCCGCGTTCGCGGTCGCGGCCGCGCTTTCCCGCGGCGTCTCGGCGCGTTCGGGTTCCCCCGCTGCGCTGCTTCACCTGACGCTCACTTGCCTCCGCCGTTGGTGCCCGAGCCGCAGCCGCCCGCGTTGTTCGCGCCGGCGATGCAGTTGCCCACGTCCGTCGCCTTCGTGGTGAGGGCGGTGGACAGCAGGACGCCGACCGCGACGCAGATGCCGACCACGATCATCGAGATCACCACCCACTCGACCGCCGACGCGCCCCGCTCCCTCTCACCGGAGCGGACCTGCGCGATTCGGGCGCGCAGGCTCACCCACGCGTACTGCAGCGCTGGGCCGCCGAACACTGTGCCCATCCCAGTTCCCTCCTTCGGTAGTGCCGCGGTCACTGCAGCTGGAAGATTCGGACCGCGGCCGGATATACGATGAAGATCAGGAATCCGGCGGCCAGCAGGATCTGCGCCACCAGCATCGACTGGGAGCGCGCGCCGGCCTTGCCTTCCATTTCCGCCAGCTCCCGGCGCCGCATCGTCTCGGCGCGGGAGGCCAGCGAGGCGCGCACCTTGGCGCCGTCGTCGGCCACCAGGTTGAGCGCGGCCCCCAGGTCAGTCAGTTCTTTGATGCCGATCTCCGTGCCCAGGTCGCCGAGCGCGCTCCACTGCGGCACGCCGGAGAGCCGGGCGTCGGTGAGGCAGTCGCGCACCCGGCGCAGCGCCCAGCCGTCGCTGACCTCGGCCGCCGTCATCAGCGCCTCGGGCAGTCCGCGGCCGCCGGCCAGGTTCATCGACACCAGGTCCAGGTACGCGGCCACCACCCGGCGGAAGTCGTCGCGCTTGGCGGTGGCGTCGCGGCGCACCTCGAGGTCGGGCAGGACGAAGCAGAGCCCGCCGAAGGCCAGCGCCAGCCAGATCGGGATGATCGGGGTCAGGTGCAGTCCGGCGAACCACAGCAGCGCGAACAGCACCGGGCCGAAGACGAAGCCGAGCGCCGCCAGCCCCAGCTTCGTGACCAGGAACTCCTGCCAGGAGCGTTCCAGCAGGGCGAGGTCGGCGCGGACGGAGCGCTGCTGCCAGCCCTGCCTGGCGTAGAACTGCGCGATGCGGAAGCCGATGCGCCCGCGAATCGACTCGTCGGCGGGCGACGGGGCGCCGAACTGGCCGCGGGCGCGCAAGGCGTCAATCTGCGCGACCTGCGCGGCCGCGCCCGGCCGTGACGGAATGAGGGCTCTGATCACTACGAAGAGGCCCAGCCCGCACAGCGCTCCGACGACGACTTCGGTGAGCATCAGCGACCTCCGCCCGGTCGCGGTCCGGGCGGCGACATCCCCGGCTGGAACGAGAGCCCGGCCGGGTCGGCCACGGTCAGCTGGCCGCCCAGAGGCACTTGGGGCTGCGCCGGCACGGTGTGCCGCAGCAGGAACCGGCTCGGCGACTCGACCTTGGCCAGGCGCCGCAGCCAGATGAAGCCGGCGGCGAACAGCCCGAGCACGATGGCGAGCACCAGCTGGCCGACCGGCGTGCCGAACGGCTCGACGAAGTGCCGGTTGAAGATCGCCATGCCGAGCACGAACACGACGACGACGGTGACGATGATCTGCACCGAGCGGCGGGTTCCGGCGCGCTGCGCGATGACCCGCTGGCGCATGTCCACTTCTTCGCGGGCTGATTTGCCGAGCGCGGTCAGCACCTCGCGCAGTCCGGGACCGCGCAGCTTGGAGTTGAGAATCAGCGCCGCGATCACCAGGTCCGCCGACGGGTCGTTCAGGTCGTCGGCCAGATGCTGCAAGGCCTCGGACAGCGGCATCCGCCCGCGCAGCCGGTCCAGCAGGGCATTGAGATTGTCCCGCAGCACCGGGTCGGCGCCGCGGGCCGAGGACGGGATCGCCTGCTCGAGGCCCACCGCGCCGGCGATGGTGTCACGCAGCGCCTCGGTCCACATCGCCAGCGCCTCGACCCGGCGCATCGCCAGCTTCTCCGCGGCCGCGCCGCCGAACAGCTGGTTCCAGAACAGCACCAACGCGATGGTGCCGAGTCCGAGCACCGGCCACTGGCTCGCCAGTCCGACGACCAGGCCGATGGCCAGCGCGATCACCAGGCGCTGGCCGAGCTTGCGCATCCGGTCGACCTCGGAGGTCGCCTTCGCGTCCCTGGGCTTGCCCGGCCAGCCGATCAGCCCGGCGACGAGGAGCGCGAGCCCGAGCCCGGCCACGACGCCGACCACCAGCGCGAGCATGGTGTCCTGGGTAAGCAGGTCGGACGGGTTCACGGCGCCACACCTCGGTTCGTCACCAGATCACCGCCACAACCCGCTGGGCACGTAGCCGTTCGCGACCAGCTCTTCCAGGCAGGAGATCGGCGAATGCGGCACGGCGCGCCCGTCCAGGCCCGGCGCGAACACTTCCGAGGAGAGCACCCGGCCGTCCACGCCGTTGACCTCGCGCACCGAGGAGACGAAGCGGCGCAGCGTGCCGCCGCGCGCGTAGTCGTTGCGCTTCTCGATGAAGACCACGAAGTCGATGGCGCCCGCGATCAGCATGTGCGAGGCCTCGACCGGGAGCCGCTCCGCGGCCTGCAGCGCATAGGTGGAGATGCGGTTGAAGACTTCCAGCGAGGAGTTGGCGTGGATCGTGGACAGTGAGCCGTCGTTGCCCTGCGACATGGCGTTGAGCATCGTGACGATCTCGTCGCCGAGCACCTCGCCGACGATCACCCGGGAGGGGTTCATGCGCAGCGAGCGGCGCACCAGCTCGGCCATCGAGATCGCGCCGAGGCCCTCCGAGTTCGGCAGCCGCTCCTCGAAGGCGACCGCGTTCGGGTGCAGTTCGGGGAACTGGTCGAGGCCGAGCTCGAGCGCGCGCTCCACGGTGATCAGGCGCTCGTGCGACGGGATCTCGTTGGCCATCGCGCGCAGCAAGGTGGTCTTCCCGGCGTTGGTCGAGCCGGCGATCATCAAGTTCTTGCGGGCGGCGACCGCGGCGGACAGGAACGAGCCGAGCTCGGGCACGAGCGTGCCGTTGCCGATCAGGTCGGAGAGGAACACCTTGCCGAGCCTGGCGCGGCGGATCGAGACCGCGGGCCGGCGGGTGACGTCCATCACCGCGGACAGCCGCGAGCCGTCCGGCAGGCGCAGGTCCAGCTGCGGATTGGCCGAGTCGAACGGACGCGAGGACAGACCGGAGTACGCGCCGAGCACCTGTATCAGCTCGATGAGTTCGTCGTCGGACTCTGCCACCGGTTCGCCCATGACTTCGCGGCCGTCGGCGTAGGAGAGGAACACCCGGTCGCAGCCGTTGATGTCGATGTTCTCGATCTCCGGATCGTCCAGCAGCGGCTGGAGCCGCCCGACGCCGAACAGCGCCGCGTGGATGCCGGAGGCCAGCGCCTCCTCCTCCTCGGCGTTCGGCGGGGTGCGGCCGAGGGTGACCTCGCTGCGCGTGTACTCGTCCAGCACCTGCCCGATCACGGCGCGCGCGTACTGCCGCTCGTCCTCGCCGGTCATCGGCGGCAGGCCGGAGATCTGGTCGAGCCGGCGCTGCTCCGCGATCCGGTCGCCGACCTCCTGGCGCAGCCGCTTGACGAGCCCGTGGTCCATCAGGCGCCCACCGCCTGGCCGAACGCCGGGCCTTGGCTGTGGCCCTGCTGCCCTTGCCCCTGGCTGAGCCCCGGCGCCTGACCGTGCACCGGCGAGGTGACGGCCAGCAGGCCGTATCGCCGCGTCACCGAGAGGGCCACGTCGCGCGCGGAGCGGATGAGCAGCGACTTGTCGACGCGGGCCCGGCCGCGGCCGTTGAGCGCCGCGGCGCCGTCCGGGTCGTCGGCGATCACGCCGAGCACCTCGCCGCCGCCCGCGGTGACCGAGAGCAGCTCGCCGACCTGGCTGGCGGCCCGCCTGGCCTCCTTAGGCGGGGCGATCAGCACCACGCCGATCGGCGGGCGGGCGACCGAGGCGGACGAGCCCTGGTTGCCGTGCAGCCGGTTCGACAAACCGTTGACACGGTCGCGCACGTGTGCCACCTGCTCGGCGTCGGCGCGGGCGATCAGCAGGACGAGCGCGGCGTACGGCATCAGCTCCAGCGTCGGCGAGTCGGGGCCGACGCGGCCGCAGTCCGCGATGACGTCCGCGCCGTGCGGGATCGCGGCGTAGTGGTCGAAGCAGCGGCCGAGCTGCGGCCAGTGCCCGGACACCGCGGCGGACTGTTCGGCGGTGCCGAGTCCGACGATCACCTCGAGCCCGCCGGTGATCCGCTGCACGTGCTGCGGCAGCGCGGAGGCCTCGAAACCGCGGCGCGCGGCGATCGCGATGGAGAGCAGGCCGCGGTTCGGGTCCAGCGGGCCGCCGTGGTCCGCGGCCAGCCGGTAGACCAGATCCCCGCCGTGCGGATCGCACTCGGCCATCAGCGCGCGGCGCGGCCACGAAGCCGCCAGCGCCACCGAGGCGGTGGTGACCCCGGGTGAGCCCTTGTCGCCGGCGACGACGATCAATGCCATGACGACAGCCCGCTACTGGGTGTGCTTGTCGAAGACGAGCACGAGGTTCCCGCCGGAGGCGGCCTGCGTGACGGCGTTCGCGCTCTGCTGGCTCAGCACCAGCGACACGTCGAGCGCTCCGCTGGTGGCCGCCGTGCCCACGTCGTACACCCGCACGCCTGCGACGATCGGTGGTGTGGTGAATCCGTCGGTGAGGTAAGACTGTCCGGTTTTGTCATCGTTCTTGTTCGAGACGTAGTACGCGCTCACCGTGTCCCCCACCTGGATACCGATCGGATACTGGCCGTCTTTGAGCGAGAGTCCGACCACCTCCTGCCCCGGCGACAGCGGCTGCACGGTGGTCAGCATCTGACCGACCAGCAGGGTGCCTGGCAACAGGTCGGTACGCGCGGTGTACCCGTGCAGCACGCCGGCCCGGGCTTGTGCCCAGGTGACGTAACTGATGTTCGAGTCCACCGCGACCATCACCTCGCCGATCGAGTCGGTGGTGATGGCCTGTCCTTGCGGCACCCGCTTGACGATCTCGACGACACCGACTCGATTCCCCGCCCGCTGCTGGAGATAAACCGAGGCCAGCGCGCCGACCAGGACGAGCAGCAGGCCGAGGGCGGCCAGCGCGGGCTTGCGGTTGCGCGGCGCGGAAGGCGGCCGGACGTTCGACGGGGGAGGCCCGCCCGGCACGGACCGGCCGGCGATGGTCGCCGTGGACGGGGATGGGGACGCGGACGGCTTCCACCCCCCGCCGACCGGCGGTGCGCCGTTGTCGTTGTTCATCACGGTGTCGGGCCCCCCGGCCAATCGGTTCGTCAGGGTACGCGGAAGCTTCGAGTCAGGGTTGTTATTGGAGTTTGCGCTGGAAGCCGGGCTCCCGGCCCGGGTCGGAAGCTGATAGTACTCACGCGGTGACGCTGAAGAACAGACCTCGGGGCCAAGATCGGCGAAACTGCGACCTCACGCGTCCGTCCCGCCGGGTTTCCGACGGTTCGGTAGAAAAAGATTCGGTTAAATCCGGCTTCTGCGACTACCGGCAGCCTACTGCGGCCGGTACGATCCGTAGCCGACTTGTCAACATCGCGCCACGGGCCGACGAGCAGTCAGTTCAGCACTCCGGGCCGGCCCTGGGGACGGGATCCCATGCTCCGTCGCAATCACGGCATTTTCGCCCGCTTCGCACCCTTCGCCGCCGGCGCCGTGGCGGCCGTGACCGCCGCGGCGATGCTGTCCGGTTGCGGCGCCTCCGCCTCGCAGCCGCCGGCGGCCCTGCCCGGGGTCGACGCCGCGCAGGACTCGGCGAACGCGGCAGTGAGCGCGACCCCGAGCGTCGCGGGGCAGATTCCGGCGGACTACAAGGTGGACATCGAGATCAATCCGACGGGAAACGCGACGCAGGACGCCCTGGAGGAGCAAACCCGCGCCATGCTCATGGCATACGAGCAGGCGGTTTCCCGCAACGCGCCGAATGACGCGCTCTATCAAAGCCTTACCACGTCGTTCGCGCGCGGGAACCTGTACTCGATGATCAACACCTTCGCTCAGGCCGACGAGCGCCCCACCGGTTCCGTGCGCTTCTACGGGTTCAACGTGAAGTTCACCGGGAAGGTGGCGGACGTGTTCTTCTGCCAGGACGCGTCGAAGGTGGTGCCGGTCAGCTTCAAGACCGGGCAGAAGAAGGGCGCGGCCGCGACCGGCACGGCGGCCTTCTCGTGGTGGGACACCGCGTTCGAGAAGAACTCCGGCGGAGCGTGGGCCATCGTGTACGCGTCGGCTCAGGTGGGGAGGCAGTCGTGCATGTCATGAGGGCGACCAGGTCGCGGCTGGCCAGGTGGGTGGCCTCCGTGGCGCTGCTTGCCGGGCTCGGCCTGTCCGGAGCGGCCGGTTCCGGCGCGCAGGCGGACACGGGCGGTTCCGGAGGATTCTGGATCGCCACGCATGTCGAGTTGAGCGGCGACGTGTACTCGGGCGGTGGCTCGCCGTACGCCCCGAGCGGCTGGGTACCGCCCAAGTGCTGGCTTGAGCTCAATTCGGGCTACGGCGTCGACCCGGCCTACACACCGGACGGCTTCGCGGCCTACATGGCGCAGGTCTACGCGTTCTACCTACACGCGCAGGAAGACGCCATCAGGAACGCGTTCTACGCGATTTACCATGACGGCCAGGGCGTGGATGCGGCCGTCGGACTTAGCAAGCCTCCGTATAACGAGGGCGTGAGCGGCGGCAAGTGGTATGCGATCGCGTGTACTCCCGACGCGGGCTACGGCGACTACGTCGCCCTTCAGTCCAGCCTCGGCGTGGCCAACCAGTACGAGGAATGGTTCTGGCTCGCGGACGGCGCTCCGCCGCCCGGAGTGCCGGTCATGGACCCGAACCTGCTCGCCGAGTACGCCGCTGCCAATACGGAGGTCACCCCTGGCTGGCCGACCTTCAGTCCGGCTCTGAACACGACACAGACGGTTAATCTACCCACACTGATCACCAACGCACCCGGTGCGAACGGCTTCCACACGTACACGGCGACCGCGACCCTGCCGGCCACCGGGCAAAGCAGCACGGTCAACGCGAACCCCGTTTCGGTGACGTTCAGCGCTCAGGAAGGCGGCGTCATGTCACCGCCTTCGGTGACCTGCTACTTCAACGCCGACGGCAGCTTGCAGCCCGGCTGTCAGATCACCTTCCTCAAATCCACCACCACCGGCTACACGCTGGTTGAGAGCAGTATGTGGAACGTGACCTGGACCGGAGATGCCGGGACCGGCGAACCCGGCTGGACGAAGCCGATCGGCCCGGTCAGGCAGACGTCCGGCCCGGTCATCGTGCAGGAGATCCAGACGGTCGTCGGGCATTAACCGCGGATCGACCCGACCGAGTCAACCCCAGAAGTTGAGCAGGATGGCGACCCAGGCGCCGAGCAGGAGATACGGGCCGTACGCGATCTCCATGCGGCGCCAGGGTCGGCGTCGCGCGGAGCGCCACGCGGCGGCGCCGATCGCGACGAGAGCCGCGAGGACCGTGCCGAGCAGGATTCCGGCGAAGACGACCGGGATCGCGAGCCAGCCGAGGTAGAGGCCGATGACGCCGGCGAGCTTCACGTCGCCGTAGCCCATCGGCCCGAACATCGCGATGGCGTAGAAGATCCCGAACAGCACGGCCATCGCCGCCAGCGCCGACACCAGGTGCGTTACCGCCGTACGGTTGTGCAGGAGCGCCGTGATCAGGCCGAAACCCGCGAGGCCGATGCCGTAGAGCGGGAAGACGATGCGATTCGGCAGCAGCTGCGTGCGCGCGTCGATGACTGTAAGCGCGATGCTGCCTGCGGCAAAGAGTGCGTACACGACGATGCTCACCACGAGGGCGGGCGTTGTCAGGCTGAGGCTCGCGTGCGTCACATCGGTGAATCTATCGGCCGCCGTTGGTCACACCAGGCGAACCGCACAACTTGTGGAGACGGGCAGACGCGAAGATGCGGAACGCCCCGGGCTGGATCGGTTTCCAGTCCGGGGCGTCCGTTCGCTCCGTTGCCGCGTTACGCCGGGACTACGTTCACCAGCTTCGG
>Ga0070739_10006482_pt1 | contig 12873 bp, 12 predicted proteins | sample Coa_R1_7_FD_66445 | JGI IMG/M metagenome (GOLD analysis project Ga0070739, IMG submission 66445) | Surface soil microbial communities from Centralia Pennsylvania, which are recovering from an underground coalmine fire - Coalmine... | ecosystem: Environmental > Terrestrial > Soil > Unclassified ... | reverse complement strand
AAGGCGCCCGCGCATTTGGCGTACACCTGGCGCGACGGCACGCCCCGCGTCGTGCCGATCGGTTTTCACTGGAACGGCCAGGAGATCGTGCTGGCGACCGCGCCCGATGCCCCAAAGATGAAGGTGCTGACGGACGGGGCCAAGGTGGCGCTGACGATCGAGGGCGATGGGGCGCTACCGAAGGTGCTGCTCGTGCGGGGGACGGTGCGCGTCGACACGGTCGAGGGCATCGCGCCGGAGTGGGCGGCGGCGGCCTACCGGTCGCTGGGCGAGGAAGGCGGGCGGGCGCTGGTAGAGCAGTCGGCGCCGCTGTATCCGCGCATGTCGCGGATCTTCATCCAGCCCACGTGGGTCGGCATTCTGGACTTCGAGACGCGCCTGCCGAGCGCGGTCGAGCGCGCGATAGCGCGGACGCAGGCCGGCACGCCCTAGCTGTGTAGGTCCTCCTGGCACGAGTTGATTTGGTACGACCTCATCGCCGTCCCGCAAGCACCTGGCTCTAGGCGGGTCTGAACACTTACCACGCCTATTCCTTCGGCAACTGGTCGAGGAAGCCGCTGGCGCGGAGCTGCTCGGCGAAGCGGGTGTCGACGATCTGCTCGGGGCGGGTCGTGCGCGCGGCCGGGTTGTCCTCGATGTCGAGCACGCCCTGCAGGGCCTTCGGGTCGGGATAGAGGTCGGTCAGCCAGAGGGGGCGGTAGTAGTCGAGGCTCTCGCCCAGCACCGCGCGGTCGTCGATCTGAGTGTACTTCACCAGCACGTCGATGCCGAACTCGCGGTCGGTCTTGATGCGGCTGGTGGCCTGGGCCAGGGCGCGCAGGGTGCGCTCGGCGACCGCCGGCCGCTCCGTCACCGTCCGCGGCGGCGCCCCCACCGACGAGCCCATGAACGGGATGTGCAGCTCGGCGGTGTTGACCAGGGCGCGGTAGCCGCGCTTCTGCGCCTCGAAGGTAGACGGCACGCCCAGGCTCACACCGGCGATCGTGCCCATCTCCAGCGCCGCCAGCGACTCGCCCATGCCGCCGGTCTGGCGGATGAAGACGTCCTCGTCGGGCCTCAGGCCGAGGTGCTCGAGGCTCAGCCGCGCGGCGATGTCGGTGATGCCCTTGAGGTTGGAGACGCCAATGCTCTTGCCGCGCAGGTCGTCGACGGTCTGGACCTCCGGGCGCACGAAGACCATCGAGTCGAGCGAGTTCGACATGGCGCCGACGATCGTCGTCTGCAGCCCCTCGAGGTAGCCGAGGACCAGGGCCGGCGCGCCGGAGTAGGCCAGGTCGAGCTCGCCGCTGTTCATCGCCGCCAGCAGCGGTGCGCCACCGCCGACGCGAGTGAGCGTTACGTCTAGCCCCTGCTCGCGGAAATAGCCGCCCTCCTGCGCCGCCCAGACCGGCACGAACGACAGCGCGGCCGAGCTGTAACCGGATTGGACGGGCAGCGGGGCCGCGGGCTTGGTGGGCTCGGCGGCCGCCGACACGGGCGGTGCCGCGGGTGCGGATGGGGCGTTGGGCGCCGGCTGGTCGCCGGCCGGGCTCCTGCTACAGGCGGCCAACAAGAGCAAGCCGAGGAGCCCGCTGGTGCACGCTCGCGGCGCCCGCGCTCTCACTTTGGTCACCTCGCAGCCTGCAATCTCAGGGGCGCCGATCGCGCCGGACCAACGGGCCCCGCAGGGCGGCTCTCCTTCGCTGGCAAGCGTAGCTTCCAGCCCGGAGAGCGTCAAGGACTGGCTATACTCCGGAATGTGGAATGCTACCTTCTGATCGAGATGGGTGAGTAGCACATATCGTGGCTTGGAGGTGGCGAGTGCTTCGAGCGCGCTCTACGCCGACCATCGAGAGTCTGCGAGCGCAACGGGAGGAGATTCTCGGCATCGCCGCTGCCCGCGGCGCGCGCAACGTCCGTGTAATCGGCTCGGTCGCCCGGGGCGAGGCGCGTGCGGACAGCGACATCGACTTCCTGGTTGAGATGGACGCTGCTCTCAGCGTCCTGGATTTGAGCGAGCTGATTCTAGATCTCGAGGAAGCGCTTGGCCGCGAGGTGGATGTTCTGGAGAGCCGGCCGTCATCGCGAGGCGTGGAGCGGATCGAGCGTGAGGCGATCCCTCTGTGAGGGACGAAACGTCAAATCTCCGATCAGCCGAAGGGCAGCTCCTCGCCGAGGCCGGCGGCGCGGGCGCGCTCGTAGGCGGCGGCCGCGACGGCGACGTCCTCGAGGCCGAGCCCCTGCGACTCGAACAGGGTGATCGCGTCGGGACCGGGGCGCCCGGGGGCGTCGCCGTTCAGGATGGCGCCGAGGTCGTGGAGCTGCCCCCAGGCCAGGCGGCCGTCGGCGATCAGCGGCAGCACGTCGCCGCACTCGCCGTGGGCGTTGGCGAGGTCGTCGACGGCGATCAGGTCGGCGGCCAGCACGGCGTCGGCGTCTAGCTCGCGGTCCGCCGACCAGTTCGCGCCGACCGCGTTCACGTGCGCGCCCGGCGCGAGCCAGCGGCCCTCGAGCGCGATCGCCCGCGCCGACGTGGCAACGGTCACGATCTCCGCGCCGGCGACCGCTTCGGCGGCGGTGGCCGTGGCGCGGGCGTCGAGGCCGTGCGCGGCGGCCTGAGCGGCCAGGCGCTCGGCGTGCGCGCGCGTCGGCGCGTAGCAGCGCACGCTGGCCAACTCGCGGACCAGCCGCAGCGCGTCGAGGTGGCCGAACGCCTGGCGGCCGGCGCCGACGAAGGCCGCCGTGCGCGCGTCCGCGCGAGCCAGGCAGCGCGTGGCCACGGCGCTGGCCGCCGCGGTGCGCGCCAGGCTCAGCCAGCGGGCGTCCAGCAGCGCCACGGGCCGCGCGTCCGCGGCGCGGTAGAGCATGATCGTGTTGCTGGCGCCCGGCCCGCCGGTAGAGTAGGCGCGCACGGCCAGGTAGCCCGCGGGCGGATAGGCCGCCACCAGCACGTTCAGGCCGGCGGGGCCGGCCTGGGCGCGCACGCGCGGGTGGTTGCTGGCCTCGCCCCGCGCCTTGGCCCGCAGCGCGGCGTCGACCAGCTCGATCGCATCGGACATGGATACGACGCGCCGGGTGTCCTCCTCGCGCAGGTACAGCGCCATGGGGCTCCCTCCCTTCTCTCAGCGGCCCAGCACCTGGTCGACGTAGCCGCTGGCGACGATCCGCTCGAGGGGGCCAAGGTCCAGCAGGTCCTCCGGGCGCGTCGTCCGCGCGCGCGGGCTGCTCTCGACCAGGGTGTCGAGCACGGCCTGCATCGCCGCGGGCGTCGTGGTCGGCACGTCCGGGATCAGCCGCGCGTAGTACTCGTAGGCCGCGCGGCCGTACTCGACGTCGTCGTGCTTCAGCAGCGTCATCACGCCGCGGGCGCTCTCCTCGGGATGCGTGCGGAAGTAGTGGTTGCCCTCGATGTAGGCGCGCAGGAAGCGGTCGTAGAACGCCGGGTCCTGGGCCAGCCGGGCGCGCAGCGCAGCCAGCCCGTTCGAGGCGAACTCGATATCCAGGTCGCTCATGTTGGCGAGGACGTTGTAGGGCGGCGCGGCGAACTCCGGGGCCAGCGGCGCGATCATCACCGTGCCGACGGCCGCGCCGTTCGCCAGGGCGGCGGCGCGCACCGACTCGCCGCCATTCACCTCCGTGACGTACACGTCGCGGGACGGTTCGAGGCCCCAGTAGCGCAGCAGGTAGTCGAGCGCGGTGTCGGCCAGCGCGCCGCGCCGCGTGCCGCTGACGGTCTTGCCGCGCAGGTCGTCGGGCTGCTTGATCTCGGCGGTGGCGACGAAGAAGTAGTCGAAGCGGTTGTTCTGCACGGCGACGATCGCCAGGTCGGCGCCGCCGAGCTGGGCGATGACGAAGGCGGGGATGCCGCCGATCATGATCGGGATCTCGCCGGAGACGAGCGGGGCGATCGAGTTGGCGCCGCCGCCGGTGTACTGCAGCTCGGCGTCGAGACCGTGCTGGAGGAAGATGCCGGCGTCGTGCATCGTCTGAATGTTCGCGTTCTGGGGCGAGAGCGAGGCGAGCCCGAGCACGAACTTCGTCGGGGTCGGGGACGCCGGCGGGACGCTGGCCGCGGCGCCCGCCGGCTGCCCCTCGGCCGACCCGGCGCCGCTCGCCGGCTGGCCGCCGGCCGGCGGCGCGGCGCCCGCTCCGGCGCAGGCGGCGAGCAAGCAGGCGGCCACGAGGGCGCCGAACGGCCAACCCCACCAGCTCTGCCGCGCCACCGCTCGCCTCCTTATCGCGCCTCGCGCGCTCCGGAAGATTGGTCCTGAGCCGAGGCTCACGACCGATCTTCATCGGCACTCCTACTGCCTCGCGCTCGCCGGCAGGAAGCGCAGGTCGACCAGGTCGCGCGGGTCCAGCGCGGCCGACGCGCCGCGGGCGCTCAGGACGTCCTCGATCACGGCCTGCAGCCCCTCCAGCGTCGGCCGGCTGTCCGCGGGAATCCCCGCCAGCGCCCAGTCCAGCGTCTGCTCGGCGATCGCGCGCGACGGGGCGGGCGCGTAGCGGTCGAGGGCGCGCAGGGCGAGGTCGCGGTCGGCGCGGATCGCCTGGACCGCCTCGACGTGGGACTCGGCCAGGGCGCGGCCCAGGCGCTCGCCATCCGGTCCCTGCAGGCGGGCGCGCTGGAGGACCAGGCCGGAGCCCTGGTACTCGAACAGCTCCGACGGGCGGTCGAGCAGCTTCATCCCCTTGTCCAGGGCGACGAACAGCGTCGGCGGCGACACCAGCCCGCCGCTGATCTGGCCCACCTCCATCGCGAGCAGCTTCTCTGGAATGCCGCCGACCGGCTGCAGCACGACGTCGGCGTCCGGGTCCAGGCCGCGGGCCAGCAGGTAGCGCCGCGTGACGAACTCGTCCGAGGCGCCGCGCTGGGTAAGCCCGAGCGTCTTGCCGCGCAGGTCGGCCGGCCCGGCCAGGTCGGGCGTCGTGATCAGGCCGAAGATGGTACGGTTGCTGTCCGAGGCGATCAGGACCAGGTCGGCGCCGCTCAGCGCGGCCGGCACCAGGCTGCCGGAGGCCACGTCGTAGACGTCCAGCTCGCCGGAGACGAGCGCGGCCATGCCGGCGTTGTTCTGGATCTGCTGGAGCGAGACGTCGAGGCCGTGGCGGGCGAAGATGCCCCCCTCCTGGGCCACGTAGATCGGCAGGAAGGAGGCGCTCGGCGCGGCGTAGCCGATACTCACCGCCCGGCGCGGCAGCTCGGCAGGCGCGCCGGCGGCGCTCGGCGCTAGCGCGGCCGGCGCGGTGGCCGGCGGAGGCGCGGCGCAGGCGACGAGGCCGCCGAGCAGCAGCGCGGCGGCGAGCGCCCGGGGCGCGGCCTGACTGCCCCTACGGCCGGGCCGGGCGCCCGGCAGGCGGCCCGGCGCCCGAGGGTGCCTCCGCAGACCGGCGACCCGCGTGCAGATCCGCGCCAGGATGGACATGGCTCGGCCGCCCGCCTACGCGCCGGCCGCCGCGAGCCGCGGCAGCCCGTAGGCTTCGCGCGCCGTCTCGGTCAGGATCTGGTCCAGAACCTCCTCGCCGAGCGCCGTCTGCCCGCGCCACTCGGCGAGGTGCTGCAGGAAGCCGTCGTCGTCCAGCTCGTGCGGGAAGTCCGAGGCGACGAACAGGTGGTCGGCACCGACACGCTCGATTACCAGGGGCAGCGCGCTCTCGTACGGCTCGGCCGAGAAGTACAGGCGGCACTCGCGCACGTAGGCGCTCGGCTTGCGGCGCAGCGGCGAGCGGGCGCGGCTGGTCTCCCACTTCTCGTCCAGGCGGTCCATCAGGTAGGGCACCCAGCCGCAGCCGGCCTCGAGGAACCCGACCTTGAGGCGCGGGAAGGTCTCGAACACGCCCTCGGAGACGAAGCTGGTCAGCTCGACGAGCTGGCTGATCGGGTGGTGCAGCAGCCCCGCCCCGCGCAGCCCCGCCAGGACGTCGCGGCCGCGGCCCATGTGCGCCCCGTGGACGCCGAGGAAGCAGCCCAGGCGCTCCGCCTCCTCGTAGATCGGCCAGTAAGTCTGCGCGCCGAGTGGCTGGCGCGGGCCGACGGCCGGCAGGAAGGCGCCGGCCATGCCCAGCTCGCGGTGGATGCGGCGCAGCTCGCGCACCGCCGCCGGCACGTCCTGCAGCGGCAGCAGCGCCACGCAGCGCAGGCGCTGGTCGTACCCCGTGTAGCGGGTGTGGGCCCAGGTGTTGTAGGCACGGGCGAGCAGCACCGCGACCTCGGGATCCTCGCAGAGGCTGAAGCTGAGGGCGTCGGTGGGGTAGAGGACGGCCTGCTCCAGGCCGGCCCGGTCGGCGAACGCCAGCCAGCCCTCGGGCGTCGGATCGTGGCGGTAGGGAGAGTGGGTCTGGCCGCGGAGGTAGGTGCGGGCGCGGTTCTCGGTCGCCTGCCAGGAGGGGAACAGCCCGTGCCCGCGCCCGATGATCGCCTGGTCGTGCAGCGGTGGGTCGAGGCAGGCGATGATCTCGTCGGGGCGCTCGTCCAGGTGGCCGTCGGCGTCGATGATCGGGCGCATCTTCCTCCCCCCCCCGCTCGGCTGCTCGGGCCGCGTGCCCTGAGCATACACGCGCGGGTCGTCGCGCGCCCAGCCGGGCCGGTGCCACCAGCGGCGACCTATCCTTGCCGATGCGTAGCCGCTGCGTCATACTGCACACACTCCCTCGGTCTGGAGCGACCCGCGGTCGTCGGTCTGGTGAAGCGGCCTGGAGTAGTTCAGGGAAAGGGGCTGCCGGCCATGAAGATGCTTCGACGCACCATCCCTGCCTGGCTATCGGTACTCGCGCTGCTCGGCGCGGCCTGCAGTGGCGCGGGAGGGACGGGCGCCCAGCCGCAGCAGGCGGCGCCGGCCCAGTCCGCGTCCGGCGGCGCCGCCAGCCCGGCGGCGACCGGGGAGCCGCTGAAGATCGGCGAGGTCGCCGAGTACACGGGGCCGTTCGCGGGCACCAACCTGCGCGCCTACGACACGCTGGAGTGGCTCGTCCAGCGCGACGGCGGCCAGATCGCCGGGCGCCCGGTAGAGTTCATCCGCGCCGAGGACCAGGCCAAGGTCGACGTGTTCCAGAGCGAGTCGCGGCGGCTGATCGAGGCCCAAAAGGTCGACATGATCGTCGGCCCGATCAACAGCGGCGTGGCCTCCAGCGCCCAGCAGTGGATGAACCAGCAGCCCACGGTCTGGATCATCCCGGAGGTGGGCACGGTCCACTATTACCCGGGCGACAACGCCGTGCGCTCGGTGGCGACCTCCTGGCACATGGCGCTGCCCGACCTCGGCAAGTACTTCGCCGAGACCCACGGCATCCGCAAGGCGGTCACGATCGGCCTCGACTACGCGGCGGGCCGCGACTTCGTGGACGGCGAGGTGCAGAAGATCTTCCCGGCCGGGAACATCGAGGTCGTGCGGCAGTTCTGGGTGCCGGTCGGCAACCCGGACTTCGGGCCGGTCATCTCGCAGATCCCCACCGGCGACGACGTGATGGTCACCGGGGCGCTGTGGTCGGCCGACGCCGTGCGCTTCATGCAGCAGGCGACCGACTTCGGCCTGAAGTCCAAGGTCAAGATGATCGTCTTCCCGGCCGCGTTCGCCAACGACGACGTCGGCCTGGATACGCTCGGGCCGGCCGCCGAAGGGATGTACGTCTACAACGAGATGCCGCCGCCCGACTACCCGTCGCCGGAGTACCAGGACTTCGTGAAGGCGTTCAAGCAGCAGTTCAAGGTGAACCCGGGCTACGCCACCAAGGGTTACGTCACCTACCTCCAGATCAAGCAAGCGCTCGAGTCGCTGCAGGGCCGCACCGACGATCGCCAGGCGCTGGTCCACGCGCTGCGCCAGCCGCTGAAGACGCCGTTCGGCGAGATCACCTTCGACAACTGCGGCAACGCCATCCGCACCCTCTACCTCAAGCAGATCAAGATCGTGGACGGCGAGGACCAGACCTCGCTCGTCAAGGAGTTCCCCAACTCCTCGATCCCCTGTCCGCAGCCGGCAGACTGGAAGGGCTAGTCGATCAGCGAGGATGGGTGACCGGGTGCCGGCACGTGCCAGCACCCGGCCAGCCCGCTCTGGTGGAGTGCTAGTACGCGAGGGTGGGGGAGCGATCCGTGAACACCGTCGCCCTGGCCGGGATGGACGCCCTGTCGCTGGCCATGCTGCTGTTCCTGCTCAGCGCCGGTCTGTCGATTACCTTCGGGCTGATGCGGATCATCAACATGGCCCATACCTCGTTCTACCTGCTCGGCGGCTACGTGGCGATCGCCGTCTGGACGCAGACGCGCAGCTTCGGGCTGGCGGTCATCGCGGCGGCCGTGTCGATGGGCGTGGCTGGGCTCCTGCTGTACAGCGGCTTCCTGCGACGGTTCTCCAAAGAGGACGAGCTGCCGCAGGTGCTGCTGACCTTCGGCGTGCTGCTCATCGTCGCCGATCTCGCGCTGATCGTCTGGGGCGGCGACGTGAAGCGCCTGCCGCCGCCGGCCTTCCTGGGGGGCGCCGTCGAGCTGGGGCCACTGACCTACCCGCGCTACCGCTTCTTCCTGATCGTGACCGGGCTGGTCATGGCGGTCCTGCTCTGGCTGTTCGTCAGCCGGACGCGGCTGGGGTCGCTCGTGCGGGCCGGCGTCGACGACGTGGAGACTGCCCAGAGCATCGGCATCAACATGCCCCTGGTGTTCCTGCTGGTGTTCGGCTTCGGGTCGCTGCTGGCGGGGCTGGCGGGCGTGCTCGGGGCACCCTACCTGGGGGTCTATCCGGGGCTGGACTTCGAGACGATGCTGCTCGCCTTCGCCGTGATCATCGTCGGCGGCGCGGGTAGCATCGAGGGCGCCTTCATCGCGGCGCTGCTCGTGGCCCTGGTGGATACCTTCACTAAGACATACGTGCCGGCTCTGGGCTACTTCAGCATCTACGCCCCGATGGCGATCATCCTGGCCCTCCGGCCCAACGGGCTGCTGGGGCGCGGCACATGAAAGGCTTACCGCAGGTCTGGCTCGATTATCCGCGCGCCGGCCTCATGTTGCGCCGGACCTGGGCGCTGCCGGTCGGCCTGCTCGCCCTGGCCGTGGCGATCGTCCTACCCTTCTTCGTGCAGCCGTTCTTCGTCGACATCATGACCCGCGTCCTGGTGTTCGCCATCCTCGCCGTCGGGCTCAATCTGCTCGTCGGCTACGCCGGCCTCCCTTCCCTGGGCCAGGCGGCGTTCCTGGCGATGGGCGCCTACACCCTGGCCATCCTCGTCAAGCGCACGGGTCTGCCGGCTCTGGTCGCCGTGCTGGCGGCGATCGTGGCGGCCGGGCTGCTCGGCGCCCTGTTCGGTCTGATCGCGCTGCGCGCCCGCGGGGCGACGTTCCTCCTGATCACCCTCGCCCTGGCCCAGTCGGCCTGGGCCGTGGCGTTCACCTGGCGGGCGATGACCGGCGGCGACGACGGGATCGGCGGCATCTCGCGGCCTACGCTCGCCTTCCTGCCCTGGTCGATGGAGCAGGCGCGGCCGTACTACTTCCTGGTCCTGATCGTCTTCCTGGTGCTGCTCTGGGGCTTCAGCGTGCTCGTGCGCTCGCCGTTCGGGCTGGCCCTCCAGGGGATCCGCGACAACGAGCTGCGCATGCGCTCGCTCGGCTACAACACCTGGCTGTACCAGTTCGTGGCCTTCATCATCGCCGCCCTGTTCGGCGGCGTGGCTGGCGTGCTGCGCGCTTACCTCACCGAGGCGGTCACCCCCGGCTGGGCCGAGGTGACCCCGTCGGCCGAGGCGCTGCTGATGGTCATCATCGGCGGGCCGGGCACGGTCGTCGGGCCGCTGATCGGCGCGCTGATCGTCGTGCCGGCCGGGCAGATCGCCAACTTCTTCACCAACCGCTGGCAGCTCGTCCTCGGCGTGGTCTACGTCCTCGTCGTGCTGTTCGCCCCGGGCGGGATCATCGGCCTGTTGCGGCGCGGCCGGGGGGGCGAGGAGCTGGCATGAAGGCACTGGCAACCGAGGGGCTGACCAAGCGCTTCGCCGGCCTCACCGCCGTGCGGGGCGTGGACCTGGCGATCGAGGACGGCGAGTGCCGAGCGATCATCGGCCCGAACGGCGCCGGCAAGACCACCCTGTTCCACCTGCTGAGCGGCGTCGAGCGGCCCACGGCCGGACGGATCTTCCTGGGCGATGAGGAGATCACCCGCGAGCCGGCCTACGCGCGGGCGCGGAAGGGCCTCGGCCGCACCTTCCAGATCAGCAGCCTGTTCGGGAAGCTCACCGTCGAGGAAAACGTGCTGCTGGCGGCGCAGGTGCAGGGGGCGCCGTTCGCCATGCACCGGGCGGCGATGGCCTACGCGCCGGTCATGGCCAGGGTCGAGCGGGTGCTGGAGGAGGGCGGGCTGGCCCACAAGCGCCGCGTGCCCGTCCGCTTCCTGTCGCACGGCGAGCAGCGGCAGCTCGAGCTGCTGCTGGCGCTGGCCACGGAGCCGCGGGTGCTACTCCTTGACGAGCCCACCGCCGGCCTGTCGGAGGCTGAGCGGAAGAGCATGACCGCGCACCTGGCGCGCCTGCGCGGGTCGACCACGATCGTGCTGGTCTCCCACGACATCGACGTGGCGTTCGCGCTCGCCGACCGGGTCTCCGTGCTGCACCTCGGCGAGGTCCTGCTCGAGGGCACGGTGGACGTCGTGCGGCAGGACCCGCGGATCACCGACATCTACCTGGGCGAAGAGGTCGAGGCGCAGCATGCTTGAGGTGCAGGACCTCCACACCTACTACGGCGACAGCTACGTGCTGCAGGGCGTGTCGCTACGCGTCGCCGAGGGGCAGGTCGCGGCGGTGCTGGGGCGCAACGGCGTCGGCAAGACGACGATGTTCCGCTCGATCATGGGCCTCACCCCGCCCCGCCAGGGGCGGGTGATCTTCCAGGGCACGGACATCGCCGGCCTGCCGCCGCACCGCATCGCCGCCCGCGGCCTCGCCCTCGTCCCCCAGGGCCGCCACATCTTCCGCTCCCTGACCGTCCGCGAGAACCTCGAGGTGGCCGTGAACCGCAGCGGCCACGGCCGCGGCTGGAGCCTGGGGAAGATCATGAAGCTGTTCCCGCGGCTGCGCGAGCGGGCCGGGCAGGGCGGCACGACGCTGAGCGGCGGCGAGCAGCAGATGCTGGCCTGCGGCCGCGGCCTGGTCGCCAATCCGGCCCTCCTCCTGATGGACGAGCCGACCGAAGGGCTGGCGCCGGTGATCGTCCGCGAGCTGGAGCGCCTGATCCTCCAGCTCAAGGCGCAGGGCGTGTCGATCCTCCTCGCGGAGCAGCGGTTCGCCTTCGCCCTGCGCGTGGCCGACTACGTGTACGTGATGGCCCAGGGCAAGATCGTCCACGAGGCGCTGCCGGCCGACCTCTGGGAGCAAGAGGACGTCAAGCACGCCTACCTCGGCGTGTAAGCCAGCACCGCAATCAAGGGCGCTATCCCGCGGTCAGCGGCGCTGCTGGCGTGGGTCGAGCGCCGCGCCGAGCCCGTCGGCCACCAGGTTCACCGCGAGCACGGTGAGCGCGATGGCCAGCCCGGGGAACACCGACATCCACCAGGCGGTGCGGAGGAACGGCTGAGCGCCGTTGAGCAGGTAGCCCCAGCTCAGCAGCGTGCGGTCGCCCAGGCCGAGGAAGCTCAGGCCGGCCTCGACCAGGATGGCAGTGCCCACCTGGAGCGCCATCGCGGCGAGCGCCACTGGCAGCGCATTCGGCAGGACGTGGCGCCGCAGGATGCGCCGGTCGGGTGCGCCCAGCGCCCGCGCGGCGAGGATGAACTCGCGCTCGCGGAGCGAAAGCACCTGGGCACGCAGGAGCCGCGCGATCCCCGGCCAGAAGGTGAGCCCGAGCAGCAGGATGGTCAGGCCGAGGCTTGGGCCGAACAGCGCTGCCGCCACCAGCAGCAGGAAGAAGCGCGGCACCACCTGAACGAGCTCGGTCAGCCGCATCAGCGCGTCGTCCACGCGGCGCCCGCGGTAGCCGGCGACCGCGCCGACGAGCGTCCCCAGCAGGCCGGAGAGCGCGGCGACGGCCAGCCCGACCAGGAGCGACGTTCGGCTGCCATGCAGCACCATCGCCAGGAGATCGCGGCCGAGATCGTCGGTGCCTAGCGGGTGGCCGGCCGAGGGCGGCAGCAGTGGCGGCCCGGCCGGGCGGAGCGGGTCACCGGGCGCCAGGATGCCGGCGAGGAGCGCCATCAGCACTACGCCGAGCAGCAGGAACAGCCCGATCAGCGCGGCCGGCTGCCGCAGGCCCGGCGGAAGGGTGCGCGGCCCCCGGACCAGGGCTCTGCGGTGCGGACGGGCGGGCCCTGCCTGGGACCGATCGAGCCCGATCATTCGTACCGCACTCGCGGGTCCAGCACGGCGTACAGGAGGTCGGTCAGCAAGTTGGCCAGGATCACGCCGATGGCCACGACTTCGAAGATCGCCATGAGCAAGGGGTAGTCGCGCGTGGTCGTCGCATCGTAGAGCAGCCGTCCCAGTCCCGGCCAGGCAAAGATGATCTCGACCAGCACCGCGCCGGTGAGGAGGGTGCTCACGTGGCCGCCGACGACCGTCACGACCGGCAACAGGGCGTTGGGCAGCGCGTGCCGGTACACCACGGCGCGCTCGGCTAGCCCCTTCGCGCGGGCGGTGCGGACGAGGTCGTCGCCTAGCGCCTCCCGCATCCCGGCGCGCGTGACGCGGGCGATCAAGGCCAGGCTCTGCAGGCCGAGCGCGGTGGCCGGCAGCGCCAGGTGGCGAGCGACGTCGCCGACGAGCGCCCACCCCGTCGCCGCGGTGCGGGCAGTCGTCATCCCCTGGATGGGGAACCAGCCCAGGCCGGCGGCGACCACGATCACCAGCACCTGGCCCAGCCAGAACACGGGGATGCCGTACACCCCGATGGTCGTCGCCGTGATGGCGTGGTCCACG
>Ga0070739_10006480_pt1 | contig 12873 bp, 8 predicted proteins | sample Coa_R1_7_FD_66445 | JGI IMG/M metagenome (GOLD analysis project Ga0070739, IMG submission 66445) | Surface soil microbial communities from Centralia Pennsylvania, which are recovering from an underground coalmine fire - Coalmine... | ecosystem: Environmental > Terrestrial > Soil > Unclassified ... | reverse complement strand
GGGAGGAGGCAGCGGTTCTGGGTCCACGCGAACACCCACGGGATCGCCCGCAGCCGCTCGAGCTCGTCGGCCCCGGTCGCGTCCGGCCGCGCGACCGGCCGCGAGCCGATCTCGAGGTGCGCGAGCTCGTCGATCGGGGTGAACTCGCGGAAGAACGGGCGAAAGCCTGGCTCGTCCCAGACGAGGGCGCGGTAGGCGCGCTCCGCGGCCGCGGACAGCGTCCCCATCAGCTCGCGGGCGCCGCGGGGCGGGTCGGGGAGGAAGGAGGGGAAGCTCGTCAGCAGCGTCGCCGCCACGGCGGCCTCGAGGTTGCGGTAGGCGATGCCCGGCAGGCCGTACTTGAAGGAGACTGTCTCGCCCTGCTCGGTCAGCTTGAGGCGACCGGCGGTCGCGTACGGGGGCTGCGCGAGCACCGCCGCCCAGGTCGGTCCGCCGCCGCGGCCGGTCGAGCCGCCGCGCCCGTGGAAGATCGTCAGCTCGACGCCGCGCTGGCCGGCGAGCCACGCGAGCCGCTCCTGCGCCCGGTAGATCTCCCAGTTGGCGGTCACGTAGCCGCCGTCCTTGCCCGAATCCGAGTAGCCGACCATCACCTCGAGCCGGTCGGCCGGGGCGCGGTCGAGGAAGTCGGCGACGACGGCGTCGGCGCGGCGGAGGTCGTCGATCTTCTCGAACAACGGCACGACCGCGACGTCGAGGCCCGCCTCGCGCGCGAGCGCCTGCGCGGCGTGCAGGTCGTCGGCCGACGTCGTCATCGAGACGATCAGGGTGTCGAGCGCCACGCGACCGTGACGGCGTTGCAAGCCCGCCGCGCGCTCGAGCACCGACAGGAGCTGCGGGTCGCGTGCATGCACGGCCTCGGCGTGCGTGCGGAGGTCGAGCTTCGCGAGGTGGAGGCCGAAGATCTCGACCCGCCGGCGCAGGGCGGCGAGCGAGCCGTCGGCGAGGCGTGCGCCGCGATGGCGGCGCAGGCTCGCCTCGATCAGGTCGAGCTCGCCGAGGAGCTCGTCCGCCGAGCGGAACTCGTCCGCGTCCAGGCGCTGCCAGATCGACGACAGCCGCCGGCGATAGGGCTCGTCGGCGTTCCGCGTCGGCGCGACGTCGGCGACGTCGCCGACTGCCGGGTCGGCGCCGGCGATCTGCGCCGACATGCCCCAGGCCCGCGCCAGCTCGCGCACGTCGCGCTGGAGCAGGCGGCGCGCGAGTGCCCGCGCCCGCTCGAGCGCGTGCTCGACGGTCTCCGGGCCGGTGTTCGGGTTGCCGTCGAGGTCGCCGCCGATCCACGTGCCGAACGAGAGCGGCGACACGCTCGCGCCGACGAGCTCCCGCAGCTCGGCGACCAGGAGCGGCGCGACCTCCCAGAGGCTCTCCTCGAAGAACCAGAGGCCCCAGCGGATCTCGTCGGCGACGAGCGGACGCTGCGTGCGCACCTCGTCGCTCTGCCAGAGCACCGTGATCTCCTCCGCGAGCGCGGCCCGCAGGCGCGCCGCCCGCGAAGCCGGGAGCTCCGGGTCGTCGAGCTCGCGCAGGATGCCGGCGATCCGCCGGTGCGCGCGCAGCACGCCCAGCCGTGTCGCCTCGGTCGGGTGCGCGGTCAGCACGAGCTCGATCGACAGCGCAGCCGCGCCGGCGCGCAGCTCGTCGACGCCGACGCCGGCCTGCTCGAGGCGGCCGAGCGCGTCCGCGAGCGACTCGCGCGCGACGCGGCCCTCGTGCTCGTACGCGCGCCGTCGCCGCAGCCGATGGTGCTGCTCGGCGATGTTGGCGAGCTGGAAGTACATCGCGAAGGCGCGCAGGACGAGCGCCTGCCGCTCGAGATCGAGCCCGGCGACGACCTCGCGGAGGCGGCGCGCCGCGTCCGCGTCCCCCTGCCGCCCGGCCCGCGCGAGCGCTCGGATCTCCTCTTCTAGCTCGAACACGTCCTCGCCGCACTGCTCGACGAGCACCTCGCCGAGGATCTGCCCGAGCAGGCGCACGTTCGCGCGCAGCGCGTCGTCCGATCGCGTTCCCGCCGCCATCCTCCGAGGCTCTCCTCTCAGACGATCGAGCACGGACCTCCAGTGCGCCCCGGCGTCTCGGCGTCCGGCGGCTTCATACTATTGGGCGCTGCGGAGGGCGAGGCCTGGAGAGGCGGTTGCGACGACGGGAGCTGACCAGGGGTCGGGACGAGACGCCGTGGAAGTGCTCCGGCGGCGCGCGCGCCAGCAGACGCGCGTCGCGGAGCTCGGCCGGGTCGCGCTCCTCGGCGTCCCGATCGACGAGTTCAAGGAGCAGGCGGTCGCCGCCGCCGCCGAGGGTCTCGACGCCGAGCGTGCCTGCCTGTTCGAGCCGAGCGGCCGCGAGCTCGCCTGCCGCATCGCCGTCGGCTGGCCGCCGGGCGAGCTGCGACCCGTGCCGATCGACGGCGACTCGCACGCCGCCGCCGCGTTCCGGCGCCAGGAGCCGCAGGTCGTCGACGACTTCGCCGCCGACAGGCGCTACCCCGGCTCGCACCGACTGCTCGAGCTCGGGCTGGTGAGCGCGGCCGCGGCACCCGTGCGCGGGGAGCAGCAAGCCGTCGGCGTCCTCGTCGTCCACAGCGGCGCCCGCGCGGCGTTCGGGACCGACGAGGTCGTCTACCTGCGCAGCGTCGCGAACCTCCTCGCCGTCGTCGCCGCACGAGCCCGTGCCGACGAGCTCCGCCGGCGGAGCGAGGAGGGGCTCGCGTTCCTCGCCGAAGCGGGTCACGTCCTCTCGAGCTCGCTCGACTACGACTCGACGCTCGCGACGCTCGCCTCGCTCGTCGTACCGCGGCTCGCGGACTGGTTCATCGTCGACCTGGCGGAGCCGGACGGCACCTTCCGGCGCGTCGCCGTCGCCGGGGCGACGCCGGAGATGCGCGCGCTGCTCGACGAGCTCTCGGACGGGTACGCCGCGGCGATCGACGGTCCGTCGCCCGCGAGCCGCGCCGTGACCACCGGCAGCACCGTCCGCTTCCCGGCTTTCGACGCCGAGCAGCTCCGCGCGACGACGAAGGACGAGCGGCACTTCGAGCTGCTCTGCGCGCTCGACCCGCGGGCCGCGATCGCGGTGCCGCTCCTCGGCCGCGACGGGACGCTCGGCGCGCTCACGTTCGCGTGGTCGGAGCCCGGCCGCAGCTACGACGACGCCGACGTCCACCTCGCCGAGGAGCTCGCGCGACGCGCGACGGTCGCGATCGAGAACGCGCGCCTGTACCGCAGCGAGTCGTCGGCGCGTGCGCTGGCCGAGGAGGCGCAACGCCGGCTCTCCTTCCTCGCCGACGCGGGCGAGCTCCTCTCGGCGTCGCTGGACTACGAGCAGACGCTGGCGCAGCTGGCCGAGCTCGCGGTGCCGCGGTTCGCCGACTGGTGCACGGTCGTGATGGTCGGCCCGGACGGGAGACTCGAGCGCCTGGTCGTCGTCCACGACGATCCGGACAAGCGTCAGCTCGCCGAGGCGTTCGCGGCCCGGCATCCGCTCGACCTCGACGACGCGTCCGGCGCCCCGCTCGTGATCCGGACGGGCAAGCCGCTCTTCGTGCCGGAGGTGACGGACGAGATGCTCGTCGAGGCGGCCGCCGACGAGGAGCAGCTGCGCGTCCTGCGCGAGCTCGACCTGCGCTCGGCGATCGTCGTCCCGCTCCTCGCGCGCGGGCAGCCGCTCGGGGCGCTTTCCCTTGCGACGACGCGGACGCGGAGGCCGTACACCCGCGCCGATCTCGAGCTCGCCCGGGAGCTGGCGCGGCGTGCGGGGCAGGCGGTCGAGAACGCGCGCCTGTTCGAGCGCGCCGAGCAAGGGGCGCGGGCGGCCGAGGCGCTCGCGTACGTCGCCGACGCCGTCATCCTGCTCGACGCCGCCGGTCGCGTCCGCTACTGGAACCCGTCGGCGAGCTGGCTGACCGGCATCGCCGAGGCAGACGCCCTCGGCCGGCCGGTCGCCGAGCTGATCCCGAGCTGGCCGCAGCTCGAGGCGCGCGTCCACGAGCGCACGCCGGTGACCGTCCCGGTCTCGCTGCGGGGCGAGGAGCGCTGGCTCTCCGCCTCGCGCGTCGGCTTCGGCGAGGGGAGCGTCTTCGCGCTCCGCGACGTGAGCCAGGAGCGCTCGCTCGAGCAGGCGCGCAGCGACCTCGTCACGACCGCGTCGCACGAGCTGCGCACGCCGCTCGCGGCGATCTACGGCGCCGCGCGCACGCTCCTGCGCGAGGACATCCGCCTCACGGACGCCGAGCGCCGAACCTTCCTGCGAATGATCGAGAGCGAGGGCGAGCGGCTTGCGCGCGTGATCGAACAGATCTTGCTCGTCGGTCGCCTCGACGAGGGGAAGGTCGAGCTCACGCGCGAGCCGTGCGACCTGGCGGAGCTGGCCGCGAGCGTCATCGAGGCGACGAGGCACGCCTACCCGGACGGGAACCGCATCCGCCTCCGCGCCTCGTCGTCGCTGCGACCGGTCGCCTGCGACCGCGACCGCTTTCGGCAGGTGCTCGGCAACCTGCTCGAGAACGCGGTCAAGTACTCGCCGCACGGCAGCGCGGTCGAGGTGCGTCTCCGGCACGACTCCGACGCGGTCGTGCTGGAGGTCGAGGACGAGGGGATCGGGATTCCCGCATCCGAGCAGGAGCGGATCTTCGAGAAGTTCCACCGACTCGACCCTGCGCAGGCGGGCGGCGTCGGCGGGACCGGCCTCGGGCTCTACATCACGCGCGAGCTCGTGAAGCGCATGGGCGGCAGGATCAGCGTCGATTCCCACGCCGGCGCAGGCTCGACCTTCAGCGTCGTGCTGCCGGCGCACGAGCAGAGCTGAGCGTCCGCGCGCCGTCGTACCCTCGTCGCGTGCTCAGGGAAGCGATCTACCTCTGCGACAACATCGAGCTGCTGCCGCGCCTGCCGGCGCAGTCGTTCACGCTCGTCTACGTCGATCCGCCGTTCAACACCGGTAAGGCGCAGCGTCGGCTCACGCTCGCGACGGCGCAGGACGCGGCCGGCAGCCGCACCGGTTTCGGCGGTCGCACGTACCGCAGCCAGGTCGTCGCCGTCAGCTCCTTCGCCGACCGGCACGACGACTACCTCGCGTTCCTCGAGCCGCGTCTGCGCGAGGCCCGCCGCCTGCTGAACGAACGCGGCACCCTCTACTTCCACATCGACTACCGCGAGGCGCACTACTGCAAGCTGCTCCTCGACGAGCTCTTCGGGCGGGACTGCTTCCTGAACGAGATCATCTGGGCCTACGACTACGGCGCGCGGACGAAGCGCCGCTGGCCGGCGAAGCACGACACGATCCTCGTCTACGTCAAGGATGCGGGCGCGTACCACTTCGACGGCGAGGCGGTCGATCGCGAGCCGTACATGGCGCCGGGGCTCGTCACCGCCGCGAAGGCCGCGCGCGGGAAGCTGCCGACCGACGTCTGGTGGCACACGATCGTCTCGCCGACCGGGAGGGAGAAGACCGGCTATCCGACCCAGAAGCCGCTCGGCGTCTTGCGGCGGATCGTGCAGGCGTCGTCGGCGCCGGGCGACTGGTGCCTCGACTTCTTCGCCGGCAGCGGCACGCTCGGCGCCGCCGCGCGCGAGCTCGGGCGGCGCTGCGTGCTCTGCGACTCGAGTCCGGAGGCCGTCGCGGTGATGCAGCGGCGGCTCGGGCTGCCGCTCGCGGAGCTAGCCGAAGCGGCCGGCTAGGACGCGGTAGAGCCCCGGCGCGAGCCGGCGGACACGGACGGCGATCGAGAGCCAGGCGGGGACGAACGTCTCGGCGCGGTTGCCGCCCACGGCACGCACGATCGCCGCGGCGATCCGCGCCGGCTCGACGGGCGCCGGCCAGCGGCGGTCGTACGGCGCGCCGCGGCGCGCGAAGAACGGTGTGTCGACGGCGCCCGGCGAGATCAGCGAGACGCTGACGCCGGTGCCGCGGAGCTCGTCGCGGAGGCTGTCGCTGAAGATCGCGATCGCCGCCTTGCTCGCCGCGTAGACCGCTTCGCGGCGATGGCCGACGCGGCCGAGGATCGAGCCGAGGTTGACGACGTGCCCCTGCTGCCGCGCGAGCATGCCGGGCAGGAGCGCGCTCGTCAGGTCGATCGGCGCCGAGACGTTGATGCGGAGCACGCGCTCGACGTCGTCGGGCGTGAGCGCGGCCGCCGGCCCGAACTGGCCGACGCCCGCGCAGTTGACGAGCACGTCCACCCGGCCGCACGCGGCGAGCGCGTCGGCGGCGAGGCGGCCGCCCGCACCCGGCTCGGCGAGGTCGCACGGGAGCGCGCGGCCGTTCGCCTCCGCCGCGACCGCGGCGAGCGCGGCCTCGTCGCGCCCGGAGACGAGCACGTCTGCGCCCGCCTCGCCGAGCGCGACCGCGGTCGCGCGGCCGATCCCGCTCGTCGCGCCCGTGACGAGGCAGACGGTGCCGGAAAGCTCCACGGCCGGATTCTCCCGCTTTTCGGGTCCGCCGCGCATCGGCGCGGCCGACCCTGGTCGGCGTCGACCGGCCTCGCGAGCCGTCTTGGCCTCGTCGCTGGCAGCAGGCGCCGTCGATCCCGAGCGGCGCGTCGTGCTCGAGCAGGCGGGCGGGGAGCGTCCGGCTGACCGTCCCGCCGGCCGTTCGAGGCCGCAATCGGCTTCCGCTTGCCAGAGCAGCGAGAGCCGAGGCGGCTCGATGTCGCTGACGACCTGCCGAGCAGCGGCAGGAGCTCACGACAGCAACGGCTATCGTCCAGCCGTGGCGCTGCCGGCTGCGTTCAGGACCGAGGTCGGCCGGATGCTGGCGGCGGATGCGGTCATCGCCGAGCCCGAGCAGCTCCGCACCTACGAGTGCGACGCCCTCACCGGCCACCGCTCGGTGCCGGAGCTCGTCGTCCTCCCGAGTTCGGCGGCAGAGGTGCAGGCCGTCGTGCGGCTCTGCCACCGGCACCGGGTGCCGTTCGTCGCCCGCGGCGCCGGGACCGGCCTCTCCGGCGGCGCGTTACCCGTCGCCGAGGGCGTCGTCATCTCGCTCGCGCGGCTCGACCGCATCCTCGCCGTCGACCTCGAGCGCGAGCGCGTCGTCTGCGAGCCGGGCGTGACGAACCTCGCGATCAGCCGCGCCGTCGCCGCGGACGGCTTCTACTACGCACCCGATCCGTCGAGCCAGCAGGTGTGCACGATCGGCGGCAACGTCGCCGAGAACTCGGGCGGCGCGCACTGTCTCAAGTACGGCTTCACCGTCAACCACGTGCTCGCGGCCGACGTCGTGCTGCCCGACGGCGAGCTCGTCGCCCTCTTGCGCGACGACGAGGGGCCGGGGCTGCTCGGCGCGTTCGTCGGCTCGGAGGGCACGCTCGGGATCGCGGTGCGGATCACGGTGCGCGTGCTGCGGCTGCCCGAGGCCGTGCGGACCCTGCTCGCCGCCTTCGACTCGACGGACGCGGCCGGCGAGGCGGTGTCGCAGGTGATCGGCGCCGGGATCCTGCCCGCGGCGATCGAGATGATGGACGCGCTCTCGATCGAGGCGGCGGAGGCGGCGGTCGCGTGCGGCTATCCCGCCGGTGCGGGCGCGGTGCTGATCGTCGAGCTCGACGGGCCGGCGGTGCAGGTGGAGGCGGACGCGGCGGCCGCGGAGCGCCTCTGCCGCGTCTGCGGCGCGTTCGCCGTCCACGCCGCCGACAGCGCCGACGAGCGAGCGCGTCTCTGGCGCGGCCGCAAGTCCGCGTTCGCCGCCATGGGCCGCATCTCGCCGAGCTACTACGTCCAGGACGGCGTCGTGCCTCGCACGAAGCTGCCGGAGGTGCTGCGCGCGATCGCCGCGCTGGCCGGGGAGCGCCGCCTGCGCGTGGCGAACGTCTTCCACGCCGGCGACGGCAACCTGCACCCGCTCGTCCTCTACGACGACCGGGTCGAGGGCGAGGCGGCGCGCGCCGAGCGGCTCGCGACCGAGATCCTCGACATCTGCATCGACGCCGGCGGCTCGCTCACCGGCGAGCATGGGGTCGGGGTCGACAAGGCGTGCGCGATGCCGAAGCTGTTCGGCCCGCGCGACCTCGAGACGATGCTGCGGCTGAAAGCCGCCTTCGACCCGCTCGGGCTCGCCAACCCGGGCAAGGCGTTTCCGACGCCGCGCCTCTGCGGCGAGGTGCCGGGCCCCTACCGCGCGCATCCGCTGGAGCGAGCCGGGGTTGCCGAGCGTCTCTGAGCCCGCGACGCTCGAGGAGGCCGCGGCGGTGCTCGCCGAGGGCCGCAGCGTCTCGATCGAGCGCGACGGCGGCGACGTCCTGCTCTCGACCCGCCGCCTCGACCGCGTGCTCGAGTACGAGCCGGGCGATCTGACGGCGGTCGTCGAGGCGGGCGTGCGCCTGTCGCGGCTCCAGTCGGAGCTCGCCGCTCACGACCAGATGCTCGCGCTCGACCCGCCGGGGGACCCGACCATCGGCGCCTGCCTCGCCGGCGACCTCTCCGGCCCGCGCCGCCACCGCTACGGTGCGATGCGCGACCTCGTCATCGGCGTCACGGTCGTCCTCGCCGACGGGACGATCGCGAGCTCCGGCGGCAAGGTGGTGAAGAACGTCGCCGGCTACGACCTCGGCAAGCTGTTCGCGGGCTCGCGCGGCCGGCTCGGCCTCATCGCGCGCGTCGCGCTGCGGCTGCATCCGCGACCGTCGGCCGAGGCGACGGTCGTCGCCGAGGCAGACGACGCGCGCGCCTTCTGGCGCGAGCTGCAGGCCTCGCAGCTCGTGCCGAGCGCGGTCGACTACCTGCCGCCGAACCGCTTCGCGCTCCTGTTCGAGGGCGGCGAGGCCGCCGTCGAGCGCCAGGTCGAGGCGTGCCCGGGTGACGGCCGCGGCGAGGCGGCCGTCTGGGACGAGGCGGGCGCGCGGCAACGCCGCGCGGCGAGCACCGTTCCGCACGAGTGGCAAGACTGCCTGCTCGCCCGGCCGGGGCCGGGCATCGCCTACGTCGACTCGCCGCGCCGCCCGTGGTCGCCGCTCGCCGAGCGGGTGCGGGCTGCGTTCGACCCGGAGGGCGTGCTCGTCTGATGGACGCCGAGCTGATCCGCGACTGCGTCCACTGCGGCTTCTGCCTGCCGACCTGCCCGACGTACTCGCTCTGGCACGAGGAGATGGACTCGCCGCGCGGCCGCATCTGGCTGATGCAGGCGACGCTCGACGGCACCGTCGAGCTCAACCGCACGGTCGCGCAGCACTTCGACCGTTGCCTCGGCTGCATGGCCTGCGTCACCTCGTGCCCGTCCGGCGTCCGGTACGACCGGCTGATCGAGCTGACGCGCGAGCGCGTCGAGCAGGAGGTGCGGCGGCCCCTGCGCGAGCGGCTGCTGCGCGCGCTCGCCTTCGCCGTCCTGCCGCGCCCGCGGGTCATGCGCGCCGCGCTCCCGTTCGCGCGGCTCGCTCCGTTCCGCGCGTTCCGCGAGCTCGCGCCGCCGTGGCGCGAGCCCGTCTCGCCGCCGCGCGAGACGCCCGCGGCCGGCGCGCGCATCTCGCGTGTCGGCCTCCTGACCGGTTGCGTCCAGAGCGTCGTCTTCGGCGAGGTGAACCGCGCGACCGCGCGGGTGCTGGCGGCGTTCGGCTACGAGACGGTGACGCCGTACCGCGGCTGCTGCGGCGCGCTCGCGCTGCACGCCGGTCGCCGCCAGCACGGCCTCGCGCGCGCGCGCCGCGTGGCCGCCGCCTTCGCCGCCGCCGGTGCGGAGGCGATCGTGACGAACGCCGCCGGGTGCGGCTCGCACCTGAAGGACGCCGAGCTCGAGCTGCCGGTGCTGGACGTCTCGGAGGCGCTCGCCGCCGGACGCCAGCCGGAGCTGCAGCCGCTGCGTGCGCGCGTCGTCTTCCAGGATTCGTGCCATCTCGCGCATGCGCAGCGGGTGCGGACCGAGCCGCGTGCGCTCCTGCGGTCGATTCCGGAGCTCGAGCTCGTCGAGGCGGCCGAGCAGGAGATCTGCTGCGGCAGCGCCGGCATCTACAACCTCGTCCAGCCGGACGCCGCGCGCGAGCTCGCCGAGCGGAAGGCACGCCACGTGCTCGCAGCCGAGCCGGACGTCTACGCGAGCGCGAACCCCGGCTGCCTGCTCCAGGTGACGGCCGCGCTCCGACGCGCGGGCCGACCGGTGCGCGCGGTGCACCCCGTCGAGCTCATCGACGCCTCCGTGCGCGGTGCGCCGCTCAGTACAGCGCGTGGTTGAAGACGATTGCGAACGTCGCGCCCAGCATCGCGCACAGCGAGATGAACATGATCGCGGGCGCCGTGAGCCGGCGGTCGGGCATCGACCTCGCCGCGATCAGCAGGAGCAGGCCGGCCGCCGCTTCGAACACGAATGGGAGCCGGAAGAGGCCGGCGATCGCCAAGCCGACCGCGACGACCGTCAGAGCGGTCCAGAGCGGCGCGTAGCGGCTCGTCACGGCGGGAACTCTAACGGCGACGAACGCGGGGCGTCCCGAGAGCTGCCGCACGCCGGGCTCGGAGACGCGATCAGCAGGCGATGTCGACGTCGAGCCGCGCGGTGCCGCCCTGACGCAGCCAGACCGGCCCGCTCGCGAAGCCGCCGCTGCACGGGGCCGTGACGCCGCCGACGCCGACCGGGATCCACTCCGGCAACGCGAGGCTGCGCCAGCCGCCCGTGATCCGCTGCCACCAGGTCGATGCGGAGTAGATGCCGACGAGCGGTCTCGGCTGCTGCGCGAGCAGGTAGTCGATCAGCCCGCGAATGGTCGCGACGTTGAGGCTGTGGTTTCGCGACCACGCGTTCGAGCGCTCGACGTCGAGCCAGTAGAGGCTCGGCCGGTTGACCGGGTCGATCAGCGCGATCGCCCTCGCCGCCTCGCTGCACCCGAGCGCGTAGGCGCGCTGCGCCGCGAGCGCGACGTCCTGGGCGGCGCCGAGCCGCCGGCAGGCGGGCGTCGTCCGCCGGAGCAGCTTGGGCGCGTACGAGGTGTTCAGGTAGACGCTGAACGGCCCGCGGCCCCGCTGGCGCGCGTGCGCGGCCTGCGTCCGGAAGCAGCGATTCGCCGTGAACGGCTGGCCGCCGTTGACGCCGACGACGAGGAAGCCGGTGCTCGGGAGCGCACGGCGGCAGTTCGGGTAGCTGACGTCGTGGCCGCGCGCGCCCGGCAGGAACGGGTCGGCCGACGGGATCAGCCGCACGGGGAGCGGCTTCGGCCGCGGCCTCGGCACCACGACCGGCTTCGGCGCCGCCGGCGGCAGCCACGGCCGCAGCCTGCCCTGGCAGTTGCCGGACGTGCGCGCGATCCAGTTCCGGACCGCCTGGGCCGACTGCTTCGGCCTCGGCGTGCCCGTGGGCGAGAACTGGAAGAGCCCGCTCTGCCAGCCGGCGAGGCTCGGCTCGTCGGCGAGCTTGAAGATGTTGACCGTCTTCACGTTCGGGTCGCACGCGAGCAGCGCGAGCATCTGCCGGTACCAGCTCGCCTGGTAGGCCTGCGTCGCGTACGGCCCGTAGACGCCGCCGGCGCTGTTCGCCGCCGCCTTGACGCCGCTGTAGCCGGCGAGGCCGGTCGACGCCGTCTGGATCCCGACCTCGTTGACGCTGACCGGCAACGCGCCGCCCGGTTGCTGGCCGATCGTCGGCTGCGGCGTCCCGTTGAAGGCCGAGTAGAAGGCCTGGTAGAGGCGCGGCATGTTCGCGACGGAGACGTCCTTCGAGTTCGGGTACCCGACCGCGAACGGCAGCGACTGCGGCACCGGGTACGGGTGCACGTCGAGACCGTCCATCAGCGGCGCGCTGCGGTGCGTCCGCGCCGCGAAGGCGCGGAACCAGGACCCGAGCGCGGCGAGGAAGTGGACCGGGGAGGACGAGGAGTTCGCAGCCGCGGACGGGTTGTCGTTCCCGCGCGGCGACAGCCCGAGCCCCCAGACGAAGTTCGTCGGGTCGACGGCGTGCAGCGCGTCGTAGGCGGCGGCGAGCGCGCGGCCGCAGACCTCCGCGGCCTGGTTCGTGCCGTCGAGCGTCCACTGCGGGTTGACGAAGTACGGCTGGTTGCACTCGTTCATGACCACGAACTGGTGCACGGTCGGGAACGTGCGCGCGACCTGCGCCGTCCACGCGGCGAAGCGCGCGATCCGCAGCGAGTCGCCACACTGGAGCGGGCCTGTCACCGCCTGGCACTGGCGGCCGTCGGTGAGCGCCGCGGCGTGGAGCGGGTAGAGATCGAGTTGCAGCGTGACGCCCGCCTGCGCGGCCGCGGCGACCACGGTGTCGACGGCGGCGACCTGGTCGGGCGGGATCGTCGTCGGCGCTGCCTCGTCCCAGCGCAGCGTGATCGTGTCGACCGTCAGCCCTTCCGCCTGCATCGTCGGGAAGAACCACGCCGAGGTCGCCGCCTCGGTCGCGGCGTCGTCGTTGATCCCGACCGTCAAGCCGGCCTGCGCCGGCGTCAGCAGCGCGAGCGCGAGACCCCACGCCGCCAGCAGCACAACGAGCGTTCGCATCGATTCTCCCCTCGGCGAGCTTGCAGTTGGAGCGACGGCTCGTCCAGTGTGACCGGTCGGTAGCAGTTCTTCAAGAGCGGACGAGATCGGCGTCGTCGCGGGGGAGGAGTAGAGTCGCGCAGCCGGAAGCCAGCTCCGGCGTGGACCCCGACTTGAGACTGCGCGCACACAGCCTCGCCTGTCTCGGTGCGATCGCCCTCGCGACCGTCGCGGTCGGTGCAGCGGAGGCGACGCCGCCGCAGCTCGCCGCCAAGCGCGCGCAGGCGCAGCGCGTGCTCGCGCAGATCGACGCGATCGACGCGCGCCTGAGCGTCGTCAGCGAGCAGTTCGACGGCGCGCGCGTGAATCTGCAGCGCCTGCGCGGCGAGTTGCGCGTCGCTCAGGCTCGGCTCGCCCGCGCGCGCGGGCAGAACAGGCGCGCGCAGCTCGACGAGGCGCGACTTCTCGTCTCCCTCTACACGAC
>Ga0070739_10006478_pt1 | contig 12878 bp, 10 predicted proteins | sample Coa_R1_7_FD_66445 | JGI IMG/M metagenome (GOLD analysis project Ga0070739, IMG submission 66445) | Surface soil microbial communities from Centralia Pennsylvania, which are recovering from an underground coalmine fire - Coalmine... | ecosystem: Environmental > Terrestrial > Soil > Unclassified ... | reverse complement strand
GCAGATTCGCGTAGAGCTCATCGGCGGCGTGCATCCACTCCTTCGGCAGGCCGCGGGTGATCGGGTGATCGGTCACCCGGTTGACCACCTTGAAGGGGAGACGCGCGCCGTGGCTCCCGGCGGGCCCCGGCGTGGTGTCCGGGACGAGCTTGCCGTCCTGGTAGTAGAAGTGCGGTCCCGACTTTTCGTTGCGTCCGCGCCAGCCCCCCACGCCGATCATGAGGTTGTACTCTTTCCAGTTGGGAAAGGCGTTATCGGCGGCATGCACGGAGACGAACCCGCCGCCGTTGCGTACGTACTCTTCGAAAGAGGCTTTCAGGCTGTCGGGCCACCGGTCATCCGGAGCGTCGTAGTTCCAGACCACGACCTGATATTTGCTCCAATCCGGGTGAAAGGCGCTGAAATCGCCGCCGCGCGGCGGCGCGGTGACCACATCGACCTGAAAAATCCGGGCATCCTCGAGCATCCGTTTCAGATACGGCGTGGTCTGCTGCCAGGCATGGTAGGGGCCGCCCGATTCCCCATCGAGCAGCATCACGCGAATGGGCGGCGCCGCCGCAGTGGGCAGCGCGCAGGCAAGCGCCACCAGTGTTCCGGCAATAGACATTCTCACGGTTGCAGATCCCATGATCTGCAACTGTATCAGATTCGCGCCGGGCGCAGCGCGAGGATTACTCCCAGCCACCGCCCAACGCTTTGTAAAGCTGGACCACGCTCACCAGCTCCGCGTAACGGATCTGCGCCAGGCCCAGTTCCGCCTGAAACAGATCGCGATCCGCATCGAGCGCGTTCAACTGCGTGTCGACGCCGCCGCGATAGCGGACGTACGCCAGGCGCTTGCGGTCTTCGAGCGCCTGCACCAGCTTCTCCTGCTCCACACGGCTCTCGCGCGTGCGCTCATGAGCGATCAACGCATCGGAGACCTCGGAGAACGCGGTGCGGATCGCCTTCTCGTACGCGATCCGGGCGCGCTCGCGCTCCGCCTCCGCCTGCCGCACACCGGATTTGATCCGCCCGCCGGCGAAAAGCGGCTGCGAGACCTGCGGCACGAAATTCCAGGCGCGGTTCGGGCCGGTGAAGAGGCTGGACAGACTGGAGCTTTGGCCGCCGAGGACGCCGCTGAGGCTGATCTGAGGGAAATACGCCGCTTTCGCGACGCCGATGTTCGCGTTCGCGGCGATCAGCGCCTCCTCGGCGGCGTGGATGTCGGGGCGGCGGTCGAGCAGGGCCGAAGTCAGCCCGGCGGGCACTTCCGGCGGAACATCCTGTTCGACCAGGCTGCGCCCGCGCACGACGGCCTGCGGGTTCGCTCCGAGCAGCAGCGAGATGCGATTCTCGCTCTGCTCGATCTGCTGCTGGAGCACCGGGATGTTCGCGGCGGCGCTGCTGACGAGCTGCTCCGCCTGGCGCAGGTCGAGCAGCGTGGCCACGCCGCCGCCCTGCCGCTCGCGCACCAGATCGAGCGAGGCACGGCGGTTCTCGAGCGTTCGCTGCGAAATTTCGAGCTCGTAATCAAGCTCGCGGAGCCGGAAGTAATCCGCCGCCACGTCGCTCACGAGGCCGCTGATGACCGCCTTGCGGTTCCACTCCGCATTGAGCAGGTTGGCGCGCGCGGCTTCGGTTTCGCGGCGCAAGCGGCCCCAAAGGTCGATTTCGAAGGACAGCAGGCCCAGCGATGCCTGCCCCCAGTTCCGGTTCTGGCTGGCCACGAACGATGACGGCAGCGGGAACGATCCGTCGCGCGAGAGGCGCGTGATTTCGAGCGCGCCGGAGGCATCGGCCTGGGGAAGCTGGTTGGAACGCGCAATTCCCAGGCTGGCGCGGGCCTCCTCCACGCGGGCGGCCGCATCCATAAGGTCGTAGTTGTGGGCGAGCGCCTCGCGGATCAACTCCTGGAGCTGGGCATCGCGGAAGACCTCGAACCATTTCAGGTCGGCCAGCGATGCGGCCTGCGATTCGGGGAGCGGCTCCGGCGCCCGGAAGGATGGCGGAACCGCCGCTTCCGGACGCTTGTAATTGGGGCCGACCACGCATCCGGCCAACAGCGCCGCGGCCGCGGCGACGGTAACATACGATGCTCTCATCTCAATCTCCCTGCGCCGGCGAAAGCGCCAATTCGGGACCGGCCGCCTGTGCGCCGGACAATCTCTCGACCGCGTAGAAGATCGCGGGAATCAGGAACCGGCCGATGAAGGTCTCGACCAGCATGCCTCCGATCACCGCGGTGCCCATCACCTGCCGGGCGATGGAGCCGGCGCCGGAAGCCAGCCAGAGCGGAGCGCAGCCGAGAATAAACGCGATCGAGGTCATGAGCAGCGGCCGCAAGCGCAGCCGCGCCGCTTCGAGCGCGGCTTCCGCCAGCGGTCTGCCGCGTTCGTACTCGGCCTTGGCAAACGCCACGATCAGGATGGAATTCTTGGCGGCGAGGCCGATCAGCATCACGAGACCGATCTGCGAATACACGTCGTTTTCGATCTGAACGCGGTACGCCGGAAGGTACAGCTCCATGACCCATCGCCTCAGCCAGAGCGCCGCGAAAGCGCCAAACACCGCCATGGGCGTGCTCAGCAGGACGCTGAATGGCAGGGTCCAGCTCTCGTAGAGAGCCGCCAGGATCAGGAACACGAACACCAGCGAGAGGCCGAAAATCGCCCACGTCGGAATCCCCTCCTGCGATTTCTTCTCCTGGTAGGACATGCCCATGTAGTCGTAGCCCATTTCGCGCGGCATGGTTCTGTCGAAGGTCTCTTCGAGCGCCTTCATGGCCTGCGCCGAGCTGTATCCGGGCGCCGCGGAGCCGATGATCTGCGCGGACCGGTAGAGGTTGTATCGCATGGTGAACTCCGGGCCGTAGCGCGTCTCGAAGTGCGCGAGCGACGAGAGCGGCACCATTTCCCCGTGCGAGTTGCGCACATAGAACTGATCGATGTGGTCCAGGTTCGCGCGGTAATCGCCCTCCGCCTCTACATATACCTGCCACTGCCGGCCGAACCGGTTGAAGTAATTCACGAACAGGCCGCCCATGTAGGCCTGCACGGTCCGGTAGACATCCGTCAGCGCCACGCCTTGCTTCAGCACCTTTTCGCGATCGACATTCAGAAACTGCTGCGGAACGCCGGGCAGAAACGTGGTGACGAGGCCGGGCGCGATCTCCGGCCGCTTCGCCGCGGCGGCGATGAATTTCTGCACATTTTCCGCGAGGAACGGCACGTCCCGCCCGGCGCGGTCTTCGAGCACGAACGTGAATCCGCCCGATGTTCCGACGCCGGGAATCGCGGGCGGCGGGAAGCTGAGCGCGAAGCCGTCGGGCAGCTTCGAGAGCTCCTGATTGACGTGCTGTACGATCTCCTGGTACTGCGTGGCGCGGCTCTTGCGATCGCCCCAATCGTCGAGTGTGACGAAGAAGAAGCCCGTGTAGCTGGTATTGACGAAGCTCAGAAGACTGAACCCAACCGCGCTGGTGGTGTACTTGACGCCTGGCGTGTGCAACAGGATCTGCTCCACCTTTTGTGCGGCGGCCTCCGTCCGCTGGAGCGACGCCGCATTCGGCAACTGCAGGTGAATGAACAGGTAGCCCTGGTCTTCGACGGGCAGGAAGCTCGAAGGAACCCGCTGGCTCAGCAAACTCGCGCCCGCGCCCGCGGCGATCAGGATCACGAAGACGACCGCGCTCTTGTTGAGCAGGACGCGCGACCAGCGCAGGTAGCTGCCGGTCGACCGCTCGAAGAAGCGGTTGAACCAATCGAAGAAGCGCCGCATGAAGCCGCGCGCCTCGCCGCGCGGCTTGAGCAGCAGAGCGGCCAGCGCGGGGCTGAGGGTCAGGGCATTGAACGCCGAAAGGATCACCGAGATCGCGATCGTGGCGGCGAACTGCTGATAGAGCCGGCCCGTGATTCCGGGGATGAAGATGGTCGGCACGAATACGGTCGAGAGGACCAGCGCGATGCCGATCAGCGGGCCGGAGATTTCTTCCATTGCCCGCAGCGACGCGTTCTTCGGATCGAGGCCTTCCTCGATATGGCGCTCGACCGCTTCGACGACCACGATCGCGTCATCCACCACCAGGCCGATCGCCAGCACCAGCCCGAACAGCGAAAGCGTATTGATCGAGAACCCGAGCAGGGGAAAGAGCACAAACGTGCCGATCAGCGAAACCGGCACCGCGAGGAGCGGAATCAGCGTGGCGCGCCACCCCTGGAGGAAAATGTACACGACGATCGCGACCAGAACGATCGCGATCCCGATCGTGGTGACGATCTCGCGCATGCCCTCCGTGACGGATGCCGTCGTGTCCAGCGAGACGACGTAATCGACATCCTGCGGAAAGCGCTTCTTCGCCTCTTCCATTACTTTGCGGACGCCGCGCGCCGCTTCGACCGCGTTGCTGCCGGGAAGCTGATAAAGGGCGATGATGGCGCCGGGCTTGCCGTTGATGCGGCCGGAGATCGAATAATCCTGCGACCCCAGCTCCATCCGCGCGATGTCGCGCAGGCGCACGATGCCGCCATCCGCGGACTCCCGCACGATGATGTCACCGAATTCCTCGGGCGAGGTCAGACGCCCCTGCGCCCGCACCGAATAGGTATACTCCTGGCCTTTCGGTGCGGGCGCCCCACCAACCTGTCCCGCGGGATTCACCGCATTCTGCGCCTGGATGGCCGAGACGATCTCCGGCACCGTAATGCCGAGTTTCGAAAGCTGGTCCGGCTTGACCCAGAGGCGCATCGCGTACTGCCCCGCGCCGAATACCTGCACGCTGCCGATCCCCGGCACGCGCGTCAACTGATCGTTCAGATTGATATAGGCGTAGTTCGCCAGGAACTTCGCGTCATACCTTCCGTTCGGCGAGTAGAGACCCATCACCATCAGGGGCGCGGTCACGGACTTCTGCACGGTGACGCCGTAATTGGTGACGTCCTGCGGGAGCTGGGACGCGGCTTGCTGCTCGCGCATCTGCGTCAGCATGAGGTCCGTGTTGGGATCGGTCTTCACGTCGAAGTTCACGATCATGGTCATCTGGCCGCTCGCGCCGGCGTTGAGCGAGTACATGTAGTTCAGGTTGTCCACGCCGCTCATCTGCTGCTCGATTGGCGTGGCAACCGATTGCTCGATGGTCTGGGAGTCCGCGCCCACGTAATTCGCCCGGATCTGCACCTCCGGCGGCGCGATCTGCGGAAATTGCGCGATGGGCAGTTCCGCGATTGTGACGATCCCGATGATCACCGTCAGGATGGAGATCACCATTGCCACGATGGGCCGGCGGATGAAGAACTTCGACATTATTTCGCCCCCTTCGGATTGACCGCCGCGCCGGGGCGGATGTGGAAAAGACCGTCGGTCACGACGCGCTCGCCGGGCTTCAGGCCCTGCTCGACAATCCAATCGGAACCGATGCGCTCGCCGACCGTCACGGCGGCGAATCGCACGGTATTGTTCGGATCGACCACCGCCACCATGTTCGTCCCTTGCGTATCGATCACGGCCCGCTGCGGAACGAGCAGCGCGCCGGAGTGCATCCCAATGGCCGCCCGCACCTTGGCATATTGGCCCGGCCGCAGGCGGTTTCCGGGATTGGGAAAGATTCCCGTCAGCCGGATCGCGCCGGTCGCCGGATCCACCTGGCGATCGGCGAAGGAGAACCGCCCGGGCTGCGGATGCGCGCTCCCATCGGCCAGGATCAGCTTGAGCTGCAGTTTATGGAGCTCATCGGCCCGCTCCAGGCTGAGATATTCCTGCTCGCTTACGGTGAAATTCGCCTTGATGGGATCGAGTGTCGAGACCGTCGTGATGGCGCTCCCGGCAGGTCCGACCAGGTTGCCCACCTGCGTCGTGGCCGCCCCGGCGATGCCGTCGATGGGAGACGTCAGCCGCGTGAAGCCGAGGTTGACCTTGGCGGTTTCGAGCGCGGCTTCCGCCGCCGCTACGCCGGCGCGGGCGGCCTGAATCTGCGCTTTGGCCGTCTCCACTTGCGCCTGTGCGGCGGCCACCTGCGCCTTCATCGCCTGGTTGGTCTGCCGCGCGTTGTCGAGGTCCTGCTGGGTGATGGCCTGCTGCTCGGCGAGCGGCTTATAACGGTCTTCATCCAACTGCGCCTTGTGTTGATTCGCTTCGGCGGTCGCAAGCTGGGATTGCGCCTGAATCAGCCCGGCCTGCGCCTGCGCCAGTTGCGCCTGCGCCTGGGCCAACTGCCCCGCCGCCTGGTCCGCCCCCGCCTGGAAGGGCCGCGGATCGATCTCAAACAGCAACTGCCCCTTATGAACGAACGAGCCTTCCGCGTAGCCCTGCCGCAGCAGATAGCCCGTCACCTGCGCCTTGATCGCCGCATTCACCAGGCCATCCAGCGTCCCGACCCACTCCCGCTCGATCGGCACGTCACGCTGCTCGACGGCCGCTACCATGACGTCCGGCGGCGGAGGCGGTGCCATCGCGGCCGCGGTTCCCCTCGATCGGCTGACTACGGCGATGACTCCCGCGGCGAGCAGCAGGGCCGCGGCGGCCCCGAGAATTCGGTGGTTGCGTTTCGTTTTCACTTTTCCCCTCCATCAATCGGTGCGGATTTGCTGCACGGCGGGCACAGGTGGTCCAGTCCGCGCCGTAGCGGACGGGATGGCCCGTTCTTTAACGTTTCGATCAGATCCCGGTTCTCCACTCCGCTGGCGATCAGCTCAGTCCCAGCTTCCTTCATCTCCGCGAGCAGCCGTTCGCCGGCTTCATCAATGAAGGTCACGTCGTTCAGATCGACGATCGCGCGCGCCCGCGGCGTGCGCTCGCGGGCATCTTGCCAACACGAGCGCAGCTCGCCGACCCATGGACCCGCGAGCCGCCCGCAAAGGTTCCAGCGCTGTCCCTCGGCGGTATCGGAGTAAGAAACCCGCAACATGAATTGCATTCCCTCTTTGCGGTTCCCCAGACGCATGCTCGCGGCCAAACGGCGGTCGCTCATTTTGAAGCACTTACGCGAGCGCCAGCCTGTTCCGGTCGCCGCACATTCGGTAGCTACCGGATTTTCGGCATCTCCCACGGCGCGTCCTCCTTCACTGGAGCGACGCTCGGGGACCGCGAAGATCGACATCGCCTGCGAGAATTTTGGCCTGCCCGATCTTCGGCACTTGCCGGACCGGCGTCACGCCGAACGCAGGCCGTGACCGGAAGGCCTGTGTTACGATCGCGGCTCAATTGGATAACGGCGTGCACACTCGTCCGTCGAATGAATATGGACGATACAACGAGGGATGCCGCCGATCTCCTGTGGCTCGCCTTTCTTCTTACGGGACAACGCGATATCAGTCTCGATATTGCCGTGGACACGATTGCCTCGCAGGATGATGGATATCCGTTCTTCACCACCTGGATGGGAGCGTGGGCGCGGAGAACCGTGATCGCGAAGGCCCTGGGCGCCATTCGCGGCGAGCTTGCGGAATCGGCGCATCGCACTCGGATGGCGCGCGTGGAGCATGGCGCCGCCGCGCCGCAGGGCTGGTCCCTGAGTCCGGAGACGACCAAGGCCCGGATTGAGGAAGCCCTGCTCTCGATCGACGTGTTTCCGCGAGCGGCGGTGGTGCTGTCGATCTTCGAGGCTGTCCGGATGGCCGACGCCGCGGTCCTCCTGGATGCCGACGCCTCACTGGTGAGGAAGGCTCAAGCCATTGGACTGAGCGAGTTTATCGGAAACCTCGCCGGCACGAAGCGGCATGCGGAGGTGCGTTATGCGTGCCCGTTCCGGCTGATCTTCGCGGCAAGATAAGGCGTCAGTTCACCGGCGACCCGGCGAATTTCTCCCACGCCTCCGCCCCGCCCAGTAAAGGCCGCACGCGGACGATTCCCTGCGCTCTCAATAGCAGCGCCGCACGGGCGCTCGAGGCTTCGTTGGGTCAAGTGCAGAACAGGATGATTTCGCGGTCTCGCGGGATCTCCCCTCTGCGTGCCGCCAGGTCTTCCGGCGAAATCCGCACGGCTCCGGGTATGAGCGGCGCCGAGTCCGCCAGCCCGCTCCGCAGATCCACAATGAACGGCTCTTCGCCCGCATCGAGCAACGCCTGCAACTCCGCCGGCGTGATGCGCGCGACGTCCAGTTGCCTCAGGAAGCGGCGCCGCTCGATCCATTTCCACGCGAGCCACAGCGCGAACACTCCGGCCACCAGCACGACCAGGTTCGATCCCATCCGCGAAGCGTAGCCCACCGCGCGTTCCAACTGCCCGCTGAAAACATACCCGAGGCCGAGGTATACACCGCTCCAGATCGCGCTGCCGGCGCAATCGTAGAGCGCAAAGCGCGGATAGGGAGTGCGCGAATGCCCGGCGAGTGGCGCGGCGACGGCATTCAGCCCCGGAATGAATTTCGAGACGAGCAGCGAACGCATCCCGTACTTCAGAAAGGTGTTCTCGGTCTGCCGCACGCACGAATCCGGTTCCAAAGAAAGCCGGCAAACCAGCCGCAGGACCTGCCTCCCGCGATGCCGGCCGAGTTGAAACCAGACCGTGTCCGCAACCAGCGCCGCGGTCACACAGCACAGAATGGCCGGCAGGGCCGCAAGCCGCCCGCCGCGGATGAGCGCGCCCGCCGCGAGCAGCAGCGGGACCGACGGCACCGGGATCGCGCTCTGCTCCCCCAGGACCCAGAAGAACAGCAGCGCGTACCCGTGCCGCTCGATAAATGCCAGAATCCGGACGATTTCGCTATGTTCAGGCACCGGTTCGCGAAATGCGGATGCCGAGCTTCTGCATCCGCGATTGCAGCGTCGACCGCTTCAGGCCGAGGCGCGCCGCCGCGCCTTCCGGGCCCGCCACAACCCAGTTGCTCTTTTCGAGGGCCGCCAGAATTTGCTGGCGCTCCGCTTCCTCCAGCGCTTCCCGGATATTGCCGGCGGGACGCGCGAGCGCGGCGCTTTCGGCGGTTGCCGCAGGCGCGAGGGCAGGACCCGGCGGGCGCAAATCCTCCGTGCGCACGGCCAGCACAGGACCCGTGGTCAGAATCACCGCGCGCTCGATCACGTTCTGCAGCTCGCGGATGTTCCCAGGCCAGGGATAGCGCACCAGCGCACTCATCGTTTCCGCCGGAATCGCATCGATCGTTCTGCCGAGCCTGCGGCTGAACTGCTGGACAAAATGCCGTACCAGCAGCGGGATATCATCCGGACGCTCGCGCAGCGGTGGGACGCGAACCGGAAAGACGTTCAGCCTGTAGTAGAGATCCGAGCGGAATTTCTGCTGCCGGACCAGCTCTTCGAGATCGCGGTTGGTCGCAGCGATCAGCCGCGCGTCCGTGCGCAGCGTGCGCGTCGAGCCGAGCCGCTCGAACTCGCGCTCCTGCAGAACGCGCAGCAGCTTCGGCTGCAGCTCGAGCGGAATCTCGCCGATTTCGTCCAGAAACATGGTGCCGCGATTGGCCAGCTCGAAACGGCCGATCCGCTGCGTGATCGCGCCGGTGAAGGCGCCCTTCTCGTGGCCGAACAGCTCGCTCTCGAGCAGGCCGGTGGGAATCGCGGCGCAGTTCAGCTTCACGAACGCGCCCGCCTTGCGCGCGCTCAGGTTGTGCACCGCGCGCGCGATCAGCTCCTTGCCCGAGCCCGTCTCGCCGTAGATCAGGACAGTCGAATCGGTGGGCGCGACGGTCTCAATCTGCTCCAGCACGCGCCGGAGCGCATCGCTGCGGCCGACGATCTCTTCGAATTTCAGTTCGGTCCGCAGCTCATCTTCCAGGTAGAGCTTTTCGAGAGCGAGCTGCTCCCTCTGGTCAGAAATTTCGCCGAAGGCACGCGCGTTTTCAATCGCGATCGCGACCTGATGAGCCACCTGGGTGAGAAATGGCAGGTCGTCGGGCGAAAACACACCTTCATCGTGCGTCCCCAGAGAGAGCACCCCGACGATTCCGTTCCGCCCCGCCATCGGCACGTGGGCGACCGTTTTCATCCGCACCTCGCCGGCTCCCTCGCTCTGAATCTCCTCGCCCGATTCCACAATCGGCTCTCCGGCGCGAAAAGCGCGCACCGGTGCAAAGGCATCGTCGGGCGGCTCGAAATTTTCCGTCAACGGGTGCGGCGCATCGGGGTAATCCAGGGCGTAAATCCGCAGTTTGCCGTCCTTGCCATCCGGCAGAAGGATTCCCGCGCCCTCGCAGTGCATGACTTGCCGCACTTGCGCCGAGATTTCGCGCAGCACGTCCCGCAGGTCGAGGTTCGATACCACCCGGTTGGTCAGATCGAGCAACAGTTCCAGACGCGCCTGGGCCCGTTGCGAGGCCTGGAAATTGATCGCATCGTCAGTCGCGAGCGCGATCTGGTCCGCAACCAGCGAGCAGAACCGGACCTGCTCCGGCGAATACACATTCGGATGGATGCTGCCGATCAGCAGGCTCCCCAGCCGGCGGTGAGCCGTCGTCAAAGGAAACGCGCAGAGCGATTGCAGCCCGTTCTCGCGCATCCGCCGCGTGAACTCGGGGTACCGCAACTCGCCCTCCAGCGTCCCCAGAACCACGGTTTGCTGCGTTCGATACACGTGCCGGGGGAGACTCTCGCCGTCCTCCACATCCGCGGGGCAGCCCTCGCTTTTCGGCCGGCAGCCGGGACCGAGGTGCCAGTGCACTTTGTTCGATGACTCGTCGAACTGCGCGATGCCGTCGAACGGGATCACCTTCCCGAGCTCATGGACCAGGATCTCGAACAGCTCCTGCGGCTCCTTGCGGGCGCGGATGGAGTTCGAGATCCGGATCAGCGCCTCATAGCGCGCCGCCGTCGATGAATCCGCCTCCGCAATCTGAACCGCTACCATTCCTCACCCCTCCGAAAAGATCCGCCCGGCTATACCGGATAGATGCTGCCGGAGATGTCCGGGATTCAGAATCCCCCGTTATTCTTCTTTCATTATCAACCTCCGCCGATGCCGGCCCGCCGCCCGCTGCCGGGAATCCGGCACACGCCGAACTTGCCGCCGCCGCCTCGGCAGCCGCAAAACGGAAGCGCGCTCGATCCACGGCACTTCCCACGCAGGGCGTAGTGGAATCGCAAGTGCGTGGGCAGCGGCGGAGGATGGCGAGATGTTCAAGAACCTGCAGTCCAGTCTCGGAACCGCCTGGTGCCACCTGGCGCACGATTCCGTAATGTGGCCGGTGCACGGCCATTACGAATGCCGTGCCTGCGGGCGGCAGTATCCCGCCTTCGCAGAAGCAAGCGCCTCCGCGGCGCGGCCCGATCCGCTCGCGGGAGCCCAGCGTGCAAACGCCGGCCCGGCGGCCGCATCGCTGAGCCGTGCTTGACTCGCCGCGGAAGTCCGGGGGAGGACAGCCATGAAGCCCGCATCCGTTTTCGCCGCAATCGTCCTTACCGCTAACGCCGCCGCGGTTTTGCGCGCGGCCGAACTCCAGCCCGTCACTCTCATTGCGTGGAACGCCTATCTCCACGAGGCCGACGTCCGCCTGCAGGAGCGCGCCGCAGGCCGCCAGCCCTTTCTGTGGATGGACGAGTCGCCGGATCGCGCGGCACGCGTGCGGCGCGGCGAGACGGCGGTCGCTCCCGTGGTGGGACATGGAACCGAGGGCGTTCCCAACGGCCTCGTCCATGACTGGATCGGCGCCGTCTTCATTCCGGGCGCGACCATCCGGACCCTGCTGGCGGTGGTGCACGATTACGACAACTATCAGCACCTCTATCGGCCCGTTGTCACCTCCTCCCGGACGCTTGCCTGCAGCGATCGCGGCCAGGCCTTCCAGATGGTCTGGCAGCGCAAAGTGCTGTTCGTGAACGCGGCGATGCAGGGACAGTACGAGGCGCACGACGTCCTGCTCGATGCGCGCCGCGGCTATAGCATCGCGGAAGCCGTGGAAGTGCGGGAGATCGAAGGGTACGGCCATACCGGCGAGCGCCTGCTGCCGCCCGGCACCGGCAACGGTTTCCTTTGGCGCATTCGCAGCATCGCGCGATACCAGGAGCGCGACGGCGGTGTGTACCTGGAACTCGAAGCGATCGCCCTGACGCGCGACATTCCCGCATCGCTCGGGTGGCTGGTGAATCCGTCGGTGACCCGTCTCTCCATCCATTCACTGACCGCGACGCTTCGCCAGACGCGCGATGCCGTCCTCTCGCGCAGTCCTGTCGAAACACTCGCTTCGTGCCCGAATCCGGCCCGCGCCAGGCGCCTCGCCAAAGCCGGTCCCGAGGAGTAGGAGCCCACGCCATGGACAAGCACACCAGACACGGATTCTCGCTCCCGGATGCCGTGATGTCCTGGACCACCGCGGGCGCGCTCGTCCTGTTCGGCGTCCTCTTCTTCGACGATGCCGTGATCATGGGACGCACCATTCTGGCCCTCGGACTGATCAGCGCGGCCAATGAACTGCTCAAGCTGCGGACGGCGCGCTCGGGAATCGATTACGGGCGGCTGCGGCTGGCGCTGGCGTTCACCTATCTGGTCCTGGTCGTGATCGGATTCGCGTCGCCGCCGCGCGCCATTCCGTAAGTTCAGCGCACCTCGAAGACGCCGAACACCAGGCTCAGCTCGCGCTGGTCGTTGCCGAACCGAAATGTCCGGCCGGCTTCGACCGCGACCTGCATGTCCGGCTTGCCAAGAGCGCTGGCCGGCACCGGAAATGCCAACTCGAAATTGCTCTCGCGAATCTCCCCGGCGCCCGCCGGTTCGCCGTTAATCGCAACGGTGACCCGCAGCGGCCCACCGCGAAGCTGCTCCTCGGGACAGTAGCCGCTCAGGTGGAGCTGCTGCCCCGCCGCGCCGGGCGCCGCGATCCGCAGCGACGCGCGCCGCGCCATCCAGCGATGGTTGCCCTCATTCTTGTACCACCCCGGCCCCAGCAGATAGGCCATGAGAGGGCTGGACACGTCGACGCGCGATGGCAGTCCGCTCTCGCGCGGCATGGTCCGGTATAACTG
>Ga0070739_10006475_pt1 | contig 12883 bp, 15 predicted proteins | sample Coa_R1_7_FD_66445 | JGI IMG/M metagenome (GOLD analysis project Ga0070739, IMG submission 66445) | Surface soil microbial communities from Centralia Pennsylvania, which are recovering from an underground coalmine fire - Coalmine... | ecosystem: Environmental > Terrestrial > Soil > Unclassified ... | reverse complement strand
GTCATCAGCCGATCCGACCAACATCTTCAATCTGTTCGGATTGTTGCCGTTCGATCCATCGGTGCTGCCGCTGCTCGGCGGCTTCCTGCATCTCGGCGCCTGGCCGGCCATTATGGGCGTGACCATGTGGGTGCAGATGAAGCTCAATCCGGCGCCGCCGGACCCGACCCAGCAGGTCATCTTCAATTGGATGCCGCTGATCTTCACCTTCATGTTGGCGAATTTTCCCGCCGGCCTGGTGATCTATTGGGCTTGGAACAACACGCTCTCGGTGCTGCAGCAGAGCGTGATCATGCACCGGAACGGCGCCAAAATTCAGCTCTGGGATAATCTGAAAGCAACATTCGTGCGGCCCAAGCCAAAGCCCAAGCAGCCGGCGGAATAGCCTTAACGGCGGTCATCCGGCGCGACTTTCAACTAATCCGTCGTGATCGGCAGGTCCGGAACTCCGGCGGCGAGCATCGCTGCGCCGCGGTAGTCTTTCGCCTCGGCACGATCCAAAATCGAATTGAGCTTCGTTGCCAACAGGTCTTCAAGCGGCGACCGGGAACTCGGTGTCACGGGTGCGAAGCGGCTCGCTGATCGTGCCAAATGCTAGGTTAGGTTAGTTCTTCAATCGGTAACCGGTCTTGAAGAACCACCAGACGATGGCCATGCAGACCGTGAGAAAGACCAGCGTCATCGCCAGGCTGACCGCGACATTGACATCGGCGACGCCGAAGAAGCTCCAACGAAAGCCCGAGATCAGATAGACGAGCGGGTTGAACAGCGTCACCGTGCGCCAGAACGGCGGCAATACGCTGGTCGAATAGAACGTGCCGCCGAGAAACGTCAGCGGCGTGATGATGAGAAGCGGCACAATCTGCAGTTTCTCGAAGCCGTCGGCCCAGACGCCGAGAATGAAGCCGAGCAGACTAAACGACAACGCGGTCAGGATAAGAAAGCCCAGCATCCAGGCGGGATGATCGATCCGAATCGGCACGAACAGCCAGGACGTGCCGAGGATTATCAGCCCAAGAATGATCGACTTGGTCGCCGCGGCGCCCACGTAGCCGAGCACGATTTCGAACGCCGATACCGGAGCGGAGAGGATTTCGTAGATAGTGCCGACGAAGCGCGGAAAATAGATGCCGAACGAGGCGTTCATGACGCTCTGCGTCAACAGCATCAGCATGATCAGGCCCGGTACGATAAAGGCGCCATAGCTCACCCCCTCGATCTGAGTGATCCGCGAGCCGATGGCGGCGCCGAACACCACGAAATACAGCGAGGTCGAGATCACCGGCGACACGATGCTTTGCAGCAACGTGCGGCCGGTGCGCGCCATCTCATACACGTAGATCGCGCGCGTGGCGTAGAGGTTCACGAGCGCCTCCCGACCAGGCCGACGAAAATGTCCTCCAGCGAGCTTTGCGAAGTCTGCAGGTCCTTAAAGCGGATGTCGGCGCCGCGCAGCTTGTCGAGCAGGTCCGTGATGCCAGTGTGCTCGCCCCTCGTGTCGTAATCGTAGATCAGGCGCGTGCCGTCGGCGGCAAGCGTCAGTTTGTATTCGGCGAGCGCCGGCGGCACCGCATCGAGCCGCTCGCGCAAATCAAGGATCAGTTGCTTGCGGCCGAGTTTGCGCATCAGCTCGGCCTTATCCTCGACCAGGATGATCTCGCCTTTGTTGATGACGCCGACGCGGTCGGCCATTTCTTCGGCCTCTTCGATGTAGTGGGTGGTGAGAATGATGGTGACGCCGGAAGCGCGTAGCTCCCGCACCAGGTTCCACATGTCCTTGCGCAGCTCGACATCCACGCCCGCCGTCGGCTCGTCGAGAAACAAAATCTGCGGCTCGTGGGACAGGGCCTTGGCGATCAGGAGCCGGCGCTTCATGCCGCCGGATAACGTCATGATGCGGGAATCCCTTTTGTCCCACAGCGAGAGCTGCCGCAGCACCTTTTCGATGTGTGCCGGATTGGGCGGCTTGCCGAACAATCCGCGGGAAAACCGCAGCGTCGCGGGCGGCGTCTCGAAAGCGTCAGTGGTGAGCTCCTGCGGCACCAAGCCAATCAGCGCGCGCGTGATACGGTAGTCGCGCAGGATGTCATGTCCGGCGACGGTCACCCGGCCGGATGTCGGCCGAACGATACCGCAGATGATGTTGATGAGCGTGGTCTTGCCGGCGCCGTTCGGCCCAAGCAGCGCGAAAATCTCGCCAGGCCGGATGTCCAGGCTGACGCTTTTCAACGCCTGGAAACCCGAGGCGTAGGTCTTCGACAGGTTGCGAACCGAGATGGCAAGCGTCATAGGTCAAAGCACCGGAATAGGCGCGGCGGAAGGCAGCTTTTAGCGCGTCACACGGCGCAATGCCGAGCGAAACTCGCGACCCGGCCATGCGTTAGCCGGCTAATGCAACAGGAGGACGCTGTCATGTCCGAAATCGGCAAAAGCAACGGCATTTGCACCCAAATCACGACAGTCAAGCTGAGCCCGGAAAACCAGGACGAAGTGCTCAAGCTCATGGTGGAGCGCGCGCGTTTCATGGCGACACAGCCCGGCTTCGTCTCGGTCGCCCTGCATCGCAGCAAGGACGGCAGCCATGTGGTCAACTACATCCAATGGACCAATCCGGAGAAGCTCGCCGCCGCTCATCACTCGCCGGAGTTCCGCAAGAAATGGCCGCGCTTCGGCGAATTGGCGGAACAGATCGAGCCGTGCCTCTACGACGTGGTGCACGTTGAAGCGGCGTGACCGGCAATCACAGCGGCGGCCGCGCTCTTTCGACACCCTGGCAGCGCTCTACGCGCATGCCTGTGTTTTTGACGGAGTTGGGCTCCGCCATCGCAAAGGCGCGAGGCTGGAGCACGACCAAGCCGCGATCACACCCAAGGTCGCGCCGCTTTGATTTGCTGCTCATAGCGTTCGATCAGGTCGCGCTTGACCATGGTCAGGCCGATATCATCGAGCCCTTCGAGCAAACACTTCTTGCGGTGTGGATCGATATCGAACTTGACGATGCCGCCGTCGGGGCCGCGGATTTCCTGCTTCTCGAGGTCTACGGTGAGCGTTGCGTTGGCGCCGCGCTCCGCGTCATCAAACAACTTTTCCAGGTCATTGGGCGAGACCTTGATGGGCAGGACGCCGTTCTTGAAGCAGTTGTTGTAGAAGATGTCGCCGAACGACGTGGAGATCACGCAGGTGATGCCGAAGTCCATCAACGCCCATGGGGCGTGCTCACGCGACGAGCCACAGCCGAAATTGTCCCCGGCAACCAGGATTTTGGCTTTGCGGTAAGCCGGCTTGTTGAGCACGAAATCAGGGTTTTCGCTGCCGTCGTCGCGATAGCGTTGTTCGGCGAACAGGCCCTTGCCGAGGCCGGTGCGTTTGATCGTCTTCAGATATTGCTTAGGGATGATCATGTCGGTGTCGACATTGATCATCTTTAAGGGCGCGGCTACGCCCTCCAGCACTGTGAATTTTTCCATTGGCGGTTTCCTGGCAGCGGTCGCCCGCTAAAGGCAGCGTGGTGCGGCTACATGGCGTGCCGGGGCCTGCGGGTCAACCCCACTACTGCGGTGCCTGCTTCTCGTTGCGCGGGATGCTGCCGATCTCGGTGACCCAGGCGCGCGCCGAGCGCCACCAGTTCTGCCGCCGCGGGACCAATTGGTCGCGCTGGCGCAAAATGCCGACCCGCACCGTATAGGACGGTTGCACGCCCTCTCCCGGCGTCGTCGAATAGATTGGCGAGCCACACTTCGGACAGAACGCCTGCACGCGCGGCCGGCCGCTATCCGCGGTAGTCTTTACGTAAAGCGTCGGCTGGCCCGTCATCTTGAACGTGGCGCCTGGCACCGGAATGGATACCCGAAATGCCGTGCCGGTGGAGGTCTGGCAATCCGTGCAGTGACAGATTTGCGTCTTCTCGGGGTCGGCCTCGCCTTCCACCGTGATGAAGCCGCAGTGGCAGCCACCGTCGATTCGCATGGTGCTATTCCTCCTCACCTAGCGTGGTTAATCGCTCGATCGCCGCCATATCGGCGTCCGATAAACCGAAGTGGTGGCCGATCTCATGCACCAAAACGTGCTGCACGATGGCGCCCAGTGTCTCGTCATGGTCGGTCCAATAATCAAGGATCGGACGTCGATAAAGCCAGATCAGGTTTGGCAGCTGCAGCGGCGCGCTCTCCGACCGAAACGGCAGCCCGACGCCTTGAAACAAGCCGAGCAGGTCGAATTCGCTCTCCGCGTGCATGACATTGAGCACCTCGGCGCTCGGAAAATCGTCGACCTGGATGATGACGTTGGCGCACATGTCCCGAAAGGTCTTTGGCAGCCGCCGGAATATCTCAATAGCGAGAGCTTCGAGGTCGGCCAGCGATGGCGCCTTGCGTGCGCGCCAGGCAAGCGGATCGGAGGCGGGGTCGGCCATGGACCGACTGTACCGCATATCGCGCAGTGTCGAAGCCGCGACAGGTGCGCTACACTTGCTGTATGCCACTAAAGCTTTTCAGCGCATTGGCCGCAGCCTGTGTGGCAACAACGCTGGCGATGCCGCATGTTGTGCTCGCGCAACCGTCGCCGTTCGCTCAGAACGGACCGTCTGTGTCGCCGCCCGGTCCGGCACGCCGGCGCATCGAGATCTATCCGCGGCCGCTGCTGTACCGCCGCTGCATTGATTGGTATGAAATCCAGCACCGGCCGAGCGGCACGGTGCTTTACCCGCAAATGCGCTGCTGGTGGGTGCGGGGATAAGCGTCGCTTCCGGCATGCGGCTGCAACCAGCCGGCCAGACCGGAATCGATGATCACCTAACGCCACTCCCTCACATCGACAAAATGCCCGGCGATGGCGGCGGCCGCCGCCATCGCCGGAGAGACGAGGTGGGTACGGCCTTTGTAGCCTTGGCGGCCCTCGAAGTTGCGGTTCGAGGTCGACGCACAGCGCTCGCCGGGATTGAGCTTGTCGGGATTCATGGCGAGGCACATTGAGCAGCCGGGCTCCCGCCATTCGAAGCCGGCTTTGCGAAAAATCTTATCGAGCCCTTCGGCCTCCGCCTGCTCCTTCACCAGCCCTGAGCCCGGCACGATCATCGCCTTGACGTTGCTGTTGACCGTCTTGCCGTCGACCACCTTTGCGGCGGCGCGCAAATCCTCGATGCGGGAATTGGTGCAAGAGCCAATGAACACGCGGTCAAGCGCGATGTCGACGATTTTTTCGCCGCCCTTGAGACCCATATAGGCAAGCGATCGTTCCGCCGCCTGCCGCTTGTTCTGATCGGCAATATCGTCGAGCCGCGGCACGCGACCGGTCACCGCCACCACCTGTTCGGGATTGGTGCCCCAGGTGACAAGCGGCGGCAGCTTGGCGGCATCCAGTCTGATCTCGCGATCGAAATGCGCGCCCTCATCGGAGCGCAGCGTCTCCCAATAGCGTAGCGCTTCGTCCCACGCCTTGCCCTTTGGCGCCTTGGGGCGATCTTTCAAATAATCGTACGTCTTTTCGTCCGGCGCGATGAATCCGGCCTTGGCGCCGGCCTCGACCGACATGTTGCACACCGTCATGCGGCCTTCCATGGACAGCGCGCGGATCGCCTCGCCGGCATATTCCAACGCATAACCTGTGCCGCCGGCGGTGCCGATCTCGCCGATGATGGCGAGAATGATATCCTTGGCGGTGACGCCCGGCGGCAACTTGCCGTCAACCACGGCCCGCATGTTCTTCGACTTCGTCTGAATCAGCGTCTGCGTCGCCAGAACATGCTCGACCTCCGAGGTGCCGATGCCGTAGGCGAGCGCGCCGAACGCACCATGGGTTGCGGTATGACTGTCGCCGCAGACCAGCGTGACGCCCGGCAGCGTGAAGCCTTGCTCCGGGCCGATGATATGGACAATGCCCTGACGCTTATCGAGCTCATCGTAATATTCAAGCCCGAAATGTTTGGCGTTCTCGGCGAGGTAAGCGATCTGCGCCTCGCTCTCCGGATCGGGATTTTTCTGTCGGCGATCGGTGGTCGGCACGTTGTGATCGACCACGCACAAGGTCTTGTCGGGCGCGCGTACTTTGCGGCCGGACAGCCGCAAACCTTCGAAGGCTTGCGGGCTCGTCACCTCATGGACGAGATGACGGTCGATATAGATCAGGCAGGTGCCGTCCGGCTGCTCATCAACCAGGTGGTCGTTCCAGATCTTGTCGTAAAGCGTACGCGGCTCGCCCATGACTTACTCCGCGGCTGTCTCCTCGGCCGCTTCCGCGCCAGCGCCACGGTCCTGGCGCTCCGAAATGCGCGCCGACTTGCCGCGCCGGCCGCGCAGATAATAAAGCTTGGCGCGGCGCACCTGGCCGCGGCGCACGACCTTGATGGAATCGATCATCGGCGAATACAGCGGAAAGACGCGTTCGACGCCTTCGCCGTAGGAAATCTTGCGCACGGTGAAATTCTCGTTGATGCCGCTGCCGGCGCGGCCAATGCAGACACCCTCGTAGGCCTGCACGCGGGCGCGCTCGCCCTCGACGATCTTGACGTTGACCACCACCGTGTCGCCGGGGCCGAAGTCCGGGATCTCCTTGCCGGCGGAGAGTTTCGCCACTTGTTCGTTTTCGAGTTGCTTGAGCAGGTTCATGGCGAATTCTCCAACGGTCGCGCCAAGCTGGCGCGCGGTGCCGACCGGGGTTCAGCGGGTTGGGCGAGCTTCTACGCTACCCCGCCGAATTTGTCACGTGGCGGTCACTTCCTCGGACCTATAGGGTGTCTTCAGCTCTCCGGCGGGCCGCCCACAGGTCCGGTCGCCGTTCGCGGGTCAATCGCTCGGCCTCCGCCCGCCGCCAGGCGGCGATCTTGGCGTGGTCGCCGGACAGCAGCACGTCAGGGATCGATCGGCCCTCCCAGAGCTGCGGCCGGGTGTATTGCGGATATTCCAGCAGTCCTTCGGCGAAGCTTTCTTCCGCGGCCGATGTCGCCGCACCCATCACGCCGGGCAGCAGCCGAACGCAGGCGTCGAGCAGCGCCATGGCGGCAATTTCGCCGCCGGACAGCACATAATCCCCGATCGAGACCTCCTCCAGGTTGCGGCCGGCGATCACCCGCTCGTCGACGCCTTCGAACCGGCCGCAGACCAGAATGACGCCTGGGCCCTGCGCCAACGCGACCACGCGCTCCTGCGTCAGCGACACGCCGCGCGGCGACATCAGAAGCCGCGGCCGCGCATCGGCGGCGACGGTGTCCACCGCGCGGGCGAGCACGTCCGCCTTCATCACCATGCCGGGACCGCCGCCGGCCGGCGTATCGTCCACGGTGCGATGCTTATCCGTGGCGAAGCTGCGAATATCGACCACGTCGAGTGCCCAGGCGCCGGATTTCAACGCCTTGCCGGCGAGGCTCAATCCCAGCGGGCCGGGAAACATGTCCGGGAAGATCGTGAGAACACCGGCGCGCCACATGCGCTAGCGCTCGCCCGTTTCCGGCGCCGCCAAGACAATCCGTCCCGCCGCAACGTCTACGCTCGGCACGCTCATTTCGTTAAACGCGATCAGCTCGGTGCGGCCGCCGTCGTTCAACCGCACCTCGATGAGATCGCCGGCGCCGAAATTATGGATCGCAATGACCCTGCCAATCTCGCGTCCTGTACGGTCGAGCGCGGTGAGCCCAATGAGATCGGCGTGATAGAATTCGTCAGCCTCCGTCGGCTCGGGCAGCTGCTCGCGCGGCACGTAGAGCTTGAGCTTGGCGAGCCGTTGCGCCGCGTCGCGGTCCTCGACGCCCTTGAGCCGCGCCACGAAGTGGTCCTTGGCCGCACGCAGTTGTTCGATCTCGATGACACGGCCGTCATGAGTCTTGAGCGGTCCGTAGCGGGCAATCGCTTGCGGATCGGCTGTGAACGAGTGCAGGCGGACTTCACCGCGCACACCATGGGCGGCGCCAATCTGGCCGACGCAGATACGAGCGCCGCCCGCCATCGCCAACCGTTAGGCGGCCGGAGCGGCGCCCGCAGCCGGCGCCGCCTTGGCGGCTTCCGCTCTGGCCTTCCGCTCCTTGCGTGGTACCGCCTTCTGCGGATTGTTGCGCTTGGGCCGCTGCAAGACACCCGCGGCGTCGAGGAAGCGCATGACGCGGTCCGATGGCTGCGCGCCTTTGGCCATCCAGGCTTTGGCCTTTTCCAGGTCGAGTTTTAGCCGTTCGGTCTTCTCCTTCGGCAGCAGCGGATTGAAATGGCCAAGTCGTTCGATGAAGCGGCCGTCGCGCGGCGAGCGGCTGTCGGCAACAACGATATGATAGAACGGCCGCTTCTTGGTGCCGGCACGCGCCATGCGGATCACGAGAGACATTCAGCTTCCTTTCTCAGTTTGCTCATTCCGCAACCGAACGCGTCGCGAAGACCGGAATGATGACCATGGGTTTGCTGTCTCACTTCTTTTTTCCAAGTCCAGGAAGTCCGGCCGGCGGCTTCGGCCCAAGGCCGGCCAGCCCCGGCAGTCCGCCCGGAGCGCCGGGGAAATTCGGCGGCAGGCCCGGCATTTTCGGCGGCAGTCCGGCCGCGCCACCAGGCATACCCGGCGGTAAACCGCCCGGCATTTTCTTGGCGAGCTCTGCCATCTGCTCGGGGCTTGGCATCCCGCCGCCGAGCCCCAGCATATTGGCCAGACCCGCCATTGGCCCGCGCTTTGCGCCACCCATGGCTTTCATGACATCCGCCATGGTCCGGTGCATCTTCAGGAGACGATTGATGTCTTCGGGCCGGGTGCCTGAGCCGGCGGCGATGCGCCGCTTGCGGCTTGCTTTCAAAATGTCGGGATGGCGCCGCTCCGCGGGCGTCATGGAATCGATGATTGCCATCTGCCGCTTGATGACTTTCTCGTCCAGATTGCGCTCGGTGATCTGATTCTTGATCTTCGCCACGCCGGGCAGCATCGCCATCAAGCCAGTCATGCCGCCCAGGTTCTGCATCTGCGCCAGCTGTTCGCGCAGGTCGGCGAGATCAAATGCGCCCTTGCGCATCTTCTCCGCGACCCGCGCCGCCTTCTCGGCATCGATGGTGGCGGCCGCCTTCTCGACCAGCGAGACGATATCGCCCATGCCGAGAATGCGGTCCGCGATCCGCTGCGGATAGAAATCCTCGAGCGCGTCGAGCTTCTCGCCGGTGCCGATCAGCTTAATCGGCTTGCCGGTCACTGCGCGCATGGACAGCGCGGCGCCGCCGCGGCCGTCGCCGTCGATCCGCGTCAACACGATGCCAGTCAGCCCGACGCGCTGATCGAATGAGCGCGCCAGGTTGACGGCGTCCTGGCCTGTCAAGGAATCCGCGACGAGAAGAATTTCGTGCGGATTGGCGGCGCTGCGGACTTCGGCTGCTTCGGCCATCAGGGCCTCGTCGAGCGTGAGCCGCCCGGCGGTATCGAGCAGCACCACGTCATAGCCGCCGAGACGGGCGGCCTGCACGGCACGGTTGGCGATCTGTACCGGCGTCTGGCCGGCGACCACCGGGAGCGTGTCGACGGCGACCTGCCGGCCGAGCACGGCGAGCTGTTCCATGGCGGCCGGGCGGCGGGTGTCGAGCGAGGCCATCAGCACTTTGCGCTTGCCGGTCTCCACCAGGCGTTTCGCGATTTTGGCCGTCGTCGTGGTTTTGCCCGAGCCTTGCAGCCCAACCATCATGATCACTACCGGGGCCGGCGCGTTGAGATCGATGGGCTGCGCGCTCGAGCCGAGGGTTTGGATCAGCTGGTCGTGCACGATCTTCACGACCATTTGGCCGGGCGTAACCGACTTGATCACCTCCACGCCAACAGCGCGCTGTTTTACCTGCTCGGTGAAGGCGCGGGCGACATCGAGCGCGACGTCGGCTTCCAGCAGCGCCCGGCGCACTTCGCGCAGGGCGGTTTCAACGTCGGCTTCCGACAACGCGCCGCGCCGGGTCAGCCGATCGAGGACTGCATTGAGCCGTTCCGACAGATTTTCGAACATGCGTGCCCTTTTATGCCCATGCCAGCCTGCCGAGCATGCCATGGATCCACCGTGCCATGATCGATCGCCGGATCACTCCGGATAATGATTATGGCGCCCGAGGGCGCATCGCGCTGTCGGGCGGTTGCCTCCGGTCTCCAGGACCGGTCGGCGGCATTAAGCCGTTCTCCTTACGAAAAGCGGGCGGAAAATAGGTGCCGGCCATTGCCCCGTCAACCGCCATGCTTCGCCAAGCCGCACCACCGCAACATGTATAGTGGTTCCCGAATGTCCCGGTACTACAACGGTCCCGTCTCCGATCATTTCAACGGCGAGCGCTTTTTTGATCCGTTTGGCGTGCCACCGCGAAGCCAGCGCGATCTAATGCGCTGGCATCTGGAGCGCCGCTCAGCCAGGGCAAAATGGCCGCGCTGGGCGCCCTCACCTTACGCCGATCGGCCGCCGCAGCGGGTCGAAGCCGGGATGCGCATCTCTTACATCGGACACGCCAGCTTCCTCGTTCAGACCGCCGGCCTCAACATCCTGCTCGACCCGGTCTGGTCAGATTGCGCGTCGCCATTTCGTTTCGTGGGGCCAAAGCGCGTGAATGCACCAGGTATTGTTTTTGCGGACCTGCCGCCGATTGACGTCGTATTGGTGTCGCATGCGCATTACGATCATTTGGATGTCGCGACGTTGTCGCGGCTTGCAGACGCACATCGGCCGCGTTTCATCACGGCGCTGGGCAATGACACGATCATGCGCAAGCACGATCGCGCCATCGCCGCGGAAGCTTATGACTGGCGCGATCGGGTGGAGGTCGGGGGCGGGGTCGCCGTTATCCTCGTGCCGGCGCGGCACTGGTCGGCCCGCACCTTGTCGGACCGCAATATGTCGCTTTGGGCGTCATTCGTACTCGAGACGCCCGCTGGAAAAGTCTATTTCGTCGCTGATTCCGGCTATGGGGGGGGTCGATATTTTCGCCGCGTGCGCGAGCGCCATGGGCCGCTGCGGCTCGCGCTGCTGCCGATCGGCGCCTATGAGCCGCGCTGGTTCATGCAGGCTCAGCATATGAACCCGGCGGAGGCCGTGCAGGCGTTTCTCGACTGCGGCGCCGATTATGCGCTCGGCCACCACTACGGCACGTTTCAGCTTACCGACGAGCCGATCGACGCGCCGCTCATCGCGCTGGCCAAGGCACTCCGCGCCGCCGGCATTTCGGCCGAGCGATTTCGCACGTTGTATCCCGGACAAGTCTGGGAGCTTTGATGGCGCTGCCGCTACTTCAGCAGCACGTAGACGTTGATGGTGAGTTTGCTCGGATCGGCCGTTACGGGATCCGTCACATATTCCTCGATGAACATATCCTTGGCTTCGAGCCGTTTATCGTCGAGGTAATTCGTGACGGCCTCGTAGGTGTTGTCCAAGTCCTCGTACGAGCCGTGATGGACGAACTTCAAAGCATGACCGTCCGGGGACTGTCCGACGAGAATGCCGCCGTGCGGCGCGCCCTTCGGTGGTGCGGCGAGGGGCATCGCGGCCTCATAGTCGAAGCCGTTGTCGTCAGTGGCGGTGAAGATGGTCATTGGCAGGCCGTCGGCCTTCAGGCCTTCCTTGTCCGTATAGGCTTTCAGCTTCTTGAATGCATCGGAGATGGTACTAAAGGCGCTATCCCAGGTGCCTGAGCCCTTCACATAGACGATCGGCTTTGCGGTGAGCGTGACGTCTTGGCCGAATGGCATGGTCGCGTTGGGTTCTGCGGCCGGTGGCGATGGCGGACTTGTCGGTGCGCCGGTCGGCTTCTGGTTCTGTGCGGGTGCTTGCGCCCTGGCAGGATGCCCGGCGCCGCATGCCAGCACGACCGCAATTACAGCACCGAAAAGAAGCCAAGAGCGGCTGGACATCCGAATTCTCCTCAACCGGCAAGCCGGAGCCGTGGTGCTTGCCGCTCAATTACTTTGCTCTCGGCAACCTCACCACTGCGCGTGAAGCGACCGTGCCCCGTCACTTCAAGCTACTGGCGTGGGCGGCGCGACTTCTCATATAAGTCGCTGACATTCGGGCATTATCATGAGCGCACTGGCGAACAGGGATTTTGTCAAAATGAACGGTCTTGGCAACGAGATCGTCATTGTCGACATGCGTCGCGATCCGCACCCCATTGTTGCCGCCGAGGCGCGCGCCGCTGCCCGCCAGGAGGCCTATGACCAGCTCATGGCGCTCTATCCGGCGGATAGCGCCGATGCGGTCATCCGTATCTTCAACAATGACGGCTCGGAGGTCGGCGCCTGCGGCAACGGCATGCGCTGCATCGCCGCCCTGGTCAGCCGCGAAACCGGCAAGGCCGCGCTGCAATTTGAGACCGCGGCCGGCCTCGTGCGGTGCTGGCGCGCGGCTGACGGCCTGTTCACGGTCGATATGGGCAAACCGCGCCTGCATTGGGACGAGATCCCGCTGGCGCGACCGATGCCTGATACGCGGGCCATCGATCTGACATTTGCACCCGAGGGCGGCCCGACGCTGCAATCGCCCTCGGTGGTGAGTATGGGCAATCCCCATGCGATTTTCTGGGTCGAGCATCCGGAGGCATTCGATCTGCGGCGCATCGGCTCGCGGCTCGAGCACGATCCGCTGTTCCCCGAGCGCGCCAATATCACGCTTGCAGCGACGCCATCGCGCGACCGTATCGTGATCCGCACATGGGAGCGTGGTGCGGGACTGACCAAGGCCTGCGGATCGGCGGCCTGTGCGGCGGCGGTCGCAGCGGCGCGGCTCGACCGGACCGGCCGCAAGGTCACCGTCAGCCTACCGGGCGGCGATCTCACCATTGATTGGCGCGAGAGCGACGATCACGTTCTGATGACCGGCCCGGTCGAATACGAGCGAAGCGGCAGTTTCGATGCCGCGCTCTTGGCCGGCGCAGGAGCGGCCTGATGGGAGTCGAGGTCGTCACCTTCGGCTGTC
>Ga0070739_10006472_pt1 | contig 12886 bp, 11 predicted proteins | sample Coa_R1_7_FD_66445 | JGI IMG/M metagenome (GOLD analysis project Ga0070739, IMG submission 66445) | Surface soil microbial communities from Centralia Pennsylvania, which are recovering from an underground coalmine fire - Coalmine... | ecosystem: Environmental > Terrestrial > Soil > Unclassified ... | reverse complement strand
TTTAGCATACGGGCCGTAAGCCCCCTGCCTTCAGGCAAGGGGATATAAGGCCCTCCACAGACCAATAGATAGTGCAAGTGTATCTATTGGTCTGTGGGAGAATCTCTTGTATGAGATATGAACTGAAGACAAACAACAACATAGCGTACAACTGCCATTATCACGTGGTATTCTGTCCGAAGTACCGACGCAAGGTACTTGTAGCCCCCATAGATGAACGGCTCAAGACTATCATTCTGGAAACCGTTGAGAAGTGGGGGCAAGAATTGATTGAGATGGAAGTCATGCCCGATCATGTGCATCTCATTGTCGGATGTGACCCACAGTTGGGTATTCATCGGCTCATCAAGTACCTCAAGGGAACTTCAAGCCGCTCTCTCCGGCAAGAGTTTCCTCAATTGAAACGGCGTTTACCTTCCCTATGGACAAACAGTTATTTCGTTGCCACAGTAGGGGGCGTGACTCTGGAAACACTGAAACGCTATGTGGAAGGACAAAAGAACCAGTGAGGAAGGCATTTAAGTACCGGCTCTACCCAAACAAAGAGCAGGAGCGTTCCCTTTTCTGGACGCTGGCACGGTGTCGAGAATTGTATAATGCTGCCCTTGCAGAACGCAAAGAAGCGTACCGGATGACTGGCAAGTCGATCCGCTACTACGAACAGAAGCGCGATCTTCCCGAGATCAAAAACGTCTTGCGAGAAGCGTACCAGAATATCCATTCTCAGGTGCTTCAAGATGTCCTCTTGCGTCTGGAAAGAGCCTTCCAAGCCTTTTTCAGACGGGTCAAAGCTGGCGAAAAGCCGGGCTATCCTCGTTTTCAAGGCCGCAATCGCTACAATTCCTTCACCTATCCACAAGGGGGCTATCGCCTCAAAGACGGGCGCGTCACGCTTTCAAAAATCGGCTCCATCAAGATCAAGCTGCATAGAGCGATAGAGGGAACCATCAAGACGTGCAGCATCAAGTACGAATCCGGACAATGGTACGCCGTGTTCTCTTGCGACTGTGAAGCGAATGCCCCGTTGCCAGTCTCAGAAGAGGAAGTGGGGATTGATCTTGGACTCTTGCATTTTGCCGCGCTCTCAGATGGAACGTTCATCGACAATCCGAGGTACTACCGCAAGGCAGAGAAGACGCTTGAAAGGAGGCAGCAAGTTCTCAGCAGAAAGAAACGTGGTTCACATCGCCGTGAAAAAGCTCGGAGGCTTGTAGCAAAGGCCCATCGGAACATCAGGAACCAGCGCCGTGATTTTCTCCATAAACAGGCAAAGAGGCTTGTAGAGCGATATCAAACCATCGTCTTTGAGGATTTGCAAACCGAACATCTGGTCAAGCGCCCAAAGGCAAAGCAGGATGAGAACGGCAAGTACCTCCCCAACGGGGCCAGCGCAAAGGCTGGACTCAACACATCACTCCTTGATGCTGGATGGGGTATGTTCGTTGAGATGGTTTCCTTCAAGGCAGCATGCGCCGGAAGAGAAATGCTCAAAGTCAATCCCTACAAAACCAGTCAAGTGTGCAGTAGTTGTCTGCAAGAATGCCCTCACAAGGAACTGGATGAGAGAACACACATCTGTATCCACTGTGGGGTTGTTCTCGACAGAGATACCAACGCTGCGATAAACATCCTCCGGCTTGGAAGAAGCCAACGTGGGGCAACCCGCGTAGAAGCCCCTTGCCTTTAGGCATGGGGTACTTCACCAAATCGGCATGTGACGGTAGCTGAACAAGGGGCGCCATATGTCAATGAATCATCACGAGCGCGAACATAGCGAGGATCTGGCTCTAACGGTTCGTGTCCGCGCGCCGGAAATCACGACGGCGTGGCGCTGGCAGCGCCACAGGAAATTACTGCTGCGCCACTTCTCGCGCAAGCGTCTACGGCAGGCACACATCGACGCACGGCGCACCTTCACGCGTTTCTGGCTGGTTATCGGCACCGCCTTCCTCGCGCTGCTGATCGTCTTTTCCTCTATAACCGGGGCCGGTGCGTTTGTCGCCTACCGCTATTACAGCGACGTACAGAGCAAATATGTTCCCGAAGTGCTCACGCTGCGCGAACTGGTGCCCCGCGACAATCTGAAAATGTACGATAGCAAGGGCGTACTCATAGGTCAATTGACCGATCAGGGGATACACACCAGCGTCACGCTCAATAACGTCGCGCCGGACCTCATCAACGCTACCGTGGCAACCGAGGATAAGAACTTCTGGACGAACGAGGGCATCGATATTCCGCGCATTATCCAGGCCGCGCTGGATGACCTGCGCAGCGGGCGTGTCGTGGAGGGGGGCAGTACCATCACCCAGCAGCTCATCAAGATGCTGGTGGTGGGCGATAGGGAAAGCATCGAGCGCAAACTGGAGGAACTTGCGCTCACGCCAGCGGTAGACAACGACTATAGCAAGCGCGACATCCTGGAAATGTATCTGAACACCATCTACTATGGCGAGCAGGCATATGGCATCGACGCGGCGGCGGCGGTCTATTTCGGGCTGGAGGATAAGCCCGGCAAACCGGCGGCGAAGCAGCTCGACCTGGCGCAGTCCGCAATGCTGGCGGGCCTGCCCAATTCTCCCTATGCCTACGACCCATTCCTGCACCCGCAAGCCGCATATGCGCGCCTCCAGGTCGTTCTCGCCGCTATGTTCAACCAGGGCTACATTACCCGCGTGCAGGAACTCGACGCGCTCAGAGAGTCGCAGAGTCCCGGTTTCCTCAAGCATGCGCCCGGTCTGGTAAATCGCGCGCCGCACTTTTTTAATTTCGTGCTTTTGCAGCTTGAGCAGATCTTCCACCTCAAACGCAGCCAGTTGTCGCGTTCCGACATGATTGTTGATACGACACTGGATATCGCGCTTCAGGACAAGATTCAAAAGATCATGCAGGAGCACATCGCCGAACTGCGCTATACGCACAATGTGAGCAATGCCGCCGAGGTGCTCATCGATTTTCATACCGGGGCGATTCGTTCGCTGCTGGGCAGCATCGATTACAATGATAAGAGCATCGATGGCGAGTTCGACGTGGCGACGCAGGGCTATCGCCAGCCCGGCTCATCGTTCAAGCCGTATGTCTATGTCACGGCCTTCGCCGAGGGGGCATCGCCCGCGCAGGCCATCGACGACGCCCCATTAACCATCAATCTACCGGGCCAGAACCCGCCTACGTTCACTCCGCAGAACTACGATCAGCATTTTCATGGGCATATGACGCTGCGCTGTGCGTTGCAGAACTCGTTGAACGTCCCGGCGGTAAAGGTCTTGCAGCACGCGGGCATCGCGGCCTCGATCAAGACCGCCCGGGCAATGGGCATTACCAGCTACGAGGGCACGCCGGGCTATTCGATGGTACTGGGCGGTCTGGGCGTGCGGCTCATCGACCATACCTCGGCCTACGGCACCTTTGCCGATGGCGGCGTGCATGTGCCCTACTACGCGGTGCAGAAGGTCCTCTTCGCCAATTCACATATGACCTACGAGCACCAGAACGACCCCGGCAAGCAGGTCATCAGTCCGCAACTGGCGTATCTGATTACCAGCGTGCTGAGCGATAACCAGTCGCGCATCCCCGAATTCTTCGATTGCAACGTCCTGCAACTCTACTCCAATTCGCAACAGGACTGCTGGGACGGTAATCGCGGAACGGTCCGCCCGGCGGCGGCCAAGACAGGTACGACCAACGATTTCCGCGATAACTGGACGCTGGGCTATACAACTGATTATGTGATGGGTGTCTGGGCTGGCAATGACGATAATACTCCTATGTACGATGTGAGCGGGGTTCAGGGTGCGGCCCCCATCTGGCACGATTCAATGCTCGTTGCGGAGCAGGGGCGCCCTATCAGGGACTTCATCAACCCCGGCGGCCTGCAACGAGCCACGGTCACATATCCCGACGGTGTAGAGACCACCGACTGGTTCTTGCCCGGCACAGTCCCGCATTTCAATATCAGCGCGCCGACACCGATTGCGACGGCTGCGCACGGCAGCGACAATAACGTGCAGAGCGAGAATCAGCCGCAGCCGGGTCCCTCCTCGGCACACCCTTATTGTCCCAATGACTTTACGTTCGCGTTCCCTCCCCCAACCTCTAAAGCAGTTTCATCGGCTCAAGGATGGTGGTAGGGGGACCGTTACCTTCTTATGATCTGCTCCGTTACTACATACGGGGACTTCCATAAGCTGCGATCAGTGTAATATACTCAGGATGAGTTTATCTATAAATAGCTGTAACAGAACACTTGTAACGTGTGTATCCACTGAGGCGTGTAAACTAAAGAGGGATGTGGATTCAGTAAACGCAGGTACGTGTTGTTCTCCCGACTATGTTATGAATGATTGAGGTTGAGAGAGATGCAGACCAGAGAGCGCCCCTCGCCATCATCGTCTTCTCCTTCGGATGAGGAGTTTACGGTCTCGACAGAGCAAGGTTCTACGCAGGCCGGGATGTCAGAAAGTCGCAGACATATCAGGCCGGCCACCCTGCCGGCGCATAGCCGCGCTGCCGCCGCCCAGCGCTTGAGCGAGCTTCCAGAGAAATCTATTCGCGGCGCCTATTATCCCGTTCCGCACTTACGCAGATACCCTGCGGGCTGGCGTACAAAGCGCCATATCAAGCGCAAGAATCTGCGCTACAGTGCGCTGCGCTATCTCGTGACCGACCGTCACTCGCAGTGGGCCATCATGCCGCTCGCGTTGGGAGCGCTTGCCGTGATCGTCGTCCTGGCTGGCGCGCTGGTCGGGTTCACAGCCGCGTATAGCGCAACACAGCAGCATTTTGGGCAGCAGGTTGTTACGCTGCAAGATGTTCTTCCGCAGGATAATCTGAGAATGTATGACTCGCATGGCACGCTGATCTATCAGATGGTGAGTGATGGTTTGCAGACGAGCGTGCCACTGTCGAAGGTCTCTCCTTATATGATCGATGCTGAAGTCGCTACCGAAGATCAGTATTTCTGGTCTGATCCGGGCTACGACATTACCGGTATCGTGCGCGCCGCGCTGGATGATCTGACCAGCGGCCATATTCTCTCCGGCGGCAGTACGATTACACAGCAATTAATCAAAAAGAATATTGTGGGAGACCGCGATACGATCATCCGCAAACTGGAAGAGGTCCTGCTGGCGCCAGAGGTGACACGGCGTTATACGAAGCAGCAGATCATGGAAATGTACCTCAACACGACGTTTTATGGCGAGAACAGCTACGGAGTTGAGGCTGCTGCCTTCACCTACTTTGACCTGAAAGATACGCCCACACAAACGGCGGCCCAGCAACTCGATATCGCGCAGGCGGCGATGCTGGCCGGCATCCCCAGCGCCCCCGTTGGACGCGATCCGTTCCTGCACTGGGATGCCGCCGTCCAGAGAGTGCAGCAGGTGCTCAAGGGCATGTATATCCAGGGATATATCACCTATCAGCAGCGCCAGCAGGCAATGGCCGAGATTCTGCGGCCCGGCTTCCTGCATCGTGGCGTTGTGCATAACAATCCCCTGGCCCTTCATTTCGTGAATTATGCGCTGAACGAACTGGCAAAGGATCTGCACGTAAAGGTCGGAGATCTGGCGCGTGCCGGCCTGATCGTCTCTACGACACTCGATCTACCGCTGGAGAAGCAGGTGTTACAGATCGCACGGCGGCAGATTGCGAAAATGGCGGCGATACATCATATGTCGGATGCAGCGGAGGTGATGATCGATTATCATAATGGCGATATTCGAGTGCTCATGGGTAATATCGATCCGACCAACCCGCAGTACGGAGACTTCGACGTAGCGTCTCAGGGATACCGGCAGCCCGGATCGGCCTTCAAGCCTTTCGTGTATGCCACCGCCTTTGAGCAGGGGATCAGCCCCGGCACGCCCGTTCTGGACGGCCCGCTCACCATCCAGATGTGCTGCGGCCTCCCTCCTTACACGCCGACCAACTACGATGACAGTTATCACGGGCTGATTACCTATCGCTACGCCCTGGCGAACTCGTTCAATATCCCGGCGGTGAAGTTGCTGATGCAGGTTGGTGTGGATAAGTCGCTGAATACGGCGCTCAAGATGGGGATTACGTCCTATGTTGGCGTGCCAAACTATACGATGGTACTGGGTTCACTGGGCGTGCACTTGCTGGATATGACCTCCGCCTATGGCGTCTTTGCCAACGGTGGCGTGCGCGTGCAGCCGCATGCCATCGATACGGTGACTAACACGCAGGGCCGCGTCATCTTTCACTTCCAGCCCCAGGGCCAGCGGGTTATCAGCAAGCAGGTAGCCTATATGATAACCAGCGTGCTCAGCGATAACAATGCTCGTTCCTTCGAGTTCGGCAAGTGCAGCGAACTATTGCTCTTCAGCAATACGCAGCAGCAGTGCTATGCGGGCAATCCTGGCACGATTCGCCCGTCCGCCGTCAAGACGGGAACCTCCAACAACTTCGCTGATAACTGGACCATAGGCTATACAACCGACCTGGTGGGAGGTGTCTGGGTTGGCAATAACGATAATTCGCCGATGGTGAACGTGATCGGCGTGGACGGCGCCGGTCCCATCTGGCACGATATGATGCTGCTGGCGGAGAAGGGCCGCCCCGTAGGGAACTTCGTCAATCCAGGCGGGCTGGAGACGAAGACCGTACACTATCCTGGCATCACGACGACTGACCTGTACCTGAAGTCGAAGTCGTGAGCACGATGCCCAGGCGCTCCAGCAGCCTGCGACTGATCTCGGCACGGTATTTGATGGGCATACGCCCCGCGTGGCTATGCGAGTCAGATCCCGTGCTGAGCAGCAGATCGTGCTCGCGCGCGTATGCCAGGTAGATCTCGATCATCTCCTGACTGTGATAGGGATGATAGACCTCGATGCCGTCGATAGGAACTTCGGCACGCACCTGGTCGAGCAGTTCGGGGCTGTAGAAGGTAAAGCCGCTCTCACGCCTGCCAGGGTGAGCGATAAGGCATACGGCGCCGCTGCGGTGGGCCGCGTCCACCGTTTCGGCCATGTCGGCCTTGATCGAGCGATAGCCGGCCTCGCGAATCATCTGCAATGCGCTGAAACGATCAGTGGCGTAGCCGTGTTCGCGTAACAGCAGCATGTTATCCCCGGGGCGCCGCAGTTCGCCACCGCTGGCCGCCAGGATCTCCGCCTGGCGGGGAAAATCGTAACCCTGGCGGCGCAGCGCGGCATTCACCTCGTGAGTGTTCTCTAATTGGAGGCGCACCACCTTTTGCGTGATAGGAAGCAGTTCGTTGTTCTCGGCATCGAAGCCATAACAGAGTACATCGCCCATCTTGCCGCGCCATTCCGTGCTCATCTCGACTCCTGAGAGAATGGGCAGCCCTTTTTCGGCGCCGATGGCCTGTATGCCGGCCACGCTATCAACGCGATCATGGTCGGTTACGGCCACCAGGGCGAATCCCTGATTAATAAGGTAGTCGATGAGCTGCGGTGCGGGCCAGCGTCCGTCACTGTACGTGGTGTGCATATGCAGATCGATAGGGGCGTCGGGGGATAATACCAGGTCCTTAGTTACGCGCGTCAAAACTATCTCCTTTGTCAGAAAGCCATTCATTAATGATACTCTTTTTGTCATTACCATCAATAGTACCACAATCACAGGCTCCGGCGAGTTTCAGTGGGTATCCGATTCTCAGCGTTCGCAGGGCACTCGCACGGCTCCGCCGCGCCTGGTAGGGAGCAGGATGTGAGGGAAATGCGCTCCGCGCATTTCCCTCACATCCTACTCCTTGAAGCGAGCGTGTCTTCGCTCTCTGGCTGGATGTTCGTGCGGCCCGCCTCACAGTGGATAGAATCTGATGCGTCAAAAAATGCGCGGAGTGCATTTTTTCACACCATTATACTCCCTAAAGCGAGCGCCGCAGGCGCGAGCACGCGAGGAGGGCCAGAAATCAGATCCCACAAAAGTATAGAGGCGTAGCATTGATTGCCCTGTACTGCTACAATGAAAAGCAGCAAGAATAACCGTGAACGGCATAAAGAAAGGAATTGTGCTATGAATAATCCCGCAGTATATATCGGGGCCATCGTCCTGGGCGTGATCGGCATTATTCTGGGGGTGCTGTACCAGGTACATACGCTTGGCTATCATCCTTTTCGTGCCATTGTAGCTCTTGTCGTGGGCGTGATTCTACTGATTGTTGGGATTGTGGGAACGGTGATGATGAGGCGCCAGGCGGGGAAATCGTAGGGAAAGAAAGTCTGATCTGGAGCGCGCTCCAGATCAGACTTTCTTTCCTCTTGAATACTTTAAGACGGGTTGGCCTGGTGGGCGGTGAGCGGCGCGCCACAATTGCCACAGAATTTGGAGGCTACAACGCGCTCATGGCAGTTCGGGCACGTCACCATCTCGGGAGTCGGCGCACCCTGCTGCGACGCCTGAGTCTGCGCACGACCCGGCTGGGGTGCACTCAGCGGCGCGCCGCAGATATGACAACGCTCCGCCCCCTCGTCGTTTATAGCGCCGCAATTGTAACAATAGACGCCATGCGCGGTGGTAGCGCTCGTCTGTGTGGCTCCGGCCTGCGCGCAATATGTATCGATGGCCTGCCACACGTCCTGGTAGAACGTGAAGGTCCTGATACCACGGATGAGCGGGAAGATCACCAGCGGCGGGAAGAAGACCGCGCCAATGAGCATACCGATCATTCCTGCGTCGAACCAGTTTGTCTGCCCGGTGCTTACGCTCACGCCTCCGGGCACGCGCGATATGCTCACACCCAGAGCAGTGCGGATCGTGCCGCTCCAGGCCCGCGCCTGTGCGATCTGGACCAGGAGATGATCCCCCTGGCCGACTTTCTGGGCCATCGTGTTCAAAGTGTTGCCAGACCAGCCTGTATAGTTGTAGTTCTGGTTGAAGGTCTGCACGAGGTAATCGGCCAGGCCCTCCGGGTCAACGTTGCCCTGGTAAATGCGCTGTTCCATAAAGATCACTCCTTCTCTTCTCTCGGAAATAGTAGCGCTGCATGCATAGATATATCAATTGATATCAATATGCATGCCATAGCATAGCAGAAGCAGCGTTGAATGTCTATTCTTCTGTTACTGCTAGCGCTTCATTCCGAGAGATTTGTGATATTGGAAATGCGCGGCTGTAAGGGCAGTTCGGCCCCGATCTGTTGCAGCAGTCCTGTCAGGCCCCCGCCGGTTACGGACTCGACGCGCATGCCCACGATTTTGTCATGCTCGAACTGGAATGCGGCTTCTACCTGCGGCAGCCCCACGGCCAGACCGGTAGCCGCCACAGCTTGCAGGCCATAGATGGGCAGTGAAAGATCACCAGTGTGTGTTCCCGTAATACGGATGAGGGCCTGTACCTCGTCGTCAATCCTGTGGACATCGGAAAGGTTGAAAGAGAAATCAGGCATAGCTGCAAGCCATTCGCTTTGCAGCGCCAGGAATTCGGATTTGGTGAGGGGCGTGGGCGTCAGACCACCAAGTATGAAATCGTCGGACATAAGGCTTGCCGCCAGTTCCAGGTCTCCTGATTGCAATGCCGTCATGAAGGTTTCAACCGTCTTTACCGCGCTCACGTTCTGCTCCTTCCTCTATGGAATGCATACTGCTCTTACCTTACCGATACGATTTCTACAGTAGGAAGGATAACATAAGGTGGTGGGCAAAGGAAAGTTGCCCCCGCGCCCCCTTGCATTCGCTTTAGCTTTCGATGATATCTACCGAGAACAGAGCATCGCCCGGCTGGCGGTCTCGCATAGGATCGCGCTCACGAATCGCATTGAGCGCGTCCATGCCGCTGATAACCTGGCCGAAGACGGCGTGCTTACCGTTCAGATGCGGCGTCGGACCATACGTAATGAAGAACTGCGAGCCATTAGTGTTGGCGCCCGCGTTCGCCATCGACAGGATGCCGGCCCTATCATGCTTGAGGGCCAGCGCGCCCGGCTCGTCCCTGAATGCATAGCCGGGGCCACCGCGACCTGTGCCGGTGGGATCACCTCCCTGCACCATGAAACCATGAATGACGCGATGGAAGGTCGTATTATTGTAAAAGCCGTCGCGCGCCAGAAACACGAAATTGTTGACGGTAACGGGTGCCTGGGCCGCGAACAGTTCGATCTGGATATCGCCTCTGGCTGTATGCAGGACCGCCGTGTACTTCTTCGTCGGATCGATCTGCATGGCCGGTGGTTGATGATATTGTCTGGACAAAATAAAACCTCCTTACATAGTTAACCCGATGTGCCTGTTTTTGTGTGCCGCAGGCGCACCCTCTGAGGGAGAGTCTGTGGGCTGAGCGCCGCAGGCGCTCAGCCCACAGACTCTCCCCATTGGCGAACCGCGCAGCGGTGAGCAGTGTTGCTAGGGTGCCTGAACCACGACAAGGTGGTTGATGACATCGGGCTTGACGTTCTGCGTTGATGGATCATCGCCAGGGCCTTTGATCTCTTTGACCACGTTCATGCCCTGCACCACATGCCCGAAAAGATTATATGATTTGGGCAACTGCGTATTGTCGGTGACGTTGATGAAGAACTGGCTGCCGTTAGTATTGGGGCCGCTGTTCGCCATCGCCACCGTGCCTGCCGTATAGTTGCCCTTCACCGGCTCATCCTTGAAGGTATAGCCCGGTCCGCCTTTGCCACGCAGTTTCGGATCGTCGCCATGCGGATCACCGGTCTGAATGATGTGAATGCCCGAGCCGGTCTGGATGACGCGATGGAAGACCAGGCCATCGTAGAAATGATTCTGCGCCAGGAAGACGAAGTTATTCACGGTCTGCGGCGCCAGTTGTGGATCAAGCTCGACAACGATCAGGCCGCGATTCGTGTTGATGCCGGCGCAATATACTTTTTTGGTGTTAATCGTCATTGCCGGCGCCGCTTTATAGGTATGCTGGATCTTCGCGAACTGAGCAGCGGTGGGAGCCGGGGCGGTATCGGTAATCTGCTTGAGGATATTTTTATTAAGGCAGGGCGAGACGGCGGCGGCGTGCCTGGCCGGCGGCTTCTTCGCCTGGGCAAAGGGGCCGACGTGATTGGCGTAAAGCGCGTAAACGCCGAGAATGATTAAAACCACGATCAGGAAGGTGGCCCAGGGATAGCGTGCGATGCCGCGAGCCGGCGGCTTATAGCCGGGCGCGCGCCGCTGCCTGGGTTCTTTCTCGACGGTCTGCTTCATCTCGGTGGCATGCGCACGGGCAATCCTGGCTGCACGTTTTAACTCTTCGCGTTTTTTCGTTTTTGGCATGGATTTTATTCATGCTCCTTTTTTCTTCTGGCCGGCATGATTTGGGTAGGAATTTAATCGGTGCTATCATAGCGCGCTCACCGGATCAGGTCAAGCCCTCCAGGATTGAGGGCGCTCCGCTTAATCGCGACCCTGTTCTATACGGGCAATGGCACGCTCTGTGACCTCCAGTCCCGCACGCAGGATGGCTTCCTTGTATTCGCGCACGAGCATCTGATATTCGAGCAGGCGGGGCCGGCGCGTGGGGCGCGAGGCATATTGCTGGCGCGCCCATTCCATGTGGGCAAGCTGCTTGAGGAGGCTTTCACGATGTTCGCGCAGGTGGCAGAGCGCTACCTCATCACTGGTTTCGCCGCAGAAAAAGAGCTTGGTTAGAAACTCATCCTTGTTAAAGCGTTCGGGCACCTGCTCTTGCAGCCAGCGATCAAGTTCGGCCTGGCCGGCTGCGGTCAGGCGATAGACCTTGCGATTGGGCCGTGTCGTCTGCACGACCAGTTCGGCTTCGACGAGTCCAGCCTGGCTCAAGCCTTTAAGCGTGGTGTAGATCTGGCTGTTGCCGGCGTTCCAGTAGCTGGCGATGGCGCGATCAAAGGCCAGCTTGATGTCATAGCCGCTCATCGGGCGCGCCCAGAGCAGCCCGAGGATAATATAGCGCAACGTGTTGCGCAAGGGGGTCTCCCTGCGCTCCTCAACTTCTATTGTGAAATCATCGAGTTGTTCATGCATAGGCTGTTTGCTCTACTATGAAGATAATAGCATCGTCCATTATTATAACATTCCTGCATAGACTCCTCACTATCTCCAGTGGCTTCCCAGGAGAGAAGGAAGGCGGCGACGAGTGTAAAGCAAAGCTGTTCACACCGCTCAATGGATGACCTTGACACGATTTTTGCCAGGATGATACAATTAAAGCGTTCCGAAGAGGAACATCATCAGGGCCTTGATGGAGACAGCGAAGGTTGCGACATAGGTAGAATCGAAAGGAGGAAACCTATGAAGGTACCTGTTCGCTTGCTAGGGATGGTGTTTCAGATCGATTAGGCGTGCCCGCGCAAGCGGGCATCCCGGCTGAACACCGGCAAGAAAAAGACGTCTTGCAAAGGCTGGATGGCGACCGCTATCCGGCCTTTGTTTTTTTGCCGGACCATCTAAAAGCCTCTTTTCGTGCATGGCTGCGTGATGAGGAAGCGGAACGAACAAGAGCGGCGATCCATAATGCGCAGCCGCGCGATGATTGGCTTCAACGATCAAGATCGGCTATCTCTCTCTGTGCGCAGCCGCGCGCTTCAGCGCGCGGCTGCGCACAGAGAGAGATACAGGACCCTGACTTTTAAATAGCCCTGCTGGTTTTGCTAAAGATATTGACAATCCTATTTCCACTCGCTAGACTACGACTAATATGAATTTGCAGTGACGAGGAGCAGGAGGAGTAGGCGCGTTCTCCGTTGCAGAGAGGGAAGATCACGGGGCTGCAAGTCTTCCCCGGAAGCGCGCGTCGAAGGTCGCCTGTGAGTCCTGGTAAAGTTTCTCTGGTGTAACCAGAGAGGTTGAAGCCACGGGTGTGCCCGTTATCGCACCAATGAGGATCAGGTTATGTCCTGATCGAAACAAGGTGGTACCACGAGCAACATCCTTTCTCGTCCTTGACGGGAAAGGATTTTTTT
>Ga0070739_10006470_pt1 | contig 12891 bp, 9 predicted proteins | sample Coa_R1_7_FD_66445 | JGI IMG/M metagenome (GOLD analysis project Ga0070739, IMG submission 66445) | Surface soil microbial communities from Centralia Pennsylvania, which are recovering from an underground coalmine fire - Coalmine... | ecosystem: Environmental > Terrestrial > Soil > Unclassified ... | reverse complement strand
GCGCTCGAGGCGCGGATGGCGGGCTACGAGGTCATGCCGGCGCTCGAGGCCTCAGAGCGAGGCGACGTGTTCGTGACCGTCACCGGCTCGCGCGCCGTCCTGCGTGCCGAGCACTTCGAGCGGATGAAGGACGGAGCGCTGCTCGCCAACGCCGGCCACTTCGACGTCGAGATCGACCTCGACGCCCTGCGCGCTCTCGCCGTCGGGCAACCGACGCCGGTGCGGCCCTTGGTCGAGCAATACGAGCTGTCCGGTGGGCGGCGCCTCAACCTGCTCGCGGACGGCCGGGTCGTGAACCTCGCCGCCGCCGAGGGGCATCCCGCCGCCGTGATGGACGTCTCGTTCGCGCTTCAGGCGCTCAGCGTCGAGGCGCTCGTCACGCGGCCAGAGGCGTGGGAGCCGGGCGTGCACCCGGTCCCCGAAGAGATCGATCGGGCCGTCGGGCGGCTGAAGCTGGCCGCGCTCGGCGTCGAGATCGACGAGCCGACCGCGGAGCAGGCCGACTACCGCCAGTCCTGGACCTGAGCGCCGCGCAGGCGGCCCACGCCGGCTGCCGCCGGTCCTGGACCTGAGCGCCGCGCAGGCGGCCCACGCCGGCTGCCGCCGGTCCTGGACCTGAGCGCGTCTCAGTCTGCGAGGATCGCGCCGTGGTCGTGATCGGTGGAGGGTGAGGGTGCGGTTCGGCGAATCCTACGTGCGACGAATCGAGGGCGATGCAGCCACACCTCTTCCTCGGCCACGAACCTCCGGCGGCGCACCTGGCCGCGCTCGGCGACCTCGGCGGCGCGCTCGGCGCGGCGCTGCAGGTGCTGCACCCGGTCAGCCATTAAAGTGGTGGGGCGGCGCGGGAGGCCGAGTCTGAGGAGGAAGGGCGTTTGACACCCGTGCCCACGCTGATCGCCCGGGCGGCCGCTGTCGGCGCGCTCGTCCTGGCCGTGATCCTGGTCGCCGTGATCGTGCTGAGCAGCGGTCCGAGCTATCGCGTGCGGCTCGTGTTCGCCGATGCCAGCGGACTCGTCAACGGCGATGACGTGCTGATCGGTCCGGCCCGCGTCGGAACCGTGCAGTCGATCGGCCTGACGCGCTCCGGCCAGGCGGCGATCACGATCGGGCTGAACTCGGACGCCGCGCCGCTGCACTCGGGGACCGTGGCGAGGATCGCGGAGAACGGGCTGGCCGGCATCGCCAGCCACTACGTGACGCTCGAGCCGGGCTCCGCCCAGAACCCCACGATCCCCTCGGGGAGCACGATCGGCCAGTCGCACACCTACTCCGAGGTCAGTCTCGACCAGCTCTTCAACACCTTCGACCCGCTCACACGCGAAGGGCTCCGCAATCTGATCCGGGGCGAGGCGGCGGCGATCCGGGCCCGTGGTGTCCAGGCGAACCGGACCCTCCGCTACCTGGCGCCGGCGCTCCTCTCGACGAGCGAGGTGACCGCCGAGCTGTCGCGCAGCGAGCCGGCTTTCGACGCGCTGCTCGTCCAGGGCGCGAGGACCATGCAGGCGCTCGGCTCGCGAAGCGACGAGCTAACCCAGCTCGTGGCCGGAGCCGACCAGACGACCGCCGCGCTGGCCCAGCAGTCGAGCGCCCTGAAGACGGCGCTCGCGCTGCTCCCCAGCGCGCTCACCCGCTCGACCGCCACGTTCTCCGGCCTGCGCTCGACGCTCGACGCGCTCGACCCCCTGGTCGCGGCCGCCAAGCCCGCCGCTCGTCACCTGGCAGCGTTCAGCTCCGCGCTGCGCCGCCTGGCGACCATCTCGCTCCCGACGGTCACGGACCTGGCCGGGCTGATCCACAACCCGTCCGGCGGCGGGGATCTCATCCGGCTCCTGACCGGCACTCCGGCGCTCGCCCGGATCGCCGCGACAGCCTTCCCGCAGATCATCCGTGAGCTGAACCAGTCGCAGGACCAGCTCGACTACCTGCGCGAGTACACCCCGGACGTGATCGCCGCCCTGACCAACCTCGCGCAGGCGTCCGCCAACTACGACGCCAACGGCCACTACACGCGCACGCAGCCGTTCTTCGGCGCGTTCGGGATCGACTCGAACAACCAGCTGACGCCTCGGCCGCCGTCGCAGCGCTACGACGGGCTGCAGACGGTGCACGGACGCTGCCCGGGTGGCGCCGTGCAACCGACGCCGGACGGCAGCGCGCCCGAGCAGGTCCCCGGCTGCAGCCCCTCGGCAACCCCACCCGGGCCATGAGACGGGCACTAGCGCTCGCAGCCGCCATGATCGCCGGCGCCGCGGCGCTGATCAGCACCACCGCCGCCGGAAACGCTCCCGCGGGCACCTACGAGGTGCGCGCGATCTTCGACAACGCCGGGTTCGCCGTGTCGGGCGAGGAGGTGCGGATCGCGGGCGCGCCGGTCGGGCAGATCGTCTCGCTGGCAGTCACCAAGGACAACCGCGCTGCGGTGACGCTCGGCATCGACAATCGCGACTTCACCCCGTTCCACGCCGATGCGACCTGCGCGATCCGCCCGCAGTCTCTGATCGCCGAGCGCTACGTCGACTGCCAGCCGGGCACCGCGGCCCGGCCGCCGCTTCACCGGATCGAGCGCGGGCCGGGCAGCGGCAGCTACCTGCTGCCCGTCACCCAGACGAGCTCGCCGATCGACCCCGACATCGTCCAGGACATCTCGCAGGAGCCCGTGCGCGAGTCACTGTCGGTGATCCTCGACGAGCTCGGCACCGGGCTGGCCGCCCGCGGCGCCGACCTCAACGCGGTGATCCGCCGGGCCAACCCGGCGCTCGGCTACACCGACCGCGTGTTCCGGATCCTCGCCTCCCAGAACCGCACGCTGGCGAGGCTCGCCGCCGACTCGGACACGATCCTCGCCCCGCTCGCCGCCGCCCGGCATTCGCTGGCTGACTTCGTCGTCAAGGCGAACACCACCGCGACCGCGAGCGCGGAGCGCCAGGCGGACATCGCCCGCTCGATCCAGCTGCTGCCCTCGTTCCTGCGCCGCCTGCGGCCGCTGATGGCTGAGCTCGGCAGCCTCGCGACCCAGGGCACCCCCGTGATGGCCTCGCTGAACCAGGCCGCGCGGGGGATAAACCGCCAGTTCGGCAACCTGATCCCGTTCGCGGCCGCGGCCAGGACTGCGCTCCGCAAGCTCGGCGCCGCCGCCCAGCGCTCCCAGACCGCCCTCGTGCAGAGCCAGCCGCTCGCCCGCCGGCTGCTGAGCCTCGGCCGCGCCGCGCAGCCATCGGCCGGCCTGCTCGCGCGCCTCACCCACAGCCTCGACGCCACCGGCGCGATCGAGCAGCTGATGCGACTGCTGTTCTACGGAACCGAGGCCACGAACGGCTTCGACGCCACCGGCCACTACCTGCGCGCCGACGCGATCTTCGGCAGCTGCACGGGCTACGCCCGAGCGCCGGTGGCCGGCTGCTCGGCCAACTTCTCGAAGGCGGGTGCCGCCACGGACATCGCCCGCGCGGTCGTCAGGGCCGCGGCTCAGCCGACCGCTCACGCCGCGATCCGCGAAACCGGCGCGGAGAACCTGCTGCGCTACCTGGTCGGGAGCGGCCTGTGACCCGCCGGCGCAACCAGCGTGCCCTGACGAGCCCGGTGCTGGTCGGGGCGCTGACCGTGCTCGTCACCGTTGTCGCGGTCGTCCTCGCCTTCCAGGCGAACAACGGCCTGCCGTTCGTCCCGCGCTACGACCTCCACGTCGAGGTCCCCGACGCCCAGGAGCTGACCCGCGGCGCCGAGGTCCACCTCGGCGGCGCCCTGATCGGCGCGGTGACGAGCGTCGACCCCGTCCGCGACCGCGCCGGCCGGCCGGTCGCCGAGCTCAACCTCGCCCTCCAGAAGAGCGTCGAGCCGCTCCCCGTCGACACCACCTTCACGGTCCGCCAGAAGGACGCGATCGGAGAGAAGTTCCTCGCGGTCGCACCAGGGCACGCCACGCGCACGTGGCCACAGGGAGCGACGGTCCCGCTCGGCCACGCGGGGGCATCGGTCGACCTCGACCAGGTCCTGTCGATGTTCACGCCGCCGACGCGCAAGGGCGTCGCCGACACGACGACCGGCTTCGGGGCTGCGCTCGCCGGACGCGGCACCGGCCTGAACGCCGCGATCCACGCGTTCGTCCCGCTCGTGACGCGCCTCACGCCGGTGATGCGCAACCTCGCCGCGCCGAAGACCGGACTCGCCGGGTTCTTCCGCGGGCTCGGAGCGTTCTCGGCAGCCGTCGCGCCGGTCGCGATCCAGCAGGCCGATCTGTACCGCAACCTCGACGCCACCTTCGAGACGCTGGCACCGGTGGCGCGCCCCTACCTCCAGGAATGGATCTCGCAGACGCCGCCCACGTTCACCACCGCGATCGCCGACAGCCCGTCGATAGCGGCGTTCGCCGGCGACGCGGCCGGCCTCTTCCGGAGCCTCCGACCCGGCTTCGCGACGCTCCCCCAGAGCGCGCCGGTCCTCGCCGACGCATTCGCGGCCGGCACCCGCAACCTCCCGGGATCGGCGGCGCTCGACAGGCGCACGGTCAGCCTCGCCCACACCCTCCAGAAGCTCAGCGCCGACCGCACCGAAGCGAGCGGCCTCGACCGCGTCACGCTCACTGCTCACAGCCTGATCTCGCCGCTCTCGTTCCTCACGCCGGTGCAGTCGTCCTGCAACTACGTGACGCTGTTCCTCCGCAACGCCGCCAGCGCGCTGTCGGACCCGGTCGGGACGGGGACCGCGCTGCGTGTCGTGATCGTGGCGATCGACGACGTGCTCGGCGGAGAGGGCGTGCCCGCCCAGAAGCCCTACGAGACCCCCGGGACCCAGGGCGGCACCAACCACGCGCCGCTGCACTCGGACCCCTACCCGAACACCGACTCTCCCGGCCAGGCGCCCGAGTGCTCCGCCGGAAACGAGCCCTTCTCGGCCGCCCAGGCCGCGATCGGCAATCCGGCCGGGAACGTCGGCACGCACACCGAGACGACCACGCGGAGCAGCGGATGAGACGCCACACGCCGCGGATCTCCAACGCGCAGGCGGCGCTGGCCGCGATCGTCGTGATCGTGGTCGCGTGCTACCTGGTGTTCGGCGGCGGCCTCCCGTTCGGCTCATCGCCGTTCGTGCTGAGGGCCGTCTTCACCGCCAACACCAACCTGCACATCCCCTCGCCGGTCCGCGTCGCCGGCGTCGACGTCGGCGAGGTCACCTCGGTTCGTCGCCTCGGCGGCTCCGGCTCGAGCCAGGCCGGGATCGTGACGATGAACATCGACCCGGCCGCGCTGCCGATCCACGCCGACGCGACCGCGCGGATCCGCTCCCGGATCTTCCTCGAGGGCAACTTCTACGTCGAGCTGCACCCCGGCAGCCCGAGCGCTCCGATCCTCCGCTCCGGCGCGACGCTTCCGGCCGCCAACACCGCCGGGCCCGTGCAGCTCGACCGCGTCCTCTCGTCCCTGAACGCCCAGGCGCGGGCGAACCTCCAGACGCTCGTCCGTGGCCTCGGCGCGGCCCTCAACGAGCCGCCGACGCAGGCGCAGGACGCCACCCAGGACCCGAGCGTCCGCGGCCTCACCGGCGGCGAGGCGCTGAACCGCTCGCTGCGCTACTCCGCGCGCGCGTTCGAGGCCTCGGCGATCGTCAACGAGGCGCTGCTCGGCGAGCGGCCCGGGGATCTGTCGCGGACCGTGTCGGGCCTCGCGAACGTCTTCCGGGGCCTCTCGGCGAGCCCTTCGGAGCTGAGCGGTCTCGTCGACAGCTTCACGCGCACCGTCACGGCGCTGGCGAGCCGCCAGCGGCAGCTGAGCGAAACCGTCGCGACGCTCCCATCGCTGCTTCGCAACGCGCTCGGCGCCGACGCCGCCCTGGACGCCTCGTTCGCGCCGACCAGAGCGTTCGCAGCGGCGGTCATCCCGGGGATCCGGCAACTCGGCCCGACGGTCGAGGTCGCGCTGCCCTGGCTCGCCCAGCTGACAGCGCTCGCCTCCAGACGGGAGCTGGGCGGCCTCCTCGCCGACCTGACTCCCGCGATCCAGCAGACGTCGACGTCGCTCGGCGCAACCCGGTCGCTCGTGAACCAGGCCGGGCAGCTCGCGCGCTGCTTCTCCCGGGACGTGATCCCGACCGGCAATCAGGTGATCAGCGACCCACCGTCCGGGACGGGTGAGCAGGTCTACCGGGAGCTCTTCCAGAGCGCCGTCGGGCTCGCCGGCGCGTCGCAGAACTTCGACGGCAACGGCCGCTACCTGCGCTCGGCGGTCGGCGGCGGCTCCGTACAGGTGCAGACGCCGACGCTCCCGATCACGGGCCCGCTGTTCGGCAACGCCGTGCTCGCGCCGCTCGGCACGCGCCCTGCGTTCGCCGCCCATGCGCCGCCGCTTCACCGCGATCGGCCGTGCGCCCGCAACGCGCCCCCCAACCTCAACCGCGTCGCCACCGGAGCCGGACCGTGAAGCGCGCGATCGTCAACCACCGCCGCGACTTCGCGGCGATCGTCGCGCTCGTCGTCCTCGCCGCGATCGTCGTCGGCTACGTCCTCGAGCACCAGCCGGCGTTCACGTTCGGCCGCAGCTACTACACGGTCAAGGCCCAGTTCGCGACCGCGGCGGCGGTCACGCCGGGGCAGGGCCAGGCGGTCACGATCGCGGGCGTCGAAGTGGGCCAGGTGGGAGGGGTCGCCCTTAAGCACGGCCGCGCCGTCGTGACGATGGACCTGTTCCGCCGCTATGCGCCGATCTACCGCAACGCGACCGTGCTCCTGCGGCCCCGCACGCCGCTCAAGGACATGTACCTGTCGCTTGACCCTGGCACGCCGAGCGCGGGCCGGATCCCGGACGGCGGCACGCTTCCGGTCGGCGCGACCCAGCCCGACATCGACGTCGACCAGATCCTGGGCTCGCTCGACGCCGACACGCGCACCTACCTGCTGCTGCTCCTCTCGGGCGGCGCCACCGCCTTCAGGGGGCCCGGCGCGAACGCCGCGACCGGCACGCCCAGCCCGGTCACGACCGCACAGCTGCGCGGCCTGTTCAAGCGCTTCGCCCCCCTCAACCGGGACACGAGGGCGTTCGCGGGCCTGCTCGCGAAGCGCAGCGCCAACCTGCGCCGCGCGATCCACAACCTCGGGCTGGTGGCCGGCGCGCTCGGCGGAGTCGACAACCAGCTCGCCTCCCTGGTCCGCGCGTCGAACGCCAACTTCGGCGCGATCGCCTCACAGCAGTCGGCGCTGCAGGCGGGCCTCACGCTGCTGCCGGGCACCCTCCAGCAGACGGGCGCGACCCTCCACCAGGTCCAGGGCTTCGCCGCCCAGAGCGGCGGCGCGCTGGCCCAGCTCCAGCCCTTCGCCCACGAGCTCGCCCCCGCGCTGCGCGCCACGCGCGGCCTCGTCGCCGGCACGACCGGCACGATCCGCGCCGAGCTGCGGCCGTTCGCGGTCGCAGTCCAGCCGCTCGCAAGGACCCTCGCGCCCGCCGCCCGGCACCTCGCGACCGCCACCCCGAAGCTGGTCAGCAGCTTCGCTGTCCTCAACGCCCTGTTCAACGCGCTCGCGTTCAAGGGCTCAGGGACGCAGAGCTATCTGTTCTGGGGCGCCTGGCTCGCGCACAACGCCGCCAGCCTCACCGACATGCAGGACGCCCAGGGACCGGTCGTCAACGGCCTGTTCATGGCGAGCTGCCCGGGCCTCAACCTGCTCGAGGAGACGCTCCAGCAGTCGGTCCCGTCGCTGGCGCCGCTGCTCGACCTGCTGAACGCCCCGAACTGGGCCACGATCAAGTCGAGGTTCTGCCCCGCCGGAGGCAGCGGATGAACACGCGCGCGCCCAGCCGTGGCCGGATCCTCGTGATGAGCGCATTCGCTGGGTCGTGCATCGGGCTGCTGCTGTTCCTGTGGATCTCGTTCGGCGGCTCGGTGCCGCTCGTCCCGCAGGGGTACCGGCTGCGCGTCGAGTTCAACCAGGCCGTCCAGCTCGGCGACCAGTCCGACGTGCGGATCTCCGGGGTCAGCGTCGGCAAGGTCGTGAGCGTCGGCCTCGACCGGCGCACCGGCCGCACGAAGGCGGTGCTCGAGATCGACAGCCGCTTCGCGCCGCGCCCGGCCGATACGCGAGCGATCCTGCGCCAGAAGTCGCTGCTCGGCGAGACCTACGTCGAGCTCTCGTTCGGCAACCCGCGAGGGCCGATGCTGCCCGACGGCGCCCGGATTCCCGAGTCGCACGTCACCCCGATCGTGCAGCTCGACCAGATCCTCGACACGTTCGATCCGACGACACGGCAGGCGTTCGAGACGTGGATGCAGCAGGACGGGATCGCGTTCACGAGGCGGGGCGAGGACTTCAACGCCGCGCTGGCGCAGCTCTACCCGTTCGCCACCAACGTCGACCGCGTGCTCACCGTGCTGCGCCGCGACGCGAGCGCCACGCGCACACTGCTCCGCGACGGCGGCGGCGTGTTCGCCGCGCTCAGCCGCTCCCCCGCGGCGCTCCAGGGCCTGATCCGAAACGCCGACGCGACGTTCAGCGCGACCGCGGCGGAAAACAGCTCGCTGGCGGCCGCGATCCGCGCCTTCCCGGCGTTCCTCGTCTCGACGCGGCAGACGATCGCGAGGGTGAGGACCTTCTCGGCCACGGCGAAACCACTCGTCGACGAGCTCCGCCCCGCCGCCGTGCAGCTCAGCCCGGCGCTGGTCGCGATCGCGGCGCTCGCGCCCCACCTGCGCGACGCCCTCACCTATCTCGGCCCGCTCAACCGCGCCTCGGCGGCCGGCGTCCCTGCGCTCGAGCGCTTCCTGAACGACACCAAGCCACTGCTTGCCCGCCTCACGCCGTACCTCGGCAGCGTCGTGCCGGTGATCGACTACATCGACGCCTACAAGCGCGAGGTGGCCGCGTTCTTCGCCAACGGCACCGCGAGCACTCAGGCGGTCGCCCAGAACACCGCCCAGACCAAGCTCCTGCACTACGCGCGCGTCTCGAGCCCCGTCAACCCCGAGACCCTGACCGCCTACGACAAGCGTCCAGAGAGCAACCGATCGAACGCGTACATCGAGCCGGGCGGCTACGATCAGCTGCGGGAGGGGCTGCCCACGTTCGGGGCCTATCTGTGCACGAGCCACGCTCTGCCCAGCATCGGTCCCAGCGTGCCGGCGGACCTCGCCGCGGTCCTGCGGGCGGTCTACTACACGGCCGACCCGTACGGTCCGCAGTGCCGGCCCCAACCGGCGCTCGGCGCAACTCTGGCCCACCATGCCGGGTTGTCTCAGCTGGGCGGCCAGTTCCCCCATCTCCAACCCCTGAGATGAAATCCCGTCCCACAAAAGGAGAAGTCACGTTGAGAAGGGTCATCACCGGCCTGACGGCGCTCGCCGTCCTGGCCGCAGCGACAGCCGCGCTCGCCGCGAGCTCCGGCAACACGTACACCGCGAAGCTGTCGTTCTCGCCGAAGGCGGCCGGCAGCAAGAGCCACCCGGCGGCCGTAGGCCAGAACCTGCTCTACACGGCCAAGGGCGCGAACGGAAACAACGCCGCGCCGCTGATCGACATCAAGACGACCGTCTACGGGCTGACCGTCAACACGAAGGCGGTCCCCACGTGCAGCGCGGCCAAGATCACCGCGGAGCACACCGACGCGTCCTGCCCGAAGAAGTCGCTCGTCGCCACCGGATCGGTCGAGGCCGTGATCGGACCGAACACGCTCCAGGGCGGCACTCCGTGCGACCCGCTCCTGCACGTCTACAACGGCGGCGGCAAGACCGTCGTCTACTTCTTCGTGATCGCCCCCGGCCATCTCTGCGGGCCGCTTCAGACCGGCGCCGTCCCGCCGTACAAGGGCTACTACTCCACGAAGGGCAAGAACCTGATCCTCGACGTGCCGCTGCCCCCGGACGTCTCGACGAACGCGGGCAACCTCGGGCTGTACGGCTCGCTCGAGAAGGAGACGCTCAAGTGGTTCAAGGTCAGCGGGAAGGTCAAGGGCAAGACCGTGCCCTACGCAGCCTCCGTGGCCTGCAGCAAGGGCAAGCGCCCCTATTCGGTCAAGTTCACCGCGACCGACTCGTCGGGCAAGAAGCAGTCGACCACGATCAAGGGCACCGACAGGTGCTGAGCTGACGCTTGCTTCCGGCGTCGTGGCCCGGCAATGGCCACGACGCCGGGCAGGCGCTCAGGCCGCCACTCCCGCCTGACCTGCCGCGTAGCGCTCCTCTCGCTCCGCCTCGCGCTCGGACTCCCCGAGCATCCGCACGAACAGCCAGGCGAGCGCGATCCCCATCACGATCGACTGCTCGAGCGCCATCAGCAGGCCGCTCATGTTCTGGTCGTCGCCCGGGGTGAGGCCCCACCAGTGCGGCTGGTGGTCGTAGAAGGCATAGATCCCGTGCGGTGAGAAGGCGAGCATCACGCCGAGCACGCCGACGATCAGCTTCGTCGAGACCATGTACATGACCGGCCCCATCCCGCCGAGGCGCATCCGGCTGCGGATCGGCGAGAGCAGGTGCCACCAGTAGAGCGTCCCCGCGGCGCTGAAGCAGATGTGCTCGAGGATGTGCCAGCTGTTCTCGTGGCGCAGCGCCAGGTCATACATGAACGGCACGTGCCAGAGCCACATCATCCCGCAGTAGAAGACGACCGCGAACACCGGATGCGCGAAGAAGCCGGCCCCCTCCTCGATCCGGGTGACCCGGCGGGTGACCGGGCGCAGGATCCCCTTGGTCAGGCTGAGGATCAGGAGGATCGGCATGATGTCGAGCAGCAGCACGTGCTGGAACATGTGGACCAGCATCAGCTCGTCGGACAGGGAGTCGATCGGGGAGACGAGCGCGCCCAGGACGGTGAGCATCGCGGCGGCGAACAGCATCAGGCGCCCATGGCCCGGGGGATGGGGCATGCCGGGCCGACGCGCCCGTCTCCAGCCCCACACGTAGAAGAAGGTCAGGACCGCCACGCCGATCAGGACGCGGGGATCGAACGACCACTCGGTCGGTGGCGACATCGGTCGGATTGTCCCATCGACAAACCGCGGGCGTCGATCTACTCTCCCCGCACCACATCCACTCCGAGCTTTTAGGAGGTCCGTCATGCGGATCGAGGTCAAGGGTCGGAACGTCCAAGTCTCAGAGGACCTGAGGGAGCACGTGGCCAAGCGCTTTCGCGTGATCTCCAAGCAGGTCTCGGAGCTGGCCGAGCTGGAGGTGGAGGTGTTCGAGGAGCGCAACCCGGCGATCGCCGACTCCCAGATCGCCGAGGCGACGCTCCATCTAAAGGGGGTGACGCTGCGCGCCCGCAGCGCCTCTCGAGACCTGCTGCACTCGATCAACGTGGTCAGCGACGAGCTCGCCGTGCAGGTCAAGCGCCACCGTGAGAAGCGGCGCAAGCGGCGCGACGCCCGGACCTCCGCACCCGGGCTCACCGGGGACGTTTCGCCCGCCGCCTGAGGGCCGGTTCGCTCGCCGCCTGAGGGCGGGTTCGCTCGCCGCCTGAGGGCCGGCGCAGGCCTCCAGGACGCCCGGAAAGCGCCCGGGACCCGTTGCTAGGCTAGGCGCATGTCGTTTCTCGACCGCGCGCTTCGCATGGGCGAGGCGAAGAAGTTCAAGGCCTACGAGCAGCGGGTCGGGCGGATCGGCTCCTACGAGCCGGAGATGGAGAGCTCCACCGACGAGGAGCTGCGCGAGCTCGCCGACGAGCTGCGCCAGCGGGCCCACAACGGGGAGAGCCTCGACGAGCTCCTCTACGAGTGCTTCGCGCTCGTCCGCGAGGCGGGGCGGCGCACGATGGGGATGCGCCACTTCGACGTCCAGCTGATCGGCGGCATGGTCCTGCACGACGGCTGCATCGCCGAGATGAAGACCGGTGAGGGCAAGACGCTGACCGCCACCCTCGCCGTGGTCCTCAACTCGCTTGGCGGGCGGGGCGTCCACGTCGTCACCGTCAACGACTACCTGGCGCGGCGCGACGCGCTCTGGATGAAGCCGATCTACGACCTGCTCGGCGTCAGCGTCGGCGTGCTCCAGAACATGCAGCCCTACGAGGAGAAGCGTGAGGCGTACGCCGCCGACGTCACGTACGGGACCAATTCAGAGTTCGGCTTCGACTACCTGCGCGACAACATGGCCACCGCGCTCGAGGAGAAGGTCCAGCACGGCGGGCGGCCGAAGCCCGAGGCCGGCAAGTCGCCCTACCACACGTTCGCGATCGTCGACGAGGTCGACAACATCCTGATCGACGAGGCGCGCACGCCGCTGATCATCTCGGGCGCTCCCGAGCAGGCGGCCGACCTGTACCGCACGTTCGCGCGCCTCGCCCCGCAGATGAAGCAGGGCAAGACCCCGGAGGGGCTGATGCCCCAGGAGCGCAAAGCCTTTGTCGCCGACTTCGACTACGAGGCCGACGAGAAGCACAAGACCGTGGCGATCACCGAGCTCGGCGTCGCCAAGGCCGAGCGGTTCCTCAAGATCGACCACCTGTACCGGGCCGAGAACGGCCACCTGGTCAACCACCTGATCCAGGCGCTCAAGGCCGAGTCGCTCTACAAGCGCGGCTACGACTACGAGGTGATCGACGGCGAGGTCAAGATCATCGACGAGTTCACCGGCCGGATCCTCGAGGGCCGGCGGTGGTCGGAGGGACTGCACCAGGCGGTCGAGGCGAAGGAGGGCGTGCGCGTCCAGGAGGAGAACCAGACGCTCGCCACGATCACGCTTCAGAACTACTTCCGCATGTACGACAAGCTGGCCGGGATGACGGGCACGGCGCTCACCGAGGCGACCGAGTTCATGAAGATCTACGAGCTGCCGGTCGTCCAGATCCCGACCAACCGGCCGATGATCCGCCGGGACCAGAACGACCAGGTCTACAAGACAAAGGACGGCAAGTGGTCGGCTGTGGCCCGCGAGATCGAGCAGCGCCACAAGGCCGGGCAGCCGGTCCTGGTCGGC
>Ga0070739_10006468_pt1 | contig 12893 bp, 8 predicted proteins | sample Coa_R1_7_FD_66445 | JGI IMG/M metagenome (GOLD analysis project Ga0070739, IMG submission 66445) | Surface soil microbial communities from Centralia Pennsylvania, which are recovering from an underground coalmine fire - Coalmine... | ecosystem: Environmental > Terrestrial > Soil > Unclassified ... | reverse complement strand
CGGCGTGTTCAACTTCGGCGACGCGGCCTTCTACGGCTCGACCGGCGCCACCCCCGACCCCGACCCCGCCGCCCATCTCGTCCCCACCCGGTCCGGCGCCGGGTACTGGATCGTCGACCAGAACGGCACGGCCTACGACTTCGGCAACGCCTCGGGGGCGCCGCCCACCCAGGCCCTCGTGTTCAACCCGGTGACGCCGGGCGACAAGGCGCTGCTGTTCGCCTTCTACCAGTTGGGCAAGCCCTACATCTGGGGCGGGAACGGACCGGTCGGCTACGACTGTTCCGGACTGGCCCTCGCCTCGTGGTCGCACGGCGCCGGCGTGGCCTTCGCCCGGGTGTCCAACGACCAGTACCACACGGCCGGTGTGCCGGTGCCGTTCTCCGACCTGCAGGCGGGCGACCTCGTGTTCTGGGCCACCGACACCACCGACTGGACCACCGTGGACCACACGGCCATGTACGTGGGCGGGGGCCGCATCGTGGAGGCGACCGGCGACCACGTGCAGCTCAACTCGCTCGACCAGTGGGGTGCGGGCGGGCTCATGACCACGGCCCGCCGCCCCTGACCTGGGCCTCCGGCGGCCTGCCGCGGTCCTGTCGGCGGGCCCGTCCCAGGGTGGTGCCACCGGGGTATCCCGCCGTTTCGCGCCCAGCGGCGGCGGGGTAGGAGACGACCCGAAGACCGGCGCCCGAGGTTCGGGCGCGTCCCGATGACGACCGACTGATGACCGAGACGCTCGATCGCCAGGAAGGCCGGCGCTCCGGACCGGGCGCCGACAGCCGCCGCAGCGGCTTCCGACACGAGGCCTTCTTCTATGCCGGCATGGAGGACTTCGCCGAAGGCGTCGCCTCCTTCGTCCGGGGTGGGCTCGACGCCGGGGAGCCCGTCATGGTCGCCCTCCGCCGGGGGGAGATCGAGCTCGTGCGGCGCAAGCTCGGAAATCGGGCCGACGACGTCGCCTTCGTCGACATGGCGCAGCTCGGGCGCAACCCGGCCCGGATCATCCCGGCCTGGCGCCAGTTCGTGGCCGCCCATCCCGACGAAGCCGTGCGTGGCGTGGGGGAGCCGATCTGGTCGGGGCGCAGCCACGACGAGGTCGAGGAGTGCCAGCTCTACGAGACCCTGCTCGACGTGGCCCTCGGCGACCCGGCCGACGGCTTCTGGCTCCTGTGCCCCTACGACGTCGACCTCCTCGACGCAGCCGTGCTCGGCGAAGCCCGGCGGTCGCACCCCTACGTCGCCGAGGGTGGCCACTCGGGGACCAACCCCTCCTTCCGTTCGAACATGGGGGCGGTGGTGCTCGACACCGCTCTGGCCCCGCCGAGCGGTGACGTGCACGAGCTCGAGTTCGACGAGCAGAGCCTCCCCGCAGTCCGGCGCTCGGTCACGGAGTGGGCCGGCAGCCATCTGACTCCCGAGCACACGACCGACATGGTGCTCGCCGTGCACGAGATCGCCACCAACAGCATCCGCCACGGCGGTGGCGCCGGCCGGCTGCGGTGCTGGATGCACGAGGGCGCCATGTTCGTGTGCGAAGTGTCTGACGCCGGTCGTTTCGAACGGCCGCTCGTCGGCCGCGTGCAGCCGCCCACCGACGACGAAGTGGGGCGGGGGCTGTGGCTCGCCAATCAGCTCTGTGAGCTGGTGCAGGTGCGCTCCGGCCCCGAAGGCACGGTCGTGCGCCTGCACAGCGCGTGCCACGGCCGTGACCACGCGCCGTCCGCGGCACGCTGAGCGCGCCACGCGCCTGAAACTTCAGCGAGTCTTGGGCCGGATCTCAGGATCTATTCAGCAGTAATGGGAAGGGTGGGGCGGTGCAGTCGGCCTTCCCACTCCATCGCAGGCGCTACGTGTCGTCCTTCGACGGACTGCGCGCCGTGCTCGTCGCCGGTGTGCTGCTCTATCACCTGACCGGCGCGCAGCTCTTCACGGCCACCGGCGAAGTCGCCGTCATCGCCTTCTTCGCGCTGTCCGGCTTCCTCATCACCTTCCTCCTCTTGGACGAGCAGCGCGCACGGGGCCGCATCGACCTGCGCGCCTTCTTCCGCCGCCGCGCCGTGCGCCTGGTGCCTGCGCTCGTGCTCCTGCTCGGGGTGTGGGCCGTGGTCGCGCTCGCCTTCCGGCGTGCCCCGTGGATCACCGCCGTCCCCGGCGGCGGCCCGGGCGGTCCCATGGCCGTGTCGACCGTGGCCGAGACCGTCGGTGCGGCGCTCGCCTATGTCACGAACTGGCTCGACGCCTTCGTGCAGTACAACCTGTGGACCGGGTACTCGCCGCTCGGCCATCTGTGGTCACTCGCGGTGGAGGAGCAGTTCTATCTGGTGTGGGGACCGGCCATGATGCTGCTCTGCCGGGTGCGGCGCGGCGGCTGGTGGATCACGGCGTTGGCGCTCGCCGCGCTGGCCGAGCCGGTGCTCCTCTACGGCGAGGGCACCAACCGCGTGTACTTCGGCACCGACACCCGCATGAGCGCGTTGCTCGTCGGCGCCGCGCTCGGATGGTGGTGGCGCAGCGGGCGCCTTGCCCGCCTGGAGCGCTCGGCGGCGACGCCGTGGATCGGCCTGGTGTCGGTGGCCGGCCTCGTCGTCGCCGGCATGGGCTTCCGCCACCCGACGGTGGCCTGGCAGTGGACGGGCGGCATCGTGCTCGCCTCGCTGGCGAGCGGGGGGATCGTCACCTATCTGGCCAACCGCTCCACCGTCGGAGGCGTGCCCGGTCTCCTCGGACGTCCGGCCATGGTGTGGCTCGGGCAGCGGTCGTACGCGGTGTACCTGTGGGGATACGTCTTCAACACCTGGTTCCGTTCGCTCGGGCCCCTCGCCGCCCCGCTCGTCGTCGCCTGCACGCTCGTCACCGCCGAGGCCTCCTACCGGCTGGTGGAGCAGCCGCTGCGTGCCCGCGGCCGTCGCGTCCGGGCCCCGGCACGCCCGCGCCCGGTGGTCGCACCCGCCCCCGTGGAGGTCCTGCCCGTGGCCACCCCGGCTCCGGAGCTCGCGGTGGCCGAGGGGTAACGTCGTCGCCAGCGGCGGCGAGGAGGTCGGGCGATGGACGGCGACATCGTGATCCGGGGCGGGACGGTGGTGGACGGGACCGGCGGTCCGCCGCGGCCGGCCGACGTCGCCATCAGCGGCGACCGCATCACGGCCGTCGGCGACGGCCTGCACGGCACGGTGGAGCTCGACGCCGGCGGCCAGGTGGTGGCGCCGGGATTCGTGGACATCCACACGCACTACGACGCCCAGGTCTTCTGGGACCCGCGCCTCACGCCGTCGTCGCACCACGGCGTCACCACGGTGGTGGCGGGCAATTGCGGCTTCTCCATCGCACCGGTGCGGCGGCCCGACGTCCCACTGCTGGCCCGCACGCTGCAGCACGTGGAGGACATGAGCTTCGACACCTTGTCGGTCGGCGTGCCGTGGGACGAGTTCGAGACCTTCCCGCAGTATCTCGACGCCGTGCAGCGCCGCGGGGTCGCGCTCAACTACGCCTGTTATGTCGGGCACACCGCGGTCCGCATCTACGTCATGGGCGACGAGGGCTACGAGCGGCCCGCCACCGACGACGAGCTCGCCCGCATGCAGCAGGTCGTGGCCGAGTCGATGGCCGGCGGCGCCATCGGGTTCGCCACCAGCGCCTCGCCGACCCACAACGGCGACGGCGGACGCCCCGTCCCCTCGCGCGTGGCCGACCTGGCCGAGCTGCACGCGCTGCTCCGGCCCGTCCACGAAGCCGGCAGGGGCGTCGTGGCGCTGCTGCCCGGGGGCGTCTACAGCAACGAGCAGATGTTCGAGCTGCAGCGCTCGGTGGGGCGGCCGGTCACGTGGACGGCGCTGCTCACCGTGAAGAACTACCCCTACCACGAGAAGGTGGTGGCCGAGCACGACGCCGCGCGCGCCGAGGGCGTCGAGGTCTGGCCCCAGGTGTCGTGCCGCCCGCTCGTCTTCCAGATGAACCTGGCCGAGCCCTTCACGCTGAACAGCCGTGAGAGCTTCGCCGCCATCATGGGCCACTCGCACGAGGAGCGCCTCGCCGCCTACCGCGATCCGGCCTGGCGGCAGACCGCGTGGGCCGACCTGTCGGGCGCCAACGGCGGCTTCCCCTTCAACTGGCCGGCCGTGTCGGTGGCGGAGTCGCCCAGCCGTCCCGACCTCGTCGACCGCCCGGTCGTGGCGCTGGCCGAGGAGTGGGGATGCACGCCGCTCGACGTGGTGCTCGACATCTCACTCCAGGACGACCTGAAGACGCGGTTCTGGTCTGTCGTCGCCAACGACGACAAGGAGGGCATCGCCTGGCTGCTGCCGCGCGACAACGTGCTCCTCGGGTTGGCCGACTCCGGCGCCCACGTGTCGCAGCTGTGCGACGCCTGCTTCGCCACCGACCTCCTCGGCAACTGGGTGCGCGACCGGCAGGTCATGTCGCTCGAGCGGGCCGTGCACAAGCTCACGGCCGAGCCGGCCGGCGTCTACGGCCTCGCCGATCGCGGCGTGCTGGCGCCGGGGATGCGCGCCGATGTCTGCGTGTTCGATCCCGACACGGTCGCGCCCGGTCCGCTGCGGCGGCTGTGGGACTTCCCGGCCGACGGCGAGCGCCTCACCGCCGATTCCCCGGTCGGCGTCACCCATGTGCTCGTGAACGGCGTGGTCATCCGGCGCGACGGGGCCCCTGACGACGCCGGGCTCGACGCCCGGCCCGGGCAGGTACTGCGAGGCTGACCCGGTTCAGCGCGGGCCGGAGGCGGCGGGGAGCTCGCGGCCGTCGACCGCGCAGGCCGGACACGGCTCGGGGTCGGGCAGCAGGCGCAACCCCCGACGGCGTGCGCCGTCGGGCCGCTTCGGTCCGTGCTCGGCCCACGGATGGGCCAGTCCCGGCCGCCGCCCGCGCTTGCCGAGCAGGTCGAGCGCCACCCAGGTGCCCCAGCCCACGGGGACGAGACCCCAGAAGCTCACGATGCGGTACACGATCACCGTTGCCAGGGCCTCCTGCAGGGGCACGCCGTAGGCGTGCAGCAGCCCGGCCAGGGTGCCCTCGACGACGCCGATGCCCCCCGGCGTGATGGGCAGGGCCGCGGCCACCTGCGTGAGCCCGTAGACGACGAAGATGCCCCGCCACGGCACCGGCACCTGCAGGGCGAGGAGGCAGGCCACGAGCACGGCGCAGTCGTCGAGCCAATTGAGCAGCCCGAGGCCGAGGACCTCCGCCCACCCGAAGCCGCTCAGGCGCACGGCCTCCACCCGGCGCACGAGCCCCCGCACCTTGCCCGAGATCCAGCTGCCGCCGGGCACGCGCGCCACGGCCCGTCCGAGCGCCCGGCGCAGTGCCCGCACCGGCGTGCTGTTGCGCACGGTGAGCACGAGCACGAAGAAGACCGGGATGGCGGCGAGTGCCAGCACGGCCCAGCGCAACCCGGCCACCGGCCCCTCCGACCCCGCCAGCTCGATCCCGACGGCCACCACCACGAAGAGGGCGAAGCTCGACACGGCACCGGCGACGAGGAACATCCACACCCGCAGAAAACGACTCACGCCCCGCCGGCTCAACTGGCCGAAGACCCAGGCGCCGGCCCAGGCGACGCCGCCGGGCAATGTGGCCGACACGGCGTTGCCCGCCACCGTGATCTCGACCATGGTCCGCAGCGGCACCTCCACCCCGCCGGCGCGCAGCAACCAGCGCTGCATGCGGGCGAAGACGACCATGGAGGCGGCCTCGAAGAGGACGGCCACGCCGACCCAGCTCCAGTGCAGGCGCCCGAGCAGGTGCCACGCGGCCGCCACCTGGGTGGCCCGGCCGGCGAGCAGGTACCCGGCCACGCCGAGCAGCACGAGCGACGCCGTGGGCCGGAGCCACCGCCAGGCCCGCTGCCAGGCGCTGCGGCGCGGGGGATCAGGCCGGGTGCCGGCGTCGTCGTCGCCGGCGGGGCGCGCCGGCGCCTCCTGGACGGGGGTCACGTCCCGGTCATACCCGGCCGGCGCCGAGGCGGGGTCCCCGGCGGTCGTCACCTACAGGCGCAGCGGTTTGATGGGACTGGCCACGAGGGCCGGATCCGAGCGCCAGTCGACGCCGGGCACGTCGATGTACAGCTCGATCTCGTTGCCGTCGGGATCGAGGATGTAGAGGCTGTGGGTCACCGTGTGATCGCTCGCGCCGGTGATGGTCACGCCCGCCCGCTCGAGGGCCGCCACCGCCTCGCGCAGCTCGTCGTCGCTGTCGCCGACCTTCAGCCCGAAGTGGTACATGCCCACACGCCGGCCGTGCGGCAGGGGGGCGGCGTCCTCGCCGACCTCGATGAGCAGCAGCTCGTGGTGGGTGCGACCCGATGCCGAGCTGAAGGCGGCGGCCGGGAACCCGAGCGCGTCGCCGAAGATGGGACGGAAGCCGAGCACGTCCCGGTAGAAGGCCATCGAGCGCTCGAGGTTGCGCACGTAGAGCACGACGTGGCCGAGGTCCTTGATCTCCATGGGTTGGTTCTCCCTTCCGTCCTGGGCCAACGCCGCAGCCGGGAGCGCTATTTCCCGGCCCCTAAGCTCGGCTCGTGGAGCTCACCGCCGAGGAGGTGCGGGTGCTGGGCTGTCTCGTCGAGAAGCAGCTCACCACGCCGCAGCAGTACCCGCTCACGCTCAACGCCCTGACCCTGGCCTGCAACCAGACCTCCAACCGCGACCCGGTGGTGACCTACCCCGAGGCGGTCGTGGAGGAGGCGGTGACGAGGGCCAAGGCGCGCGGCCTCGCCCGGTTCGTGCACCCGTCGCACGGCCGCTCGGCGCTGCGCTACCGCCACGAGCTCCAGGAACAGCTCGGTCTCGGCCAGGAGCAGCTGGCACTGCTGGCCGTGCTCATGCTGCGCGGTCCCCAGACCGTCGGTGAGCTGCGGGCCCGCACCGAGCGCATGGCCCGCTTCGCCGATCTGGCCGAGGTCGAGGCCGAGCTGCGCGCCCTCACCGCGCGCGACGAGCCGCTCGTGCGGCGCCTGCCCCGGGCGCCGGGCCGCAAGGAGGAGCGCTTCGTCCACGCCTTCGCCCCCGCGGACCTGGCGTCGCCCGATGGCGACTCGGACGGGGGTCCGCACGGCCCGGCCGCCACGGGCGCCGCCATGCCGGCGTCCTCGACGGCGTCGGCCCCTCCCGTCCGTCCGGCGGGCGACGACGCCCTGCGGCGCGAGCTCGAGGAGCTGCGTGGCGAGATGGAGCAGCTGCGTGGCGAGATGGAGCAGCTGCGTGGCGAGCTCGAGGAGCTGCGCCACAGTCTCGGCGACTGAGAGGCGCCCGGACGCGCCGGGACCCGGCCCCAGGGGGCCGGGTCCTCGACGGTTCCCTCCGCTACCGCGATGGGGGGCGGCTTGTCACACGCCGGCGAGCACCTTCTCCTCGGTGAAGGACTTCGGGAACTCGAGGTCCTTCGGCGTGCGCCGGGTGTGCCACAGGCCGAGCGCCGTCAGGATGAGCATCGCGCCCGCCAGGATGAAGGAGATGATGGCGCCCCACAGCGACACCTCACCGATCGTCCCGAAGGCGTAGGCCTCGAGCAGCATGGCCCGCAGGGTGGTGCCCTGGAACACGGTCTGCACCTCGGCCTTCAGCGCCGCGTCGTTGGGGTTGGCCCGGCTGGCGGTGGAGACGGCCGAGTACACGCCCTTGTACGGCATCTCGCTCAGGTGCACGGCGATGAAGTGGTCGGCGTAGGCCTTCGCCTGCGGCCCGTTCAGCACTTCCTGTCCGGCATACGGAGCGATGGCGGCCCGGTCGACGGCCGGTAGCGCCTTGAAGGCGGCGTCGGTGGCGGCCGGGAAGGTGACCTGCTGCATGGCCAGCTGGTCGTGGACGTTCGAGCTGGCGTAGTGGTAGCCCCACAGTCCCAGGGCGCCTGCGGCGAGCAGGACGACGGTGAGAGCTGCGCCGCCAACCGTGAGGATGAGGTCGAAGGTCTTGCGTCGCAACGTTGTGCTCCTTGATTCTCCGTCCCCGGGGAGCGGGGGCTCTTGGGTACAACGATGCTCCTGCACCCCCTTGTGAATGCAGGGTCAAAGGTCCCCGGGGAGGGGTGCAAAGGTGAGTGTTGCGACGCTGAACAGGGATTTCGCCGCGGCGGCGGCGGGCGGCCTCCGCCGCTGCCGGCGCCTCAGCCGCTGCGGGCGCCCGACCGCTCGATGGTGGTGACGTCGGTCCCGAGGTAGGACTCGATCACCTGCGGGTGCTCGAGGATCTCCGACGGCGTGCCCTCGGCGATGACCTCACCGAGCTCCAGGGCGATCATGCGGTCGCAGATGGCGGTGAGCAGCGGCATGTCGTGCTCGATGACGAGGATGGAGCATCCGGTGTGCTGCTGCACCCGCTGCAGCAGCGGGCCGAGCGCCTCGGTCTCGCGCTGGGCGACGCCCCCGGAGGGCTCGTCGAGCAGCACCACGGCCGGGTCCTGAGCCAGCACACAGGCGAGCTCGACGATGCGACGGGTGCCGGTCGACAGCTCGCCCACGAGCTTCTCCCGGAAGGCGGACAGGCCCATGGTGTGGACGAGGGTCTCCACCTTTTCGGCGACGTCGGCCTCCGAGTCGAGCGACGCCGGCAGACGGAGGCCGGCGGCCACGAGATCGCGCGACTGCAGGTGTCGCTCGAAGGCCACCGCGATCGTCTCGGCGACGGTCAACGACGGATAGAGCTTCGCCTCCTGGAAGGTCCGGCCGATGCCGGCCAGGGCCCGCATGTGGGCCGGCCACTCGCCGATGTCCATCTTCCCGAGGATGACGCGTCCACCGTCGAGGGGCAGGAAGCCCGAGATGAGGTCGAACAGTGTCGTCTTGCCCGCGCCGTTGTGGCCGATCAGTCCGAGGATCTCGCCCTGGCGCAGCTGCAGGCTGACCTCGTCCACCGCCCGGATCCCGCCGAAGCGCTTGGTGACATGGCGGACCTCGAGCACGACCGGGGCGTCGGCCGGCGGCGGCTGGCGCAGCTGCCCGTCGGCGTCGACCACGTCGTGGTGCGCGATGGGCTTGTCGCCGCCCGAACCGATGATCTCGGTCACCGCGCTGGCGCCGGCGATGAACACCGAGCGGAGGATGTCGGGCCGGTCGAGCAGCTGCGAGGTGGGTCCGGAGAAACGCACCTCGCCCTTCTCGAGGAAGACGGCGCGCTCGGAGAGCTCGAGGGCCACGTTGACCGACTGCTCCACCACCACGATGGTGGTGCCCATGTCGTGCAGCATGCGGACGACCTGCAGGAGCTGGGCCACGATCGTCGGGGCGAGCCCGAGCGACAGCTCGTCGATCATGAGCACCTTGGGCCGGGTCATGAAGGCCATGGCGAGCGACAGCATCTGCTGCTCTCCGCCCGACAGGTTGCCCGCCTGCTGGTGCAGGCGCTGGCCAAGGATGGGGAACAGCTCGAGCGCCTGGCGGCGGGCGCCGGCCGTGCGCTGCTTGTCCTTGCGGATGAGCCACGCCGCGAGGCGCAGGTTCTCCTCCACCGTCAGGGTGGGGAAGATGCCGCGTCCACCGGGCATGAGGCCGATGCCCTGCTTGGCCATGGCGTCGGGGGCGGTGTTCGTGGTGGGCCGGCCGCCGTACTCGACCGCACCGCCACCGACCTTCACGAGCCCGCTCACCGCCTTGAGCAAGGTCGACTTGCCGGCGCCGTTCGTGCCGAGCAGCGCCACGATCTCGCCCTCGTACACGTCGAGGTCGACACCGAAGAGCACCTGCACCGGCCCGTAGGAGACCTCCACTCCCTTGGAACGCAGCACCGGGCGCGGGCCGTAGCCGTCGCCGTTCGTGCCGAGGGCGGTCGCCGCCACCGCCGGCACCGGGGCGGTGACCGGTTCGTCGGCGCCCGGCCCCTCGCCGGTGACGGCCAGCTCCGCCGCCGTCTGCTCGCCGAGCTCGTCGGCCCGGTCGGTGAGGGCGCCGGCGAGGATGGCCTCCTCGTGGTGCTCGCTCGTGGCCACCCGCCGGTCCGCCACCAGGCTCGGCACCTCGATGGAGCGGCGCTCGGCCACCACCCGCAGCAACCGGTCGCGCAGGCTGAAGACGGCATGGCCGATGCCGCCGGGCAGCGCCTGCAGGATCACGACCAGACCGAGGCCGGTGATGAGATATCCCCACTGGATCCCGGGCAGGAAGTGCAGCAGCAGCTCGATGACGGCCACGCCGAGCAGGGCACCGGTCATCGAACCGAGCCCGCCGATGACGGCCATGGCGAAGACGAGGATGCTGAGCGAGGGGTCGAAGGTGTCGAAGCCGACCGCCCGCAAGGTGGTGGCGTACAGCGCCCCGGCCACCCCGGCGATGACGCCTGCGGTCACGAACCCGACCAGCTTGGCCCGGGTTGTGGGCACGCCCATGGCGCCGGCGGCCCGCTCGTTGTCGCGCACGGCCAGGAAGGCACGACCGGGCCGGCCCTGGCGCACGCCGCGCACGAAGAGGATGGCGAGGGCGAGGATGCCGAGGACGAAGAAGTAGTTGGCCCGGTAGCTCGACAGGTCGAACCGCTTCCACAGCACCGGGGGGCTGATCGAGCCCGGCAGCAGGTGCTCGAAGTTCGTCGGGTTGATGAAGAAGTCGTTGGCGGCGATGGCGAGGGCCAGCGTGGTGACGGCCAGATTGAGCCCGCGGATCCGCAGCGCAGGCACCCCGACGAGCAGGGCGAGGGCGGCCCCCGCGCCGCCGGCGGCGGCGAGGCACAGGAAGAGGTCCACGTTGGACTTGGCCACGAGGTCGCCGGCGATCACGCCCCCCACGCCGGCCAGGGCGAACTGGCCGAGGCTGATGTTGCCCGACCATCCCGACAGCAGCACGAGGGACACGGCCACCAGGCCGTAGATGAGGGCGAAGGTGAACGACAAGGTGGAGCCGACACCGACGATGAACGGCACGGCCACGAGCAGTCCGCCGATGGCGACGAGCACGCCCGTGCGCGCCGCCACGACCTCCGGCAGCTTGCGCAGGGCCTCGGGGATGGGCTTCAGCACCCCCACCGCCTGCCACGAGCCCTCGATCTCCGACGCCCGGCTGGCACGCTTCCGCTGCGCCAGCAGGGCGACGAGGATGACGACGAGGAACACCACCGACGACACCGACTGCTTCGACACGTTGAACTGGATGGCGGTGGTGAGCACGCCGAGCCCCACGGCCGACCCGAAGGCGATGGGGAGCGACTCCATGCGCGCCAGCACGAAGGCCGCCAGCGCGGGGAGCAGGATCTCGGGTCCGGTCCCCACCCCGGCCGCCAGGGTGAGGCCCTGCGACGGGGCGTTCACCATCACCGTCAGCGCGGCGATGGGCCCGGCGATCACCCACACCAGTGTGGAGAGGCGCTTCACCGGGATCCCGAGGAGCATCGCCCGCTCGGCGTTGTCCGACATCGACCGCACGGCCACGCCCGCGTCGGTGCGCAGCAGGAACCATCCGAGCCCCACGAGCACGACGGGGACCAGGCAGCCGATGAGCAGATCGTTGCCCGTGAAGATCACCGGTCGGATCTGGACGTGCGCGTTGGTGAGCGGCGTGGGGAAGGCACCCACCGCCGTCTTGCCGAACCACTGGGTCATGAGGACCTGCAGGCCGCCCCAGGCACCCGACAGCCCGATGGTGGCGACGGTGAGGATGATGCGCGGCGAGTTGAAGAACCACCGGAACGTCCCGTCGGCTGCGAGCCCGAGGACCACGCCGGCCACGGCGCCGATCCCGAGGCACAGGAACCAGTTCCAGTGCTCCACCAGATACAGCAGCACCCCGAGCGTGCCGGCGAGCGCGCCCATCGAGCCGTAGGCGAAGTTCACCACCCGGGTGGCGCGGTAGACGAGCACGAGGCCCATGGCCAGGAGCCCGTTCACCGCCCCGACCTCGATGCCGAGGAGGATGAGCCCGGCCGGGGCCTTCGACGGCAGGACCGCCGGGACGATGACGAGCAGCACGATGGCGGCCGACACCGTGTAGATGAGCGCGCGCAGGCGCGGGTGGAGGCGGTCGAGCGCGGCGACAGAGGGCAGGCGCACCGGCGGTCAGCCCGTCACGAGTGCTGGGGGGTGAACGGGAATCCCTGCGGCAGGGGCGGTGGCCCTGTCGGGTACTGGCCGTTCTGGTAGCGGGGGCTGTCGATCTGGTAGGCGCCCTGTTTGTTGTCGTAGGTCGACACCCGGTTGGCGTTCCACGAGATGATCCAGGAGTCGACCTGGGGCGTGAAGTGCCCCGACGGGAACGCCCAGGTGCCGAATTCGGCATTTGGCGCGTTGGGGATGCTCCCGGGGTAGGCCCGGAACCCCTGCAGCAGCGTCTGGGGTGTCAGGTCCGGTCCCGCCATCTCGATGCCGAGGGCCATCTCGTACATCTGGGCGTAGATGAGGTCGACCTCGTGGGCCGGTTCGTCGCTGCGCACCGACTTGTAGGCCGCGTATCCGAGTGTCGCCTGGGCCGGCAGCGTGGGTCCGGCGTAGCTGATCCCGATGGCGTGGCTCCACTCCGACTGGTCGAACAGCTGACCGACGATGTCGGTGTCGGTCAGGGCCACGCCGACGACGACCCACTCCGGGTAGTAGCCCTGCTCGTGCGCCCGTGACGACAGATAGATGGGGAAGATCGGGTCGCAGCCGCAGTAGATGGTGGTGATGCCGTCGTTGGCCAGCTTGGAGATGACGGTCGAGGCCTGGCTCGACAGCGTCGACAGGTCGAGCTGGTACTGGATGTCGTCGCTGATGGGCTGGCCGTGCGCGTTGGAGAAGGCGATGGACGCGTTGGCGCAGTCCTGGTACCACGGGTTGTCGGGCGCGATGACGGCGTACTTGCGGGGCTGGCCCTGGAGCGATCCTCCCGCGTAGACGGCCTTCGTCTGGCCGCTTGCCGATCCCAGCTCCTTGGTCCCGAACTCGCTGGCCGTGGTGGCCACGTCGTTGCACTCGGTGGCGATGCT
>Ga0070739_10006467_pt1 | contig 12894 bp, 11 predicted proteins | sample Coa_R1_7_FD_66445 | JGI IMG/M metagenome (GOLD analysis project Ga0070739, IMG submission 66445) | Surface soil microbial communities from Centralia Pennsylvania, which are recovering from an underground coalmine fire - Coalmine... | ecosystem: Environmental > Terrestrial > Soil > Unclassified ... | reverse complement strand
CGCCTCCAGGAGGCCAGCCTCGTTCGGTTGCGCGACTTGAACCTGACCGCGCTAGGGAACCTCGCGACGACCCTCAGCGTCCAGGAATTTCGCGCGCTGGAATTCCTTGCTTCCAACGAACCCCGGAAGATGGGCGAGTTAGCGGAGTTCCTTGGGCTAGCCGTTAACTCCGTGACCGACATCGTCAATGGCCTCGAACGGAGAGGTCTGGTCCGGCGACGGAGAGATGATGCGGATCGTCGGGTCGTGCGCGTCGAGCTGACACGAGCGGGCCGAGCCGCGGCCCAGACGATCACATCCGGCGTGTTGGACATCTACCGCACCTACTTGAGTGCGCTGACGGAAGAGGAGCAGGAAACCCTCCTGGCGCTTTACCGTAAGATCGCACGAGTCGGAAAGCCGGGGACAGAGCGCGGCTAATTCTTTTTTGAAACATTACTTCGGGTTTCGAAGTAATTCCCAGAGGCAGAGATCGCCATTCGCACGGAGCGAGTGGGATTGCTTCTCGCGTTGTCTTGCCGTCAGCAAGCGCGTTGCCCTCTCCGGCGCGGGTGGCCCGTTCCGGTGTGTTCGAAGGTGCATTCAGTTTGGGAGGAATCGTCACATGCGTAACAGCAAGGTCAAGGTTTCCATGCTCGCTCTCTTCGTCATTGCAGTCGTCTTGACAGCGACAGCGCGAGCCGCAGACGAGAAAGACGTGGTCGGCACTTGGAAACTGAAGTACGACCCAGGCGATGGACAGACTCATGAGCCAATCCTGAAGATCACTCAAGACAAAGCTGGTCTCAAGGCCGAGTTCGGCGAAGGCGACCAGAAAATGAAGGTCAAGGAGATCCAACTCAAGGATGGAGAACTCCGCGTCAAGGTCGAGGGCGAGTACAACGGCGAGGCCGTCTCCGTCGCCTACAAGGGCAAACTCGTGGGCGATTCCATAAAGGGCGAGGGCCAGTGGGAGTACCAGGGAATGACCGGTACCTTCGAGTTCGAGGGGAAACGCGAGGCCGCCAAGGCGAAGAAATGATCCTGGCCCAACGCGCCCCCGAGCCTTGATGGACTCAGCACGATCCGCATCCGACCCGGAGAGGAAGCCCCTCCCCCGGCCTCGACGCCGCAAGCAGCGGAGACTCACCCCATCACTAAGGAGGTCCTTGATGTTACGCATGGCGGTCTGCGGGATACTGGCGGCTTTGACGATCACACGGGCGGGGTTTGCCCAGGACTTACCCATCGACCGCGGTGTCGGAAAGCCGGTAGCGTCGGCTGTCGCGGTCCCGGGACAGCCGAGCCTGTCGCTCGGCAGCTACGACATCGGGCCGCTGGGCTACCAGATCGAGGAATTCTTCGTTTCGCGCACCTCCTCGTCATACAAGCTCAAGGGCGAGGCCACGGAGGATGGGAAATGGGACGCCGTGCCGGCGCGCACCGCCCCCTACACGACGCGGATCATCGTGGTCCTGCCGATGGCGATGGATGTCGTGCGGCCCGTGTTGCTGCACTACCCGGCCGAGAAGGGCAAGGCCGTCGGAACGGCCATGATCGTGGCGCCGGGAGGCGGTTTCCGGGTGCTGATGATGAGCTACGAAGGGGAGGACATCGCCCGGCGGCTCAACGCCATGGGAATCGATGCCTTCGTCCTGAAGTACCGGCTTCTCTACACCGGCCCCGGCGCTCCACCTCGCCCGGCCGGCAGGGCGGCCACACCCGCGGAGCGTCCGCGCCGGTTTACCGTGACGGGAAGCTACAAGGCCCAGGCCGGGCAGGACATGATCGCCTTGGCTGCCGACGACGGCCGGCAGGCGGTGCGGCTTGTGCGCCAGCGGGCCGGTGAGTTCGGGGTGCGGCCCAATCGGGTCGGCATGATCGGGTTCTCGGCCGGCGGCGTGGTCACCTCGGAGGCGGTCTTCGGTCCGGCCCAGACGCGGCCGGACTTCGCGGCTATCATCTACGGCGTCGGCGAAATCAAGGAAGTGCCGAACCCCGCGCCGCCACTATTCCTCGCGTCCGCAGCCGATGACGCGCTGGCGGCCGGGCGGACGGTCGAGCTGTTCACCGCCTACCGCAAGGGCAAAGGACCGGCCGAGCTGCACATCTTCCAGATGGGGGCGCATGGTTTCGTCAACAAGGGGGGCGGCGCCGACCACTTCATGGACCGCCTGGAGGAATGGCTGCGGGTCAACAAGCTGCTCTCGAAAGCGGAAGCCAGTGCTGCCGCTCCCGCTCCCCCGGCCGCTTCGGCAAAGACAGTTGCGGAGGCCGGCGGAAAGGTCATCCCGATCTGGCCCGACCGCGCCCCGGGCTCGGAGGACTGGACGCAGAAAGAGGTGGAATACCGCAACGACTGGGACAAGAAGACGATGGTCCGCAACGTGACGACGCCCACCCTGACGGCCTTCCTGCCCGACCCGTCCCTCGCCACCGGGGCGGCCGTCGTTATCTGTCCGGGCGGTGGATTCCGCTTCCTCTCGTGGCAAAGCGAGGGAACCGAGGTCGCCCAGTGGCTCCAGGCGCGGGGCGTCGCGGCGTTCGTGCTCAAGTATCGGCTCATGAAAACCGCGGCATCCGAAGAGGAGTTCCGCAAGGAGATGGCGGCATTCTTCGCGAGCCTGGCCAACCGCAGAGACCGGCCGAGTGCGGACAACGCTCCGAAGCGCGAGGCCGCCAAGGATCAGGACAAGCCCCGCGACGCCAGCCGGGCCATCCCGGAGGATATGCGCCGGATTGGGGCGCTAGCCATTGCGGACGGCAAGCAAGCGATCAAGGTCGTGCGCCGGCACGCCGTCGAGTGGGGGATCAAGCCGGACCGCATCGGCATCATGGGCTTTTCCGCCGGCGGCATGGTCACGATGGGTGTCGTGATGGATCCCGATAAGGAGAGTCGGCCCGACTTCGCGGCGCCGATCTACGGCGGGGGTACCGGCGGCGCCAAAGTTCCCGAGGATGCCCCTCCGCTGTTCATCCTCTGCGCCTCCGACGACCAACTGGCCGCGATCAGCAGCGCCCGCCTGTACTCGGAATGGAAAGCCGCCGGCCGCCCGGTCGAGCTGCACCTCTATGAAAAGGGCGGACACGGTTTCGGCATGACGCCGAAGGGTCTGCCTGTGGACCGCTGGATTGAGCGCTATGGCGACTGGCTCGGGCAGAGGGGGCTAATCAAGGCGGCCGCGCCGCGTCGGTAGACATTGCCGACCTGTTACAGTGGTCCCCGTCCCAGTGGTGCCAAGGGGAAAGCATCGTATCCGAAGATAAGGCGGAGATCATGGGCTTGGCCGCCCTGGACTTCACCGGCAGGGGTACGTCCGCCAAGCCCAAGCGCTGGCATAAAGAGGGGTCGGAACTCGTGGCTCTTGCTGCGGCTACGTATGGCAACGCCCTATCGTAGGCCCGACTCCTTTTCTTCTTCCGCTATCAACCTCGCGTTGAGAGCATGTGCCAAGAAGCGCCGGAGGATGCACGGACGCTTCTACGAACTCGGACGAATCAGTACAACTCGCTGAAATGCACACCAGCCAAAACCACAATCCATCCTCAAGAGAGCCGCGAGTCAATCCAGCAGGACGTGTGAGAATCATGTCGCCTGAGTAAGCACCGCGAGTGTCGCGCCCCTTCCCAAGGACTTCTGCTCCTCGTAAGTTAAAGAAATAAGTTAAAGAAAACAGCCTGAAAAAATGCACAACCCGATAGGAGGTAATATGACGACCGAAACCAAAAGCCCGGTCACGAACGGGGCTCACGGAACGAGAACGCCTCGGGCACGATCGAATCGAGACTGGTGGCCGAATCTGTTGAATCTGGAGATACTCCACCAAAACTCTCCTCTGTCCAATCCCCTGGGCGAGGAGTTCAACTACGCCGAGGAGTTCAAGAAACTCGACATCGAAGCCCTCAAGAAGGATATCGAAGCGGTGATGACGACATCGCAGGACTGGTGGCCGGCTGACTACGGCCATTACGGTCCACTGTTCATTCGCATGGCCTGGCACAGTGCCGGCACCTACCGCATCGCCGACGGCCGGGGCGGCGCGGCCTCCGGCACCCAGCGCTTTGCGCCGCTCAACAGCTGGCCCGACAATGCCAGTCTCGACAAGGCCCGGCGGCTGCTTTGGCCGATCAAGCAGAAGTACGGCCGGAAAATCTCGTGGGCCGATCTGATCGTCTTCGCCGGCAATTGTGCCCTGGAGTCGATGGGGTTCAAGACGTTTGGCTTCGCCTTCGGGCGCGAGGACATCTGGGAGCCGGAATCCGACATCAACTGGGGATCGGAGATCGAGTGGCTGGGAGCCGAGCGGTACGAGGGCGACCGGCAACTACAAAAGCCTTACGGCGCCGTTCAGATGGGGCTGATCTACGTCAATCCCGAGGGGCCGGATGGTAAACCCGACCCGCTCGCCGCGGCCAAGGACATTCGGGAGACGTTTGGCCGCATGGCCATGAACGACGAGGAGACAGTGGCGCTGATCGCGGGCGGCCACACCTTTGGCAAAGCCCACGGTGCTGCCAACGCGGCTCAATACTGCGGTCCCGAACCCGAGGCGGCCAGCCTTGAGGAGCAAGGTCTCGGCTGGTCGAACCGGTTCGGAACCGGCAAAGGCCCCGACGCGATCACCAGCGGCTTGGAAGGCGCATGGACCTCCAATCCGATCAAGTGGGACAACGGCTACCTCGATAACTTGTTCGGCTACGAGTGGGAGCTGACGAAGAGTCCGGCCGGTGCGTACCAGTGGACTCCCAAGGACGCGAAGGCACGCGACACCGTGCCTGATGCGCATGATCCGTCCAAGCGGCACGCTCCCATCATGTTCACGACGGACCTCGCTCTGCGGATGGACCCGATCTATGGGCCGATTGCCAAGCGCTTCCACAAGAACCCGGACCAGCTCGCCGAGACCTTTGCCAAGGCGTGGTACAAGCTGATCCACCGTGACATGGGCCCCGTCTCGCGGCTCCTTGGCCCGCTGGTTCCCCCGCCGCAGTTGTGGCAAGATCCCGTGCCTCCCGTCGATCACGAGCTGATCGGAGAGCAGGACATCGCTCAGCTCAAGGCCAAGATCCTTGCCTCCGGACTGTCCACCACCCAACTGGTGCTGACCGCCTGGGCTTCGGCGTCCTCGTTCCGGGGCACCGACAAGCGCGGCGGCGCAAACGGGGCACGCATTCGCCTGGCGCCACAGAAAGATTGGGAAGTCAACCAACCCGCCGAGCTTGCGAAGGTTCTGGCGGTCCTTGAGAAAATCCAAAAGGATTTCAACAGTTCGCAGTCGGGCAAGAAGAAGGTCTCGCTGGCGGATGTCATTGTTCTAGGCGGCTGCGCCGCCGTTGAGGCGGCTGCGAAGAGGGCCGGGCATGGCGTGCAGGTTCCCTTCTCGCCAGGACGTACCGACGCGTCGCAGGAAATGACTGACGTGGAATCGTTTGCCGTACTCGAACCGACCGCGGACGGGTTCCGCAACTACTACCGCAAGGGCGATCATCGATCACCGACGGAGATGCTAGTGGAGCGGGCGCGCATGCTGACGCTGACTGCTCCTGAAATGACGGTCCTGATCGGCGGGATGCGGGCGCTGAAGGCGAACTATGGGCAGTCCAACCTGGGCGTCTTCACCGAGCGGCCCGGGATTCTGAGCAACGACTTCTTCGTGAACCTGCTCGACATGGGCACGGAGTGGCGGAAGTCTTCCCAGGGCGAGCACATCTACGAAGGGCGTGATCGCCGGACTGGTGGGGTAAAGTGGACCGGCACCGCCGTCGATCTCGTCTTCGGATCGAACTCGCAGCTGCGAGCCCTCGCGGAAGTCTACGCCTGCGACGACGCTCAGGAGAAGTTTGTAAAAGACTTTGTGGCTGCCTGGGCCAAGGTGATGAACCTTGACCGCTTCGACCTCGTCTGATTCGTCTTGGGACGTATAGGACGTTTTCGAGCCGGTGGCGGAGCCTCGTGTGGTGGAAGGAACTTCGGTGGCAACACGAACCGAAGCTGCTCCTTCCCGCACGAGGTTCCGTTCATTTCCGGCCTATATCACTTGGGCACCGCATGTGGACGGTCCCGCACCCTGCGCAACCCTTACGTTCGGCAATTCCCGTTCAAGTTGCCTACGCCGCAAAACCGACAAAATAAGTGAGCAATGCAACAGAAAGCACAGCGTGCCGCTTGTGATCGGGCGTGCGCTTCGCACGGGGGTGAAACCCATGGCAGGGGAACGCAACGTGGGAGCCTCTGGACCTTCAGCGCGGCCCTGCGCCGCGACTAGCCCCATCGTCCGCGCTGCTGTCTGCATCGCCTGCGGACTAGGGAGCCTTACGTCGCCGGTTTTCGCTCAAGTCCCTGCACCTCCATCGCAGTTCCAAAGCAAGCCAATTCAAGTTTGGCAAGGTGGCAGACCTGTCGAGTTTCGGCAACCCCGTTCCGTTGCGCCCGACAAGGCAATCCAGGGCAATTCGGCTCTCGCGAAGTTCGGTAATGAGGGCGTGGGTCAGAATGTAGCCGGGAACGTAGAAGAGCGAGTACTGCTTCCTCTCTTGCTGGAAGAAAAGAGATTACTGGAGCTTTATGGCCCGCGACATCCGAAGGTTCTTTCCGTCCGCGAGCGGATTAAGGTAGCCCGTGAACAACTCGCCCAACATCCGCCGGCTCCGCCCCCGCCGCCGATTCCCGTACAGAGAACGTACCGAGAGGTTCCCGGGCCCACCGGCAGCACGAGCAGTCCGCCGGTACAAACGGCGCCTTTGCCGTTACCTCCGATACGCAGCCAGAGCCTGGAACCAGACGCGACAGCGAGCGGCACCAAGGCGAAGGACCAATCTGCTAAAGCCGAGACTGCGACCTCAACGAGCCGGCCCGAACGCATCCGGCCAGTCGGCTTTTCGAGCGCTGGCAATCCAATCCGGGACTCGGACACGGCCAATCTTGCGGCTCCGTCTCCGACGGGGGTAAGGTCAAAGGACAAGGACAAGCAACCCGCGGCGAGCGCTTCTCCCAACACGTCTGCGCAAGCCGGGGCGTCGCCACCCCGCAGTGGCGGTGACAAGTCCGCAAGCCAGCCTTCCCAGGAGCAACCGCGTGGGAACTCGTTCTTCGATACGGGCTACGGCCAGCTGATTGGCATTGTTGGCGCGGTGTTTCTCGGCGTCCTGATTCACTTGATTGCTCTCGTTTTTATTATGCGCCGTTATGGCGCCCATCTGGCTCAGGTATTTCGTGTCGAGCTAGTCAATCCCACAGCAGTTGGTTTTGTCGGGCAGGTGTCTGCCGCTGGCGTGCAAACCATCGCCGCCGATCCTGCAATAGAAGATGTGGCGCAGAGCAGCACCGCTGAAACCTTTGACATTGGCCCGACCTACGCAGAAGAAATGCAGCAAAAGCAGGAAGCACAGCGCCAGCAGGAGGAGGCTGTACTCCGTCATATCTTCGAACTCAACCTGCAGGTGCGCGAGCAGCTTGGCCGGCTATCGGGGGGCGCGGCGTAAAGGACAAATCGGGATCGAAATAATCGCAAGGAAAGGGGAGAACAAGATGGAACAGGGGACCACCTATATCGGCATGGACCTGGGCACTTTCAAGACATCCGTCGCTTCCTCGACAGGAGTCCGCGACGTGCTCTTCAGCGCCGTCGGTTGGCCGAAGGATCAGATCGCGCGCACCATGCTGGGCCGGGACGTGGTTTTCGGCAAGGACATTATCGAGCAGCGGCTGGCTCTGAACGTCGTTCGTCCCTTCGAGAAGGGTGTCCTCAAGTTCAATACGCATACTGCTGCGGGAGTGCCGCAGGAGAAGGTGGAAAAGCACAAGGAGGCTGCCAAACTGCTCGTCGAGCACGCGGTATCGCTGACCCGGCCGTCAAAGGGGAAGCCGATTCATGGCGTGATCGGTGCTCCCTCGCGGGCCAGCATTTTGAACAAGAAGGTCGTTCTGGAGGCGGCCCGGTCGGCCTTTGACGTGGTGATGATCGTCTCCGAGCCGTTCACAATCGCCTACGGTATGAACCGCCTGAATGATACGCTGGTCATCGACATCGGCGCCGGCACCACCGATCTTTGCCCGATTTACGGGACGTTTCCCAACGAAGCAGACCAGGTCACGGTGCCCATCGGGGGCGATGTTATCGATGAACACTTTTTCAATCTATTGAAGAAGGCGCATCCCGAAGTCCAGCTCTCCCTGAACATGGCCCGGGAAATTAAAGAGAAGTACGGCTTTGTGCATGACGTGAACGAGAAGGCGCTGGTGAGCTTGCCGGTCGATGGCAAGCCCCGACAATTCGACGTGACCGAACCGTTGAAGGCCGCTTGCAAGGTGATCGTGCCGCCGATCATTCAGGGGCTGCGCGAGCTAATCGCTCGCTTTGACCCGGAATTTCAGCAGCGGATGTTGAATAACATCGTGCTGGGCGGCGGCGGCAGTCAACTGCGCGGTCTGGATCGCGTCATTGAAGAGGCGCTGAAGGAGTACGGCGGCGCCAGGGTGAAGAAGGTTGGCGACGCAGTATTCGCCGGCGCGGCGGGAGCGCTCAAGCTGGCGATGAGCATGCCGCAGGACTGCTGGGCTCAGCTCAAGAAAGCGGGCTAGTGCCTGGTCATGAAGGAGAACCAGCCATGAGCAGTATCGAAACGAGCGCCAGCATCCCGCCCGAGCTAGCGGCGGGACTGGATGAAGCGCTGCGAAACGCCATGACCGGCAACCGAGACCCGGAGACCATGCGGCAAGCATGCGACGAACAGGACCGGCTGCGCGAGGAACTGCGGCAGAAGGTCAGTGAGCTGAATGTTGCCGTCGAACTGGTGCACAAGGTCCGTGACGACGCATGAGATATGTCCTGGACGCTTCCGTGGCGCTCAAATGAATACTGCTAACGTTTGCTGTCGTCTTTGGCCTCTTTGACTGCTTTCTTTATGACATTGGCTGGGACAGTGACAGTAGCGCGGACTGTAGTGCCCTGTGATGAGATCTTGATCTGTCGGAGCAAATTGATCAAGTCCCGAGCCTCCTTGGGCACGTTCTTGTCATCCTGAAACGTGTACCACAGCACCACGAGTGCGCCATCAGCGAGCTTGCGACCGTCCTCGGCTGTCTCGGCGTCGTGGAATACCACGTCGAGTTTCACAGCCAGATCTTCATCGGCTTGAACCGACCCGGCAATACCCAACACCTGCTTGAGGAACTTTTCGAAGCCGCTGAGGCTGCTATCTTTTTTTTCGGGGAAGTCCTTGACTTCGGGCCAGCCCGCGAAAGCCAGTGTCTTGCTGAAGTCAGCCTGCTTCAGCGCCGTTTCCAAGTCGTGGTTCAGCTTCGGCTTGCCGTTGCGCACCAAGATAGCCCGAATTTTCTGCGTGGGCCCCCACAGGATTGTCTTCTCGCCAATTACGCCATAGGAATCGTCGTCTTTCTTAAGGCTCTCATAGAGCGTTTGGCCGTTTATCTCGATCTTCTTGTGGTTTTCCAATTTGAAACGAGCGATGAGGTCCGCCGCCTTAAGCGAGGGACCGACATGCCATATCCAAAAAAACGCCTCCTTCCGCGGCTCTGTGCCGGCACCCGCGAGACTAACGCGATCGATCTGCTCCATGGAGAAATGGGTGTGTTCTTGGAAATCCTTTTTCAGATCTCTGAGAGATTTGATATCCTCTTGAATTGCTTTCCAGATCCCGCTTTGAAGGAACTGACCCAGCCTAACCGAAATGATGTATCGGCAGTCATCCGGCACATAGCGCGTCACATCATCAGACGAGGATGAATGCTGAGCAGAAGTAGGGGATACTACCGCTGTTAGCAACGTGAGTACCGCCACCGAGTACAGTCCCGGTGTACGATTGAGTAGAAGGGCCGCCATGATTACCTCCTGCGGATGTGGAACAAGGCTCGGAAGCATCTCGTCTGAGATGATGTTTTTGCAAATAACATGCCTTTTTCCGGCTGGGGTGAGGTAATTGAAGCCTGTGCCTGGTGCTTCGGAAGGGTAGTGAGGACGGCGGCTCCTCTAGATCTTGCCAGCAAGTAATATATGCAAGTGGATTTGGTACGGTCCGAGGTTGCCCCCGTAGTTGCCGGCCCAGATGCGGACGATACCGGGACGACAGGCGGCCTCGACGCCGGCGCGCGTGGCTTGCTCGACGGCGGCGAGATCGAGTCCGTCCATGACGATTTCTCGCCGTCATGCAGCATCATCGTTCGACGGCTCTCGCCAGCCTTGAGAATGACTTCGATCGCGTGCCGGGTCTGCGGCGCTACCCGTCCGTGTGATTTCACTTGCTTCTCTCTTGACACGTCAGTCATTATGTCTTACCATGTCCTCAGTCTTTTTGTCTGAGGAGAGCAATTCATGGCACGAACACCACAAGATGTCACCGAAGCGGAGCTGTCGCTGCTGCAGGTCCTGTGGGACAGCGGGCCAGCGACAATCCGTCAGATGACCGACGTTCTTTATCCCGGCGGCGGCACGGCCCAGTACGCCACCGTACAAAAACTGCTGGATCGGCTGGAGAACAAGGGCTACGTTCGCCGCGAACGCACTCCGCCGGCGCACATCTTCGCAGCCGCGATCGAACGCGAGGATCTGATCGGCCAGCGTCTGCGCGACATGGCCGAGAAGCTGTGCGGCGGCTCGCTGACGCCGCTGTTGACGCACTTGGTCCGCACGCGTGGTCTGACGACCCGCGAACGCCAGGAATTGCGCGACCTGATTGACCAGTTGGATACCAAAGGCAAGGGCAAAAAGGGGCCACGTTGAAAGGGGGCTGTCGTGGACGACTTGTTGAGCATCGCCGTGAGCAACGCCGTGGCCGCGACCGTCCTGGCCGTGGCGGCAATCGCCGTCGGCGCCGTGTATCGCCGGCCGGCGCTGGTACATGGGTTGTGGCTGCTGGTCTTGCTGAAACTGGTGACGCCGCCGCTCGTTTACATTCCCGTGGCCTGGCCGATGGGCACAGAATCGGAGCGGGAAGTTGTAGTCCGAGAGGAGCCAGCGATTGAACTTTCCGGTGGGTCGAGCGAAGCGAGGCCCACCCTACCGCTACAGGAACAGACAATCCCTGTCGCCGATTTGCCGGACAGTGAGGAAGACGTTCCTGGCATTCAAGTGGTGCCTACTGTCGAGGAACCATCGCGTCCTGCCTTAGTGGCTTCACCGTTATGGCCCCAGATACTACGGATCGTCTGGGCCTTCGGTGCGTTGGCCTGGTTCGTGCTGGTTCTGGAACGACTGCATCACTTTCGCCGTCTTCTCCGCTTCGCTCGGCCGGCTCCCGCCGCCCTCCAGGAGCGCGCGCGGCGGTTGGCTCGTTCGCTGGGGTTGAGCCATTGCCCGCGCGTCCGGCTGCTGCCGGGCCGCATTGCGCCGATGCTCTGGGCCATCGGCGGTCCGCCGCGGTTGCTCGTGCCGGCCGATCTTCTCAGTGTGTTGAGCGACGAACAACTCGATACGCTGCTCGTGCATGAATTGGCCCATCTGCGCCGCCGCGATCATTGGGTGCGCGTGCTGGAGTTCGTCGTCATGGGGCTGTATTGGTGGCACCCCGTTGTTTGGTACGCCCGCCGTGAATTGCGCGAGGCCGAGGAACAATGCTGCGATGCCTGGGTCGTATCGACGCTGCCCGATACCGGTCGCACCTATGCTTCTGCACTCTTGGATACGCTCGATTTCCTGTCCACGGCCCAAGCCGCCGTGCCGCCGTTGGCGAGCGGTTTGGGTCAAATTGCCGATCTCAAAAGGAGGCTGACCATGATTATGCAGGGGAACACGCCGCGTTCGCTGACATGGCCGGGCTGTCTGGCCGTTATCGCTCTGGGACTTACCTTACTGCCGATGTTGCCGTCGCTGCACGGCGAACCGCTTCGGGACGACGATGAGCGCGAACAGATTCAAGATGCGAAAAAAGAGATCGAAAAAGCCAAGGCGGATTTGGAACGCGAGATGGCTGAGCTTGCGAAAAAAATAAACGAGCTGGCTCGAACCGAGCAAAAACTGGCGACCGAATCTGTTCGCAAAGCTCTGGTACAGGTTGAGAAAGCACAACCTAAGATCGGCAAAGTCGTGAAGAATGCAACGGTCCGCATTGAAATCACGTTGCCCGCCGATGAGAAAATGGATGCCAACGAAATCATCAAAGAAATCCAGAAGGCATTGCCGGAGAAGCTGCGCAGCAAAGTCGCTGTTCGCTCCCTTCCCGAGATGCAACAATTGCACATACAACTAGGGCGACCAGGGATGTTGGCGGGTACTGCGCCGGTGCCGCCGCGATCGGCCGGACCGGCTTACAGTCCGCCCGCGGTTTCTCCCGCCTATCCGAATGCGCCGTTGTCCAAATCGTCCGAAAAGCGCATCAACGATCTGGAGAAAAAGCTGGAGCGGGTGCTGGAAGAATTGCACGAGTTGCGCAAGCAAATGAAGCAGCCGCATGGGGGTGGGGCGTCCGCACCGGAACCTGTTCCGGGGTCAGAGGATGTCTCTGTTCCCGCCCCCTTACCGGCAACTCCTCCAGGGGTCGCTCCCACAACCCCTCCGCCGCCTGCTCCCGCGGTTGCTCCGAATCGGCCTTCCGCTCCTCCCCCGCCCCCGGGGACTCCTCCTCCGCCTGAGCCTTCGGCGCGCCGTCTCCCCAATCCCTATGGGGAATATCGCTTCGCATGTTGAAACACAAAAACCGCAATCGGCTAAGCACCGCGCGTAGCCGATTGCGGCTCTGTGTAAGCAAAGACGATATTACTTCTTCTCTGCCTTCTTCTCAGCGGCGGGAGCGGCCGCGGCGGCCTCAGCGCCCTCCTCGGCCGGCTTCTCTTCTTCCTTGGCCTTCTTCGCCTTCTTGGCGATTTTCAGCACACGCACCTTCGGCAAACCATAAGGACTGCGGCCATCCTGCCAGCGCTCTTCGTCTTTAAGGACCTTAATGCGTTCGCCGCGCGTCAGC
>Ga0070739_10006462_pt1 | contig 12899 bp, 9 predicted proteins | sample Coa_R1_7_FD_66445 | JGI IMG/M metagenome (GOLD analysis project Ga0070739, IMG submission 66445) | Surface soil microbial communities from Centralia Pennsylvania, which are recovering from an underground coalmine fire - Coalmine... | ecosystem: Environmental > Terrestrial > Soil > Unclassified ... | reverse complement strand
AAGATGCCACACGAATGATCGAGCCTACTGGAAAATGCGAGGACAGCAGCGGATCTTGCGTGCAGTCGCAGGCAATCTACGCGAGATCTCCACACAACCCGCGACAGCCTATGTCCTCTTCCTTGCGCTCAAGGATTATCTTGGGTGCCTGGAAAAATACGCTGTAGATGCCGAGGAGGAAAAGCGAGCGGCCTGTCCTGGAAATGGCCTGCCTATGCAACAGTGGAAGGCCGAGGGAGAAGCCGAGGTGCTTCCTGCGATCAGGGAGGCGATCTCCAGCATTGTCAAGGCGCATACCCCGCCCAAGGTGTGTCATGTGCTCGCATTGGATGGGGAACGCCTGATCTCTCTGCGAAGAAGGCGACGTTCTTGATCTGATCACATCGCTCGGCGTCCTTGTTCGCCCGTTTCCCAGAACAGTAAGAGACTCTTCCCTATCAATCGCTCTGGCAGGGAGAGCTGTTCCTCACTTGCACCGCTTCTATATCAATCGTTGTCGTACATCCCATGTCGTTAGATAAAGCGCCTTCGTCTGTATTCGCGAATCATCGCGGATAGAGACAGGGCGCTTTTGTCTGTCTTTGGATGGAGGTTATATGGTATCGCTTAAATCGCTGTGTCTATTAAAAAAGCGCTATCGCATTGTCACACTGGCCGGTGAAGGGGGCTTCGGGGCCGTCTATCGAGCCGAGGATACGCTCCTGGATCTCGTGGTTGCGCTCAAGACGCTAAAGGGAGGCGATAACGCCATCCTGTATCTGCGCCGTGAAGCCGGTCTCTTAGCGCGTCTGAAGCACGCCGGAATCCCCAAGTTTATCGACTTCTTTGAAGAACGTGGTCGCTGGCACCTGGTGATGGAATGGGTCGAGGGTGCCCATATTCGCGTGGGGCATCCCCTCACCGTCCGCCAGGTTGCCTGGATAGGGATACAGGTGTGCCCTATCCTCACCTACCTGCATTCCCGGCGAGAGCCTGTTATCCACCGGGACATCAAACCTGCTAATCTGCGCTTTTCAAGCGCGAACCAACTCTATCTGGTGGATTTTGGCATAAGTTGTTACGCAGGGATAAACGAGGTAGCGATAGGCAGCCCCGGGTATGCAGCACCCGAGCAATGGAGGCACGGAGGTCAGATAACCCCGAAAGCCGACATTTATGCGCTGGGAATGACCCTGCGAGAACTACTCACCGGTCTGGCTCCTGGTGATCAGTCTTCGACGACGCAGAAACCGATAGGCCAGGCTTTGCAAGCTTCGGCACCACAGGCCGAACAGCCAGGATATTGTGAACTGGCAGATTTGCTAAGAGACATGACTGCCGAGGACCCCGGTGATCGCCTCGATGCTCGGGAGGTCTGGCGGAATTTGGAAGCCATTCACCAGGCTGTCAAAAGGGAGACGTATGCGGTGCCGTGAGCGCTTGCGATGGCCGTCGATCCGGGGACCACCTGTGCCCTGCCTGGCCTGCTTACATACTCAACCCAGGCTTCTTACGAGGCTGCATCTACACGGAAAGGGCTGACCTATCTTGTGCGGTTAGTCCTTTTCCATGTCATCTACAAAAGGAGAAAAAATCATGAGCATTACCCAGCATCCTACTACGACGATTACCGTTGCTCATCCAGCCACTTCCACCGATGCGTTCGACACGTTCGACATGGACTTCAATGAGCAGGAAGGGGCAGAAAAGCCCATCACAGAGGAAGCGCGTCTCTTGTGGCTTAACGGATTACCAACGAATACCGAAGCCAGTGCCATCGGCTGGCATATCAAGGCCGGCATCAATCCTTACCTCGATGAAACGATGGAAGGGATGCACGTCCAGCAGTATCTGGTCCAGCATAAACGACCAGATCGTGATGGCAATACCGATCCCAAGCCCTACTGGCGTTTGCGCCAATGCAACCTTGCAGTCATAGCGCAGCGCATTCAATCGACGTTGGAGATGCGCAATCCCTCTGACCGCTCTGGGATTGCCTATGCCTGGGAACCAGTCAGAGACGAACAAGGCAGGCCCGTTCTGAATAAGAATGGCAAACAAAAGCGGCAGACCATCTTGAAGATGCGGGCCTTTATTCCCGAACTCTGGCTACATGGCTACTATGACTGGTTGCCGATTACCCTGTCTGGCTTCAGCACTGACTCCATGCTGGCCGCGCTCACCGAGCAATATCGTGTGCTGGAGTGCTATAGTGCTTTACGCCGCGCTCAGGGTCAGAACCCGGTAGCACCGTTCTACCTCTTTAGCATTCCGCTGGGACCGGGGGCGATGAAAATGGTGGGCGAGCCGCCGAATCAGGGAACCATCTACCCCATAGTGGCAACCATCCCCGCGCAGATCGATAAACACTACCTCAGCGAGCATCTCACCCCGAAGGATCTGATCGAACATCTACGCGAAGGGCTGCTGACCGAAACCGTTGTCTGGTCTATCGAGGAGTCAGAGCGCATCGCCAATGGCTCGCCGGGGCAGGGTGCGTCGATTGCTCTGCCTGAAAGGGGCTCTGCCTCCGAGCTAATACCGCCTGGACAAGCATCTGCATTACCGGCTGCCTCACATGAAGCAGATCGGCTCGTGCAGCAGGCCGAGCTTGCCTGGATCAGGCGCACGCACTGTAAAGACAACGAGAAAGCAATGTTGGAAGTCTGCCATGAATTCGGCGTGTCCTCTCTTGAGGAACTGCACATGAGCCATTTCCGTCAGCTTGTGAACCGTGTGCAAGCCGCCCAGAAAAATGGGCAGCGTTAACTCCTTTCTGTCGAAGAGTGGCACAACGCCAGCGGTAGCTCTACCGCTGGCGATTCTCTTAGGAGGTCGAAACATAGATGGTAACTCAAGCTACAAGCCTGACGGGAACCTGGCCGGTACGCATGCACGCGGACAAGTTTTTCGGAACTGTGAAAGCCGATGGACAGCATCCACGCGTGGCGGCCCTGGCCTGCTACCGAGGGGACGTGGTGGCAATCTCTCTGGTGGGATATGATACCAGCGTCAGTGCGATCCTGGCATCCCTCTGGTCGCGCGAAACAGTTCCCTTCACGCCAGGCGAAGGCGTGAGATGGGAAGGCCCGCGCAGCCTCAAGAGAAGGGGAGAATCCTACAAACAGTTTTCGGTGCAGTTAGCCGGGACCAAAGAGGTCCATTATATTGCGCTCCCTGCTTCGGCCCATATTGCCGAAGGGATCTTGCATCCTCCTGATCTTCCTAAACCCCCCAGGCAGGAGCACGTTGAAACGGCGAATACGCAACGACGTGCATCACCTCCGCCCCCACCCACTGTCGAGGTTGACCGCACACGCTTTGTCCTGGGCAACTGGGATGAGGAGTACCCGCACGAGCGCTCGTTTCTTGGCACACTCTATGGGATGCGTGTGTCGTTCTTGCATAAGGATGAGAACCACCCGGAGTGGCCTCATATCTGGGCCAGAGAGATCTGGGAACGCGGCACCACCCGCAAACTCATTCAGCCGCTCAAAGAGGCCCTGGGCATGAAGGCCTGGGTGGTCTCTAGCGATCTGGGCGCCTGGGGACGCCTCATTGGCGATGGCGCTCGCGAGGGATGGCTGCCGTGGAGAGCAGCGGGTCCCAGATAGGGATGAGCACACATAAGAAATCGTCGCCCTCCAGGCGCATGCCACACATGATGCACTGGCATTTTCTGGCATGCTGGAGAGCGAAAGATAAAGGCAATCTCAGGAGGTCAGATCGATGACTGTTTGATCTGGCCTCTCTTTATAAGGAGTGTACACGATGCTTCGTTTCGTAGCCGATGTTCTGTTGTTTAATACACCGGGCTTTCTCTTCATTACTCTTGCATTCACGCATACACCGGCGAGAAGAGAACAGTCCCTGCTTCGCTTCATAGACAACCATCGTTTTCTGGTCCTTGCTCTGTTCCCCGGGCTGATGCTCCTCGTTTGTCTTGAAACACCTGGAAGACAATTACGCCGGAGCGTATGGCGCTATGAGGTGAGCTATGCGCTTTTCAATATTGGAGCGATAGTGCTGATGCTGGTAGGAGCTTCCCTGGGAAACGATGGAATGGTCCACTCCAGTATAGTTGTGTTCATCTGGCTTCTCCTCCTGGATATCCTGATTCGAGACGGAAAGAGTAACAGAGGGGATCATGACCAGCATGATGAACTTCTACCTGATGAGCCAACGCCGACAGCAGATGCAGTAGAACGCTGGCTCCAGAGCCAACGCCCTCTTGCTTGACTGCTACCTACATCGCTTACTTTTTCAGTAACGCGCATGCTCTTTTTCCAGGGGCGTCGCGCCTCCTTGTAGATCGCGCATAGGGGAATATCTCATGCGCCTTTTTGTTGTTTCAGCCCGTATGCCGCTCTTCTCATCTGCGATAATCGAAGATGTGCGGCATGCGGGCTGTTTGTGTTTGTGGACTCTTTACGGAGGATAGCTTCTATGGCAAACGGCAGGCTCGCAAATCTCAAAGATTCCTCGTATATCAGAACTGATCCGCTTCTCGCAGTACGGATCGGAAAAAATATTCTACATCTTCCGCCCGATCCCTTTTCGGTCTGGGATCCATCCAGTGGGACTGGCTCACTTTTCTACGCTTGCGCTCATACCCCCTGGGCGCGGAAATTTGGGACGGAGATAAGTGCTGAACGGGCAGAAGAATCCCGTCGAGAGTGGCCGAATGCGACAATTGTAACGGCGGCCTTTGAAGCTGTCAGCATGCACGGGCAGGTCGATCTCGTGCTGGAGAATCCCCCCTACTTTCAGCAAAATGGTAAACGCGCTGCGCTGCGCTTTGTCACAGATGCGGGTGAATACCTCCGCGCGGGAGGTATTATGGTCGCCATCCTGAGTGCCCGCGGGGATTGGGATGGGTTCATGATCAATCACTGGCTCAGATGGTACGACCATATTCGCGTCTGGAAGTTTCCTGATCGGACGCATGACGACCAGGAAGGGGCCTTTGACGATTACAAGCAGATCGTCGTTGTCGGCATCCGCCGCGCAACTCAGGCGGAGCCGACCTCCGAGGGGAAGAAATGGTTGCAGGGCTATCAGTGGCGTGACCCCGAAAAATTTAGCAAAGGCGGATGGCAGGGCGATGTCGTTCCCCCGGATCTTCCTGAGACGCCCATTGATAACCCCTATCCTGTCCCTTCTTCTCGCGAAATCCCCCGTCTCGTCGTGCGCAATGCAGACGAGGCGCAGCTTTTATATGCCCTGAAAGGATCAGGGGCGCATCTTGCGCCCGCCTGGCAACAGGCGACGACCTGGCCCGAGTCCGGCTACCTCGGTTCTCCGGCCATGCCCTATACCGGCGAGGCCCACATCGCTGCTGAGATCATGATTGGCGGCCTCGATGGGCAGATTGTCTATGGACCTGGAACGGGCAAAGACGCTGAACCTCATCTCTTTACCGCCTTCGTCGGCCAGGAATGGGTGCGGCGTGTGGTCGAGGATGAGGTCAAACAAAAGCTCGCCGAGCAGGGCTGCATCCGCGTTGAGATGAAAGAACTTAACGACAAGCCGATCCTGGGCGTGCTGAACTTGCTGCGGGGCACGACTCACTACTATCAGGCAGAAGAGGTGTTCAAGTTCCTCCAGCCCTGGCTGCAAACACTGTCTTCACGGGTAATCAAGAAACGCAAGCCGTTGTATCGCCTCGATCCTGCCGACTGGGAAATCCAGGTAACATCTCAGTTTGGCCTGGATAAGCAGCTGCCGGGCGCCCAGTTCCCTGGCCTGGCTATCCCTCAGTTGCATCGCGTCTTTGCGATGGGGCGCTCCCTTGATGTGCGTGGCCGCACGGCGATTCAGGGAGAGCCAGGGACAGGGAAGACGCGCATGGCGACCGCTACTGCTGCGCGTCAGTCCTATCGCTGGCGCCATCGGAACGGGGAGTTTAAGCACAGTGTGCAGCCAGCCTGGGTCAGTGGGCTGCGCCGCTCCTGGCTCAAAAATCCGCGCACGCTTACTATCCTCGGCTTAGAACCCGTCTATGGCTACCGCTTCAATGAGCAATGCAAGCCAAAGAAGCCGAATCGTAAAGCGCAGATGCTCTCGAAATCACCCAACCCGCGTGTCGTTGCCTACCGGGAATTGGCGACAGGCAAACTCATTGCGCCCGAAGATGCCGGCCCGAAAGCTTTACCCGTGCTCATCACTACCCCGCTCAAGGTAGTCAAAGAATACGGCAAGGAGATTAAGGCCGCTTACCCCCAGGCGGAGGTGATGCATATCGAGTCACACCGCGATATCCAACACTGGTTGGAACGCTGTGCAACCAGTTCCGCACCGGTCGTTTTTGGCATCTTCTCGCACTCGACGAAGCAGGCATTCGGGCGCAGGTGGAAGCCGGTGGTACACGTGAAAGTGAAAGTGAGTCATGTCCCGGAGATGAACCCTGACCCTTCCTTGAAGTCGAAGCTGGAGCCGCTCTATGACGAGCGTAAGCAGCATATTCTGGGATACCGGGTGCGAGCAACTGGCAAGCTGCTGACTCGCGAGGTAAAGGTCAAATTCTTTTACTGCCCCGATTGTGGGGGTCGCATCGAGGCATCTCCCGGGCGCGCGGATGAGAAGGAGGAAACGCAGGGCGGAACGAAGAAGACCGAGGGAAAAGAGCCGAAAGATGCAACGAAGAAGGCCGGGGTGAAAGAGCCGAAGGACACAAAGTGCTTGCCTGTTGGAAGTATCACCTGGTTCGTCACGAAACAGCGCTGGTGCAAGTGCCAGAAGAGCCGCAGGGCGCAGGATCGGAAAGCTTGCGGAAAGCAACCCATACGTGTCCCCCTTTGGCAGGATGACCGTACCGAAGCTACGAATCGGAAGTATCCTCCTTGTTCCTTTGCACAGTGGGATGCCTGCTGGACGGCATTGAACCAGGAGGCTGAGCGTCTGTGTGAGAACGCATCCACACGGGAATTGGTCGAGCGCGTTCGTCGCGATGATGCGTTACTCAATCACCTGGTTGAAGTGGCCTTGCGCAACCAGGAGATGATGGCGGAGGTCGCTGAGCTTGTGGAGAGGATTGATGCGACGGTCGGGAGCCTGCGCGGACAGATGGCGAGTGAGATAGAGCAACTGTCAGCACTGCTGCTGAACGTGATGTTCCACGACGAGGCTTGGACCTCCTTTCTGATCGAGCAGGCGACGGAGGATGAAGCCGTGTGGAGCCACGTGCTTGAAATAGCGGCGCGCCATGAACCCGCCGTTCGTGATCAACTGGCCGCGATGGTGCGAGAACGCGAGGAGCGCCGTACTACCCTCTTCGCACATCTTTTCGAGGAAATCAAGCAAAATGAAGAGCTTTCTGTGCAGGCCGTGAAGGCAGCGCTGCACAATCCGGCGGTGGTCGCAATGCTGCTCCCACGGATCTACGAACTGTGGCCGCATCTGCGGGAGCGGATGGAAGCCCTTCGGCAGAGGGATACAGAGCCAGCCCTGCGGCGAGTTCTCCTGAGCGCTGCGCGACGCGAGGAGACGCTGCGTGTCAGCGTTCTTGAGGCAGCCCTGCGGGACCAGGAGCTTCTGGCTTCCATCCTGGAGGAGGTCTGTACAGGGAACGATAGAGTCAAACAACTCACGCAGGACATGACACAGGATCAGAAGGGACTCGTCGATCTGGTCGGCGAGGTGGTGCGACAGCATCCGGCGGCATGCCACGAGTTGCTTCCGCCTGTGGGTTTTAGCGAGACTTCGTTGGTATCCAGTCTGGTCGAGGTAGCCCTGCGCGATCCCCGCTCTCTCAAGGGGATTGTGCCCAGCGTTGCCGACCGCGAGCGTGAGGTGACGCCTCTGGTTGCTTCGATCAATGAGGCCGGTCGCCTGATCGCTGAACGGGTGGAGCAAGCGGCGCGCCGCGATTCCAGCAATATGATCCTCTCGCGTCTGGTCGAGGTGACAGCGCCGCTGGTGGACTGGCAAGCGATCTTCTTCCGCCTCGCCTGTGAACAGGCTCACATGCAGAGCCTGTCTGCGGCGGCAAAGACGAAGCGGAAAGCAAACGTCACCCATACCCCAGCGGGGCAGTTGCAAGCCCGGAGTCGCCTGACAGTCGCCGAGGCCGGACCGATTTCCTTTGCCTCCTCAGGTAAAGCAGTCGAGGGAAAAATCAGCTACGACTTTCGCACGCCGCCACCCGATAGCTTCTCCCCCTACGATTACCTGTATCGGTGCTTTCGGGGCTGCGTGGCCCTTGCAGTGGTCGATGAAAGCCACAATGGCCGCTCGAAGGACGCGGACATCTCGCAGGCATTTCGTCAGGCCATGCGCGCCTCCCAGATGCGCGAGTTGACCTCGGGGACGCACTATGGTGGGGACATTATTGGTTTTTATCACTACTGGTTCTCCTACAACCCGCAGTTCTGGATACGCCTCGGTTTTGGGTGGGGTGATGCGGAGAAGGCGCTTCTATGCTACGGCGTAGTTCAGCAGTGGACCAGGGAGTATGAGAGCGATGCAAAAAAAATATCGGGCCAGACCGCCGTCTCTGTCAGTACTGTGCCTGCTCCCGGCCTCTCGGCGAAGTTGATTCCGGGGCTGTTAGAGGACCTCACCTACCTCACCGTACTCGATGTCGGCGCGCACATGCCGCCAAAAAAGGAGATTCCAAGGGGGATTTCGATGCGCGACCCGGTGCTGGAGAAAAAGGTCGAGGAAGCCGAGGCCACGTGTGTACAGGCATCAAGGGATTTTGGAGCGGCGCAGGCGGCCTATCGGGAAGCCGAGAAGCTCCCCGATGACGAGGACAAGCAGGTGCAACTGGCCTCGGCTCAGGGACAACTCCTGCTCTGTGAGGAGGCGCTAAAGGAGGCGCACCATCGTCTCATCGAAGTTCGAGCCTGGGCCAGTGAGCGCGATCTGGCCTCAGCCTACAATAGCATCGGGAGAACGCTGGAGAAAAAAGCCCGTGAGGAGTGGAATACGGCAGCCCGGCTCGCACAGGGGACCATCCCGCGCTGGTTCGCGGCGCTGCCCTGTGATTCTGCCTATGAAGTGTATTCGACTCCCCGAGACGATTGGGGAAATAAGCTCACGCCTGAGCTTGTGATCCGAACGCCGGTGCTGGTCTGGGACTACCTCTACCCGATGGAGCGTTACCTGATCGAAACGGTCACGGCAGAGTTAGCCGAGAAGCGCACAGTCATGATCTATATTGAGCAAATCGAACGCTCGATGGCGAAACGGTTGGAGTGGGTGCTCGGCCAGGCCGGTATTCCCTCCTGGACGCTCCCGCATGGCGTCGAGGCCGAAGACCGCCAGCAGGCTATTCTCGATGCGCTCAATGTGGAGATGCACAATGTCGTGATTGTACCGTACAGGCTGGTCAACGAAGGGCTGAACCTGCATAATCTACCCGGCCGTCGGGGGATCAAAACGATCATCTGGTACGAGCAGAGCATGAATCTGTTCATGTACCTGCAAGCCTCTCAGCGTGCCTGGCGCCTCGGGGCAAATGATGAGGTCAGAATCCACCTGCCTTTCTACCTGGGCACAGCAGCCCATACCAAGATGCGTAAGCTCGGCGGCCAGAGCGGTGCAGCGGCGGCTTTTGCCGGCGAGCCGGCCAGAGGAGAACTCATCACGGCAATGGGGGCAGATAAAACGACGCTTGCTCGTCTGTCTGCCAGTCTAGAGGGGGAGTCGCTCTTTTCCCAGATCGATCCTGAGCAAGCTGAGGAGACTGACGATCTTGCCCGGATTGAAGCCGCTTTTGCCAGGCGCAATGACGAATTGGCCGCAGCGCTCAAAGCAGGGCGGCAATGGTTCGGTGTCACCGATACGCTGCCTGAGCGCGTGGCGAAGATCATGGCAGCCGGGGGTCACGATATCTGGGCACAGATCCCCAAACCTGCGTACTTGCCGGATGAGAGCATCTTCGTAGCAGGCGAGGCTGTGTCTGTGGAAGCGCCGCTCTCTCTGCCAGTTCCGATAGAAGTGACGGCTCTGGATCAGCCCCAGGCAGAAGCGATTCCGGTCGTTCCGCAGGAGGACACGATGCTGGAGGCGCAACCCGTGGCTCCAGCGTTCATCGTCTTACCCAATACGGAGGCTGCACATCCTTCACCCGCAGCACTCGTTTTCGGCGACGAAGAGGACATCAGACGCGCTCGCAAGCAGCGTGGAATGCGTCCGCGCCGCATGCTCCCCCGTCTCAAAAATCCCGTGCGTGTCAAACATATTCCTGCTGCTCTGGTAGAGAGCGAGCAGGACAATCGCAAGCAGTCTGAGACGGAGATTGTGGTGTCTTCGCTGCTGGAGGTGCTGTCATTTGCTGGGAGCGATGGCACCTGCGTTGCGTAGAGAGGCGCGAGAACTCCTTATCATCGCACACCCGTATCGTTGTAATGTTTCCTGTCTGCCTGCCGCATCTCGTGCGGCGCCATCCATGCCGATCCCCTGTACCCGCTCTCTGTTGTCCTTGCCCTGCTTTACGCGGTGTTCGCTCCCATTCATTTCTCCTGAAAGCACGGAGGAGCGCAGGCGCACTGACAGCAGAGCGGGCGGGACACAAGAGCGTGCAGGCAGACTCCTGTACAAACTCTTCCAGGAGAGATAGCTATGCGAACAGGAACCAGACGAGCGCCGCTGTTCCAGGATGGCGACATCGCCGCGCTCGATCCCAAATTGGCCCGTCTGATGCAGATCTGTGGCATCAAAGAATTGCCACCGGTGCATACCAGGTCGGTCCCGCTTGAACGAATCATCATCAACAATGAAGCGCTGGTCAAGCCCTCAGCCCGCTTTATTCGTAGCATTGCACTGGTCGGTATCCGGCAGCCTCCATCCATCGCATTTTATGCGGGTTCGTCATGGGAAGCCGATGACGCGCGCTATGTCGTTGTGATGGGGCGGCGGCGCATCATCGCGGCCCTGCGCTTACTGGAAAAGGGCGATCAGCGCTTTAAGACCGTAAAGTGTGAGGTGTATGAGTGGAACGCGCCCCGCCTCAGTGCCTTTCTGGCGCTGATCGAAAATGAGCAGCGTTCCGATGCCTGGATTCAGGATATCGTCCACCTGCGCCAGCTTATCCATGAAGGCGTGGCGATGACGCTTGATGACCTGGCCGAGTATGGCTTCAACCGTAAGTCGATCAGAGGGCGTCTCGATATCGCGCTCCTGCCAGGCGCGATATGTGATCAGATCTGCGCGGGGGCAGTGAGCCTGGATGTCGCCATGCAAATCACCCGTCTCAAAGCAGCGGAGCGCGAACGCCTCAATGCCCTGGCGCAAGGCGGAGAGATGCTGACACCCGAACTGGTGAAGGGCCTGTTAAAAAAGCAAGTCGATGAGGGGCTCTCGTCCGTGCATGGCAATCTGTCGCAGATATGGGCAGCGCTCCCCGACCCATTACAGCGCGATCCTGCGACGCCTATTGAGGCTACCACGGCAAGTATGCCTGCACAACTGGCGCAGCTCCTCGCCCTCTTGCGCCACATCGAGGCGCAGGCTGCCCCTGCGATGGAGCGTATACGGCCCTTGATCCAGGTGCTGATGAAAGAGGTAGAGGTTATCCAGCGACAATACATGTCTGGCCCAGAAGGAGTAATCGACAGTGTTCAAAAATGTGTTCAAATGTATTCATTTTGAACATTCGTTCTAAGAATAGAGGCGTTTAAACCCGCCCAGGCGGGTTTATTTGCTACGAGGCTGTACTACTCGTCGGCATCTTCCTCGTGATCTTCCCTTCTCATCTCTAGCAACCTGTCTAAATCGGATTGCTTGTAGTAGGCAGTGCGTCCAATTCCGCGTTTATAGCGATGCAGCCGTCCAGCATTTACATAGTTGTTCAATGTCTCTCTGGATACTCCGAGATACTCGCAAGCCTCCGACGTGTTCAGATAGGTTGCTCCATCAATTACTACCGGCATATCTACGATATTCCTCTTCGTTTGTCTATGATAGGGATTGATGCATGATATCTTACCACGTTTCTCCATCAATTACTACCGACATATCTACGATATTCCTCTTCGTTTGTCTATGATAGGGATTGATGCATGATATCTTACTGAGATACCTTAATCTTGACAAAGTATGACGAATTGTTTTATACTCTTACCAGGATTGGCAATCACTTGCGATTGTGAACAATCATGGCCTGCATTCCTCGTAAGAAAGCGGTAGAGCAGAAGTGGCCGGGGGGGGGGAAAACAGTACTTATTAGACGTTCAGAGAGAGGGTGATAGAAAAGAAGTAAAAATGCCGATCCCCTGTTTGGGCAGGAGACCGGCCAGCGGGACCGCCCGCACCCCTGTTACGAAGTTCCGCACGGCCCCATGAGATTGTATCATGGGCCGGCAAGTTACGAAAGGCCCAACCATGAAGAACTCAGAAGAAGAGGAATACTACGTCATTCCTGTGATCCCCTACGAGGAAGGGGACTCCCCTGAACACAATGAAGCCGGGTTCTGTGACGATATGAACCACGAATGCCACGAGAACCCCGCATTGATTGACGCGTTAGCCCAGGCCATTCAGGACGGGGAGGCCACTCCCGAAGACGCTGACCGGATTTATCGCGGAAAGACGCTCTAGGAGGGAGAAGGCACCATGAGTAACGCTGTTGTGCTTGGCAATACCGCTATTGAGACGACAGATCAAACTTCCTTTGCCGATGGGTTTCAGTCCGGCTATGTCCATTTTAATCTCACCCATCGGGGCAAGCCCTTAACCGAAGACCAGCTTTTCAATTTTCTTGCTGAAACGATCCTCAACCCTTATCAGAGTCCCATCTACAACGCCGGGCAGGTTGTGGGCTGGATTACTTCTCTGCTTGAACAGTACCCCCGCCCACAAGGCGAGCGCGTGTTCGTCTTCCGTGTTCTGGTTCCAGAAGGACGGTGAGCTATGCCTGATAACTCTGCACGCGCTATTCAACAGGCGCTCCGAAAGCTTCGAGGCTCCTGTAAGAA